>Ga0207657_10002846_pt1 | contig 18595 bp, 15 predicted proteins | sample KBSC33metaG_FD_184316 | JGI IMG/M metagenome (GOLD analysis project Ga0207657, IMG submission 184316) | Corn rhizosphere microbial communities from Kellogg Biological Station, Michigan, USA - KBS C3-3 metaG (SPAdes) (version 2) | ecosystem: Host-associated > Plants > Roots > Rhizosphere > Soil ... | reverse complement strand
CCCAGGCGATGGGCCTTGCCGATGACGGCATTGCGGCTGACCCCACCGAGCCGCTCGGCGATCTGGCTCGCGGTCAGGCCCTGCATCCAGAGCGCCCGCAAGGCTTCAATCCGTTCCTCTGTCCACTCCATGGCTCTTCCTCCGATCTTGTCCCAAATATGGGGTAGAACCCGAGATATTGTGGTCACAGAGTTTCATCCCACCATATCGGGTATTGCAAGATCGATTCGGCGACTCCGGAGCTCCTTGGGAGCTGGTAAAGGAATTCGAGGTGAGTGCTGAACACATCGCGGCGAAGGCCATCGAGCTGATGGGCATCAAAAAAGCACGCCAGAACGCCCAAGAGCGCCGGCCGTCATTAGTTGGGGTTACGAGCTAACTTACAAGCCGTTGCCCAGATTCCGTGGTTATGATCCTAAGCGAAGACTCGTGCCTACGCGCTAGGCCTTCCTGATGCTTGCCAGCAAGCAGGTCTGGAAGGCTTCGTGAGTTGCAGCACTCTAGCGGGATCTGCCCCTCCGGCAACTCTCAAAATAAGTCTCTAGAGTAATATGTCTATCGCTGCTTTGTGGCGAACAGGCAAGAGAGCACCTGCTGACTTCCAACCCAGAGACAATCATGAGCCAGAAATTCCGTGTTTTTGCCACCGCCGACCTCGGGGAATCTCTCGATCTGCTGCGGAAACGTGGTTACGAGGTCGAAGTCTATCCTCAGCCGGAAGCGCCCCCAAAGAAATTGATTCTTGAAAAAGTACAGTCGGGTATCGATGGCTTGATTACCACTCTGCGCGACCAGGTGGATGCCGAACTGTTTGAAGCGGGCAAAGGCAGGTTGAAGGTTGTGGCGCAAATTGCCGTTGGTTTCGACAACATCAATCGCGCAGATGCCAATCGCTACAAGGTTCCGTTTACCCACACCGCCGACGTCCTCACCGAAGCAACTGCTGAATTCGCCTTTTTCATGATGGGAGCGCTCGCCCGCCGCATGTGGACTGCTGAGCACCTTACACGTGAGAACAAATGGGGCTACTGGCATCCCTATTTGCCTTTCTTAGGAGACGAGGTCACGGGTAAGACCGTGGCCATCATTGGAACGGGACGTATCGGGCTGGCGATGATCAAGAAGTGCTCAGGATTCGATATGGATATCCTGTGTTACGACCCGGCTTACCAGAATCACGACTATATCGCCGGCATTCAGAGAATCATGGACCTGCGCCACGAGCTAGGTATGACAGGCGATAAGAATTACATCAAGTATGTGTCACTCGATGAGGCCTTAGGCCAGGCGGATTTCATCAGCATTCATGTGCCGCTGTTGCGGGAAGGGGAGACCTCGACCCCCACTTACCACCTGGTAAACGAAAAAACTCTTCGCATGATGAGACCGACTGCGTTTCTCGTGAATACCTCTCGCGGTCCGGTCGTCGATGAAAATGCACTCGCGCGTGCCCTGAAGGAAAACTGGATCGCAGGCGCGGCCCTCGATGTCTACGAAAAAGAGCCCTTGCCCCTCGATTCGCCATTGCGTGATCCGGCTATCGAGGATCGTTGTCGTCTCTTGCCTCACTTCGCCAGCGCAGCCCGGATTACACGTCTGTCAACAGATCCAAACAAGGGTATGGCTGGACGATGTGTCCAGGGATTGATCGATGTCTTAGAGAAGAACTACGAGGGAGACATTGCGCGAATGCCTTACGTCGTAAACAAGGAGGCGTTTGCGAGATGATGCTATTCGGAGCCGTGCGCGCCGGTGCGAGTCAATTCTTTCTGCAGATAAATGATCTGCCCGACATGATGGTACGCATGCGAGGCGCAGCGAAATAGCACAGTGAATCGATCTTTCGATTCCGGCTCACGCTCAGCGACGTAGGAAGCTGTCCAATCATCGCCGGATTGCTTCTTGATCGTCTTGATTACCATGTCGACCGCCTGGTCGAAGTTCCTCAACAGTTCCTCTTTCGGTTTACCGCTGTCGCTAAATTCGCGGTCCCTCTGGCGCACGTAGCCCGTTTTCGCGATCTGCGCACCGATGTAGTAGTTCAAATTCCCGGTTAAGTGCAGCAAAAGGTTGCCAACACTATTGCCGTAGTGATACGGCCGTCGCCAAATTTTGTCTTCGGGCAATGAATCCACCAATTCGTGAACCCGTTTGCGGATCATGTCGTAGTAGGCGACGAGAGTACTCGAGATGGTTTGGCTGAGATCGCTCATGCGTTGGTCCCGCGCAGGAGTATAGCAGCCACGGCGGGAACCTAGACTCGGAGGATCTCACATCTACACTTTAGAGGTTAGCCCTTCAACCCCGGCCCAGAACCGATGGCTGGCTGTTCTTGCGCCTCTGGGATTTCCAGCGGCGCGCGCCAATTTCGGGCTGATGCATGCCCCGCCTCAATCCAGGCATACCGTGTTATCAAGGACCCGGCGATCGAAGAGATTGCCGCCCATCGCCGCAAGGATCGAGACCGATTCCTCCCGCTGAACGCACTCGCGATTCTAAGCGCCGTCGGGACAGGGCCGGAAAGAACGCCGCCTACGCGTGTGATCCAACCGCTGCGACCATGTTTCAGCGGGTCAAGATGCGAGTGAGTTCTGCCCTCGATGCGCACGCCCTCCCAGGTTTCAAAAACAGCCGCTCCGAGCCCGAGAGCCTGAAGGGCGCGACTCCGGGTATGCCCCATGAGTTCGAGCATGCCGACAGCGGCGCCTAACCCGGAAGCCGCGAAGTGAATCGGCAAATCGCCGACATTGCGATTCCACACAGGAATTGCGGTAGCGCCAATCAGAACCCCTGTGTAATTGGAGAAAGGCAATCCGAAAGCCAGAGACGCAGCTTCGCCAGCATTTTCCAGTACCCGCAACGGCAACGAGGGCCCATACCGCTCGCGCATAAGTCCGGCAAAAGCTGCCGCAGACGCCCCGGCAGAGAATCCCAACAAAGTCCACACGCCGACCGACATGGGGCTCTGCGGCTTGAACACTCGCATCATTGCGAGAAATCGCTCAGGGCGTCCCAGGTCTGAAATCAGCAGAACGGGGGAGATTACCGAGCCAGCCGCGGCGATCCATCTTGCGTCGCGAACAAGCTTTTGATCTGCTCCGGTGTAATTCGCGATGGCGCCCACCACGGCCGCTGCTCCGGCCGCGCCTCCTACAAAGAAGTAAAGCGGAATTTCCCGGGTCCACTGAGGCTCTTTCAGCAGCGGAATGCCGTAATACCCAGTTTCTGGCGACGCCTTTGGAAAAGGAGCGCCGGCCGGACGAATACCGCTACTCTTGACTTGTCCTTGCTGCTCGGCTTCCCGACGGATTTCAAATAACCGGCGTTCGCGAGCGAGAGCAGTTTCCTCGACATTGCCAAGCGGAATGGGATCGCGGCTCATCGTCCATCTCTCCCACTGTCCGTCAAAAATGCGAGAAGAGTGCCTCCGAGAAGAAGGCCAGCCGCGATGGCGGACGCTCTCCATCCCTTCTTGGCATAAATCGTGGGCACCTCCGGGTTGGGAGGCAGATTGTAGCTGCGCGGATCGCCACGAACTATAAAGATGGCGTGAATGCCCCCAACACTCGTGTGAGTGGGATCGTAGAGCGCAGCATCTTCCATGCCACGACCCTTTAATGTTTGCAGCCGTTCATCAGCTTTCGCCCGTAGAATTTCAATTTCGCCGAATCGAATGGACTCAGTTGGGCATGCCTGTGCGCAGGCAGGCTTTAATCCAACCTTCTGCCGGTCATAGCAGAATGTGCATTTGAACGCGCGGCCATCCTTCTCATTTTTTGCCACAACTCCGAAGGGACAGGACACGATGCAATAGGCGCAGCCGTTGCAGATGTCCGGCTGCACGAATACTCCGCCGAATTCAGTGCGAACGATCGCTCCGGTGGGGCAAGCCTCAAGGCAACCCGCTTCTTCACAGTGCTTGCAGACGTCGGAAGAAAAAGTCCACGAAGCCTGCTCGGCAGCGTTGCCGCCGAAGCCGGCGATCGGCGTCTCCTCGACGAACTTCACATGTCGCCAGGTGGAAGCCCCCACCGCTCCGGTGTTGTCGTAAGAATAGCCACTCCAATTCAGGCCATCTTCACCAACTCCGTTCCACTCCTTGCAAGCTACCTCGCATGCCTTGCATCCGATGCATAGCGTGGAATCAGTCAGAAACGCCGTGACGCTCATGCTTGCTTCCTCAGTTCAGATTGGTGCTCGTTCACAAACGCCTTGCCGCGCGTCCGGCGCCCTGGCCTGATGTTACAAACCAGCGCCTTCGTTTCCATGATGCGCACGTTGGGCTCTTCGCTGATTACCAGAAGATCATTGACGACGTCGCCCTTTGATCGTCCTCGATAGCCCCAATGATAGGGAAGACCGACTTGGTGGACGGTTTTGCCATCGATCTGCAATGGGCGAATGCGCGGAGTTATCAGCACGCGCGCCTCAACCTCAGCCCGCGGGGTAGTGATTGTCGCAAACTCGCCGTGCTGCAATGCGAGTTGCGCCGCCAGCTCCGGAGACACTTCCGTGAACAGCTCCGGCTGCAGCTCCGCCAGATGCGATAGCGTGCGCGACATCCCTCCTGCTGTATGGTGCTCCGTTAAACGATAAGTAGTTAGCACATACGGGAATCGAGGATCAGCAGGCGAAGTGGCGTATTGGTTATCCGCGCGCGCCTTCTTGTCGGCAGCTGGATTGTCTTGCTGATGGTAAAGCGGATTCTCGATGATCGATTCAAGCGCTTCGTAGTGGGTCGGCAAAGGCCCGTCTTTCAGGCCGCTCGCGACCCACAGCCACCCCACGCCATCCGGATGGAGCGTGAACGGCCGAGCACCACCCAGAGCTTCCACGCCCTTTCCCTGATGTACATTCGATTTTGTGTGCGGAGATGTGTGCTTGTCGTAATCGCAATTATCCAGTCCGACCCATTCTTTTTTTTCTTCGTCCCACCAGACCAGCTTCTTGCGCTCGCTCCACGGTTTTCCGTCTGGACGCGCCGAAGCCCGGTTGTAAATAATCCGGCAGTCGTTGGGCCAGGCGAAGCCCCAGCCATGACCGAGAAGATCGCGCGAATCACGCTCGTTGGCCCGATTCTTGCCTTCGTCGGGAAATACGCCGCAGTAAATCCATGCGCCGCAGGCGGTGGAACCGTCGTTTTTCAGATCTTTGATATGGGCCAGTTGCTTACGATCAGCAACGGTGTATCCATTAATTTCCTTGAGCACTTCTTCGGCGTTCGGCTCGTCCCGCGGTCCTTCCGTCCAGTAGTTCCAGGTAAGAGCGTTCAATCCGGTGTTGCGCGGGCGCGCGTCCTTGCGAGCCTTCTCTTTCAGGCGTCGTCCCAGGTGGTACATGAACCACAGCTCGCTGCGGCTGTCGCCCGGGGGTTCGACGGCCTTGTTCCGGAACTGCAGAAGCCGTTGTGTATTGGTGAATGTGCCCTCTTTCTCCGCCGTGCCCGCGGCAGGAAAGAGGAACACCTCCGTACCGATGCTTTCCGGCGACATTTCTCCACGGACAACTTCAGGCGAGTCATACCAGAAGGATGCGGTTTCGGTCTCCACCATGTCGCGCACCACGAGCCACTTGAGCTTGGAGAGCGCAGTTCGCTCCAGTCGACCGTTCGAAGCTCCTACCGCCGGATTCTGGCCCATGACGAATAAACCTTCCAGCTTGCCATCCTTCATGTCGAGCCAGTATCCAAAATGCGAGTGGTCGCCCGAGATCCGGGGCAACCAGTCGAAACCGTATCCGTTCTGCTTCGTGGCAGCATCGCCGTAGTAGGCCTTCAGCAAACTTATGAGGTATTTGTCGAACGCGGACCACAGTCCAGTGCGTGCAGAATGCTTTTTGATATGACTTTTCAAGTCTTTGGAATCTGCCTCGAAGAAGGGCATGGGCAGGTATCCAGGCAGAACGTCATAGAGCGTCGGTATATCCGTTGAACCTTGAATGGATGCGTGGCCTCGAAGAGCCAGAATCCCGCCCCCGGGGCGACCGATGTTGCCGAGCAGCAGTTGTAAAATCGCAGCCGAACGGATGATCTGGACGCCCTTCGAGTGTTGCGTCCACCCGACGGCGTAGCAGATCGCAGCAGTTTTGTCGGGCCCGGAAGCTGATGAAAAGGTGTCGGCAACTTTCAAGAAGACATCCTGAGGCACTCCGCAGTAACGCTCTACCATTTCCGGCGTATAGCGCTGGAAGTGACGCTTCAGAACCTGGAACACACAACGTGGATGCTCGAGCGTGGGATCCTCTTCAAACTTTCCCGCATCCTGCGCTTCTCCACCGCGATCTTTTCCATGACCACCGCCAGCCTCCGAATGATCGGCAACCGAACCGCCACCCGACTGTTTTTCTTGCGAAGGAGCTCCCTTGTAGAGCCAACTCTCGGGATTATATTTCTTTTGATCCGCATCCCAGCCCGAGAAGAAGCCGTCGAGGTCCTCGGTATCGCGGAAGTCTTCGCGCAAGATGGTTCCAGCATTGGTGTAGTGGACCACGTAATCGCGGAACTCTTTACTGTTCTCGAGGACGTAGCGAATCAACGCGCCCAAAAAGATGATGTCCGAGCCCGCGCGCAGAGGAACCCAGATATCCGCCATCGCGGAGGTGCGAGTGAAACGGGGATCGACATGGATGATCTTCGCCCCTCGTTCGCGCGCTTCCACCACCCACTGGAATCCGACGGGATGATTCTCCGCCATCGACGATCCCATGATGAGGATCGCATCCGCATTGCTTAGGTCTTGTTGTGCGGTGGTCGCTCCCCCGCGTCCGAATGAGGTGCCCAGACCGGGCACCGTAGAGCTATGTCATATACGGGCCTGGTTACTGATGCAAACCATTCCGAGCCCGGCACAGAACAACTTCTTGATCAGATAGTTTTCTTCATTGTCGAGAGTGGCTCCGCCCAAATGAGCCATCCCGGTCGTCTGCATCAAACGTTGTCCGTCGCGCGTCTCCTCAAAGGTACGTTCGCGGGTCTCCCAAACACGGTCGGCCACCATATCCATCGCTGTTTCAAGGTCCAGATCTTCCCATTGCCGCGAATAGGGCCGCCGGTATTTAACCTTCTTCAGCCGATCCCGATGCGTGTGCAGTTCGAAGGTGTCGGCGCCTTTCGGACAGAGATGTCCACGCGAGATAGGGGACTGCGGATCACCTTCAATGGAGATCAGCTTCCCGTCCTTGTGATACACGAGCTGCCCACAGCCCACCCCGCAATACGGACAAACGGAGCGCGCCACGTCCGCGCCATGGTTCTTGGGCCGCAGATTGAGCGTACGTGGGCTCATGGATTCGGAGCCGGTTCCATCGGCTCCAGTTTGCATTTGGCGAATCAATGGCCAGCGTGAGAGCAGGTCTCGCAGCACGCCTCACCCCCGGGTGGATTTCTGTGCGGAATACCGGCAATGCTTGGAGGGCATTCTAGCAGGGTGGGGTTGCCACACCCCAGGTATTGAAGCTCTGTCGTAAACCGATACAATGCAGCCGTGTAGGCGAACTCGGTTCGAAGTTGCGTAAAGTCATCTTGCTGAATAAACGAAATGTTTTCCAGGCGAACAGATTGGAACCTCAGTCCGAATCAGTTCACGATTGCACAAGCCGACATGCAGTCGCGCGGGGTAAAGCTGCTGGATCTCATGGCATCCAATCCCACGCGTGTCGGCATTCAGTACGACCGCGAGGCGATTCTGTCTTCTCTCGCGAAGCCTGAGTCGCTTGACTACGATCCTCAACCGAAAGGCCTGCTGCAAGCGCGGCGAGCCATTGCCGACTATTACCGCCACGAGCACGATGCGTACGAGGTAGATCCCGAGCACATCATCCTCACCACCAGCACCAGCGAAGGCTATTCCTTTCTATTTCGGCTTCTCTGCAATGCCGAAGACGAAATTCTTGTCCCCAAGCCGAGTTATCCGCTGTTCGGTTTCCTTGCCGATCTTCAGGACGTAAAACTTGTGCCCTATCCGCTGATCTACGATCACGGGTGGCAAATTGATGTTGCCTCGCTCTACAAGGCGGTAAACCACCGGACGCGCGCTGTCATTGTGGTGCACCCCAACAATCCCACCGGGTCGTACGTCAGAGACGACGAACTTCATGCTCTGAACAGTTTTTGCCGTGAATACAACGTCGCCTTAGTCTCGGATGAAGTGTTCCTCGATTACCCGCACGACGGAGTCCCTCGCAGCAGCTTCGTGCGCAATCGTGAGACTCTGAGCTTTACCCTGAGCGGTCTCTCAAAGGTCGCGGGTTTGCCGCAGATGAAGCTGGCATGGATCGCGGCAAGTGGGCCATCCGAACAGTTGTCAACTGCGCTTGCGCGTTTGGAAGTTATTGCCGACACATTTCTCTCCATGAACGCGCCGATTCAATGGGCTGCACCGGAGCTCCTGCAACAGCGAAAAAACGTTCAGCCCCTGTTGCTGGATCGATTGCGAGCGAACCTGGAGGAATTGGATCGTCAACTCGGAAAGCAAACCTTAATTCAGCGCTTGGATGTGGAAGGGGGCTGGTATGCGGTGTTACGTGTGCCAGCGACGCGTTCCGATGAAGATCTGGCCATCGAAATCATGACGAGATGTTCTGTGCTGGTCCACCCCGGACACTTCTACGATTTTCCCAGGGACGGCTACCTCGTGGTTAGCCTTATTACGCCGCCTCAGGATTTTCGCGAGGGAGTTCGCAGAGTGCTGGAACTCGTAGTCGGGTAGCGCGGAGCGTGTACCGCATGTCTATCGCTTTACGAGGAACGGATTCGTCTCGCGCTCATCACCAATGGTCGTAAGCGGGCCATGCCCGGGGACAACTACGGTCTCGTCAGGCAGCCCGAGCACGCGTTCGTGCAGTGAATTCAGAATCTTGTCATAGGAGCCGCCGGGCAAATCGGTTCGCCCAATACTTCCGGCGAAAAGAGTATCTCCCGCGATCAGTTTCTTTTCTGTAGCAAAGTACAGGCAGATGCTGCCTTCGGTATGACCGGGGGTGTGAATCACGCCAGCTTCGAGCGTACCCGCCTTTACCTTGTCTGCATGCCCGAGACTTTGGTCGATATCCACACTGCCCGGCGAAGGCACTCCGATCCAGGCCGCCTGCACATCCAGCATCTTCAGCAACGCGTAGTCATTCTGATTAAGCAAAACCGGCGCCCCGGTTATCTTGCGCAGCTTCATCGCACCGCCCACGTGATCAATGTGGGCATGCGTGATTACAATTTGCTTGATCTTGAGACTGTGTTTGCGGACGAGAGCGAGTATCTCCTCTATATCATCGCCCGGATCGATAACCATGCCTTCGTGGGTGGTCTCATCGCCGATGATGGAGCAGTTGCACTGCAGCGGACCTACAGGAATGATCTCGTGAATCATGCTTTGTTCTCGTCACCTACTTGAGCAAAAGGAACACCGCCCAAAAAGAAAGCCCTCGGTGAGGAGGGCTCGCTCTAATCTTGAGAATTCCTACTTTTGCGCAGGAGCTGCCGGTTGTTGCGCAGGCTTCACTGGCTGCGTTTTCGTCGTGTCGCTCTTGACATTCGAAAGCACTGAAGTCGACTGTCCAGAGCGCCGCACCACGAAAATGGAAAGCGTGATCGAGGTGACCATGAAAATCACCGCTGACCAGGTCGTCGCTTTCGATAAAGCGCTAGCGGCCCCCCGCGGTCCGAAGGCAGTTTGGCTGCCCATGCCACCAAATGCCGCGGCAATATCGCCACTCTTGCCACTCTGTAGCAGCACAACGATGATGATGAACAGACAAACAATTATGTGAACGATAGTGATTAACGTAATCATGCTGTCAAAAACTCACTGACTGGGTAACCCAGTCCTTTCTCTCAGATGAAAATTCAATGGTGCGGAAGGGGGGATTTGAACCCCCACGCCTTTCGGCGCCACCCCCTCAAGATGGTGTGTCTGCCAGTTCCACCACTTCCGCACGTTTTAAACTGCTTCAGTCAAGACACTCTAAGCACGACTTCAAGCTCTCGCACTTTCAGGTTGGACATAACGCATCGAGTCTTGATGGTGTCGTGCCTGGCGATGTCGCTGCAGCCTAACGGTGTCCGTGTGCTCTCCGCCTTGGCCACAAACGTCTGACACAGAGCGCGACGTCCAGCACCGGATCGATTTTAATCTTATCACGGGCAAGCTTTTCCGGAACGCCGCGGGCCGGCATCTCTCTTGGGGAAAACTTATGGTTGATCATTCAGAAGCACATTGAGCCCGCCCTCGCGTATGGATTTCTAGGCTGCCGTGGACGTATTGGTTTTTGTTGTGTGGCGCGGTAGACTCAAAGGTTGCAAAACGGCCGCGAAACTCCTCCGACGGCTAGATCCCTTCTAAATGCCTTCCGTACCCGTAAACATCGGGCAGACGATCTCGCATTACCGGCTCCTACGCAAGCTGGGCAGCGGGGGAATGGGAGTAGTGTACGAAGCGGAGGACGTGAATCTGGCACGCCACGTCGCCCTCAAATTCCTTCCAGATGAGCTGTCCGAGGACCCACAAGCGCTGAATCGCTTTCGTTGGGAGGCGCGTGCCGCCTCTGCCCTGAATCATCCCAACATCTGCACAGTGTACGAAATTGGCGAAGTTGCCGACCAGACGTTCATTGCAATGGAGCTGCTGGAAGGCAAGACACTAGGTGAAGTTTTGCAAGGGCGGCCCTTGCCTCTGGAAGACGTACTGGATTGGAGTATCCAGATTGCGGAAGCGCTCGACGCCGCACACCTGAAGTGTGTTCTGCACCGCGATATTAAGCCCGGGAACATCTTTCTGCTCCAGCGCGGCCGGGTCAAGCTGCTGGATTTCGGATTGGCCAAGCCGTTGCTGGAGCGTCGCCTGGCGCAGAGTGTCGATGCGCCTACGGTGCCGCTACTACTGAACTCGCAGCATCCCGATGACCGTGGCCTGACACTGGGCACCGTGAGCTACATGTCCCCGGAGCAAACGCTTGGGAAAGAGCTGGACGCGCGCAGCGACGTGTTTTCCTTGGGCGTCGTGTTGTACCTGATGAGCACCGGTCAATTGCCCTTTACCGGCGACACGATCATGGCGCTGTTCGATGCCATCCTGAACCGCGCGCCACAGCGTCCCGCGCAATTGAATCCTGAGCTGCCGGCGGAACTGGAACGCATCATTAGTAAAGCCTTAGAAAAGGATCGCGAACTACGTTACCAGTCGGCGGCAGAAATTCGCGCCGATCTAAAGCGCCTGAAGCGCGACCTGAATTCAAGCCCGATGCGAACGACCCCGCGAACGCCGGAGCCGCGCCAGCGCATTTCTGCGGGATGGATACTCCTGGGCACTGCCGCTCTGGTCGCGTCGGCGGTCGCCCTCACCCTTTGGGTACAATCACCTACCACATCGGCACGAGTAGTTGACTCTCTGCAGTTGACCAGCGACGCGCATCCCAAGTCTTCCCTGGTCACCGATGGCGCGCGTATCTATTTCTCCGAAGAGAAAGGTGGCCACTTTGTACTGCAGCAGGTATCGACGGCAGGCGGCGAGAGCGCGCCTCTGGTGGTGCCATTTCCCAGTGCCGACATTTACGATATTTCGCCAGACCGGTCTTCATTACTTATATCCAGTGAAGCGGGCGGCACCCAAACGGAGGCGCCACTCTGGCAATTGCCCATCCCAGCGGGCTCACCGCGCCGCGTAGGCAATGTGCTTGCGCATGCCGCCACGTGGACACCCAATGGCGAAAGTATCGTGTATGGCAGCGGTTCCGATCTCTACCTGATCCGGCCAGACGGCAGTCAGGAACGCAAGCTGATCACATTGCCTGGCGCTGCTATGGACTTGCGTTTCTCTCCCGACGGACGCTGGATCCGGTTCACGCTGCAAAATGCTGAGAACAACGTTTCCGCCTTGTGGGAAGTGCAGGCCGATGGCAGCGCTCTACGTCCGGTACTTACAGCGGGGTTGAATCAGCGTTCGCAGGAATGTTGTGGAAACTGGACGCACGATGGCAAGTACTACTTCTTTGAGAGCTCGCAGGGCAGCAGGCACGACATCCGGGTAATGCGGGAAAATGGTTCGCTGCTGAGCAGACGCCGCGACGCTCCACAGCAGTTGACGGCCGGGCCGTTGGCGTTCCTCTCTCCTGTGCCGGGAAATGACGGCAAGAAGCTATTCGTAGTCGGGCAGCAGTTGCGCTTCGAACTGCAGCGCTACGATCAGAATACGCGTCATTTTTTGTCTTATCTGAATGGCATCTCCGCTGGCGAACTGGACTTTGCGCGCGACGGGCAGTGGCTCACCTACGTAAGTTACCCCGAGCACACGCTGTGGCGAAGTAAGCTGGACGGCAGCCAGCGCTCGCAGCTTACCTATCCTCCGCTGCAGGCGCACCTGCCCCGATCGTCCCCTGATGGGAAGCAGATCGCCTTCATGGCCTCTGAGCCGGGCCAACCGTGGAAGCTCTACATCGTCTCCTCACTCGGAGGAACCGTACAGCCGTTGACTAGCGAGAAGGTGAACGAGAGCGACCTGACTTGGATGCCTGATGGGAAGTCCCTCGTGTATGGCCACATGCCGTGGCTTCAATATGCGAATTCGTCAGAATCAGGAATTGAGATTCTGGACATGGGCACGCGGCAAGTGTCGACCATCCCCGGCTCTCAGGGTCTTTTCAGCCCACGCGTGTCGCCAGACGGTCGCTATCTGGCCGCTTTGACCGCAGATTCCAAGAAGCTGATGCTTTACGAGTTCGCAACCCGGCAATGGTCGCAACTGGCGCAAGCCACGTTTGCCTATGACAATTGGTCGCATGACAGCCGCTATATCTACCTGGAAGATTACAGCCAGGGAGACGATATCGTCCGCGTAAGCGTAAAGGGCGGGCCGTTGCAGCGGCTGGAGAGCGTCAAGGATGTGCCCCGTAGCTCAGACCCTTGGGCCTCTTGGCTGGGGTTGAGTCCCGATGACGCGCCCTTGCTGATGCGCGATGAAAGCACCCAGGAAATCTATGCGCTCGACCTGCAGCTGCCCTGAATGGATTCCCGGGACACTAAAATCCAAAACCAAGAAGACCGATCAACGTGAGAGTTTTGTGATTCTGCGATCCGGTCCATCACTCCCGTTTCCACCAGGACGCAGCACATAGGGGCCACCAGACAACGTCCGAACGGAGTGGTATGCGGGAACTCCAACCAGCCCGCGATCCACAGTGGCGAGACAAAATGAACGTTGTAACATGAGGTGTGGACCTTCCTGTCACTCCGCCCGTCTTACCGATGCTTGCCAAGCGCGTGGATGCGCTGCCCGCAACCGGCGACTGGATCTACGAGCCCAAATGGGATGGATTTCGCGCGCTGGTGTTCCGTGACGCCGAGGAGATTCTGATCCAGAGCCGCGACGAGAAGCCGTTGAACCGCTATTTTCCTGAATTGCTTGACCCGCTGCGCTCCGCATTGCCAGCCCGGTGCGTGCTCGACGGGGAACTGGTCATTGTTAAAAATAACGAACTCGACTTCGACGCGCTGCAGTTGCGACTGCATCCGGCGGCTTCCCGCGTGAAGCTGCTGTCTGCTCAAACCCCAGCCTCGTTCGTGTTTTTCGACCTGCTCTGCATGGGAGACCGGGATTTCCGGGGCCAGCCATTTCAAGAGCGGCGGCGGGAGCTGGAAGCTTTGCTTGCATCCACAGCGCCGCCGATTCACATTACGCCAGCCACGCGCGACCGCAGCATTGCCGCGGATTGGTTCCGCCGCTTTGAAGGCGCAGGTCTTGACGGTGTCGTCGCTAAGGACATCGCTGGAACTTACGAGCCCAACAAACGCGTGATGCTCAAGGTGAAACATGAGCGCGACTGCGACTGTGTGGTCGCGGGATTTCGCTGGCACAAAAAAGGAGATCGCACTCTCGTCGGCTCGTTACTGCTTGGCCTTTTCGACAACAGCGGCGCTTTGCAGCATGTTGGTGTTTGCGCCAGCTTCAGCAACGAAAAACGGCTCGAGCTTGCAGAGTTCCTTAAGCCCTATCGCAAAGACGCGCTCGCCAATCATCCTTGGAAGGGCTGGGCGGAACAGGAAGCCGCTGAAGGAGTCAGCCGCATGCCTGGCGGCCAGAGCCGCTGGAGTCAAGGAAAGGATTTGTCGTGGGAGCCGCTCCGGCCCGAGTTGGTGGTGGAAGTCGCTTACGACCACATGCAGGGCGACCGATTCCGTCATACCGCACAGTTCCGCCGATGGCGAAAAGATAAGAAGCCAAGCGATTGCACCTACGCTCAGCTCGAGGTCGTTCCGCCGCAAGAGCTGGCCGCCATATTTCCCCAAGGTCGCTGAAGGGCGAGCTCAGCTCTCGGCTATTTTCTTTTTTCTTGTTTTGGCCTTGCTCCATTCGCGCCATTCCCGCGTTGGATCATCGTCGGGATCAGGCGTCTCCTGCGCCGGGCGTAGTTCTTCCGGAACATGACGTAGGTTGATCCGGATTCGCGTCCAGGTGGAGGACCTGCCGCGCATGGAATCGACCAGCACGTCATCGATGGCCAGCAAAGCGGCGGCCTCGGGGTGCTTGCTCTTCCATCGCTCAAGGCCAGCGAGGGCAGCTGCCTTATCGGGAGAATTCGCAACCACGACGAGCGGCATCTTTGCCCGCGGCTTTTTCGCAGCAGCTTTCGCCCGCGATGGCGCGACGCGTGGCCCTTCTGCCTGCATCTTGCGAAAGTGTGGGGGCCATGGCGCGTCGGCGAGACCGGCTGCCTCATCTTTGGCTGCGAGTTCCAGTAAAGGTTCGAGTGAGCCGGCGGCGGAATCCATGCCGGCGTGCGGATCGCCGATTTTCGTGAAGCGCTCCGGCATAGTGAAGATGGTGAAATCCGCTGCCTCGGCGTCGGGAACTTCATGCCAGTGAAGCGGCGCCGAAACACGGGCATCGACAACCGGCCTCACCGAATACGCCGAACAAGTGGTGCGGTCCTTCGCATTCTGGTTGTAGTCGAGGAACACGCCATGGCGCTCTTCTTTCCACCATTTCGAAGTCGCGAGAGCCGGTACGCGACGCTCGACTGCACGCGACAAAGCTACAGCTGCCCGGCGTACTTCAGCGAAGGTCCATCGCGGTTCAATACGCACATTGACGTGCATTCCGCGAGATCCACTAGTCTTGGGCCAACCTCGCAGTCCTAACCCCTCAAGCAAAGCCTCTACCTCGACAGCCACACGGCGCACATCCGCCCAGCTCACACCTGGAACAGGATCAAGATCGATCCGCAACTCGTCAGGATGTTCAAGATCTCCGGAGCGCACCGGATGGGGATGCAGTTCGATGCATCCCAAATTCACAATCCAGGCCAGCCCAGCCGCATCATCGACCACAATCTCTTCTGCTGTCCGCCCTGAAGGGAATGAGAGGGTAACCGTTCGTATCCATGTAGGTCGCTGTGCGGGAGCCCGTTTCTGATAAAAGGCCTCGGCCTCAGCGCCGTCAACGAAGCGCTTAAGGACAACCGGACGATCGCGAATTCCGGCGAGCGCTCCGTCTGCGACGGAGAGGTAATAACGTACGACGTCGAGCTTGGAGATTCGTAACTGCGATGAGAAGTACAGCTTGTCAGGATTGGTTACACGGACCTCGCGTCCATCAAGCGAGAGCACCTCACTGGCCGGTTCCTTGCCCACAAAAATAGCCTATCATCCCGGCGCCACCCTCGGATGCCGCACAGTTTGCGGTGAATGCGTGACCGCGAGGAATGTTGGTGCATCGTGCAAATACGTCGGCACGCCCCGCATTGGGTCGAAGGAGAGCTTGGTTCGGTCAAATGCGCTAATACTTCACGATCGCAGCAAATGATTTTGGATCCAGGCTCGCGCCTCCCACCAGTGCGCCGTCAATTTCCGCTTCGCTCATCAGGGCTTTGGCATTTTCGGGTTTTACGGATCCGCCATATAGAATCCGCAGGTTCTCCGCAAGTTCTTCGCCCAACGCTTTTCCTGCTTCCGAGCGGATCACTTGATGAGCTTCCGAAGCTAACTGTGGCGTGGCCGTCTTGCCCGTCCCGATTGCCCAGACGGGCTCATACGCAATCACCAACTTCGCGGCTTTTTTTCCGGAAATGGCATGAAATGCCCGTAAACACTGCCGCCGAAGCACGTCCTCGGTCAGGCCTGCCTCCCGCTCTTCCAGCACTTCGCCAACGCACACTATCGGAACAAGACCAGCCTCAAGTGCTGCTTTAAGTTTCAGATTCACCGTATCATCGGTTTCGCCGAAGTACTGGCGCCGCTCCGAGTGCCCGATGATCACGTGCGTGCAGCCAACGGCGAGCAACATGCCGGTCGAAATCTCACCGGTGAAAGCGCCCTCTTTTTCCCAATACATGTTCTGGGCGCCAACGGCGATGTTCGATCCTTTCGCAGCCTCCACCGCCGCTGGAACGTTGACAAAAGGAGGACACACGGCAATTTCGTCCCGATCGTGCTTCTCAACGAGCGGCAGGAAGTCGCGAAAGAACTCGCGAGTTTGATCGGGCGTCTTGTACATCTTCCAATTTGCAGCCATCAATTTTTTGCGCATTATGAAGCCTTCTCCAATTTGAATGACAAAGGTGATTGCAGTCTATGAAACTCCTCAGCTACCCGGGTGTAACCATGGAGCGTTGCCAGATCGAATAGAACGAAACGTACTAGTTGCACGTGAGTAGTGCTGGCAAGAGACGTAAGCACAGTTTTGACCGCGGTCGGCGCTGCTTCCGCGATGGGGTACCCGTAGGCTCCGGTAGAGATAGAAGGGAAAGCAAGCGACTTGACGCCGTGATCGTCCGCCAGCTTTATTGACTCCCGATAGCAGCTCGCCAGGGTTGCCGCTTCATTTCGCCGGCCACCGCTGTAGACCGGCCCCACCGTATGGATTACATATTTCGCGCTAAGTCGGCCACCTGTAGTGATGACAGCTCGCCCCGCCGGCAGCTGACGAATTTCTGCAACGATGCGCTGGCACTCCTTCAATATCGAAGGGCCGCCTGCACGATGAATGGCGCCATCCACTCCCCCACCGCCCAGCAGTGTCGAGTTTGCGGCGTTAACGATTGCTTCGGTTATTTCCTTGGTGATGTCAGCTGGACCACCAAATTCGATCCTCTTGCCGCACGGCAGCACGAGGCGAATGGCGAAATCATTGACTCCGGCATCCTGCAGCACTAGCGTTTCTCGGTGAGAGCTTCGACTCCGGGCAATTTCTTGCCTTCGAGAAATTCCAGGGAGGCTCCGCCACCCGTAGAAATGTGGCTCATCTTGTCGGCCAGACCAGCTGCGTGAACTGCGGAAACGGAATCGCCCCCGCCCACGATTGACGTAGCCCCGGCATTCTCCGCCACTGCTTCGGCCACTTTAAACGTGCCGCGCGCGAAGGGCGGAACTTCGAACACTCCCATCGGCCCGTTCCAAACGATCGTGCGAGCTCGCGAGATCTCCTCCGAGAAATTCTCGATTGTTACCGGACCAATGTCCAAGCCCATCAGGTTGTCGGGAATTGCCTGTCCAACGTCTACTTTTTTCACTAGCGCATTTACATCCGGCTTTTCCGCGGCTACGTGATCCACGGGCAACAACAGTTTTACCTTTCGCGAATTCGCTTCGTCCATCAGCTTGCGCGCCAGGTCCACCTTGTCCGCTTCTACCAAAGATTTTCCCACCTGCTCGCCTTTCGCTTTCAGAAAGGTGTACGCCATGCCTCCCCCAATGATCAGCGCATCGACTTTCGTGAGCAGGTTCTGAATAACGGGAATTTTGTCGCTCACTTTCGCGCCGCCCAGGATGGCCACGAATGGACGCTCGGGATCGTGTAACGCCCGTCCCAGATATTGCAGCTCTTTTTCCATCAGCAACCCAGCCGCCGACTTCTTGATGAACTTGGTGATCCCCACAGTAGACGCGTGCGCCCGATGGGCAGTACCGAACGCATCGTTGATGTAGTACTCAGCCAGACTCGCCAACTGCTTGGAAAACTTTTCGTCATTCGCCTCTTCTTCCGCGTGGAAGCGAAGATTCTCCAGCAGCAAGGTCTGACCCTTCTCGAGTTTTCCCGCCACTTCTTCTGCTTCGGGGCCTACGCATTGCGGACAGAAACCCACATTTTCTCCGCGCGCCAATTCGCGGTCCAGCAACATGCGCAGCCGCTCGGCTACGGGCTTAAGACTCATTTTCGGATTGGGCTTACCCTTCGGACGTCCCAGGTGCGCGGCGAGGATCAGGCGTGCCCCGTGGCGAAGAGCATACTCGATAGTCGGCAGGGTCTCACGAATGCGAGTGTCGTCCATGACGCGCCCATCATCGAGCGGTACGTTGAAATCAACTCGCATGAAGATGCGATGATCGTTTAGCGGAAGGTCTTTGATAGAAAGCTTGGACATGATGAATGCATCCTTATGTTGCGGTAATAAGGATGCGCGCTTTCTGCGCCTATGCGCATTCAGCGCGCCCACGTCCTTCGCTCGGCGCTTCAGCCGTGCGCAGGACCGATAACTGAGGAGAACAGAGCGCGGGCAACGCCGCCCGCACCTTGCAATTACAGGCCCTTGCTACCTAAATAACTGATGAGATCGCGCACGCGGCAAGAGTATCCCCATTCATTGTCGTACCAGGAAATTACTTTGACGCAATTGC
>Ga0207657_10002845_pt1 | contig 18597 bp, 21 predicted proteins | sample KBSC33metaG_FD_184316 | JGI IMG/M metagenome (GOLD analysis project Ga0207657, IMG submission 184316) | Corn rhizosphere microbial communities from Kellogg Biological Station, Michigan, USA - KBS C3-3 metaG (SPAdes) (version 2) | ecosystem: Host-associated > Plants > Roots > Rhizosphere > Soil ... | reverse complement strand
GCGCATCGCCCACCAGGCCTTCCACGACGTGCTGACCGGCCTGGCGAACCGGGCCCTGTTCAACGACCGGCTCCAGCACGCGCTCGACCTGCACCGGCGTGACCTGCGCCCGGTGGCCCTGCTCCTGATCGACCTCACGGCCGCCCACTCCCGCACCAACCCCGGGCTCTCCGGCGCGAAGCTCTACCCGGTCACCGGGGCCGTCCGCTTCCTCCAGGGGCGGCTGGAGCGGGTGGCCGGGATGGGGGAGGCCCTGCACCCGGACGCGGCCATGGTCTACGGCCTCTACGACGTGCGCGGCGACAGCCCGGTCAAGCTCCAGCGCTACGAGGAGGTCTACGGCGAGATGGGGCGGGCGGACCCGGTCTACTTCCATCCGGTCGAGCGCTGGTCTAGCCCCTGGCTCGACCGCCTGGGCGTGCGCTGGGTCCTCTCGGGACCCTCCGAGGAGGTGCAAGCCGTAACGCACGCGCCACATTGCCTGGTGTTCCGACCTGCTCACACCGCCGTGAACCCTTGTTCCCAGCTGGCGGTCGTACTCGAGGAGTTGGTTTATTGGCGTGGTTGCCAGGCTGGGCGGGCGAAGCCGGTGTCGGCCTGGCCGGCGGTGCGGGTGAGGCGGTGGAGTTTGGTGCCGTTGGCGTTCATGAGGTAGAGGCCGCGGGTTGGGCCGGTAGTGGCCAGGGCGATGGCGATTTTTCGGGCGTCGGGTGACCAGACCGGCTGGCCGGCGACGCCGATATGGGGACAGGCTGCATTCGGGTGTGGCGTCGCGTCAGTCCCGGTCGGTGTCACGAGGCGGATGCCGCAGCTGGCCTGGTAGGCGATCGTGGTCCCAAGCGGTGACCAAGCCGGTGAGGCGGCGTGGCGGGCAAGCAGTCGGAGGTGCGTGCCGTCGAGCTGCACAACGTAGATCGCACATGTGCTGACCTGGAAGAATGTCCCTCCGCAGCCGTGGCGTGGGCTGCTCTGGAACGCGATGCGAGTGCCGTCGGGCGACCAGGTCGGGTATCTCACCCAGCCGTGGTAGCCGGTCTGCAAGGTTCGATGCTGTGATCCGTCCGCTCTGGCGAGCGCGATCTCGCCGGGTCGGTCCGAGCCGTAGGCGAGCCACCGACCGTCGGGCGACCAGGCGGGATCGGTCCAAAGCCCGGGGCGCCCTTGGCTTCCGGTCAGTTGGATGTCGCGTCTGGTCGCCAGGTCGACGACGTGGAGGCCGTCATACGAGCTTGGTATGGCGTAGGAGGTGACACCGAGGGCGATCTTCGTCCCGTCGGGTGACCAGGCGATGTACTCCAGCTCAAGGCAGGCGGAGTGGGCTCCGTGGCAGCGAAGCAGCATGCTGCCAAGCCCTGCTCGTGCCACCGGGTAGACGCCGCCGTGCCCCTGGCTCTGCTTGATCACCGTCAGCGGCCCGTTGTGCATCACGGAGGATGCAGCGGCGACATGAAGCGCGGCGGGTCTGTGGGTCGACGACCCGGGTGCGGGACTACCTCCGCGCCCGTGGGCGGCGATGGCCAAGACGGCGAGGCCGAACAACAGCGTCGCCGCGGCGACATTTCGGCGTCGGCGGAGGCGGGTGCGCCGCCGCGCCTCCTCGATCAGCGCCTCGGGATCCGAAGACTGCTCGGGTGCTGACGGTGGAGGGGGCGTGATGACCGACATGCGACTCAGCCGATGATGCTACCATAGATATCACCATGTTGGAGTTTGCCGTCGATCGCAACGACCCCACCCCGCTCCACGACCAGGTCGCCGCCAAGATCCGCCGGGCGATCGCGGATGGAGAGGCGCTGCCCGGCGATCGCCTGCCGCCGGCCAAAGACCTCGCTACGGTGCTCGAGGTGAACTCCAACACCGTGTTGCGTGCGCTCCGAGCATTGCGAGACGAGGGGCTGCTCGAGTTTCGCCGCGGCCGGGGCATCACGGTCACCGGAGATCCACACCAAAGCGCGGTCGTGGCCCGTACGCGGGAACTTGTGGACTACGCACGCAGGCACGGCTACCAGGCCGACGAGCTGATTCGCATCATCGAACAGACGGCCTAGGGAAGCGCATTGAGTACGAGGACATAACACAATGGCGCCCGGCGAGTCGATCGACGCGAACCGGTTTCGCGAAACGAATGGGCGCTCCCGGTCGAATACCCGTCTCTGACTTCCGACTCGCCCCCGGGCGCCTCCACGATGTGCCCGATACTCGACGACTTCGAGAAGGGAGCAGAAGGGTGAACGCGCAAAGCTCGGCGAGGAACGGGACCCAAGCTGGAGCTCCCAGCGAACCGGAGCCACCTCGGCGGCGGGAACGGCGCATCCGGCCCCCGACACGACGCGGGCAAGCGGGGCCGGTGGTGACACTGGTGGGCCTGTTCTTGGCGTTGATCCTGTGGACGATGGCGCTGGCGGCCTGCAGTTCCTCCTCCTCGTCGCCGACATCCACGCGGCGGCCTGCGACGCTGCATCTCGTAGCCATCGGCGATTCAATACCCTTCGGCCAGCACTTCTGCGGCAACTGCGCGACGTTCGACGACCTCTACGCCGCCCATCTTCGCCGCACCGCGAAAGCGAAGGTCAGTGTCGAGAACCTCTCCCAGGACACGGAGATCACGAGCACCGACCTTCGCCGCGAGATGAACAGCGACGCCCCCATGCGAGCGGCTGTGGCACAGGCTGACATCGTCACCGTCTCAGTCGGCCACAACGACACGCCGTGGAACAGTTTCACCGACCCCTGCGACGGCCATGGGGGCTACCCAAACGCCGACTGGGCGTCATACCGCGGCACATGCGTAGCGAAGACCGCCGCTGATTATGGACGCAACCTCGCATCCGTCCTCGCGGCGATCACGGTTCTGCGGGCAGGGAAGCCGACGCTAGTAATGGTTACGAACGACTACGACGACATCATCGGCGATCCCGCCGTGCCCGCCTCCGCCGATCCTGTCGTCGCCCGCGTGGTCGATGCCTTCGCCGGCACGACATGTCGCATCGCTACTGCACGTCACGCCGTGTGCATCGACACCTACCGCGCATTCAACGGGCCGACTGGGCGCGGAGACGCGACCGCCCTGCTCGAAGGCGACCACACCCACCCGAACGAATCCGGCCACCAACTCATCGCACGACTCCTCGACCGAGTCCCGCTCGGCGCCATTTCTCAACCCTAGTCACTGCGCATGCGCGCGGGCGACACGCGCGCGTTGGGCCTCGGGATGTAGTCGCCAACCTGCCGCCTTCCCGGGGTCCCGGAGATTCCAGGCGGACCGAGGTGCGAACCGTAACGCGGGCACCCGCTTGTCAGATTGAGATCGTTCGCGACGTGCTCTGCCGCACTAGGGCGGGTCGTGAGAGGATCGCTACCCATGCCTTATGCGGAACTCGATGGCCTTCGGCTGTACTACGAGCGAGCCGGTCGAGGAGACGCGGAAATGCTCTTCGTACCCGGATGGTGCTGTGACGGCACCGCCTTCCAGCCGCAGTTCGATCACTTCGCTGAGACGAGTGCCGTGACGGCGCTCGACCTGCGCGGGTGCGGCAAGAGCGATCGCCTACCGGACGGCTACGCGATCCCCGACCTGGCCGACGACGTTATCGAGTTCTGCCAAACGGTGGGCATCGAGCGGCCGATCGTCGTCGGCCACAGCCTTGGCGGGATGATCGCCGTCGAGCTGGCAGGTCGCCGCCCGTCGCTGCCGCGAGCGCTCGTCCTCGTCGATCCAGGCCCGATCGACTGGGACCCGGAGATGTGCCGGAGATTCGATACCTTCGCGGAGCAGCTGGCCGGCCCAGACGGCGAAGAGATACGACGCCGCTATGTCGAGAACATGGGCGCCTGCGACCCGGCGCTGGGACTCTTGATCGCCGACATGATGTCCGCAATCCCACTCCCGATCGCAACGGCGGTCATCCAGCAACTCACCGCGTGGGACGGCGCCAAAGCGATGGCACGCTGTGACGTCCCAACACTGCTTCTCCGCACTGAGCTCGACGCGGAGGATCTTCGGCTGCTGGAGATCAAGCCGGACCTGACGGTTGGAATCACCGTCGGTGCGGGCCACTTTCACCAGCTCGAGGTGCCAGATCAGGTCAATGCCATGATCGACCGCTTCCTCGAGCTGACCGGAGCCCTGACGAGGTGCGAACCGTAACGCACCCGGGCTTCCGCGCGCCGCGGGACGCGGTCGCATCCACGCGTCGAAGAGCTCCGCGGTGATGCTGGCCATGTCTCAGGGCGGCGCCTCGGCGTGGGCGCTGACAATCGCGTGAGCGGCGGGTGGCGGCGGCCTGTACGGCGGAGGCAGCTACCAAGGCGCCTCCTCGCGATCGTCGGTAGCTATCGCTCGCGCCGCGTGGTGACGGCGAGCGTCATGCGGCCTCAGGCGCGGCCTCGCGGGGCGCGTTGGCGGCGGTCGCGGCCAACGGGTGGTCGGGGATGCGGTCGCCGAGCCGAAGCAGGACGGTTCCGGCCAGCAGCGCGGCAACCGCGCCACCCCACCAGATGGCGTCTGGTGCGGTCTGTAGGAGCAGGCCGCCAATCGCCGGGCCGATGGCCAGGGACAGCGTGAAGGTCAGGCTGTAGAGCGACAGGTAGCGGCCGAGCAGATGGGCTGGAGCCATGTCCGCGACGAGTGGCCCGAGCACGAGAATGTGTGCGATTTCACCGAGCGCGAACACGATCGCAACGCCGACCAGGAGGCCGGTCGCCGCGAGCGCCGAGTGGATGAGCGTCGCCGGCAGAACCGCGAGCAGGCTGACCGCGAAGAGCCCGCTTGCCAGCGCGAACGCGTGCGTGCGTCGCATCCGCGCCACCACGCGCACCGCCGGGATCTGCGCGATGACGATGAAGGACGTGTTGGCGAGAATGATGATTCCGATCCCGGCGGGACCGACTGGTGTGTGGGCCTTTGCAAAGGGCGGCAGGATGTTGGAGAACAACGTGTGGCCGACGACGACGAGCACGAGGTTGGCTGCGATCACCGTGAGGAACAGCCGATCTCGAGCGACGGCGCGAAAGCCTGTTCCGTTGGCGTCTGTTGCTGCGACGGTCACGGCGCGCGGGCTCGGTACCGCAGCGAGCACGATCAGCGCGAATCCGGCGGAGGTGACAGCGTCGAAGAGATAGAGAATCTGGAACGAGCTGAGTCCCGGTGCAGCGGCGACGACGAAGCCGCCCACGGTCGCGCCTAGACCAATGCCGAAGTTACCGGCGACGCGGTTCAGGGCGAAGGCGGCCGCTCGCTGCTCAGGCATGATCAGCGAGACGACCAGTGTTCGGTTGGCCGTCCCAGCCGCCCCCAGCCCGGCTCCGCTGACAACCGCGCAGGCAAACGCCTCCCAGGGATGCTCGACGAAGGCAAAGCCGGCGTAGCCAAGGGCGCTCGCCAAGCTTCCCGCGACCACGATCGCCTTGGCGGAATACCGATCGAGCAGCGCTCCCGTCGGCGGGGTGACGATTGCGGATGTCCCCATGGTCGCCGCGAGCACCAGTCCGGCCGTCGACGTCGGGAAGCCGCGGATCTGGTGGAGATAGATGATCTCAAAGGGAAGCACCAGCCCATAACCGAAGTAGTTGAGGGCGTTTCCCCCTTGAAGGATGAGCACCGGGCGAGAGAGCCCGGTGCGCCAACCCGCGATCAGGCGTGAGACGCGGCGGTTCATCCGCATCAAGGCCGCGCGTGCGCGAGACCGCGTAGCCGAGTCGACGCGGATCGCAGTATCGCTATTGGAGTGGCCGCCACGTGTGGCTCGTGCGCGACGCGACCGGCGAGACGGATCGTGTGGCTGCGGGCGGCCGCGCGATGTTGGTCCTGGATGTGCGCGGCGGCGAGCGCTCGAGCGAGATCGGGATGCAGCATTTGCGCCTCGTTTCCTCTGCGGCGACGCTTCACCCCATGCCGACCAGGTCCCCCGCCCGATCGATCGTTTGGGGTGGTCGGCTTGGGACATTCGTCGTCCAATCAGCACGCGAATTTGCCTGTCGCGGGTTCTGACCCCACCTGGCGGAGCAACTCGCCGACGAATTTCGAGCACCGGTGGTGTCACAATCGTTGTGAACCGGAATGCCATACTTCGCTCGTGAGCGACACCGCTCTGATCCGCGCCCGTGGGGGCGACCATCAGGCGTTCGCCGCGCTCACGGACCCCTACCGGCGCGAGTTGCAGCTGCACTGCTACCGGATCCTCGGCCAGGTGCAGGACGCCGAGGACGCGATGCAGGAGACACTGCTCTCCGCGTGGAGATCATTGGACTCGTTCGAGGAGCGCTCGACGCTGCGCTCCTGGCTGTATCGGATCGCCACCAACCGCTGCCTGAACATGCTGCGCGACAGCGGTAGACGCCCCGCGATCGCGGTCGGGGCATCCACCGCGCCGGAGCCCACCGGTTACGGCGAGGTGCTGTGGCTCGAGCCCTATCCCGACGCGCTGCTCGAAGGCATCGCCGGCGGCGCGGCCGGTCCGGAGGCCCGCTACGAGACCCGCGAGGCGGTAACCCTCGCGTTCCTCACCGCGCTTCATCGCCTCCCGCCCCGCCAGCGCGCCGTGCTCGTGCTTCGCGACGTGCTGGGGTTCTCCGCCACTGAGGTCGCGGCGATGCTCGATACGACCCCCACGTCGGTGAACAGCGCGCTCATACGCGCCCGCGCGACGATTGAGGAGCGCGCGCCGCACGACCGAGCGCCGCTGCCCCGATCGGCCCAGGAACTCGAGCTGGTCACGCGGTTCGCGGACGCGTTCGAGCGCGGAGACGTGGAACCGATCGTCGCGCTGCTGGCCGAGGATGCGTGCTGGACGATGCCCCCGGAGCCTGACGAGTACCAAGGTCTCGCAGCGATCAAGGAGCTGATCGCACATGCGTTCGCGACACGAGGGGACAGCCCCCGCCGCCTGATTCCGACGCGGGCCAACTCCCAACCCGCGTTCGTCCAGTACGCCAAAGACCCGCACGCCGGCGTCGGCCGCGCCTCCGGGCTGCTCGTGCTGACACTCGACGGCGACCGCATCTCGCGCATCACCCGCTTCGCGGCGAACAGCGCCCTACCGCACTTCGGACTCCCCCGGACGATTCCGTGGTAGCTGCGGCACAAGCGTTGTCGCTCCTGCCACCGCCAGGCCGGGGGTTTAGCCGGAAATTCAGCAGCCGACGCGTCGGGAGGACGAGCAGGAACTCGCATTGGATTGAGCCGCCGCGGCTCATCGTCTCTGGCTTGGGGGCCATTAGATGGGCCTGGGGCCACGTGGATCAGCGCAGGCTCAACCCGCGTGATCCTCAGAACCACGTTCGACACAGCGGGCGCAGACCTGGCGTCTCGGCTCGCTCTTCTCTAGCTCCCCTCCCCAGCAGGATCGGCGCGCCGCCGGTAGCGTCCGAGCGTGGCCGACGACCCCTCATCCTGGCAGCAGCTCCGGCTTTCCACGGAGAGGCTTCGCCTGCGGATGCCAACCTCGGCGGACGCTGAGGCGTTGTACGACCTGTTCACGGACCCGGGGATCATGCACGCCTTGGGCAAGGAGCCGGTCTCATCGCTCGACGAAGCTCACGCCTGGGCCGAGGATGGCATCGCCGGGTGGAGAACCGGCGGACTCGGCCCGTTCGTTCTCGAAACCGCCGCAGCACCCGGGCGCGTGGTCGGCCAAGCCGGTCTCATGATTTTCGACACACGCGGCTGGACGCCGTCGACGCGGGCGGACGCAGGCAGCCATGCCCAGCTCGAGCTCGGCTGGGCCTTGATACGCGAGCACTGGGGCCGCGGGTATGCGACCGAAGCAGCCTCGGCAATCCGGGACTGGGCACATGCACGTCGGCCCGACGATCGACTGGTATCTCTGATAACGCCCGACAACGTCCGCTCCCAGCGCGTCGCGGAACGACTCGGCGCGATCCCTGCCGAGACTGTGACACCTTCAGATTCAGGACGAACAGCTGTGGTCTGGAGATATCCTCCCGCGGCGTGATGCCGTGAGCACCGCTGGGCAGCCCGGGTTGGCTGACCGGGCTAACGTGGGCTGGAACCGCCTCGCCCTCACAAGGAGTACGCGATGAAGCTTCTTCTCACGTCCGCTGGCATCAAGAACACGAGCATCCACGACGCCCTGGTCGACCTCCTGGGCAAACCGATCGCCGACAGCAACGCCCTCTGCATCCCGACTGCTGGGTACGGGCACCCCCAGGGCAGTCCCGGTGGGGCATGGCGGTTCATCACCGGACAAGCCAGTACCCCCATGTGCGAGCTGGGTTGGAAGTCGTTGGGAGTGCTGGAGCTGACCGCGCTTCCCAGCATCGACAACGAACGCTGGGTCTCCTGGGTCCAGGAGACCGACGTCCTGCTGGTGAATGGCGGCGACGCCCTGTACCTGTGCCACTGGATGCTGCAGTCCGGACTCGCAGACCTGTTGCCGTCGCTGCACGCGGTCTGGGTGGGGCTGAGCGGCGGCAGCATGGTGATGACCCCCCGGATCGGGGAGGACTTCGTCGGCTGGAAGCCACCCGCGGGTGGCGACAGCACGCTGGGCGTCGTCGACTTCTCGATCTTCCCGCACCTGGATCACGAACTCCTGCCGGAGAACACCATGGCCGACGCGGAACGATGGGCGGCCGGCATCCAAGGTCCGGCGTATGCGATCGACGACGAGACCGCCATCAAAGTGGCCGACGGCACCGTCGACGTCATATCCGAGGGTCACTGGAAGCTGTTTACTCGCTGAGACGGAGCGCTCCGCGGATTTGCGCAGACGCCCGTCATGCGACCGAGAGCGTCGGCTCGAGATCGAGCAGGTTTCCGATCCGCTCCGCTTCCGCGGCGAGCTCGGCACGTTCGGCCCGTGTCAGCCTGCGGATGGGAAACACCCGAAGTTCGATCCGCCTGCCGCTGCGCCGGCGCTCCCAGAGCCCGGCGAGCAGGCCCCCTGCGAGCAGGAAGCGGGTACCTGCGGGACCCTCGTAGCGACCGCGCCCGTGGCGCGCCATCAGCTCCCTGACGGGGTCGGGTACGAGCTCGCCGCGCTCGCGAAAGCCCATCACGTAGAGGTCGTATTCGGGCAGCAATCGAACGGTCCCCGGCGCGTCGGCGAACGTGGTGTCGCCCGCCAGGACGTGGGCGCGGCGTCCCTCGACGTCGACCTCCTCGATCTCGTCGCCGAGCGATTGGAACGCCCACTGCGCCCGCTCGGCGTCGAACCCGCGGCCGCCGATCCACTCGCGGAAGTCTGCGGGTCGCGCCGGCCCGTACGCGTGGAGGAAGCGGCGGCAGGCCACGAGCAGTGCCTGCTCGGCATCGATCTCCCGCCAGCCGTCGATCCATTGGTCTGGGCGAACGAACGTCGCCTTCGCCCCCTGGGGCGGACCCTGGCACAGGTCGGCGAGGAAGAACCCGAACCCGGAACGGAGTCGCCCTCGCGGGCCCGGCCCCACGCGGCCGACGACGTCTTCGGCAAGCTCCTCGCGCGTCAGACAGCGGCGGTCGAGCGCGTCCCAGACCGCGTCGCGGATCTGCTGCACCTGCTCGACGCCGATCGGCGGGTGAACGACCCCTGCCGGGTCGCGCCATGCCTCGAGCTGCTCCTGGGCCGACGTGCTCGCCCCAGCCCGACGGGCGGCGTGCCAGACCGCCAGTTCCTCGGCGGGGTGCAGGTGCAGGGTGCCGCGCAGCGTCCATGCCTTGACCAGCACGCGACGCTCCCACAAGGCCGCGCGGATGTCCGCATGCGTGACGTCCGCCACCCGTACGCCCAGCTGCAACTCCGCGGAGGCCTGGATCTGCGCGTGCACGCCGCCCACCGCGCTTGTGATCTCGACCAGACGCTCTGCCCCGGCTCGCGTCACCAGCGACGAGCGCTGCAACCTGCGTCCGCGAACCTGATGCCATGTTGCCGAAACCATGCGTCCATCTCGGCCGGGAATCAGGCCACCAGCACCCAACCGTCCGCGGTGTGCCGCAGAATGATCCCCTCCTGCGGCCCGACCGGGAACGTCTGCGTCCCCGAGGCCCGGCTCACACTCACGCCGTTCGTGCCGGGGTTGTAGACGACAAAGCCCTGCTCGAACGCCCGCCGGTACGTGCCGTCCGCGCTGGCCTCGATCGGCCACGGCGGCGACGTCGGTTTGCCGATGTTCGGCGTCCAGCACACCTGCCGGTGTTCGTTCGTCACCCACGCCGGCGGACTGCCCTCCGACCCGCCGAACCCGAGCAGGAACGAACCCGCGTCCGCGAGCAGCGCCGACGGCGCGGCCATCCTCCGCCACCGATCCCACAGGCTCGCGCTCATGTCGAACAGTTTCACGAAGGCCCAGGGCACCCACCCTTGCTCCTGGGCTTCGGCGAACGTGTCCATCGTCTTCACCCATTGGTCCGCGTCGGGCAGGACACCCCCTTGCGACCGCCACGCGTTCTCCACCATGGCAACACGCGGGGACAGGACTGCGAGCGTCTGCGTCCGCAGCCCGTTGATCGCCAGCGGCGGCTTGCCGGTCTGCTGCGCCCAGTAGTCCAGGTCGCCTGAGATCAACGCCAGCCACTCCTCGAGCGTGTACCCCGAGGCGAACGACGGCGGCTTTCCCGGCTTGGCGCCGCCCTGCGACCAGGACATCACGACGGCGTCGCAGAAGTAGCCCTGCGCCCACGACGGCCCCGCGCGTAGCTGATCCAGGCGGTACGTCCGCCAGGCGTCGGACCCCGCCTGCGCCGTGAAGACGTGCCACGTCGAGTCGTACTTGCGGTCGGCCTTGCTCATCGACCCGCCGACGCGGTGCGCGTACATCGCCTCAGGCAGCTTCGCGTTTTGAACCGCCGCCGCCTTGGTGTACAGCAGCATCTGCGGCCCGCCCGCCTCGACCTCGGCCTCGTGACCCTGGAAGGTGTTGGGGTTCGCGGAGATCAGGTCGTAGGCATTGCCGATCTCCGTCGCGGCTTGCGAGGACAGCGTCGCGGTTTTCGGGTAGGGCATGTGCCCAGCCAACGCCAGATGCACGCGCCCGTCGCCGGTCTTCACCAAGTCAATCATTCCCCGGCGGAAGCACTGGCGGTTTGAACGAGCCGGCCATCGAACTCCAAGGGCTAGCGGGCAGGTGCCGGCCTAGCTTACCCGGGTCGCGGCAGCGCTTCCGGGACTACCCGGGGTTTACGAGTTCCTTGAACGCCGGGATGTCGCGGACGGGGTCGAGGTTGGCGTCCTTGGCTGCGATCACGCGCATTCGCTTCGTCACCAGCGCTGCCCGTAGGGTCTCGATAGCCTCGTCCGTCCTGCCCGCTTTGAGCTCCCAGCAGGCCAGCATGTAGGGAAGCATCGGCAGCCCTGGGTTTGCGTCGACGAGTTGGCGGCTGAGGTCGGCCGCTTCTGCATAGCGGCCGTCATCGAACAGCGGGGCGACCGGTGTCCATAGCTCCCAGCCGTCCGGCTGCCATGCTTCGCCAACCCTGCCGCCGATGGCGAACACGGTCGTGTCCGGCTCGGCGGCGAACGCCGTCCGCATTCACCCCGGGTGCCGCGAAGACGAACGTACCCGCCGGCGCGTCGACCCGCTCGCCGTCGAGCTCGAAGGTCGCTCGGCCGCGGTGCACGAGGTACAGCTCCTCGGCGTCGCCAGCCTCGTCATGCGCGTTCAGGATCCGGTCGCCCACGACCGCCGCCGTCCAGGCGTTGATGCCAAACGACGTGATGCCGAAGTGGTGGCGCACCGGTCGGCACGGCAGACCGCCGCCGATCTCGCCGATATCGCCCAATCCGGCGACCGCGTACGCGGCCATCGTTTCATCCCGCCCGGCGGTAGCAGACATGCGTCGCAAGTGGGGATTCGAGGACATCGTCGGGGACGAAATCGAACTCGGCGACGCCGTTGAATATCGACTCGCCTGACCCGAGCAGAACGGGCACGATGTCGAGCCAGAGCTCGTCGATGACGCCCGCCTGCAGCGCTTGGCGGACGGTCGAGGCGCCGCCCGCGATGTCGACGCCGTCTGCGCCGGCGGTCTCGCGGGCCTGGGCGTAGGCGGCGTCGAAGCCATCCGTGACGAAGTGAAACGTCGTTCCGCCCTCCATCTCGATCGGCGCGTGCGCGTGATGGGTTAGGACGAACACGGGCGCGTGGTAGGGCGGCTCGGGCCCCCACCAGCCCGACCACTCCTCGTCCCACTCGCCCCTGATCGGGCCATACATGTTGCGGCCCATGACGTAGGCACCGCGGGGGCGCAGCAAACGGCGCTCGGCAGTGGCGTCCGCCTCGTTCGCCCGCTCGTCGCCAAGGTGCCAGCCGTGGAGCTCGAGGCCGCGCTTGCCGAGCGGGTGTTCGCGGCTTTGATCCGGCCCGGCGACGAAGCCGTCGAGTGACATCGACATGTGACAGGTGGTGTCGGACATTGCTCTCCTCCAACGTGATTGTGAGCGACCAGGACCGAGCATAGGCTGTTGCCGTGTGCCACGCGCTGAGCAAGGTGGCGTCGCTGCTAGGCTCGGCTGATGGCGGATCGGGCCAGGCTGGTCGGCATCAACCATGTCGCGGTCGAGGTGGGCGACGTCGAGCAGGCGCTCGCGCTCTACGGCCGCCTGTTCGACTACGAGCTGCGTGGCCGGGTGCCGCACATGGCGTTCGTGGACATGGGCGACCAGTTCATCGCGATCTCCGAGCCGCGCAGCCAGCCGGCCGACGATTCGCGCCACTTCGGCCTGGTCGTGGACGACGTCGCGGCGGCCCGGGCGGCCGTGACACGCGAGGGTCTCGCGATCGTCGGCCAGAGCCGCCGCAGCTTTGACTTCCTGGATCCCTGGGGGAACCGGTTCCAGGTTGTCGGCTACGGCGACATCCAGTTCGACCGGGTGGACGGCGTGAAGCGCAAGCTCGGCATCGAGGAGCTCGAGAAGACCGAAGAGGCCAGGCGGCAGATATCCGAGCGTGGGCTCGACTAAGAGGCGCCGATAAGGGGGAATGAGAATGGGAGCGAACGGCCGGCAGAAGGTGATTACGGGCACCGACTTCGTCGTCGTGCCGACGAGGGATTTCGACCGGGCGGTCGAGTTTTACGGATCGGTGCTCGGCCTGCCGTGCTCGGCGCGCTACGGAAAAATGCCGGGTGCCGAGTTCGAGACCGGCAGCCTGACACTGGCGGTGATGGCCACCGAGAAGTTCGGCATGGGGTTCACGGTCAACCGGAACCCGATCGCGTTGCAGGTCGACGACTATCAGGCGGCCCGCGCCGAGCTGGAGTCACGCGGCGTGATCTTCACCAGTGACACCATCGACAGCGGCGTGTGCCACATGGCGGCGTTCGAGGACACCGACGGCAACGTGCTGATGATCCACCACCGTTACGCGCCGCGGACGGCTGCGTCGGACGCCTGATCGTCGAAACTAGCTGACCTCCGCCGCCAGGGCTTGGTAGGAAGGGACGAGCTCGTTCCACCGCGCCTCGCTATCGTCTCGTTCGCGCCCGGCGATGTGGGCCGCGAGGCTTTCGGCGTGGATCTGCCAACCGGCGCCGTAGAAGGCAACCACGTCCAGGGGCATGCCCTGGACCTCGATCACCAAGATGGTCTGATCGCCATCCGCGGTCAGCGTGGCCTCGACTCTCGCCTCGAAGGGCGGCACGCCCTGACCCCTCCGATAGGACTCGTCCGTTTCCCTGTTCGTCACCAGCAGCCGCCGAGGTGGCTCGCACGCCTCCACGCGCCCGGCGCTCTCGATGTCGTTGGATTCGATGTACATGCGGAACTCTCCGCCCAGGCGGAGGTCGCCTTCTATCCGGCCGTGCCAGCGAGCCAGGCGCGCCGGATCGGTGATCGCTGCCCACAGGTCGTCGATGTCGGTGTCGTAGCGGTCCTCGATGCGCACGACCCCCTTGCCATCTGCCGAGCGCAGGCTGCCCAGGATGCGCGGTGCATTGTCGGTCACTTGGTGCCCCTTCGTTCGCGTTTTCCCCGGGCCACCTCGGTGTGCAGGGCGTCCAGCCGCTGCTCCCACAGGGCCCGGTACCGGCCCAGCCATTCATCGACCTCGGCCAGCGGCTCGGCACGAAGGCTGTAGACACGTCGCTGCGCCTCCTGGCGAACCTCCACGAGTCCAGATTCCCGCAGCACCCGCAGGTGCCGCGAGACGCCGGGTCGCGCGATCGGCAGCAGCGCGGCCAGTTCACCCGCAGTCGCCGGGCCGCCGGTGAGGGCCTCGAGCATCGTCCGCCGGCTGTCGTCCGCCAGTGCCCGCAGAACAGCTTCCATGGCTCTAATGTACCAAATCAGTTACGTAACTGTCAAGGTACATACGGTCAGTCGAACGGCGGACTCGCCAGCACCACGGAGGTCTCGATCTGGCGGTCCGGGATGTCCCAGTACATCCTGAGCAGCTCGTCCTTGCGTTGCGGTGTGACGAGTTCGAAGCCGTGCCGGCGATAGAAGTCGATCGCCCAGTCGGCTGCCGCCCACGTTCCGACGAGCAGGCGTCGCCCGGTCATGCCCTGCAGGTGACGAAGCAGGGCACCTCCGATCCCCCGGCGCTGGTTGCCGGGCCGCACGTAGGCGTGGCGGATCAGGTCGACGTCGCCCTTCGGCTGCACCCCCATCACGCCGAGCGGAGTGGCGTCCAGCTCGTACGCCCAGAACCGAACACCGGCCGCGATTTCTGCGTCCAGTTCCCGCGAGCCCATGTACGGCTCGTGCCAACCGTCGTCTGGGATCACGCCCCGATACGCCTCCGCCGCGGCGTTGACGATCTCCAGGATGGCTCCGCGCTCGTCCTCTCGGCACGGTCGGATGCTCATGCCGACAATCTAGGAGATAGCTACGTTCAGGTCGTTGCCTGCGGCGGAATGTTGTGGTTGTACCGAAACAGATTGTCCGGGTCGTAGCGATACTTGATGGCGCGTAATCGCTCGTACTTGGCATCGCCGAAGGCGGCACGGACGCGGTCTGCCGGCTCGTCGGGCGCACCGTAGTTGAGGTACCCGCCGCCATCCTGCGAGCGTGCGGCGACCAGGGCGGCTCCGGCGCGTACCCACCCGATCTCAGCGTCGTCGATGGCGGGGATCCCGCCAGTGCCCGAGTACGCTCACGTTGTACCCGGGATCCCGCCGGTTCCAGGCGGTGTCTTCGAGTGGCACCCGCCGCGCTTGGCCGTGCAGCGGCTCGATCAGAATCGAGCTATCGCATCCGATCGGGCGTCCCGTGTAGTGCGCAACGATGTCCTCGATCAGCCCATCGGACAACGCCTCGACGAAGTGTTCTTCCAGTAATGCCGTATCCCAAACGGCGTGTCACCCTGCATCACCTGGATCTGCAGGTAGCTGTTCAAACCCAACCCGTCGTCCGCCACAGCGAGCGTCTCGCGCAGTCGGCGCACCGACTCGTCCCACGCCCACAAACGAGCGCCCGGCAGCGGGACACTGGCCGGGCTCGTTCAAGGGCGTACCACCCGACAAGCCGCTCCGTCTCATGGTGACGGCACCTCGACCCGATAGGTGCACCATGGAGAACCGGCCAGCGAACATCGGCGGCCACGCATCCGTCGCCGCCGGCGTGATCGTTGCCTACTGGCTGGCGGACGGCTACGTGATCGGCCTGCCGGTGGCGGCGTTGGCGGCGACGTGGAACCCGCTGATCGTGTACCTCGGGGCGGTGACGATCGTCATCTCGATCAACCTGGCCGCATGCCGCTGGATCAACGCTGCGTGGAGCAGTTGGGCGAACGGAAGCAGCGGAGCCCGGATCGAGCGACAGCTCGACAAGGTGCGACCGACGCGCGTGGGCAGGGCGGCGACGCGGTGGATCGCCAGCGACTCGAACGTCCGGTTCGCGGCGGCGGCGGCGCTCACCTGCGCGATCGTCGCGGTCACGCTCGGGCGGTCGGTCACAGGCCGGCCGCTCGGCTCGCATCGCATCGGCCTGGCGGCCGTCAGCTACGCGCTCTTCTCGGTCGGCGTGTTCACGCTGGCCGGCCTTGTGGCCGGCGAGGCGCTCGGCGCTCTGTAGCCGCACCATCCGCGCGGTGCAAGAATGGCGGTGAGCAGATGAGCGAATCGAGCACCGGAAACGGCAAGGTGGTCGTGAACAGGGCGATGTCCCTTGACGGCTTCATCGCCGCTCCCGGCGACCGGATGGATTGGGGCGGCGGTCGTCCGCTCGCGAGCTTCGTTGCGCCGAAGGATTTCGCGGAGATCGCGGCGGCCACCGGCGCCATGCTGATCGGCCGGCGAACCTGGGATGTGGGCAGCAAGATGGAAGCGGAGGAGCCCGGCAGTGTGGACTACCCCTTCTCCGGCCCGTTCTTCCTGCTCACGCATAGGCCGCTGGAGCCACCGGACCCGGACGTCACGATCCTGAGCGGTGACATTGGGGAAGCGGTTGCCACCGCACTGAGCGCTGCGGGCGGCAAGAACCTGGAGATCCTCGGCGCAGACGTTGCGGGCCAGTGTCTGGGCCGCGGGCTCGTCGACGAGATCCTGGTCTACGTGCTGCCGCTGCTGCTCGGCGATGGCATCCCCTTCTCGGCCCCGGGACTGGCCAGGGTGGATCTGGAGCCGATCAGCAGCGCGCCGTCGGGCGACGCCACCATCCTCAGGTTCCGGGTCAGCAAGTAGCCTCGGCTCCGCCAGCCCGGGAGCCATCCGTCGGCTGCCAGGCGGTCGATGAAACCGGCCGGGATGACGGCTCGTAGTGATCGGGCAAAACGACCGGCACCGCAAAGCGGCTACCGTTGACGACCTACGACTCAAGGACAGGAAATGAACCTTCGAACCTTCGCAATGATCGGATCGGCAGCCATCAGCGTCGCAGTGCTCGCGGGCGTTGCCTCCGGCCGCGCCTCGGCCGTGAGCACCTCGCTGCCGCCGATATCGGCAGGGCGGGTGATCCTCGACTACCAGCCGCATCACACCCAGGCACGTGCGCTTACGGCGGGATCGACATCGGTGAAACGGTTCACCAGGACCGTCACCGACGGCAGCACCACCTTTCATGTGACGATGGTCGGGAAGAACCCGTTCGTGGTCCAGACGGCGCCCTCGACGACGGTCAAGACGTTCCTCGTGCCCGTCAAGATCATCCTGCCCAACGGCGACACGTTCGATCCGACGGCCACCACATCGTGCGATACGCAGGCCTCGGCGCTGACGCGGACAGTGCAGTCACCGGTCGTTGCCAGCCGCGCCTACAGCGTGGGCGGTACGGCGCTCGGCACCGGCCAGTACACCGACATCTTCCGGCGTGCCGAGTTCTTCACGCAGACCTCGCCGACCGGCATCAATCCCGGTTACCACGTTAGGCTGAACACCGTGACGCTGCCCGTGAGGACCGTGCGGGTGCCCCGCTCCGCGGCCGCCGAGTTCACTACCACCACGGCCTGCGGTGAGAAGACCGGCGCCATGGACATCAACTTCTGGGACAACCTCGTCACCGGCACGTTGCTGCCCTCGCTCCGTGCCCAGGGCGTGACCGAGACGACGCTTCCGATCTTCGAGCTGCGCGGCGTCGTCATGTTCGACGGCACCCCCAGTTCGTGCTGCATCCTCGGCTACCACGCGTTCGCCGCGACCGCGGCCGGCAAGCAGACCTACGCGACGGCCGAGTACGAGTCGAGCGGCCGCTTCGCCGGCGTGAACGACGTCTCGTCGCTCAGCCACGAGGTGGCCGAGTGGCAGGACGATCCGTTCGGCAACAACCCGACCAAGCCGTGGGGCCACATCGGCCAGGTGGCGGGCTGCCAGAACAACCTCGAGGTGGGCGACCCGCTCTCGGGCACCAACATCCCCACCGCCACGAACGGCCACACCTTCCACCCCCAGGAGCTGGCCTTCTTCTCGTGGTTCTACCACTCGAAGCCAAGCCTGGGCGTGAACGGGCTGTTCTCCAACAACGGCACCTTCACGGCCGCCGCACCGGCCTGCACCTAGGCGACCGCAGCAGTTGACGTGGGCCCGGCCGCAGGAGCCGGGTCCACCGTGGAAACCGTGAGCGGCGAGCCTATACGAGCAGCTGCCTGTGCCATAGGATTCGCGCCGATGCCGTTCACGCTCACGAACATCAGGGAGGATCTGGAGGACCTCGGCTCGCGGTTTGACGGCGCGCCCGATCTCGAGTTCCGCGCCGCGACCAAGGCGCTCGAGCTCGAGCAAGCCAGCCTCAGCTACCAGCGCGTCCCGGCCGGCTATCGCTTTCCCTACGGCCACACGCACATGAGGCAAGAGGAGGTGTACGTGGTCGTGCGCGGGGGCGGGCGGATGAAGGTCGACGACGAGATCGTGGAGCTCAAGGAGTGGGACGCGGTGCGCGTCCCGCCCGGCACATGGCGAGGCTACGAGGCCGGGCCCGAGGGCCTCGAGATCCTCGTCGTCGGAGCGCCCAATCTCGGTGAGAATCCGCGCGACGACGTCGAGGGTGAGCGCGACTGGTGGGCGGACGAGTAGGGCCGCAGACTTGGCACCACGGCTTGGTCGCGGACTGGTGGGCGGAGTTCAACGACGACGGACCCGAGATCGACTACTTCGGACAATTCGTCGCGCGCGGGCAGCCGGCGCTGGACGCCGGATGCGGCGCGGGTCGGTTGCTCGTACCGTGGTTGCAGGCGGGCTATGCCGTCGATGGCAGCGACGCGTCGGGCGACATGCTCGCCCGCTGCCGGGCG
>Ga0207657_10002843_pt1 | contig 18600 bp, 14 predicted proteins | sample KBSC33metaG_FD_184316 | JGI IMG/M metagenome (GOLD analysis project Ga0207657, IMG submission 184316) | Corn rhizosphere microbial communities from Kellogg Biological Station, Michigan, USA - KBS C3-3 metaG (SPAdes) (version 2) | ecosystem: Host-associated > Plants > Roots > Rhizosphere > Soil ... | reverse complement strand
TGACATCGGCGTCCTCGGCCAGATCGGCGCCGTGCGCTTCCAGCGCTTCGTCGAGACGGCGGGCGAAATCGGCGCGCAGGCCTTTCAGTCGCGGGTGCTCGATCCAGACGCGAAACAGGTCGATGATCGCGGCCGGACGCTTCAACAACAGCTCCGGCGGATCACAATCGAGCCGCCCGCCGAGGGCGACGAAATCCAGCGTCAGGCGTTGCGGCGTCTGTGCGTCGGCATCGAGCGCTTCTTCGCAGCGCTGCAGGAAACGTTCGGTCAGGCGCTCGTTGGCGATTGCTGCGCGGTAATAGCCTTGCATGAACTGTTCGACGGCCAGGTTCTGCTTGTGCTCATCGGCAAAACCGAACTGCAACGCGAGCGTGCGCTGGAAATCGAACAGCACGCGCTCCTCGGGCCGCCCGGCGACGAGGTGCAGCGCGAAACGGATGCGCGACAGCGTGGCCTCGCCGGCTTCCGCCGCAGACGCTTCGCACGCGGAGAGAACGCCGCGCTCGACGAGTTGCGCAAACGTCGGTGCGTCGAACAGGCGCCGCCCAAGCCAGCGCACCAGTTGCAACGCGCGCAGGCCGCCGGGGCCGTCTTTCAGATTCGGTTCGAGGTTGTACGCGGTGTCGTTGAAACGGGCGTGACGGGTCTGGCGGTCCTCGATTTTCGCGGCGAGGTATTCGTGAGCCGGCCAGACGCGCTGGTCGGCGACGATCGCCTCGAACGCGTGATCCAGCGCCGCAATCCCGGCGATGCGCCGCGCATCGAGCAGGCTCGTGTAAACCGTCGCGTCGCCCGCCGCGATGCTGCGGCACTCGGCGAGCGTGCGCAGCGCATGCCCGGGTTTGAGGCCGATGTCCCATAGACAGGTAAAGAACGATTCCAGCGCGCGTTGCGCCGGCGCGGATGGCGGATGTTCGCTGAGCGCAAGCAGGTCCACGTCCGAATGCGGAAACAATTCGCCGCGGCCGAAACCGCCGGCGGCGAACAGCGCAAGTTCGTTCGACTCGCCGACGCACGCGCTCCACGCGTGCACGACGATGCGTTCGACCGCTTGCGCGCGCGTATGCACCAGCTCGGATGCGGACGCGCCGGCGTGAAATGCTTCGGCGAGCTGGCGGTCGGTATCGCCGAGCAACTGGCGCAGTGCCAGTCGCGCTTCGCCGGAGACGCCGCTGCGCGGAATCGCGGCGGGCAGGCGCGGCAATGTGAATGCGAACGCAGCCGCCGCAGCGTTCATTGGAAGATCACGCCGCCTTGGGCCAGGGCGTGAGAATTTCGAACCCGGTGTCGGTCACGGCAATCGTGTGTTCCCACTGCGCCGACAGCGAATGATCGCGTGTAACCACGGTCCAGCCGTCCGGCAACAAACGTGTCTGCGGCTTGCCCGCGTTCACCATCGGCTCGATCGTGAATGTCATGCCTTTTTGCAGGCGCAAGCCCGCGCCACGCTGTCCGTAGTGCAGCACTTGCGGGTCTTCGTGATAGATCGTGCCGATGCCGTGGCCGCAATATTCGCGCACGACCGAGAAACGCTGCGCCTCGACGTGCTGCTGGATCGCATGGCCGATGTCGCCGAGCGTCGCGCCGGGGCGCACCTGTTCGATGCCCTTGAGCATCGCTTCGTATGCGGTCGTGCACAGGCGCTTGGCCAGCACCGAGGGTTCGCCGACGTAGTACATGCGGCTGGTATCGCCGTGCCAGCCATCCTTGATCACGGTGACATCGATATTGACGATGTCGCCTTCCTTGAGCTGCTTGGCCGGGCTCGGAATGCCGTGGCAGATGACGTTGTTGACCGACGTGCACACCGTTTTCGGAAAGCCCTTGTAGCCGACATTGGCCGGAATCGCCTTCTGCACGTTGACGATGTGCTCGTAGGCGATGCGATCGAGCTCTTCGGTCGTCACGCCGGGCTTCACGTGCGGCACGAGCAATTCGAGCACCTCGGCGGCGAGGCGCCCGGCGACGCGCATCTGTTCGATCTGATCAGGGGTTTTGACGGTAACGGTCATGGGTCTGGAACTGAAACGACAAGTGAATATTGTAACCAAGGTGTAGGCGCCGCGCCGCGCACGCAATAGCGGTTTGCCCGCAAACCCCTGATCAGGCTATAATTCCGCGGTTCCCGTTTTTGGGAACAATCCGCACACGTATCGATACCGTTGTCGGGGTGCTTCTGGCAGACGCTACGCCGTCCGCACAGAGGTCGCCAACGCTGGATACGTGGAGGTCTAACCCCGGATGCCATCGCCAAGTGCGATGCATCCCCATTTGGAGTTTCATCATGCCTCAAGTCACCATGCGCCAGATGCTCGAAGCTGGCGTGCATTTCGGCCATCAAACCCGCTATTGGAATCCCCGCATGGCGCCGTACATCTTCGGCGCGCGCGGCAAGATCCATATCATCAATCTCGAAAAGACACTGCCGCTGTTCACCGATGCGACGAACTTCGTGTCGGGCCTCGCGCAGAAGCGCGGCACGGTCCTGTTCGTCGGCACCAAGCGCTCGGCGCGCGATGCGATCAAGGACGAAGCCGTGCGTTGCGGCATGCCGTACATCAGCCAGCGCTGGCTCGGCGGCATGCTGACCAACTTCCGCACGGTCAAGCAGTCGGTGTCGCGTCTTAAGGAAATCGAGACGATGGCCACCGACGGCAGCTTCGACAAGCTGGTCAAGCACGAAGTGATGGGCCTGCTGCGCGAAAAGGACAAGCTCGACAAGTCGCTCGGCGGCATCAAGAACATGTCCGCGCTGCCGGACGCGCTGTTCGTGGTCGACATCGGCCATGAGAACATCGCCGTGCTCGAAGCCAAGAAACTCGGCATTCCGGTCGTGGCCGTGGTCGACACGAACTACGATCCGAGCCTGGTCGATTACGCGATCCCCGGCAACGACGATGCGATTCGTGCCGTGCAGCTTTACACGCGCGCCATCGCCGATGCCGTGCTCGAAGGCAAGGCCGCCGCGCCGATTACGGCAGCCAGCGCCAAGGACGAGTTCGTCGAGCTCGACGCCGCCGGCAATCCGGTCGCCAAGGAAGCACGCGAGCCGCGTGGCGACGATCGCCGCAAACCCGCACCGCGCAAGCCGGCACCGCGCAAGGCCGCCCCGCCGCGCAAGCCGCACGTCGCGAAGAAAGCCGACGCCGAAGCCGCGGAATAATCCGCGCCGACCGGAAGCGTGCCGTCATGCCGTTGTCGCATGACGGCACGACCATCATTTGAAAATTCATCGGCGCGCACCCATATAGCGCGTCTAACAAAGCAGAGGTTCACCATGGAAATTACCGCAAGCATGGTCAAGGAGCTGCGCGAGCGCTCCGGCGCCGGCATGATGGAGTGCAAGAAGGCACTCACCGAAAACGCCGGCAACATCGATACCGCGATCGAGTGGCTGCGCAAGCAGGGTCTGGCCAAGGCCGACAAGAAAGCCAGCCGCGTCGCCGCGGAAGGCCGCATCGTGCTGGCGCAAGGCACGAACGGTTCCGGTGGCAAGGCCGTGCTGGTCGAAGTCAACTCGGAAACCGATTTCGTCGCCAAGGACGAAAACTTCGTCAAGTTTGCCGACGAAGTCGCCAAGACCGCGTTGGCCAGCGGCGCGAAGAACGCCGATGAGCTGAAGCAGGCGAAGACTTCGTACGGCCCAACCGTCGAAGAGGCCCGCCAGTGGCTCGTCGCCAAGGTCGGCGAGAACGTGCAGGTGCGCCGCCTGGTTCGCGTGGACGGCAACAATCGCGTCGGCGCCTACGTGCACGGCGGCCGCATCGGCGTGCTCGTGGAGATGAAGGGCGGCTCGGATGAAACCGCGCGTGGCGTCGCCATGCACATTGCAGCGATGAATCCGCCGTACATTTCGCCCGACCACGTGCCGGCTGAAATCGTCACCAAGGAAAAGGAAATCGCGCTCGCGCAGATGAACGATAAAGATCGCGCGAAGCCGGCCGACATTCAGGAAAAAATGATCAGCGGCAAGATCCGCAAGACGCTTGCGGAGCTGTCGCTGACTGGCCAGCCGTACGTGCTCGATACGAACGTCAGTGTCGGCGATGCGCTGAAGAAGGAAGGCGCGGAAGTGCTCTCGTTCCACCGCATCGCGGTCGGCGAAGGCATCGAAAAAGTGGTCGAGGACTATGCCGCCGAAGTGATGAAGCAGGCGGGCTTGGCGTAACGCTCCACGTCGTCAATGCTTCAGTAAAAAAGCCGCGAGTGATCGCGGCTTTTTTGTGCCCGCGCACTTCATCGGCATAGTATTCGACCTTCCCGGATGGATGCAGCCAATCCCGTGTCGCCCTGTCGCTCGATAATTTTTTTATTCCTGCCTGCCACTGCGCTGGCCGACGCACCGGCGTTCGATCGCCCCGGTTTCGCATTCGCGACCGCGACGTTGCCGCCCGGCTCGATGGATTGGGAGCAAGGCTTTCCCGATCTTCAACGTGACGAGACCGACCGCGTGCGCAGCACACTTTACGCCGCCAATACGACGCTGCGTTTCGGTGTGACTCCGACGCTCGAAGTGCAGGTCTCCGGTTCGCCGTGGAATCGACTCGACACGCGCGCCGGCGGGATGACCACGCAAACCCAGGGAGCAGGTGACAGCGGATTCGCGGTGAAGTGGGCGCCAGCACTCGCAAACAAGGAACTGTCGTTGGCCGTGCTCGGCGCAGTGACGCTCGATACCGGCGCTGCGGCATTCACCAATGGCCATCCGGTTTATTCGCTGGGCGCGACGATCGGTCGCGACCTGGGCGCCGGCAGAACTGTCACGCTGTACGCGAACGTCAATCGCAGTGACGGTGCAAATACGTGGACGATTGCACCGGCCTTCGGATTCCCACTCACCGAACAAATCGGCGGCTACGTGGAAGCCGGACGTATCGCCGCCGGCGGCGCATCGAGTACGCTGGCCGGCGGCGGTTTGACCTGGCTGCTGCACGACCGCATGCAGCTCGATATCTATGCGCGCAGCGGCCTGACTTCGGGCAGTCCCGACCTGCAAGCCGGTTTCGGGATTTGCCTGTCCTGGAACTGACCGACTCCACATGACACTTCGGGAGAAAACCATGTCGTCTTGTCCAAAATGCGGCGCAAAACTGACACCGGGCGCGCATACCTGCCCTGCCTGCGGCAGCAGCGTGATCTTCACGCATGTTCCGCATCCGCACATCGCGCAGCGCAAACACCAGGCGCCGGTAAAACGTGCGGATATGCATCCGCACGAGAATGCGATACAGCGTTTCAACACTTTTTTGGCAATGCAAGTGACTGGCGCGGTCGGCACCATGTGGTGCGCCTACCTGTTCGCCATACTCGCGTTCATCAGCTTCCCGGAAGCCGTACGCGGCGGCACCGCAACACTGATCGGATGGATCGCGCAGACCTTCCTGCAACTCGTGCTGCTGTCGATCATCATCGTCGGTCAGAAAGTGGACGGGGCAGCGTCGGACAAACGCGCGCTCGATACCTACAACGATGCCGAAGCCGTGCTGCACGAGGCCATGCAGATACAAGAACATCTGGCCGCCCAGGACAAGGTACTGACGGACCTGGTTGTCGAGCTGCGCCGCACGCGCCAGGCCTGACACCAAACCCGACCGGGGGCTTACGAAAGTTTACGCAAAGGCGTGTGGTATTCATTGCGAATTCACCGCCGCACGCGCAGGCTGGCATCGTCGAGTCGATCGGGGAAGTTCCATGTGGCGCTGGGGAATGTGCTTGGCAGTATTGGCGGTCCTTGTTTCCGGTGTGGCGAGTGCGCAAGTCACCGGCGATGCCGACGCGGCAGCTCCGATCGTTTACAGCAGCAGTGCGCCATCCGATGAGGCGGCATACGCACCTGCTGCGGAAGACGATAATGCCGATGCGCAGGAAGTCGACGCGGCTCCGGATTACATCGATGGCGATGGCGATGACGATGTCTCCGCCGACGAGGCCACCGCGGATTTCTATCCCGGTGTCAGCCTGCTTCCTGTTGACTACTGGGATCCGACTTTCGGTTGGACCTATTTTGCATCGTTCGGCTACGGCTACGGGTATTCCTGGCCCACATTCGGCTTCGGTTGGCCGTACTGGGGATCAAGCTGGTACGGCGGCGGCTATTGGCACCATCACCATCGTTACGCGTGGGGCGGCCATCATCACCACGGCGGGTGGAACCGCTATCAGTTTCACTACAACGATCCCGGGCGTTACGCCGACCGCCGCCGCGGCGGCGTGCAACCCGCCCCTGCCACTCGACTGAATTCAGCGCCAAGAACGCTGACGGTAGCGCACGATCGCGCTCGTTTCCCGGCGCTGCCCGCGCATGCGCCGATCAACGTTACCGGCAGCGGTCTTGCCCGTCGCGCAACACTGCCGTCGGCGTCCTATGTCGCCGCACAACGCGGCCGCTACGCTGGTGCTGGAAGTTATCGTTCCATACCCACAACGACGACAAGACCATCGAACAGGATTTCGCGCGATGCCGGCTACGCGAGAAGCTATCGCAATGATGCAAACGCGCGGGCTGCCAACAACGTACGCAACGCGAGTCAATCGCATCGGTCTGTTGCTGGACCCAATCGCGGCTACGCGACTTCGACGTACCGCGGCAACCCGCCGATGCGTTACCCGACGCCAATGCCGCGCGCGGGATATGCGACACCGCATTATTCCGGAAATTATTCCGCTGCTGCCCGCGGCACGGCGCCGTCGACTGGTAGAACGGGCGTCGCCCCTGCGAACTCGAGTGGCGGACATTCCGGCACAACCTTCACGCGGCAGCACTGAAAGACGTGGCGGACGGCGCGTCGCCGGCAAATGCGAAGGCGTGGTTCGTCTACCTGATCGAATGCGCCGACGGCAGCATCTACACCGGGATCAGCAATGACGTCGCCGCCCGTTACGCCGCGCACGCGAGCGGCAAAGGCGCTCGATACACGCGCTCGCATCCGCCGGTTCGGCTGCTCGCGAGCATCGCCCATCCGGATAAGTCCGCCGCGCTGAAAGCCGAATACCGGATCAGGCGAATGTCGGCGCGCGACAAGCGCGAGTTCTGCAAGGCCGTGCTCGACCGGCCCTGACAGCGATTACGGCTTGGTGCTGCTCGTTTGCGCATTCGCCGGCAACATCGACAACCCTGCCTTGGCCAGCGCCGCGGGCAGCGCGGCACGCATCTGCGCGATCTGTTCGCGTTGTTCGGTGAAATGTTTGAGTACGCGCGGATCGTCGGCGATGCCAAGCTCGCGCGCGATCCCTTCGCGCGCCGAAAGACGGGAAACCGCAGTGTCTCGCGGCAGATAGTACGCCATCATTGCCTCGCGATCGTTGCGCAATTCCGCAGCGGCGCCACGCCATTCGTCCTTGCTCTCCCAGTCGACACCGACGACCTTCGCGAACAATGCACGCAGCTGCTCGCGCCGCGCCGCATCGTCCGCGCTCGCGGTGAACACACAGCGGCGCAGATTACTGACATCGCGCAACTTCACCAGTGGCGAGGCAGCGCTGCCCACCCACTCCGTGAATCCGGCTGGCGACAGGTCAGCGGGCAATGCGTGCGCCTGGATCAGCGCGTCGCGCATCTGCGCGGTGCGCCCGCCAACATCGGCGGCGAGACAGCCGAGTTCAATCGCGTTGCGCCAGTAGTCGTGATGTTCCTCGGCACGGCGCGGAATCAATGCGAGCGCCTTGACCACGACCGCGGCGTGCTCGCCGCGCGCATACAACAGCGACACCTCGCTGCCCGCGGCCAGCAGGTTGCCGGATTGGCGTCGCACAGATTCCGCGAGCCATGCGTCGGCCGCAGCCGTTTCGCCGAGCTCGTCGAGAAAAATTGCCAGATCGGCCGGCCCTTCGGGATCTGCTGGATCGTAGGGAATCTGTTTCAGTTCCCAGGTGACCGCCGGCACGAGATCGCCGCGCGCGTAAGCCACGCGTCCGAGCATCCAGTAGTTGGATGAGTTGCGCGGATCCAGTTGCAGCGCGCGGTGCAATGCCTGTTCCGCTTCGTCGAAGCGGTTGAGTGCAACCAGACGCAACGTGCGATAGCGAATCACATTGTCGTTGAGCGGATTGAGCGCCACGACCTGGTCCATTTCCGCGAGTGCCGCTGTCTGATCGCCCTGCGAAGAGTAGATGTCGGCGAGGATGTTGTGTATGCGGGCATCGCCCGGAGCCGCAACGGTGCCGCGTCGCGCGAGCTCCACGGCGCGGACATGCTCGCCGAGTTCCTGCGCGATTTCGGCGCGCATCACGAGCAGCCGCGCGTTGTCCGGATCAATCGCCTCGATGCGATCCAGCATCGGATTGGCTCGCTCGCGATATTGCGCATTGGTGATCTGGCCGGTCTGGGCCATGTCGTACCACGTGTTGACCGATGCCACCATCGCGTCGACATAGTTCGGATCGCGTGCCAGCGCCTGCCGCAATAGCGTTTCCGCTTGCGTGTAAGAACTGAATGTGTTGAGTTCGATCTGTTGCAATCCGCGGGTGTAGGCGTCGTACGCAGCGAGGTCCTTGGTGCCGCCCTTGGCCAGAATTTCCTTCGTCGCCGGCAACAACTCGCCGACCAACGCTGTAGTCACCGACGCGGCGATTTCATCCTGGATTGCAAACAGATCCTTGGCTTTGCGATCGTAATGCATCGACCACAGGTGGCTGCCGTCGATCGCGCGCACGAGCTGGGCGGTGATGCGCAGCGTATCGCCGGCCTGCTGCACGCTGCCCTCGACGATGCTGGCGACGCCGAGCTGCGCGCCGATCCGGCGCACGTCGGTATTCGTGCCCTTGAAGCTGAAAGACGAGGTACGCGCGGCGACTTTCAATTGCGGCACCTGCGCGAGGCGATCAAGCAGTGTCTCGGTCATGCCGTCGGAAAAGTATTCATTGCTCTTGTCGCCCGACATGTTGACGAACGGCAGCACGGCGGTGGACCACGGACCGAGCGGCGCTTCCGCAGCCGATTTCGCTGTGCGTGAATCGGTCGGCGCGAGATACCACAGAGCGGCGCCGCCGAGCGCGAGCAATAACGCGATGATCGAAAGCTCGATGCCGGTGACGCGCTGCGCGCCTTTCTCGCCGTGATACCACGCCAGCACCAGCACGACGAAAAACCCGACGGCGAGCGCGATCGTGCTGCCGCGCCGCACGCTTTCCGGCCAGCCGAATTGCTGGGCGACGATGTCGAGTCCTTGCAACAGCGCGAAGGCGCCAGCGGCGTAAGCCAGCGCCCATTGCGCGAGCTTGCGTTCTTTCAGATGTCGCAGGAATCCATCCATCCGTCTTCTCACGGCCTGAGCGTCCGCGAGTCTAGCGCAGTCGGGAATCGATTCGCCTTGCGCGTTCCATGAACGCAGTCGGCGCCCGGTCTTGGGCCGACGCGCTCATGGAACGCAGGTGTGCCGGCTGTTGGGTTTTCAGTGCGCCGGCGCGCTGGCGTATCGCGGCAGGAACTGGCGTTCCACCGCGTCGGCCAGCTGATCCGGCGGCAGCAGGCCCTGGGCGAGGATGAAATCGTTCAAAGCCTTGAGGTCAAACTTCTTGCCGGCGACCAGCTCGACGTGTTCGCGCAATTGCAGAAGATGCGTGTAGCCGTAGAAGTACGCGTTGGCCTGCCCCGGCGAGCGGAACGTAAAGCGGTCGAGTTCCTCCTTCGCGAACGCTTCGGACAGCCCGACGTCATTGATGAGCAACTCGTGGGCGCGCTCGTAGGATATCTCGCCGAGATTGAGCATCGGGTCGAGCATCGCGCGCGCGGCGCGCTGCAGGCGCAATTGCAAAGCGATCATCTGGCCGTCGGCCGGTTCGTACGGCACCATCATGAATTCGGCATACAGCGCCCAGCCTTCGACATTGACGCTGTTGAACGCGAACAGCGAGCGCGCCAGCGAAACGCCGTGTTCGACCATCGCGGAGAATTGCAGTTCGTGGCCAGGGCGGCCTTCATGCGCGGTCAGCGTCCACGCGCAGGCTTCGCAAGTGAAGTCGTCGTACGCCGCGGTCTTGTCGCCGGGCTTGCCGGGATTGCCGAGCGGAAGAATGAAACTGCCGCGCTCGCCGTGATTGTTCAACAGCGGCGGCGGCATCATGTGCGGCGCGGGCTGCTGCGCGGTTTCCGCCTCGGAAGCCAGTCGCATGATCATCTCGCGTTGCGGCAGGCTGACGATGCCGTGCTCGCGGATGATCGCCTCGATCTTGCCGATCACGCCGTGGTAGTACGGCTCGATCGAATCCTTGTCGAGCTGCTTCTTTTTCAACTCCTTGAGCACGTCGCGATAGTCGGTCGCGTTGCTGCCGATCGCCTTGGCCACGGTCGGTGCGAGCACCTGCATCTGCGCGCGCGTCTCGACGAATTCGAGTTGCGCCTTGCGCACCAGTTCGTGCGGATCGATGTCGATACCGACGTTCTTGAGATTGTTCGCATACAGCTCCGGCGGCAGCCGGAAATCGCTGCGCGCGTGCGGCAGCACGGTCGCCTTGACCCATGCGTCATGCTCCTGCAGCTGTTTCTGCAACGCGGCCAATGCCGCCTCGGCCCCTTCGATCTTGTACTTCTCGTACAGCTTGCGCACGCCGCTCGCGTAACGTTCGCTGTTGGCCAGATGCTGTTCGACCTCGTCCTTGAACGGCCCGAGCAGATGCTTGTCGGTGAGTTTTTCTTCGAACAGCGCTTCGGCCAGTTTTGTCGCCGGCGTGCAGCCCGCGGTCAAACCCACGTAGCAGTTGAGGCGAGCCAGCGCCTTTGCGCGGCGTTCCGGCGCAATCTGATCCTGCAGCAGCAGGAACTCGCCCCGAAAGATCAACTCGCCGATATCCCGGTATGGCAACAGATATTTTTCGTCGAGTTTGCTCGTATCGATGCGGCGGTCGGCAGACTTGATCAGGATCGCCAGATCCTGTTTCACGTCCGCATCCTTTTCGGAATCGAGCTTCTTCTGCAGCTCGGCGCGCGCGCTTTCCAGCGCGCTGCGTTCGCGCTGCTCGATACCGGGTTTGAGGTCTGCAGACTTGTCATCGTAGCCGGCCAGGCCGACATACGAAGCGAACTCCGGCGCAAATTGCGCGATCGCCTTGAGCAGGCCCTGCGCATCCTCGTTGCTCTTGGCAACCCATGCCGGCGCGGCGGAAGCCGATGCCGGCGCAGCGCACGCCGCCGTCATTGTGAACAACACAGCGGTGATGACGACCAGCAGCTGTTTGAACATGCGAATCCCTCCGTCAATGCCATTTGTCGAGCGGGAGTGTAAACGCGAAGCGGATGCTTTTTGCAGCCGGCCGGGTTGCGACAATGTAAATGTTCGTTGATGCGGAAATGCACGGCGGATCCCGCCAGCACCTTGCTCGCGCCGGTTCCGACGCCGATCACGTACCGCGCTTTGACTCGGCCCGTTTTGCTCGGCCGCGTTTGGCCTCGGCGCGGTGCGCTTTCCGGCGTTGCCGCATGGGCCTGTAGCCGATCAGCTTCTTCGCTTGCTCGTCCCACAAGCGCAACGACAATGTCTTCAGGCTGGCGCCGAATGTGATCGGCTCGATCTGCTGAAACAGCGGATCGGCATCGTGGCAGGCCTGCAGGTTGTAGTTCGGAATGCGCGGACTCAAATGGTGAATGTGGTGAAAACCGATGTTGCCGGAGAACCACTGCAGCACGCGCGGCAGCTTGTAGAACGAGCTGCCTTGCAAAGCAGCGGCCGTGTAATTCCAGTTGCTGCCGCGTTCCCAGTAGGCATCTTCGAACTGGTGCTGGACGTAGAACATCCACACGCCGCCAGCGCCCGCGGTCATCGTGACGATCAGCTGGATCAGCAGAAAGGCCTTGATGCCGAACACCCAGCTCAACGTCACGACGTAGCAGGCGACGGCAAGATTCATCCACCACACCGAGCGCCGTTCGCGCCGCCCCTGCGTCGAGGGGATGCGCTGCACGACCACGAACAGAAACAGCGGCGCGATCAGAAACAGCACGACCGGATTGCGCGCCAGCCGGTACGCGAAGCGGCGCCAGCGCGACGCTTCCAGATATTCCTGCACCGTCATCGTCCAGATATCGCCGCTGCCGCGTTTGTCCAGATGACCGGTGGTGCCGTGGTGAATCGCGTGTTCAAAGCGCCATTGATAGTACGGCGTGAAGGTCAGCACGCCGGCAATGAAACCGAGCACGTCGTTGGCGCGTCTCGAGGTAAAGAACGATCCATGCCCGCAATCGTGAAAGATGATGAAAATGCGCACGAGGAAGGCACCAGCCAGAATGGCCAGCGGGATCGTCAGCCACCACGACACGCGCAGACTCCAATACATCGCCGCCCACAGCAGCGCATACGGGATCAGCGTATCGGCGACCTGCCACAACGCGCGCGCGTTCGACGGCTGCTGATATTTCGCGACGATGCGCTGCCAGGCTGCCTTGTCCGTCTGGCCGATCGCGACCGATGGCGTGGGCTGTTCTGCGGGCATGATGAAAATCTCATGCTGGGTTCAGAAGACCATGATGCGTCGTTGCCGGACAACCGGTCGTGAACGCACTAACGCAGACAGGCGGACATGGCTCGGCACGACGGCGTCTCCAGACGGCAGGTTCGCGCGAGCATTCGGAGAATCTGTGCCTTTTACCCATGCCGATTGGCATGCCGGGACGTCGCGCGCTCTACAGGAGCCCGCGTCACGCGCTTGTCTGATCCAAGCGTCTTGCAAGTCGGCACGGTAACCTTAGCTGGGCGCCGCACGCTGTAATGGTGCGAAACAAAAAGTGTACTCTGACGCTAGTGTGACGGCTGTCTGGCGAGGTTGCGGAATGTTCTCTGGCCCAATTTTCCGATTGCGTTATTTATTGCTAAGGCACTCTGACACCGTTATTGCGGCACCTTGTTCATTTCACGAGGGCTGGCTGTCCAATGCCTACGCACCAGAACAGCGCACGACAAATGAGCACATCGATCTCGTCGAGGGGGCCTACGCTATGAGCAAGTGGCAAATACGTTTCGCAAACGTTGCGCGTCGGTTGCTACTGGCGCTGGCGTTTCTCGCGTACACAAGCGTCGGCCAGGCAGCACCGGGTTTTACGGAATTCTGGCTCGCACCACCGAATGTCACCTTTCTCAACAACGTGCCGGGTGGAGAACCGATCTATCTTGTTACGATCGCCGGGGACACGGCGGCGACAGTGACCATCGACCAGCCGGCCAACGGAGCGTTCACGCCGATCGTGCAGGCGATCACGCCGCACACATCGGTGCGCACCAATCTGACTGCGTTCAAGGCTGCACTGAAAACGACGCCGACGAATACCGTGCTGAATTCCGGACTGCACATCTCATCTACTGCCCCAGTGACGGCCTACTACGAGATCGCCAATACCGATAACACCGACATGCTGACGCTGAAAGGTGCGGATGCGCTCGGACAGGAATTCTACATACCGCTGCACAAGCATGCGCCGTTTTTCAACGAGCCGAGCTACGCTTCCCCCGAGCAGGCGATCGCGTCGTTCGACATCGTTGCCAGCCAGAACGGCACGACCGTGTCGATCTATTCACCGGTTCCCGTCGACGGCCATCCAGCGCTGCAGCAATTCTCGCTCACGCTCAATCGCGGGCAAACGTATTCGGCTGGTTACAGCGGCAGCAACTGGTCCGTCCCGGCGAACCATCCTTCCGGCGCGGTCGTGCTCGCCGACAAGCCGGTCGCGGTATCGATCAAGGACGATTCCGTACACAACCCGTCGGGAGGCTGCACGAACCTGCAGAGCGATCAACTGGTGCCGGTCGGCGCATTGGGCATGGATTACATCGCGGTGAAGGGCGCCATCAACAGCAACGGCGACGAGAGCGTCGTCATCATCGCCACGCGCAACGATACGCAGATCCACCTCGACGGCGCGGCGACGCCCGCGGCAACCCTGTTTGCCGGCGAATACTACCGCGTCGACATGGATTACCTGGCGGCGTCATCCGACAATGCGGTGTACATACACGCCACGCAGCCGATCTACGCAGCGCACATCAGCGGGTTCGGCTGCGAAGCAGGCTTGGCGTTGCTGCCGCGCATCGATGTCGGCGGTTCGGCGGATGTCGACTTCGTGCGCGACGATGCGCAGAGTTTTTTCCTGATGCTGGTCAGCCCCGCAGCGGCCGTGAATGCGTTCACGATCACCGGCGCGGGAACCGCGACGATCGATCCCGGTGCATTCGTGACGGTCCCGGGCACCGGCAACGCGTGGAAAGCGGCGCGCATCGCATTCGACACGACACAGGCGCCTGTCGATACGCCAATGCGTGTCAGCAACAGCGCCGGATTTTTCGCGCTGGGAACGCTGAATGGCGGCGCGACCACCGGTGCGCGCTATGGGTATTTCTCGCGCTTCGCAGATCAGATCGGGTTTGCGCTGACGGTATCGGCCATGCCCGGTGCGATCGCGGAGCCGGGCGGGACGGTCACGTTTTCCGTGCACGTAGCCAACGCTGGCGACGCGCCGGCGACGCTCGCGGCGATCGGCGACAATTTTCTCGGCGATCTCGATGCACGCGGCACGTGCAGCGTACCGCAAACGATAGCGCCTGCCGCTGCCTACGACTGCGGCTTCGCCCGCGTCGTCAGCGGCAGCCTCGGCGACATACAGACCGAAACCGTGACGGCATCCGGCACGTCACTGAACGCCGCGATTTCCGCCGCAGGTTCCGCCACCGTAACGATCACGGATGTGATATTCGCGGATGGGTTCGAGTAGTGGATTTCAAAATAAGGGGGCGTGCGCGTTTACGCCAAGTCCCCAGAAGGTACTCTGACTCCGTTACTTGACTACGGCTGCGGCACATTGGTCAGTGCCGTGTGCTCGGGTCCACCGTAACCGGAAAGTACGAAGGCTCGCAGATCACCCCGACTGTGCCGTGTCGGGGCGAAAAAAAGGAGGCGCCATGCGCCTCCCACAATCAATTTATATAACACCGGGGGGCTTGCGGCAAGGCCCTGTGCGTGGTGCAGCATCGCCGGCCTGTCGAAAATGACGGGAAATCGGAGTGATGCGATGACTGATTCGCAAACGTACTACCACGGCACAAAAGCCGACCTGAAGCTGGGTGACCTGATCGAACCGGGCTATGCCTCCAACTATGGCAAACGTAAACACGCGACTTTCGTCTACCTGGCCGCCACAATGAACGCGGCCATCTGGGGAGCCGAGCTGGCCGTTGGCGCTGGGCGCGGCAGGATCTACATCGTCGAACCAACAGGATCCATTGAAGATGATCCAAACCTGACGAATAAAAGATTTCCCGGAAATCCTACGAAGTCATATCGTTCTCGAAATCCATTTCGCATCATCGGCGAGGTTACGGATTGGCAAGGTCACTCCCCCGACCAGCTCAAAGAAATGCACGATCACCTTGAGAATCTCAAGCAACGTGGTGTTGAGGCAATTGAGGAATGAGCACCTGACAACGGCATGCAGCGGACATGCTTGCCTGTCTGCGGCAGCTCCTCTTAGCTCAAGCGTTAGGTGGCTCTCGATTCCACAATGAGCAAGTTGCGTGACTTGATTGTGTTGCTCGCGGTAGCCGCCGTATTCGTGGTTTGTCTCGTGTTGCTCGGAAGCGCCGTTGGCTTTACTTCGCCATGGTTTGCCGTAATTGCGATGTTCAACTTTCTCGGGTTGATCGCCGTTGCTCGCCCACTGTTCCTCTTGAAGCTGCCTGGTTTCTTGCGCAAAGAACGCGCATGCGAGGCGAGAGGCAAGCTCTACTAGTGAACATTTATAAGCCCGGAAATTGTTCCCTGACCCTATTTCTTCAACGTCTTGTTAAGGCCCCTCAAACCCATCCCTGAACACCGGCTCGTTGTCTCGCGTCGTATCGACCGGCGCCGAAATCACGCGGCGCGCCGTCAAGTCGGAATAGTCGATCTCCGCGGCATTGGTGTAGGCGGTGTCGACCGTTACGCCAACTGTCAGCGATACCGAAACGTTTGCACCCGGCTCGACTGCGGCAAGAGCCCACGTTACCAGGCCGCCCGCCTCCGTGCCGCCATCCGAAGCAACGACGAACGTGCTGCCAGCAGGCAGAGCATCGAAGATGCGGATGTTTTCCGCAGGCCGCGTACTCGGGTTGCTGAATTCGATGCTGTAAGTAATTCCCGATGTACCTGTCGTTGCCGGTGCGGAGACCGTCAGCGTGCCATCTGGCTGACCGGGAGCAGCAGCGCAATCGGAGGCGAACACCGAGTTCAGAAACAGACGCACGCCGTTGGTCTGCGGGTTCGAGGTGATCGGCAGATCGACCGAATAGTCGTGACCGGCCAACTCGGTCACGCGCCCGTTGCTCGCCGAGCCGTCCATTCGGCCGCTGAGCATGACGATGCGCTGGGTCAGCGGAGCGCCGGCCTCATTGATCAGCGTGGCGACGCCAGGCCAATAGTAGGGCCCGATGTCGTCGTCGATTGCGCGCATCGAATCGACCGTTCCGCTGTCGACCTCGAAAGCGCCGTCGATCTGGGTCAGCGGAGTCGCGGGAACGCGATTGCTCACGCCGGTAGCTGCGTCGCCGTCGTCGTCGAGACCATATACCGTGAGGAACCTGCCAGCGGCAGCGCTCTCGAATGACCTGGCGGATTCGCATTGCAGGTACGCGTGGGTTTGCGAATCGCGACCGAGCCACGAGCGGACTTCGGCGACAGTCTCGGGGGTGCCGGCGTCCGCAGTCAGGTGCATCGCACTGAGATGACAATACCGCGCCAGGCCGCTGGTCGGAAGGAACAGTCCGCCGTCATCGTGGGCGATGTCGGTCGGACCGGCCACGTCGGATTCGGTGAGCACATCGGGAGACGCCTCGCTCCACGCATCACCGACGCCATCTGGAATGCCGGCAGCGTTGAGATCGTTGAACGCGATCGACTCGCTTCCGTCCTTGAGCACGACCAGGCGCGGAGCGCGCACCAGCGATGTGGCAACGTTGACGTTGAGCGTTCCGGATTTCAGCTTGTGCACTGCGGTCGCGTCGCCGCCCGTCGCCTGCCAGTACGTGATGACCGGCGCGGCTTTCGCAGCATCTGCACTCGAAATCAGGAACGGGCCGCCGCGATAGCTGCGTGGCGATGTTACCGAAGTGCCGGTTCGAAAGTCTTGCAACTGACCAGTCGCGGTGGTGGCGAAATCGTCGCCATTGGGCGGCTTGGCCGGATTGATTACCCAGTACACCGGAACGCCGGCACGCAGAAGGCTGTAGACCAGTCCATACGCGCGCAACATGCCGTTGTCCTGTCCCGCGGTGCCGGTGTCCATCGGGATGATGTAGGTGCCCGCACTGAACACAGTGGACAAGCAGAACGCCACCTGCATCCACGTCAACAACACGATCGAAACCACGAGCACGTTTCGCCGGACGTGGCGTCTGTAGATGGACATCGCATTTCCCCCCAGGGGAGCGCACAGCGAACGATTCAACATACTAGCAGGTTGCGCAGCGGGCTCGACATCAAAGCAGGAAATGGGCTCAGCGCGGAAAGTGTGATCCGCCACTAATCGCAAACATAATCCCCACCCGCATTCTTGTGACACAAATCCGGCGCACCATATTTGTCCCACAGGTCCGCAAAGCCGATCTTGCGCGCAAACTCGGCAAATCCCGGCAGAGCGCGTACATCCTGCCATTTCGGACTCCAAAAATAATTGAGCACTCCGGCATCGTCGCTGGTCGGTCCTTGTGCGAGTGCCTGCAGCGCGCGCTCGGGTTGCCCGAGTTCGCGCAAGGCGAGCGGAACCCAGATCGGTAGGTCCTTGGGTTTCGCGGCGATGCATTCGTCGGCGATCGACAATGCCTTGCCGCGCGCCGCGGCGTCGCCGCCGATAACTCCTTCGAAAAAGATCGGCGTGGACAGCTCAGGCGCTTTCAGGCAGACGATGGCGGCCGGGTTGGACAACATCCTTCTCGTGGTCAGCGCACGCGCTTTCGCGTAGTCGCCGCGAGCCCTGGCAATCTGCGAGAAACCGGCGTCGGCGTAAGACAGACCCGCTTGCTCGGAGCGTTTCCACAGGCGTTCGGCCATGTCGATGTCGCCGGCGAACAGGAACTGTTGTGCGCGCCAGTGCAGTGCGTTCGGCAGCATGGGATCGATCGCCAGGGCACGGTCGAGGCGCTCGATGCCGCGGCGCGTGTAGCCGGTGTTGATCAGCAGCTGGGCGTCGTAGAAGATCACCCCGGCGTCGTCGGGTTCGCGCGCGATGGCACTATCCATCGCTGCGCGCGCATCGGTGTAATGGCGCTGCTTGCGCGCGAGAAATGCCAGCGCGTTGTAGGGTTCGGCAAGTTTCGGATCGAGCGCGAGCGCCAGCCGTGCATGCTTTTCCGCTTCCGTGTCCGACGCTCCGTACGGCGATTGCCCCACCACATGCATCATCGCCAGGCGCGCGTGCGCGCGCGCGAAGGTCGGATCCAGTTGCAGCGCTTTTTCGAGCCACGCTACCGCGTCGCCCATCTTCGGGTAATCGCGCTGGTTCAAAGCCGCGGTTGCCTGCAGATACAAGCTGTAGGCTTCGCTGTTGCTCGTGCCGACCGATACGAGATGCGTTTTCTGCTCGTCGCTCAGCATCACTTTGAGTTGTTCGGTGATCGCGCGCGCGATGCGTTCCTGCAGCTGGAACACGTC
>Ga0207657_10002842_pt1 | contig 18604 bp, 20 predicted proteins | sample KBSC33metaG_FD_184316 | JGI IMG/M metagenome (GOLD analysis project Ga0207657, IMG submission 184316) | Corn rhizosphere microbial communities from Kellogg Biological Station, Michigan, USA - KBS C3-3 metaG (SPAdes) (version 2) | ecosystem: Host-associated > Plants > Roots > Rhizosphere > Soil ... | reverse complement strand
ACGGTCGACAGGGGCTCGTCGTCGCCGCTCGAAGGGAAGTTCAACGACAAGACAGCGATCGAGGTCGACCGCACCGGCACGATGTGCGACGGAGACGTCTACTTCGCCTGGTCGCGCTTCACCGCGAGCAACTCGAACATCTACCTCGTGCGCTCGACCGACCACGGGGTCACGTTCTCGACCCCGATGCTCATCACCACGAGCACGAAGAACGTCCAGGATCCCGAGATCGCCGTGACCGGCAACGGCCACGTCTACGTGACCTGGGATCAGGGCAGCACCTCCAGCGGCCAGCCGGAAGGCGTCGGCATCGCGAAGTCGACGAACTGCGGCGCGACCTTCTCGCCCGCCAAGCTGTTGGTCTCCTACAACGGCTACGAGGTGGTCGACGTACCGGCTCCGGCGGCGATGCCGCAGCCGCAGGCCCAGCACGACGACGCCGAGTCGGCAGACCGCGACGCGGCAGGCTCGACCGCCCGCGACTGCGGCGACTTCCTCGACGCGTGCAAGTCGGGCTACACGTTCTTCCGCCAGTCGACGTCGACTCGCACGACGGCCGACCAGACGGACGCGGCGCACGAGTGGCTCTACCTCACGTACGCGGCGATCAACGGGCCCGTCGTCTCGACCGGGACGACCTACGGGAACGACGGCGTCGGGCACGCAGGTCAGACGCAGATCTACTTCTTGCGCTACGACGGCGCGACGGGGCAGATCGACATCGCGCCGAAGCTCGTCGACCCGCAGGCCAAGGGCGATCAGCTGTTCTCGGACGTCGCGATCGAGGGCGGCGCCCTCCACTTCGTCTGGTGGGACAGCCGGAACGACTCGTGCTACGACGTGACGCGGCCGATCGGCAACTGCGCCGACCGGTCGACGGTGCCGTCTCTCGACGCATACGGCGCACGCTCGACCGACCGAGGCGTGACGATCACCGGCCAGGATCGCCAGTCGACGGCGACGTCGAATCCGAACTACGAGCAGTTCGACGACCGGCAGGTCCCGTTCGCGGGCGACTACCTCTGGGTGACCGCGCTCGGCGACTTCGCCTACTCGACCTGGACGGACTGGCGGGACACCGTGCAGGGCACCGACCCGCGCGAGACGCCGGAGGACGCCGACAACGCGACCTCCGACGTCGTGCAGTGCCGCGACATTCTGACGACCACCGGCAAGAAGGGAGCGACGATCGCCGCCTGGAGCAGCGACCGCTGCCCGCACGCCGGCGGCCTCGACCAGAACATCTACGGCGCCGCGACGCCGTAGCTCGATCGACGGCGGGGTCGGACACCAACGGTCCGACCCCGCCGAGACTCCGCCTAGACTCCGAAGGTGACGAGCGGCGGCGACCTGCGCGGGCTGATGCGGTTCGTGCCGCATCCGGTCGCGGTGCTCGCCGTCCGGCACGAGCGCGACACCATGGGCGTGACCGTCTCGTCCCTCGTCTCGCTCTCCCTCGAACCGCCGCTCGTCGGCGTCTCGATCGGCAAGCAGGCCTCGATCTACGAACTGCTTCGCCGGGCCGGCGCGTTCTCGCTCAGCGTGCTCGGCGACGGGCAGGAAGACGTCGCGCGCCGCTTCGCCGCAGGCCACCCGCCGATCGTCCACTGGAGCGGGGTCGACCTGGTCGACGGCGGGCACGCGCCGCGCCTCGCCGGAGCCCTCGGCTGGATCGAGGCTCGGAGCATCGCCGAGCACGACGCCGGCGACCACACGTTCTTCATCGCGGCGGTCGAGTCGGTCGAGCGCGGTCCCGCCCCGAGCGCGCTCATGTACCGGGACCGCTCGTACCACTCGCTGTGATCGCCGCCGTCGTCTTCGACCTCGACGGCGTGCTGATCCAGTCGGAGGAGGTCTGGGACGAGGTGCGCGAGCTGTACGTCCGCGAGCGGGGCGGGCGCTACGACGAAGAGATTCAGCGCGCGATGATGGGCATGAGCTCGCCTGAATGGTCGCGATATCTGCACGACGAGGCGGGCGTGCCCGACGAGCCCCACGCGATCAACGAGGAAGTCGTGCGGCGCATGCTCGTGCGCTACGCCGCGCAGCTGCCGCTGATCGACGGCGCCGTCGACGCCGTGCGGCGGCTCGGCGCGCGCTACCGGCTCGCCGTCGCGTCGTCGTCGAACCGGTCGCTCATCGACGCCGTGCTCGAGCTCACCGAGCTGACCGGGCTCTTCGAGGCGACTGTCTCGTCGGAGGAGGTCGCGCGCGGCAAGCCGGCCCCGGACGTCTACCTCGAGGCGGCGCGGCGGCTCGATGTCGACGCCGCACGCTGCGCCGCGGTCGAGGACTCGCACGGGGGCATCCGCGCGGCGAAGGCGGCGGGCATGCGCGTGATCGCGATCCCGAACCCGTCGTATCCACCGGACGACGAAGCGCTCGCGCAGGCCGACGTGACGATCGCCTCGCTCGCCGAGCTGACGCCGGAGCTAATCGACGCCTAATCGACGCGACCGACTAGCACGCAGCCGTTGTGGCCGCCGAGGCCCATCGCGTTCGAGAGCGCGACCTCGACATCCGCCTTCCGCGCTTCGTTCGGCACGTAGTCCAGGTCGCATTCCGGATCGGGGTGCTCGTAGTTGACGGTCGGCGGCAGGACGCCGTCGCGCACCGCGAGCACGCACATCATCGCCTCGATCGCCCCCGCGGCGCCGAAGCAATGACCCGTCACCGACTTCGTCGACGACACCGCGAGCTCGTATGCGTGATCGCCGAAGACCTCCTTGATCGCACGCGTCTCGGCTGCGTCGCCGAGCGGCGTCGACGTCCCGTGCGCGTTGATGTAGCCGATCTGCTCGGGCTTGATCTCTGCACGCTCGATCGCGCGTCGCATCATCTCCTTGACGCCGACGGAGTCGGGGTCGGGCTGCGCCATGTGGTGGGCGTCGTTCGAGGCGCCGTAGGAGAGGATCTCGGCGTGGATCGTCGCGCCGCGCGCACGCGCCGCGTCCATCTCCTCGAGCACGAGCACGCACGCTCCCTCTCCGATCACGAAGCCCGCGCGAGTCGCGTCGAACGGCCGGGACGCACGGGGCGGATGCTCCTCCTCCGCGACGAGCCCGCGCATCGCGCTGAAGCCGGCGAAGATCAACGGGTGGATGCACGCCTCCGCCCCACCGGCGAGCACCGCGTCGGCGTCGCCGCGGCGAATCAGCTCGGCCGCCTCCCCGATCGCGTGTGAGCCGGTCGCGCAGGCCGACACCGGCGCGTAGTTCGGGCCGCGGAAGCCGAGTGAGATCGCGAGCTGGCCGCTCGCCGCGTCGACGAGGACGCTCGGGATGAACGTCGGCGTCACGCGCTCCGGGCCGCGTTCCCGCAGCACGTCGGCCTGCTCCATGATCCCGAGGAAGCCGCCGATAGCCGTGCCGAAGAGGATTCCCACCCGGCCGGGATCGTGGGCCCCGTCGAGCCGGGCGTCCTCGACCGCCTCGCGGGCGGCGCCGAGGGCGAGGAGGACATTGCGGTCGAGCTTGCGCGCCTCCTTGTGCGAGGCGACCGCCGCCGGGTCGAAGCCCTTCACCTCGGCGGCGATCCGCACCGCCTGGCCGGCCGGATCGTACGAGCGAACGAAGTCGATGCCGCTCCGGCCCGCGAGCGCGGCCGCCCAGGTGGCCGGGGCGTCGTTCCCAATCGGCGTAACCGCGCCGAGCCCCGTCACCGCCACCCGCTTCATCCAGCAACTCTAGACGGGGCCGGAACCGCTGCGGTTGCGCCGTCTCTTAGTCAATCCTGAGCGAACCGCCGTTAGACCGACCGTTCTACCGGGCAAGAAAGGGTCACCTTCAACCCCCGTCAAGCCCCCGCTGAAGGAGGTCCCCCGATCGCCGCTGTAGACGTCCAGAAACCCGGGCTCGTGTTCTTCTACTCCCCCGTTTCGGGATCATGCCGCCGGGTCGAGGGATTCCTCGCCCAGGTGCTCCAGCGCCGGCGCAACCACGGCACGTTCAAGCTCTATCGCGTCGATGAGGAGGAGCGGCCCGACCTCGTCGAGCGCTTCGCGGTCGGCACGATGCCGACGCTCGTCGTCGTCGAGGACAAGCTCGTCCGCGCCCGCCTCGAGCGGCCGCGCGGCTGCCGCGAGATCGAGAGCTTCCTCGCCCCCTGGCTGAAATAGGGGAAGCTGAAATAGGGTGAAGTAGGAGCGAGGCGGGCGGCTCAGACCGCCCGCCTCAATTCGAAGCGCCCGAATGTGCGGCCGAACGCGGTCGCCCGTCCGCGCCAGCCGTCGCCGTCGGGCTCGAGCACGTCGACGAGGAACGCGAGCGGCGCGCGGTAGCGCAGCTCGCGGCCGCCGAGGTCCGCCTCGCGCACCTCGAACGGCAGGCTGACCCGCCCGAGGACGATCGTCTCGCCGCGCGCCCCTGCGATCCGCTTGCCGACGTGGCGCAGCGGCGGCAGCGCGCCGGAGACGCGCCGGACCGACCAGATGCCGTCCAGGTCCGCCAGCTCAGCCGAACCTGAGAGTGACGGTGTCGCCGTCCTCGGAGACGGAGAGCGGCAGCCGGCGCTCGACGCCGACCGCCCAGCCGAGATCCGCCTCGAAGTCGCACGTCTTCGCCGTCTCGAGGACCGGGCCCGGGCCGGAGAGCCGCTTCGGTCCGGTGTACGTCGGCACGACCTGCTCGCCGTTGATCTTCGCGCTCGCGGCCGGCTGGAAATGGACGACGACGAATGCGCCGCCGCGGAGCGGTACGTGCCGGCCGGAGCCGCACTCACTCAGGCGCGACCGAGGCTCGTACCCGGCACGCACTTGCGCGGGCGCGGACGTGAACACGAAGCTCACGCTCGAGCTCGAGACGTGGACGCCCGTGAGATAGGCGTTCTCCGGCGTCGACTCGCGCTGCGCGCCGCCGCAGCCCGCGAGCGCGACGGCGAGCGGCAGCCCGGCGGCGAGGCGTCTCATCGTCTATAGGCTCGCACGGCCGTGCCCGACGCGCCAGGCCCGAACGTCCCGTTTCCGCCGATGGAGGCCGAGCTCGTCACCGAGCTGCCGGAGCAGGGCGCGTGGCGCTACGAGCCGAAGTGGGACGGCTTCCGCGGCGTGCTCGAGAACGACGGCGGCGAGCTCGCGCTGTGGTCGCGCAACGGGCGCCCGCTGCTCCGCTACTTCCCCGAGCTCCGCGACGCCGGCGAGCGGCTGCCCCCGCACTCCGCACTCGACGGCGAGATCGTGATCTCGCGCGACGGCAAGCTCGACTTCGACGCGATGCAGACACGCCTGCACCCGGCCGAGAGCCGCGTGCGCAAGCTCTCGGCGGAGATCCCGGCGACCTTCGTCGCCTTCGACCTCCTGCTCTGGAAGGGAGAGCCGGTGCACGAGCAGCCGATCGAGAAGCGCCGGGCGCGGCTCGAGAAGGTCGCGGGCGGCATCGCGCTCTCGCCGGTGAGCGCGAACGTGGACGAGGCGCGCGCGTGGCTCCAGACCCTGCAGGCTGCGGGCTTCGACGGCGTGATCGCGAAGCGGCTCGGGCTGCCCTATCTGCCGGGCTCGCGCGACGGCGTCGTCAAGGTGAAGCCGTACAAGACGGCCGACTGCGTCGTCGCCGGCGTGCGCTTCAAGTCAGGCGGCCGCACGACGATCGCGACGCTTCTGCTCGGGCTCTACGCCGACGACGGGCACCTCGACTACGTCGGCTCGGCCGCGGTCGGTGCGAGGCGGCACGAGGAGATCGCCGCGCTCGTGCTGCCGCTCCTCGACACGAAGAGCGACCGCCGCTTCTCGGAGCCGAACCGCTGGGGCACAGGCGAGCTCGAGGAGCAGGCGCTGAAGCCGAAGCTCGTCGTCGAGGTGCGCTACGACAAGCTCGAGAAGAGGCGCTTCCGCCACGGCACGAAGCTCGTGCGCTTCCGGCCCGACAAGGACCCCGACCAGTGCACGTGGCGCGAGGTGCGCCCGCCGCGGCGGCCGGACGACCTGTCCGTCGACGAGCTTCTACGCGCCTGACTCCTTCTTCTTCGCGCGGGAGGGCTGCACGCGCTTCGGCTCGCCCGGCATCTTCGGGAAGTTCGGCGGGTACGGCGCCTCGCCCTCACCCGACGCCTCCTCGCGCTCGACCCACTCGAGCAGCACACGGAGGTCGCACACGGCGTCGTCGATTCCCGCGTGCAGATCGCCGAGCTGCGCGAAGCGCGACGGCATGGTCGCGATCGTGAAGTCCTCCATCGCGACGTCCGGGAGCTCGTCCCAGCCGACGGGCGCCGACACGGTCGCGTCGGGACGGCCTCGCACCGAGTACGCCGACAGGATCGTGCGGTCGCGCGCGTTCTGGTTGTAGTCCACGAAGACGCGCTCTCCGCGTTCCTCCTTCCACCATGCCGTCGTCACGAGCTCGGGTGCGCGCCGCTCGATCTCGCGCGCAAACGCCAGCGCGCAACGGCGGACGACCGGGAACTCCCAGCTCGGCTCGATGCGGCAGTAGACGTGCACGCCGCGGTTGCCGCTCGTCTTCGGCCAGCCGACGTAGCCGATCTCGTCGAGTACCTCGTGCACGACGGCCGCGACCTGCTTCGCCTCCGCGAAGCCCGTACCCGGCTGCGGGTCGATGTCGATGCGCAGCTCGTCCGGCTTCTCGGGGTCGGCGCGGCGCGACGGCCACGCGCCGAACTCGAGCGTCGCGAGATTCGCCGCCCACGCGACATGCGCGAGCTCGGTGACGCAGAGCTCGTCCGCGTGCCGGCCGGACGGGAACGTGACGCGCGCGGTCTCGATCCACTCGGGTCGCCGCTCCGGCACCCGCTTCTGCCAGATCACCTCGCCCCCGACGCCCTCGGGCTGCCGCTTGAGCTGACACGGGCGCTCGTGGAGCGCGCGCACGATCCCGTCGCCGACGGCGAGGAAGTAGCGCACGAGGTCGAGCTTCGTCTCGCCGCGCGCCGGAAAGTAGACCTTGTCCGGGTTCGTGACCTTGACGGTGCGTGTCCCGACCTCGAGCTCGACGAACGGCGACGCCATGCCGGGAGTATCGTGAAAGCGTGCTGGGGGACCCCCGCCCGATCCCGATGACGCTCGAGCCGCTCGACGACTTCCTCGTCGTCGAGCCGACCGACGAGGAGTCGGAGACGCGCGCCGGGCTGATCCTGCCGGCGAGCGCCGAGACCCAGTGCGCCGCCGGGATCGTCACCGCGGCGGGCCCGGATGCGGAGGGCGTCGCACCCGGCGACAAGGTGCTGTTCCTGAAGGACGCCGGCTACGACGTGCGCTTCGCGGGCCACGCCGTGAAGGTCCTCCGGCGCCACGAGCTGATAGCCCGCGTGCACGACTGAAGCCCGGTTGCAGGAACCGCAGAGGGAGCCGTTCCGGCTCGGCGTGAACTACTGGCCGGCGGCGGAGGCGATGGAGTGGCTGCGGGCCTACGACCCGGGCGCCACGCGGCGCGACTTCGCGCGCGCCGGCGCGGCCGGCTTCGACACGGTCCGCGTGTTCCTCCGCTGGGAAGACGCGCAGCCGGAGGGGTCGGCCGTCGATCCGACGACGATCGGCCGGCTGATCGACGCGGCAGACGCGGCCCTCGACGCCGGCGTCAGGCTGCTCGTCACGCTCTTCGTCGGTCACATGAGCGGCGCCAACTGGGCTCCTGCCTGGGCGGTCGGCGGGACGGGCGGCGACCGGCGCTTTCGCATCGTGTCAGGCGGACGCGCGCTGCCTGCCGAGCGCGGGCTTCGCAACTGGTACGCGGACCCGGCGGTGGTCGACGCCCAGGAACGGCTTGCAGCCGCGGCCGCCGGCGCCTTGTCGGGCCATCCCGGCGTCTGGGGCTGGGACCTCGGGAACGAGAACTCGAACTGCACGGTGCCGCCCGACCGGGCCGCCGGGGAGGCATGGCTCGAGCGGATGTCGGGCGCACTCAGACGCGCTGATCCCGCGCGGCCGGTGACGATCGGCCTGCACATGGAGGACCTCGAGAGCGACCGCCTGATCGGCCCGGCCGAGGCGGCGCGCTGGTGCGACGTCGTCTCCATGCACGGATACCCCATCTACGCCGACTGGGCGGCGGGTCCGACCGACCACGAGCTCGTGCCGTACCTCGCCGAGCTCACGCGCTGGCTCGCAGGCGGCGCCCCGGTCCTCTTCGAGGAGCTCGGCCTGCCGACCGGCGGCGCGCTCTCGGAGGCCGACGCGGCCGAGTACACCGGCCGGGCGCTCGACGGGCTTCGCGCGTCCGGCTGCACCGGCGCGTTCCTCTGGTGCTTCAGCGACTACGCGGCCGAGCTCGCGTCGACGCCGCCGTTCGACGCCGCACCGCACGAGCTGAGCTTCGGGCTCTGGCGCGCCGACGGTACGCCGAAAGCGGCGGTCGCCGAGGTGACTGCGCGTGCCGGCGCCGCGTGCGTCGCGCCCCGCAGCCCGGACGCGTGGCTCGACATCGACGCGGCCACCTTCGACGAGGACCGCCGCTTCCACCTCGCGCGGATGTACGGTCGCTACCGCGACTCGTTACGCGCGGAGGAGCGCGTCGAGTAGCTCGTCGAGACGCGCGGTCGCGAGGCAGATCGATGTATCCGCGGCGCCGTAGTAGAGGCGCAGCTCGCCGGAGGCAGTGTCGTGGAGGACGCCGCACGGGAAGACGGCGTTGCCGACATCGCCCTGCCGCTCGTAAGGCGCTTGCGGCGCGAAGATCCACTCGGGCGCGCGGCGGAGGACGCGCGTCGGCTCCTCGAGGTCGAGCAGCGCGAGCCCGAGGCGGTAGATCGCGCCGCCGACCGTCTCCTTGACGCCGTGGTAGATGAGGAGCCAGCCGTGCTCGGTCTTCAGAAGCGGCGGCCCGATGCCGATCCGCAGCGAGTCCCACCACGCGCCGTCCCGCGGCTCGAGCACCATCTCGGGCGGGCTCCAGCTGACGAGATCGGGCGAGCGGGACAGCGCGATGCCGGGGTGCGCGATCCCGAAGCCCGTGGTCGGCCGGTGGAACAGGATCCATTTGCCGTCGACCCTCTCGGGCAGGAGCGCCGCGTTCTTGTCCTCCGGGTTGATGACGATCCCGCGTCGCTCGACGGTCAGGAAGTCCTTCGTCGTCGCGAGATAGACGGCGGGGCCGGCCGGCCCGTACGCCGTGCACGTGATCGCGTAGCGGTCGAGCTCGTCGATCCAGACCGCGCGCGCATCCTCGAACCCCCAGCGCTCGCTCTCGATCCCGTTCGCCGGGGCAAGGAGCGGCTCGGAGGCGATTCGCCACCCGTCGACCCCGTTCGAGGAGCGCGCGACCGTGAGCTCGGAGATACCCGTGAGCGCCTCGACACGCGCGAGCAGCACCGTCTCGCCGTCGACCTCGGCGGCCGCTGGATTGAACACCACATTGACGGGAGTCGGCCAGTCGTCCGCGGTGAGCAGCGGGTTCGATGGATGACGCGTGAAGAGCTCACGCATACCCGCGTTCATGCGGGTGTTTTCGCAACGGCGCCGCGGCGGAGCACGCGGGACAGCCCTGCAGCGTCGAGCACGAGCTGTGCTCGCTGGAACGCGAGCGTCGACTCCGCGCCTTCGTTCGCATTCACGCCGTCGTCGCCGAGACCGTCGCAGCAGCCGCCGGTTGCGAAGTCGTACAGGGGCAGGCCGAGCCGGTTGCGGCCGAGGAACCATTCGAATGCGCGTTGCGCGCGGGCCCCGTGCTCGGGCTCGCCCGTGACCGTGAACGCCGCGAGCTCCGCTTCGACGAACGCGGACGCATCGAGTGGCTGCTCGTCGCCGTCACCCGGAGCGGGCTCGTCACGCTTGCGTCCGCAATTGCCGGGCAGGCGGAGGAGCCCCTCCGCGAGCCCGCACTCGTCGCCGAGCCACGCGAGAGACTCCAGGCCCGCCGCGACCGCGTCGCCGTTCCCGAGCGCCGTGCCGCCGACGATCAACGCATGTGGCAGCCGTGCGTTGTCGTAGCTCAGTGCATCCTCGAACCACCGCCACTCGTCGTCCGAGCTCGTCTCGTATGCGTCGTGGAGCTGGGTGACGCAGCGTTCGAGGAGCCGTCTCCCGTCGTCGTCGAGCCGGTCGGGGTCGAGCCGTGCCAGGCCGAGCGCCGCGTAGGCGGCGGTGCGAATCGAGAGGTCACCCGCGAGCGAGTGCACGAGCAGCGCGAGCAGTCGCTGCGACGGCTCCACGATGCCGGGCAGCCACGCGGTCGACAGAACGTCGCCGAGCGCCCAGATCGACCGGCCGACGTGGTCGCCGACGTGCGGTTCGTCGAGCCAGTTGCGGTCGTAGCGCATGAAGTTGCGCATGCCGGCGCCCTCGGCGTCGGTCGCGTCGTAGAGGAACGCGAGCGAGCGGTGCAGTATCGAGGTCCACTTCGCGTCGCCCGTCCGGGCCTCGAGCTCCTGCGCGACGACGGCGAGGCGGGCGATGTCGTCGACGCAGTACCCGGTCAGCCGATTCGGGATGACGCCGCGCGCATGCTGCACGATCCCGCAGTCGTCGACGAGCGTGAGGAGATGGTCGACGCGGGCGTCGGCGAGCTCGAGCCCGACGTCGGGAATCGGCGTTCGCCGCGGCGCCTCGAGGGCGGCCTCGTCCAGAACGGCGGCGGTCGTCACCGCGACCGACGGCCAGGCCAGCCCGGAGCCGACGCGTCGAGCCTCCGCGCGTGCAGCTTCGAGCCGGTCGGGCCGCTCGATCAACTCGCACACCGCCGCCGCAATTGCGGGCGCGTCGCCGAACGGGACGATCGTGCCGGCGCCAGAACGGAGCATGTCCTCGGCATAGATGAACGGGGTCGCCACGACGGCGCACCCCGCGGCGAGCGCGAACGTGAGCGCTCCCGACGAGCTCTGCTCCGGGTTCGTGTACGGCGTGACGAAGACGTCGGTGGCCGCGAGCAGGTCGGCGAGCTCCTCGATGGTGAGGAAGCGATCGTCGAACTCGACGTGCTCGCCGAGCCCGAGATCGGCGATGCGCCGCTCGAGCATCAGCCGGTATTCCTCGCCCTGCCGCCGCGCGATCTGCGGATGGGTGCGGCCCGCGATCACGTACAGCACTTCCGGATGCCGCTCGACGATCGCCGGGAGCGCGTCGATCGTCGCCTCGAGCCCCTTCCCCGGCGAGATCAGCCCGAACGTCGAGAGCAGAAAGCGGGCGTCGATCCGCTCGTAGCCGCCGGCGGAGGACGTGACGTAGCGCGGCCGGCGGCCGGACGCGAGCTCGGCGCGCGCTGCGCCGAGCGCCTCCGGGGCGCCGTGCGGAATGACGCGAACCTTGTCGTCCGCGCAGGCGCCGAGCTCGGAGAGGATGCGGCGGGCCGTCTCCGTCATGACGATCACGCGCTCGGCTTCGTCGCACAGCGCGGTGAGGACCTGCAACTGGTGCTCCGTGGGCTCCGAGCGCACGGTGTGCAAGGTCACGACGAGCGGCTGCGCGAGGGCTCGGGCGAATGAGAGCGCGTACTCGCCGTCGCGCCCGCCGAAGATGCCGTACTCGTGCTGGAGCAGGACGACGTCGATGTCGAGCCGGCTCAGCGTTCGGGCCGCGCGAACGTAGTCTCCGCGCACGCCCTGCGAGATGGTCTGCAGGATCTCGAGGCGCTGCGGGCTCGACGGGACGTCGACGACGACGAGCGCGCTGACGTCGTCGACGTCGGGCACGCCGAGGAGCGCGGTTCGCACGTCGAACGCGAACGTGCCGATTCCACAGGCGCGCGGCGGATACGTCGAGAAGATCGCTGTGCGCACGGTTCGCCCGTGCCCCTTTCTCCGGATTCCGAAAAGCGGAGTCCCACGCGTCGACTCGATTCGGCTCGGGGCCACAGTACCTGCGCGCTAGGCTGCCCGACGGAATGCTGCGTGTGGCCGTGTTGGCGCCGATCTCCTGGCGCGTGCCGCCGCGGCACTACGGGCCGTGGGAGCAGTTCGCGTCGCTTCTCACCGAGGGGCTCGTCGATCGCGGCGTCGACGTGACGCTCTTCGCGAGCGGCGACTCCAAGACGGCGGGCAAGCTCGCATCGGTGATCCCGCGCGGGTACTCGGAGGACCCCGACGCCGACCCGAAGGTGAGCGAGTGCCTCCACATCGCGCACGCGTTCGAACGAGCCGGCGAGTTCGACCTGATCCACAACAGCTTCGACTTCCTGCCGCTGACCTACAGCGGCCTCGTCGAGACGCCGGTGCTGACGACGATTCACGGGTTCTCCTCGCCGCGCATCCTCGCCGTGTACGAGCGCTACAACGCGACGTGTGCGTACGTCGCGATCAGCGATTCCGACCGCGCGGCCGGCCTCGACTATCTCGCGACGATCCATCACGGCATCGACACCGACGCATTTGCGCTGCACCCTGCCCCGGGCCGGTATCTGCTCTATTTCGGGCGGATCCATCCCGACAAGGGAACGGTGGAAGCGATCGACGTCGCAGCGCAGTGCGAGCTGCCGCTCGTCGTCGCGGGGATCGTGCAGGACGAGCGCTACTTCGAGGAGCAGGTCGCGCCGAGGATCGACGGCGACAGGGTGCGGTTCGTCGGCGCGGTCGGCCCGGACGAGCGTTCGGAGCTCCTGGGCGGCGCGCACGCGCTGCTGCACCTGATCTCGTTCGACGAGCCGTTCGGCTATAGCGTCGTCGAGGCGATGGCGTGCGGCACACCCGTGATCGCGATCGACCGCGGCTCGATGCCCGAGCTGATCGTCGACGGCACGACCGGCTTCCTCGTCGAGGACGTGGCAGGCGCGGTTGCCGCGGTCGCAGCGGCGGCCGCTCTCGACCGCAGCGCGATCCGCGCGCACGCCGTCGAGCGGTTCGGCGTGGGACGGATGGTCGACGCCTACGTCGAGGTCTACGAGACGCTGCTCCGCAGTCGTTCTTAGCGCGGGAAGAGCATCTTGAAGGTCGCCCGACCGAGGGGCATCGTCGCCCGTTCCCCGGAGGGCAGCCTCACGCGCAGGCCGAGGCGCTTGTCATCGAGCCGAACGATGCCTTCCGGCTTGAAGCGCGGGGCGTTCCACCATGGAACTCGTCCTTGTTCGAACGCGTCAGCCATGCCTCTCGACGATATCGCATTACCTCCTCGTTTCCGAAGCAAATGACGGAGGGGGAGGGATTTGAACCCTCGATCCGCCTAACGACGGATAACGGTTTTCGAGACCGCCGCATTCGACCGCTCTGCCACCCCTCCGGCCGGGGATGGTAGCTAGCGGCGCGGCGCCGAGCCTTCTCGCGCGAGTGGATACGCTGCGCGTCGCCCGGAGAGGTGTCCGAGTGGTCTAAGGAGCGCGACTGGAAATCGCGTACGTGCTGAAAGGTGCGTCGCGGGTTCAAATCCCGCCCTCTCCGCTTCGCTCGCAGCGGGAACCGCCCGAGCCGCCGCTGCCGCACCCGAGACCGCGCTCTCGGGTGCGGCAAGCACTCGATCGCCGGTGGGCCGAAGAAGGGGGCGCACGGGGGAAACATGGTTTCCCCCGTGAAGCGAGCTTCACGCCGAAGGCGTGAGCGAGCGGAGAAGGAGGGATTCGAACCCTCGATGGAGACATTCATCCCCATAACGCCTTAGCAGGGCGCCGCCTTCAGCCACTCGGCCACTTCTCCGTCGGCACAGGGTATCGGCCTCCGCGGCGTAGCGGGACACCGGAAGATCACCCTTTTTTGGGACGCCCGCAGGCACGCGGTCGTCGATCATCGGTGTGCCGGAATTACTTCCCCTCCCCGGCACCCCTCACCAAGCCCGCTGCGGCCCCCCTCGGCGGGCTTACCCCTTTCTTGGAGCGGTATTCGCGCGGTTCAGGGTCGCGAAGCGAGGTGCCGTGCAGCCTGAACCTGCGCCGCGGGCGCGCTGCGCGCCTTCTCGCCCTTCGACTCGCTCTTCTCCACGCCGAACACCTCGACGGCGACGAGCATCGCGGCGAAGAGCACGAAGCACGCGATGATGAACACGCTCAGTCCGTGCGGGCCCGGAAAGTCCGGCCAGCGCCGCGGGGCGAGAAACGACGACGCGAGCGCGAAGGAGATGAAGACCGCGGCGACGACGGCCAGGCCGACCATGTGTCCGGTGGAGAGCCCTGCGAGCAGCACGCCGCTATTTGATCAGATCCTCAGGCGGCCAGGAGCCGGTCAACCGACCGCCGGCGCCAGAGCCAGACGAGCGCGGCGGCGAGTGCGAGCGGGCTGACGACGATCAGCACGTAGAGGGCGATCATGGCCTCGAGCGCGAGGAAGCCGACCGCCGAGTGGAGCATGCGGTCGAGGCGCCCCCGGTGGCTCACCGGCACGATCGCCTTCTCGGTGCCGATGACGAGCTCGATGCGCGCCGTCGCGCCGGCTGCGAGCGTGCCCTGACGCGCGTTCGTGCGCTGCGCAACGGCGCGCTTCGCCTCGGCGAGCTGGATGCGCAGGAGGACGCGCTGTGCCTCCGGGAGCGACGAATCCGCGATCGCCTTCAGCAGCGCGGCGACGCGCCGGTGGAGCTGTGCGATCTGTGCGGACTGCGTCTTGAAGCGGTCCTGCAAATCGGCGACGGAGAGCTGCTGCGACACGATCGTCCCGAGACCGGATAGACGCGCGATCGCAACCTTCACGTTCTGCGCGGGCACGCGTAGGTCGATGGTCGCTGCGCCGCCGCCCGTCTGGGGGCTGCTGTACTGCACCGACTTGGCGTAGCCGCCGAGCGAGGTCGCGATGCGGGTCGCACGCGTCGTCGCAGCCGACAGCGCGTCGGTGTCGCCGACCCGGATCTGCAGCGAGGCGTCCGTGTGCGCGAGGCGCGACGAGGCAATCGCCAGCGCCCCGGCGGCTGCGCTCGACGCAGATCCGTGCTGCTTCACCGCTGCGCGCGCGCTGTCGAAGGAGTGGAGCGACTCAGCCGTCGTCACCGAGGCCGCCACACCCGCTCCGCCCTGCGCGGAGCTGTTCGCGTGGTCGCCGGAGCGGACGACGCCGTGCACGAGCGCCGCCGCGACCCCAAGCCCGCAGGCGACGGGAAGCGCAACGAGCGCGAGCCGCCGCGGCGGCAGGCCGAGCCGCGTCTGCGCGACCGGCGCGCCCTCGAGCACTCGAGCGCGCAGACCTTCGGGCGCGTGCGGCGCGTGCGCGCGCAGCAGGCTCTCGACCGTCAGCTCATTCGCGGACATCGTCCATCCTCTCCTCGAGCCGCCGGAGCGCGCGACTGAGCCGCGTCGAGCAGGCGGTCTGACTGATCCCAAGAACGCGCGCGGCGCTCGGCCCGTCGAGCTCGAGCAGCACCCGCAGCGCGACGACCTCGCGTTCGGCCGGCGAGAGCGCGTGCAACGCCTCCTGCAAAGGGCCGGGCAGGCCGTCGCCGAAGTCTTCGCTCGCCGACAGGTCGCGCGCGTAGCGGTCCTCGCGCTTGCGCCGCCGCGTCTCCGCACGGAACCAGTCGATCGCGACGCTCCGCGCGATCTTGCAGAGCCACGTCCGCGGCGAGCCGCGGCGCGGGTCGAAGCGGCGCCAGCTTCGGAAGGCCTTCTCGAACGTCTCGGCCGCGAGATCCTCGGCCGCTCCCCGGTCGCCCGTCAGGTAGACGAGATAGCGGTAGACGGCGTCGAGCTGCTCCGCCGCCACCTCCGCGAAGCCGGGCCGGGCACCGAGGGCCGGCGCGTCGAGCGGGGTCGAAGCCGCGTTCACGCCCCTTGATACGGCACCGGGGCCGCCGATCGTCACACCGGAAGCGTACGACGGTTCAGCAGGGGCCGGGCTGCGGCGAGCCGCCCGGGCCCGAAAGGTGCGACACGGCGGGCGGCGCGCCGGACTGGAGGCAGTAGGAGACGGCGTCGGCACGCACCACGGTGACCGCGTAGGCGGGCGGCAGCGCCACGCCCGCGTACGAGCCGTGGTCGGCGAACCACGCCTGCAGCGCCGGCAGTGCGGCAGCGAAGCTCGTCGCCGACGCCGCGCTCGAGGCCTGCGCCTCCGCCTGCGTGACGGCGGCCGAGGTCGGCCCCACGCTCTTCGACTGCTGCGTGAAGAGATACCCGCCGACGAGAAGCGCCACGAGGAGGAGCGGAAGGCCGAGCGTGCGCGCCACAGGTCGTCTATCGGCAGCCGCGGGCCCCGCTTTGAGCGCGGGCGTCGAGCGTTGGAGCGTGGGCGTCGAGCGCGGACGTAGGCTGAGCGCCATGCGCCGGCTGCTCCTCCTCGTCGCCGTCCTCGTCTTCGTCGACACGATGCTCTTCGCCGCGCTGACGCCCCTCCTGCCGCACTTCTCGGACGAGCTCGACCTCTCGAAGACGCGCGCCGGCGCGCTCGTCGCCGCCTATGCGGCCGGCGCGCTCGTCGGCGGCCTGCCGGGGGGCTTCGCCGCCGCCCGGCTCGGGGCGCGGCGCGCCGTGGTTGTCGGACTGACGGCAATGGGACTCGCGAGCGTCGGCTTCGCACTCGCGGGCGGCTTCTGGGCGCTCTTCGCCTCACGCTTGCTGCAGGGCGCCGGTAGCGCCTTCACGTGGGCGGGCGCGTTCGGCTGGCTGCTCGCCGCGGCGCCGCGCGACAAGCGAGGCGCGCTGATCGGCAGCGCGATGGGCGCAGCGATCTTCGGTGCGCTCTTCGGCCCCGTCGTCGGCGCCGCGGCCGCGCTCGCGGGCCGCGCGCTGATCTTCTGCGCGCTTGCGGGGCTCGCCGCGGTCCTCATCGTGTTGACGCTGCGGCTCGGCAATTCGCCGCCGGGAGAATTGCCCTCGGCCGCGGCGTTGCTGCGCGCGTTTCGAAACCGGCAGTTCGCCGGCGGGCTCGCGCTGATGGCGCTGCCGTCGCTTCTCTTCGGGATCCTGTCGGTGCTCGGGCCGCTCCACCTGTCGAGCGCCGGCTGGGGCGCGGCTGCGATCGGCGCGGTCTGGCTCGTCGGCGCCGCGCTCGAGGCGGTGCAGGCGCCGCTCGTCGGCAGGCTCACCGACCGGCGCGGGCGCCTGCTGCCCGTGCGCGTCTCGCTGGCGGCCGCGACGGTGCTGTCGCTCGGCCTCGCCGCGGACGGGCGCCCGCTCGTCTACGTGCCGTTGATCGTGCTCGCCGCGATGTCGTACGGCGTGCTCTTCACGCCCGCGTTCGCGTTGATCGCCGACGGCGCGGAGCACGTCGGCCTCGCGCAGGGGATGGCGTTCGGGTTCATGAACGCGGCCTGGGCGGTCGGCGCCATGGTCGGCCCCGCGGCGGGCGGGGCGATCGCCGGCGCGACGGGCGACTGGATTCCGTTCCTGCTCGCGGCCGCGGTGAGCGCCTGCGCCCTCGTCGCGGTCGGCTCGAAGCATGAACGCGCCGCCGTCGCGGTCGAGCGCGTGCCGACGCGCTGAAGACAACCGCATCGGATGCCGAAGGAGCTTCGTGCCGGGCGCCGAAGTGACTGCCGACTCTACGGCAACCGGAAAAGGAGAAGTGATGGCGGAACGCGGTTTGCGGGCCTGGGGCTCGCTTGGAGGTCTCGTGTTCGTGATCCTGTTCGTGATCGGCAGCGCGTTGATCTTCGACGGGCCGAACGGCGATGAGTCGCCGGCGAAGTTCGCATCGTTCTACGGCGACGGAGGCCATCGCGACAAGATCGACCTCGGCTGGATCCTCGCCGGGCTCGGACTCTTCTTCTTCCTGTGGTTCGTCGCGTCGCTTCGCGAGACGTTCGGGGAGGCGCGCTTCGTCGACGGGGGCCGAGACGGGATGCTCGGATCGTTGATGGCGATCGGCGGCACCGGCTACGCAGCGGTGACGATGATGTCGATCGGCCTCGCCGCCGGCGTGCGGACGATGAGCGACGACACGTTCCGGCACCAGGTGTATCCCGGGATCATCCACGCCAACAGCGACGGCACGTACATCGCCCACGCGACGGGCACAGCCGCCCTCGCGGCGATGATCCTCGCGACGGCGCTCGCAGTGCTCGCAACGGGCGTCCTCCCGCGCTGGCTCGGCTGGTTCGGCATCCTCGCCGCCGTCGCCGCGCTCGTCTCGATCATCTTCTTCACCATGATCATCTGGCTGCTGTGGGTGGCGGTCACATCGGTGATGCTCTTCCTCCGGAACCGGCGCGTCGCGGATCCGCGGCCTGCCATGGCGGTTGCCGCGCCCTGAGGGCGCGATCGCGATCGCAGACGTCAACGGTCGGCCGTCATGGTGGCGGCCGACCGCTGTGCTTGACGGCGTTTGCCCTCGCCTTCTCCGGAAAGACGGGCCGAGACGCCCGAAAGACGAGACGAGGAGGTGGATCCGTGGGTGACAAGAGCGATCGCGCGTCCGGCACCTTGAAAGAGGCCGCCGGGAAGGCGACACGGAATCCCGACCTTGCCGCCGAGGGTCGCCGCGAGCAGATCAAGGGCGACGTGAAGAAGAGCGGCAAGAAGCTCAAGGACGCCGCAAAGAAGATGTGACGCGAAGCGGCCCCACGGGGCCGCTTCTTCGGCGGGGTCCGTCGCGCCCGGCTGGAGAAGAGGAGAGCGTTGAACCGTATCCATTCATGCGTGCGGTCGCCGTTGGGAGCTACACGTCATCCTCGACGAGCTCATCTGTCGAGTGGTTCAACCTGCCGCCCATGCCTGAACCTAGACCGCGACCCCGCATCGACGCGATGAGGCGCTGGGTTCGGCCCGATGGGCGCTGTTTCGTATTCGGCGAACCGGACGAGGCTCTGCCGCTCGGACGGCGGATCTATGCGATCGCTGATGAGGCAGACGAGGCGAGAGTGGGCGCGCTCGCGGGCCTTGGC
>Ga0207657_10002841_pt1 | contig 18605 bp, 15 predicted proteins | sample KBSC33metaG_FD_184316 | JGI IMG/M metagenome (GOLD analysis project Ga0207657, IMG submission 184316) | Corn rhizosphere microbial communities from Kellogg Biological Station, Michigan, USA - KBS C3-3 metaG (SPAdes) (version 2) | ecosystem: Host-associated > Plants > Roots > Rhizosphere > Soil ... | reverse complement strand
GCTGGTGGGCGGTGCAGGGATCGAACCTGCGACACCTGCCGTGTGAAGGCAGTGCTCTACCGCTGAGCTAACCGCCCAGCGCCTGATGCGAACGCGCAAGTTTACGGGCGGCACCGGTTTCGGTCAATCGGCGGTTGTTACAATTCGCGGACTCACCGGAAGCCGGACACTCGCCATGGAACACGTTCTGCATGCCTTCACCAACTTCCAGCTCACGCCCTGGAAAGTGGTCGGGTTTCTCGGCACCGCTGTCTTCGCCTCGCGCTGGTTCGTGCAGCTCTACGCGACGAGGAAACACCGCAAGGTCGTGATGCCGATGCTGTTCTGGTACATGTCGGTGTGCGGAAGCATCCTGCTGCTGGCCTATTTCATTTTCGGCAAGAATGATTCGGTGGGCATCATCTCGAACCTGTTTCCGATGTTCGTGGCGCTGTACAACGTCAGCGTGCACCTGCGTCACCGCGAGCAGGAAAAGGCGGGCGGTGCCGTGACCTGACGGCGGCTGCGGGCACATGCAACCGGGGCAATGGTGGGCTACGATCGGCCAGCCGCAAGGCGCGGCACGGGGATTGAAAATGATCGGCTGTCGACGCCGCTGCATCCGACGGCGGCTTGCCGGGACATCCGCCATCACTTGAGCAGGAGAGGGGCATGAACGCACAGCTTTCCGCACGTGAGGCGTCGCCGGTTTCTCTGGGCGACTGGATCATCACTTTGATCGTGTTGGCGATTCCGATTGTGGGAATCGTGATGTTGTTCGTGTGGGGCTTTTCCGGCAGCACCCACCCCAGCAAGCAGAATTACTGCCGCGCGGCCTTGATCCTGGCCGCGGTGATTTTCGTGCTGTGGCTGGTGTTCTTTTTCACGATCGGCGCCTCGTTTCTCCATGCGGCGATGGGCGGCGCGACGCTCTGAGTCCGGCGGCGCTGCGCACGCCCTGCGGCGGCGCCCCGTCCGTTCAGTCCGGATCGTAATCGAGGTTGGCCGAAAGCCAGCGCTCGGCTTCGGCCAGCGTCCAGCCTTTGCGCTCTGCGTAATCCTCGATCTGGTCTTTCGTGAGCTTGCCGACCACGAAGTATTGGCTGTCGGGATGGCTGAAGTACCAGCCGGATACCGCGGCGGCGGGATACATCGAGAAACCTTCGGTGAGTTCGATGTTCGCGTTGTTCGTCGCATCCAGCAGCCGGAACAGGGTGGCCTTCTCGGTGTGGTCGGGGCAGGCGGGATAACCGGGCGCCGGGCGGATGCCACGCCATTTTTCGGCGATCAGGTCCTCGTTGCCGAGGTTCTCGTCGGGGGCGAAGCCCCAGTACTTCGTGCGGACTTCACGATGCGTCCATTCCGCGAGCGCCTCGGCCATGCGATCGGCCAGCGCCTTCAGGATGATGGCCGAGTAATCGTCGTTGTCTTTCCTGAAGCGTTCGAGGTGCTCCTCAATACCGAGCCCGGCAGTGACTGCGAAGCCGCCGATCCAGTCCTGCACACCCGTTTGCTTCGGCGCGATGAAATCGGCGAGGCAAAGATTCGGACGTTCGACCGGCTTGTCGGCCTGCTGGCGGAGGTGATGCAGCACGATTTTCCCCTCTCCCGAGGGGAGAGGGGAGAGAACGTGATCAGGAGGGGGAAGAGTGAGTTCCAGGTCATCGCCGATGCGCGACACCGGCCAGAACCCGATCACGGCCTTCGCCCGCAGCCACTTCTCGTCGATGATCTGCTTCAGGATCTTCTGTGCATCGTCGAACAGTTCGGTAGCCTGTGGACCGACCACAGGATCACTGAGGATCGCGGGATAGTGGCCATGCAGTTCCCACGCCTGGAAGAACGGCGTCCAGTCGGCAACCTTCAGGAGTTCGGGGATCGGAATGTCGTCGATTACCGTGATGCCGGGTTTGTTCGGCACGGGTGGGGTGTAGTTTTTCCAGTCGAAATTCGCACCGTTGGCGCGCGCGTCCTTCAGTGATACCAGCCGCTTGGCCGGGCCGCGGTTCCGATGGCGTTCGCGCACCTCGGCGTATTCGCTGCGTACCTTGGCGAGGAAACCATTCACCAATTCCTTTGACACCAGCGATTGCGCCACGCCCACTGCGCGCGAGGCGTCCTTCACCCACACGCAGGCGGTTTCGTAGTTGGGTTCGATCTTGATGGCGGTATGCGCGCGCGAGGTGGTGGCGCCACCGATCAGCAACGGAATGTGGAAGTTGCGGCGCTTCATTTCCTTGGCCACGTTGGCCATTTCCTCGAGCGATGGCGTGATCAGGCCCGACACGCCGATCATGTCGGCGTGCTCCGCGATCGCGGTGTCGAGGATCTTCTGCGCCGGCACCATCACCCCGAGGTCGATCACCTCGAAGTTGTTGCAGGCCAGCACCACGCCCACGATGTTCTTGCCGATGTCGTGCACGTCGCCCTTGACGGTCGCCATCACGATCTTGCCATTGGACTTCTGGGTGTCGCCGCTCAGCTTCTTTTCTTCTTCCATGAACGGCAGCAGGTAGGCCACGGCCTTTTTCATCACACGCGCGGACTTCACCACCTGCGGCAGGAACATCTTGCCCGCGCCGAACAGGTCGCCGACCACGTTCATGCCATCCATCAGCGGGCCTTCGATCACGTCCAGCGTGCGCGTGACCGTCTTGCGGACTTCCTCGGTGTCCTCGACCACGAACTGGTCGATGCCGTGCACCAGCGCGTGCTCCATTCGTTTGGCGACCGGCAGTTCACGCCACGCCAACCTGTTGCTGTCGTCCTTCTCCTGCGATCCGCCCTTGTGCCGCTCGGCGATTTCCATCAACCGCTCGGTCGCATCCGGGCGCCGGTTCAGCACCACGTCTTCGACGCGCTCGCGCAGTTCCGGGTCGAGATCGTCGTAGATCGCGAGCTGGCCGGCGTTGACGATGCCCATGTCCATGCCGGCCTTGATGGCGTGGTACAGGAACACGCAGTGGATCGCCTCGCGCACCCGGTTGTTGCCGCGGAACGAGAACGACACGTTGGAGACGCCGCCCGAGAGGTGCGAGTGCGGGAAGCGCTTCTTCAATTCCTTCGCGGCTTCGATGAAGTCGACCGCGTTGTTGGCGTGTTCCTCGATGCCGGTGGCGATCGGGAAAATGTTGGAATCGAAAATGATGTCTTCGGGCGGGAAGCCGATCTTTTCGGTCAGCAGCTTGTACGAGCGCTCGCAGATTTCGAGGCGGCGTTCGACCGAATCGGCCTGGCCCTGTTCGTCGAACGCCATCACCACCGTGGCGGCGCCGTAGCGCAGGACCTTGCGGGCTTCATCGAGGAACTTTTCCTCGCCTTCCTTCAGCGAGATCGAATTGACCACGCCCTTGCCCTGCAGGCACTTCAGGCCCGCCTCGATCACGCTCCATTTGGACGAATCGACCATTACCGGGATGCGCGCGATGTCGGGTTCGGCCGCGATCAGGCGCAGGAACTTGACCATCGCCGCCTCGGAATCGAGCAGGCCCTCGTCCATGTTGACGTCGAGGATCTGCGCGCCGCTCTCGACCTGTTGGCGCGCGACTTCGACCGCCTCGTCGTAGCGGTCTTCCTTGATCAGCTTCTTGAACTTGGCCGAGCCGGTGACGTTGGTGCGCTCGCCGATGTTGACGAACAGCGTCTCCGGTGTGATGACCAGCGGCTCGAGGCCGGAAAGGCGGGTGTAGCGGGGGCGAGTATTCATGAGCGGTCCATTTCGAGAATCGTCATTCCGGAGCCGCACGCAGTGCGGAACCCGGAATCCAGTGTCGTTGACTGGCGATCAGGCAAGTCACTGGATCCCCGCTTTCGCGGGATGACGAACAAAAGCATCAAGCAGCTCGTGCAGGCGCGGCCAATTCGCGCGGTGCCACGTTGCGCACGGCTTCGGCGATCGCGGCGATGTGCTCGGGCGTGGTGCCGCAGCAACCACCGACGATATTGAGCAGCCCGTCGCGCGCGAATTCGCCCAGCGTTTTCGCCATTTCCTCGGGCGTTTCGTCATAGCCGCCCAGCGCGTTCGGCAGGCCCGCATTCGGGTGCGCGCTGACGGCACAGTCGGCAACGCGCGCCAGTGCCTCGATGTGCTGGCGCAGATCCTTCGCGCCCAGCGCGCAGTTGAGTCCGACGGAAAGCGGCCGCGCGTGTGCGACCGAATACCAGAATGCCTCGGCGGTTTGCCCAGAAAGCGTGCGGCCGGAACGGTCGGTGATGGTGCCGGAAATCATGACCGGCAAGCGGCCGCCGCGTTCGTCGAACACGCGCGCGATGCCGGACAGCGCAGCCTTTGCGTTCAAGGTGTCGAAAATGGTTTCCACCATCACGATGTCAACGCCGCCTTCGATGAGGCCGCGCGTGGCATCCGCATAGGCACTTTCCAGTTCATCGAAATCGACGTTGCGAAAACCGGGGTTGTTGACGTCCGGCGACAGCGATGCGGTGCGGCTGGTCGGACCCAGCACCCCGATCGCGAAGCGCGGACGATCCGGGGTCCTGCGCTCGGCTTCGTCGCACGCGGCGCGAGCCAGCCTTGCACCCTCGCGATTCAATTCATGCACTAGATGCTGCAGCGCGTAATCGGCCTGGCTGATCGAGGTGGAGTTGAAGGTGTTTGTTTCGACAAAGTCCGCGCTCGCATCGAGATACGCGACGTGGATGTCGTGAATGATTTCCGGATGGGTCAGCGACAACAGGTCGTTGTCGCCCTTGAGGTCACGCTCGCAGCCACCGGCATTGGCGTTTTCGCCTGCATGTTCGTGTGCGTGGCCGGCGTCGCAGCCGTGCGCGAAGCGCTCGCCGCGGTAACCGGCTTCGTCCAGCTCGTGCCGCTGCAGCATGGTGCCCATCGCGCCGTCGAGCACGAGGATGCGTTCGGCGAGCGCGGCTTCAAGCTTTTCGACGCGGTCGGGACGGAGGTAAGGCAGGTTCTGGTTCATGGTTTTCTGGCCAGCAGGCTCAACACTTCGAAATGGGGCGAACGTGCTTCGCGCGAAATGCGCTCGCAGTGCAGGACTTCAAGCCCCGCCTTGCGCGCAAAACCGGTCAGGTCTTCGCGCTTGAAGCCGAGGTTCTTGTGATCGAACGGCGCAACCGCTGCGCGATGCGCATGTTTCGAAAGCGTGGCCGCCAGCAGTCGGCCGGCCGGTTTCAATACGCGCGCCGCTTCGGCGATGGCCTGCTGCGGCCGATCGCTGTAGGTGAGCGCATGCATCATCAGGACGAGATCGAATTTGCGGTTGGTGAGCTTCAGCGCGTGCATGTCGCCTTCGACGACTTCGACGTTGCGGAAGGCCTTCAGACGCTTGCGCGCAGCCGTGACCACGTTGGGGCTGGAATCCACGCACACGATGGAGTGCGCGTGCGGCGCCAGCAGCTCGGCCAGCACGCCGTCGCCCGAGGCGATGTCCAGCACGTCGCCGGTTTCGAGCAACTGCAGCAAAGTGCGCGCGAGGGTTTCCCAAGTGCGTCCCGGTGAATAGTGGCGCTCCATGTCGCCGGCCACGCTGTCGGCCCAGCCGCGCGCGCGCGCGCGTGCCGCCAGCACCGACGGCAGGCGCTGCGCATCGGCATCCAGCATCGCGTCGTCGACGCCGTCTTCCAGCGCGCGCAGCAAATCGGCCGCGCCGTCGAAACCGCTTTCATTGAACCGGTAATACGCCGATACGCCCGCACGCCGGTCGCGCACCAGCCCGGTTTCCTTGAGCTTGGCGAGGTGCGTGGATACCCGAGGCTGCGCAAGCCGCAACACCGACGAAAGTTCGGCGACGGTCAGTTCTTCGCGCCGCAGCAGCGCCAGCAGCCGCACCCGGGTAGGGTCGGACAACACGCGCAGCAACGCGGTGGCGGAAACCAGATCAAGCATTCCATCTTTATATCAGGATGAAGAGATAAATTAAAGCGACGCGCCCGGTGGCGGTATGATGTCAAGTTGGGTTGTCGCGCCAACTATGGGTGCGATGCACGACAGACAGAGGTGTCGCGATGGATTTCAATTTTTCCGAAGAGCAGTTGCAGATCCAGTCGATCGCCCGCGAGTTCGCGCAGAAGCGCATCGCGCCGGTGGCGGCAGATTTCGACAAATCGGGCCAGTTCCCGCTCGACAACATCCGCGAAATGGGCAAGCTCGGCCTGATGGGCATCGAGGTGCCGGCCGAATACGGCGGTGCGGGGATGGATTCGATCAGTTACGTGCTGGCGATGATCGAAATCGCGGCGGCCGATTGCGCGCATTCGACCATCATGAGCGTCAACAACACGCTTTATTGCAATGGTCTTTTGAAGTTCGGCAGCGAGGAACAGAAACACAAATACGTGACGCCGATCGCGTCGGGTGAAGCCATTGGTGCCTTCGCGCTGACCGAGCCGCAATCCGGTTCCGATGCCACCGCGATGCGTTGCCGTGCAGTGAAGCAGGCGGACGGCAGTTTCGTGATCAATGGCAAGAAGAGCTGGATCACGTCGGGGCCCGTTGCGAAGTACATCCTGCTGTTCGCGATGAGCGATCCCGAAAGGCATTCGCGTGGCATCACCGCATTCATGGTCGACACTTCGCGCAAGGGCTTCGGCCGCGGCAAGACCGAGCCCAAGCTCGGCATCCGCGCTTCGGCGACTTGCGAAATCGAGTTCGACGATTACGTCGCGCAACCCGATGAAGTGATCGGCGAGGAAGGCCACGGCTTCAAGATCGCGATGGGCGTGCTGGACGCCGGCCGTATCGGCATCGCTTCGCAAGCGGTGGGCTTGGCGCGCGCCGCGTACGAGGCGACGCTGGAATACTCGCGCGACCGCAAGGCGTTCGGCCAGTCGATCGGATCGTTCCAGATGACGCAGGCCAAGATCGCCGACATGAAATGCAAGCTGGATGCGGCGCAGTTGCTCACGCTGCGCGCGGCCTGGATGAAGCAGCAAGCCGCGAAGACCGGCGCACGCTTTTCCACCGAAGCCGCAGTCGCGAAGCTCACCGCGTCCGAAGCGGCGATGTGGATCGCACACCAGGCCGTGCAGATCCACGGCGGCATGGGTTACTCCAAGGAAATGCCGCTGGAGCGCTATTTCCGCGACGCCAAGATCACCGAGATCTACGAGGGCACGTCGGAAATTCAGCGCATGGTGATCGCCCGCAACGAGACGGGTCTTCGCTGACGCACGCCCTCGCGTTTCGTAGGTGGGCTGACCGGGGCTTCATCCCGGGAAGCCCAACACCGTCGTCGGACTCGATCGCGTGGCTCTGATAGGGCGGGTGCAACCCGCCTGTCGTGGATACCTCGTTCGGCGGGATGCGCTGCGCTAGTCCCGCCCTACATCCTGGGTTCCGCTTTCGCGGGAATGACGAACACTATTTGCGGGTGCGATGCGGCTCCGCATTCACGGTAATGAACTGCGGCTCCTCGCCATCGAGGCGCAGCGCGGTCAACTTGCCGCCCCATACGCAACCCGTGTCGATGGCATACACGCCGAGTCCGGCGAAACGCCCGAGCGCGGACCAGTGTCCACACACGATGCGGGTGTCGCGCGCGCGTACGCCCGGCACTTCGAACCACGGATACAGGCCGGCGCGCTGCGAGCCCGGCGCACCCTTGGCATCGAAATCGATGCGGCCGTGCGCGTCGCAATAACGCATGCGGGTAAAGATGTTGATGGCCGCGCGCAGCCGATCGTGGCCGTGCAGTTTCGATGACCAGCGCGCCGGCCGATTGCCGAACATCCGCTGCAGCAGCGCGCGCTGGCCCGAACCGCGCAATGCCCGTTCGACCTCGTGCGCGATGTGCAGCGCCTGCTTCAGTGTCCACGATGGCGCGAGGCCGGCATGCACCAGCGTGAAACCCAGCTCGGCGTCGTGGTGCAACAGGGATTGCGAGCGCAGCCAATCGACGAGGGTCGTCGAATCTTCGGCTTCAAGGACGCGGCGCAAGTCGGGATTGGTGCGTGCCTGCGCCTCCGGTTCGCGCACGGCAATTGCGAGCAGGCTCAAGTCATGGTTGCCGAGCGCAACCACGCTGTGTTCGCGCAATGCGTGGACGAGTCGCAGCACTTCCAGCGATTCGCCGCCGCGATTGACCAGGTCGCCACAAAACCACAGGCGATCGGTCGAAGGATCAAAACGCAGGCGCTCCAGCAGGCGCTGCAATTCCGGATAGCAACCTTGCACATCGCCAATCGCGTAGACGGCCATGCGAGGGTTCCGGCCGGCTCAGTGCAAAGTGCGTGGAACCGACAGCACGAATTCGGGAATCGGAACCTCGAAGTCGGTGCCGTCGTCGGCATGGAACAGATAGGCGCCGCGCATGGTGCCGACCTGCGTTTCCAGCACCGCGCCGGAGGTGTAGCTGTAGCTCTCGCCCGGCTGCAGGCGAGGTTGTTCGCCCACCACGCCTTCGCCGCGCACTTCCTCGACCTTGCCGTTCGCATCGGTGATCACCCAATGGCGGGTTTGCAGGCGCGCCGGCATCATGCCGAGGTTGCGCAGCGTGATCACGTAGGAGAACACGTAGCGGTTCGCTTCCGGTTTGGACTGGTCGGAAACGTAGCGCGCCTCGACGTCGATCTCGACCGCATGCGGTTCGGGTTCGCGAGGCTTGCTCGGTTTGTCGGTGGTGGTTCGTGGACTCATTGGCCAGCATTGTCGGCGAGTTTCGGTGCAGCCTGCAAGCCGGCGGAATCGACTTGCCGCGCCAACGCGACGAAGCCTTGCGGCGGCACGCTTTCGGCGCGGGCACGCGGGTCGATGCCGGCGGCGCGGATGGCCTCGGCGTCCAATAGTCCGCGCAAGGCGTTGGAGAGCGTCTTGCGACGCTGGCCGAACGCGGCGCGCACCACGGCTTCGACTGCACGCGCGAGGTGCGGATCCGCGCGCTGCGATTCCGGCAGGGGCACCAGCCGGACCACGGCCGATTCCACTTTCGGCGGCGGTCGGAATGCGCCCGGCGCAACGCGCAGGAGCGGCTCGACCTTGCAGGCGAGCTGCAGCATCACCGACAGCCGTCCGTAAACCTTGCTGCCCGGTTCGGCCGCCATGCGGTCGACGACTTCCTTCTGCAGCATGAAATGCATGTCGGTGATCGCCGCGGCATGGGCGAGGCAATGGAACAGGATCGGGCTGGACACGTAATAGGGCAGGTTGCCGGCAAGGCGCAGCTTGCCGCCGTTCGCGAGCGCCGTGAGGTCCACCTTCAGTACGTCGGCGTGGATGATGTCGAGTTCACCGACCCCGACGGCGCGTGCCCGCAGCGGTTCGATCAAGTCGGTGTCGAGTTCGATTGCGGTCATGCGACCAGCCACGCGCAGCAGCGGCAACGTGAGGGCACCTTCGCCCGGGCCGATCTCGACGATGCGCTCGCCCGGCTGCGGCGCGATGGCCGCAACGATGCGTTCGATCACGCCGCGTTCGTGCAGGAAGTGCTGACCGAAATGTTTCTTGGGACGGGTCGTCATGCCGTGAGAGAGTCGGGGTCGGAGTGCATTTTCGGGCGCCGGCGCGCCGAGTCTCCGGCGGTTTGGTCAAAATGCACTCCGACCTCCGCTTCGGTTCTCATTGCGGGCGCGAGAGCGAACTCAAGCGTACGGCCATATCGGCTGCCGCGAACATGCTGGCCGGATCGGCGCGGCCGGTGCCGGCAATGTCCAGCGCGGTGCCGTGGTCGACCGAGGTGCGGATGAACGGCAACCCGAGCGTGATGTTGACAGTGCGGTCGAAGGCTTCGGATTTCAGCACCGGCAACGCCTGGTCGTGATACATCGCCAGCACCGCGTCGTAGCGCGCGCGCATGGCGGGAACGAAGGCAGTGTCGGCGGGCAGCGGTCCCACCAGTTGCATGCCTTCATCGCGCAACGCATCGAGCGCGGGAATGATCGTCTCGATTTCCTCGCGCCCCAAGTGTCCGCCTTCGCCCGCGTGGGGATTCAGGCCCAGCACCGCGATGCGCGGCGTGGCGATGCCGAATTTCGCGATCAGTTCCGCGTGCACGATGCGCAGCGAGAGGATCAGCGATTCGTGCGTGATGGCAGCCGGAACCTTGGCGAGTGGCATATGCGTCGTGGCCAGAGCCACGCGCAACCCGGGCGAAGCCAGCATCATCACCACGTCGCTGCCGGCGCGCTGCGCGAAAAATTCGGTGTGGCCGGAAAACGCTTCGCCGGCGTCGTTGATCACCGATTTCTGCACCGGTGCCGTAACCACCGCGTCGAACTCGCCGCCGAGGCAGCCATCGGCCGCCTGCGCCAGCGTATTCAACACGTGGAACGCATTGCGCGGATCGAGTCGGCCGGGCGTTTCCTCGGCGCGCAACGGCACATCCAGCACGCGCAGGCTGCCGGCAGCCCGCAACGTGCGCGGCTGGCCATCGTACGGTTCCAGTTTCAGTGCGATGCCGCAGCGGTGTGCGGCGCGTTCCAGCAGGCCGGCATCGCTGATCGCGATGAGGTCGGCGGCAATCGGCGTTGCTGCCAGTCGCGCAACGAGTTCTGGACCGACACCGGCAGGTTCACCGCCGGTGATGGCCAAACGCGGAAGATGCGTGGGCCGGTGCGAGCCGGCCGGGGCCGGCTCGGGCGTCATTGCGCGTCGTTGCTGGTGGCGGACGATGCGTCGGCCAGCTCGGGAACCCGGATGCTGATGTACGCCGACGATTCGATGTCGCGCACGAACTGTTCGAACGCCTGCTGGCCCTTGCGCGCGGCAATGGCCTGGCGTGCCTGTTCGCGTTCCAGATCCTTGGTCTTGTCGGCCTGGCGCGTGCCCAGCAGCTTGACGATGTGCCAGGAACCGTCGGGACTCTCGAACGGCTGCGTGACCTGGCCGGGTTGCATGCCGACAAGCAACTTGCCGACTTCGCCGCCCCAGTCGCCCTGCATGAACCAGCCCATGTCGCCGCCCGCGTTCGCAGTGGTCGGGTCGTCGGAATTCTTCTTGGCGAGCGCCGCGAAATCGGCGTGGCCGTCCACGATTTCGTGGTACAGCTTCTCGATCTTGTCCTTCGCACCTTGCTGCGTCAGCACGGCGGTCGGTTTGATCATCAAATGTTGCGCGTGGTACTCGGTGACGATCTGCTGCGTGTCGGGCGTGCGCTTGCCTTCCAGTTTCAGGATCGTGAAGCCGGAGGCATCGCGGAGCGGCTGCGTGCTTTCGCCCGGCTGAAGCGAATTGACGATCTGCTGCACGGCCTGCGGCAGTTCGTCCACGCGCCGCCAGCCGAGGTCGCCGCCATTCAGCGCTTCGGGCGCGCTGGAATTGCTGACCGCCAGCGCCGCGAAACTTTCGCCCTTCTTCAGCTCGCCCTCGATCTTGTCGGCCTTGGCCTGCGCGGCGGCGATCTGGTTGGCGTCGGCGCCCTCGGGCAGGCCGACCAGAATCCGCGCGAGGTGCACCTCGCCCTGCTTGAACGCCGGGCTGGCGATCAGATTGTTGATTTCCGCATCGGAAACCTGCGCGGATTGCTGCGTCACCTGTTGTTGCACGGCGCGGACCAGCAACTGGTTGCGCAACTGCTGGCGGAACGCGGCGTAGTCCACGCCTTCCTGCTGCATCGCCGCCTGCATTTGCGGCACGCTCATCTTGTTCTGCTGCGCGATGTTGGCCACCGCAGCGTCGACTTGGTCATCGGACACGCGCACGCCGTTTTCTTGCGCCTTCTGTACCAGCAACTGGTTGACGATCAGGTGCTGCAGCACCTGTTTTTCCAGCACGTTCTGCGGTGGCAGCTTGCCACCGGAGCCGGTGATTTGCTGGGCCACCGTGCCCATCATCTGGTTGAGCTGGCTCTGCAGGATCACGCCGTCGTTCACTACCGCGACGATCCGGTCCAGCGGCTGGACCTGGTTCGAGCTGTCGGCGTTGGGTGAGAGCAGTGAGGATGGTTGCGCGCTGGTCGGCGGCGGCGCAGTCGGGCTGAGCAGTTGCGCGGCGGCGGGCAAGGCGAAGCCCGCAGCGGCGAGCGTCAGGACCAGGCTGGCGAGAGGCAATGATTTCATGTTCGTCGTGTATGACCGGTAAGGGCGGGCCGGAGGAGGATTCCGGGAGGCTGCGGGTTCGACAACGCCGGCTGCCGAAAGTTGGGTGGTGCCAGAGACAGATGGGTCGGAGCAGCTACTGCGAAAAGTCGGGCCGAGGACCGTCGTTCTGATGCCCGCGACTTGGAATACGCTTGTATCGGACCTGTCCAAGCGCAGCGATCACGGACGATCGCACGATTATTGATAGCCAAGGATAGCATTTTGCAGGAAGCTGCCGGCCTTCTGGCCGTACGATCCGACGCCCTTGAACTGGATCTCGAACATGATGGCGTTGTTGGAATCGCCCTTGAAGTCGTATACGTAATGGCGGCTCAGGATGCGGATCGCGGTGCAGCAACTGTCCCATTCGATGCCGGCGAACGCATCGATCGTGCGCTTGTCGCGCAGCGAATAGGTGTAGCCGCCGACCAGCTTCCAGGCCGCGCCGACCGGAACTTCCGCCGTCATGCTGGCCTGTTCCAGCAGGTTGCGTCGATAGCGATAATCGAGGTTCACGATGCCGTCGCCCCACAGGCGGCGCTGCAGGCCGACGGTCGAAACATCCGTCTCGTCGGTGTTCGGGTTCCACTGCTGGGACGTCGTCAGCCGCCAGTTGTCGTTCAGCGCGATGGTGAGATTGGCCACGTAATTGGAACCGGAGTAATCCACCACCTTGCCGCCCGGATACAACGTCACCCTCTGCGGATCGAAATAGCGGATCTGGCCGATGCTGGCGGACAGTTTCTCCACGCCATTCTCATCGAGGAAACGCGTGGTCAGCGCCAGCGACAGGTCATTGGCGTCCATCTGGCGGTCGGCGCCACTGAAGCTGTTGGTGGTGAACAGCTGCCAGAAATCGAAAGTCAGCGGCTGGGTATCGAACAACGGCAGATCGTTCTGGTTGCGGTACGGCACGCGCAGGTAATACACGCGCGGCTCCAGCGTCTGGGTGTAGTCGCTGCCGAACAGGTGCACGTCGCGTTCGAAGACCAGCCCCGCGTCCACGTCGAAAATCGGGGTGGTGCGCGTGGGGTGGGCCGTGTTGCTGCCCGCCACCGGCTGCGGCAAATTGTAGGCGGTGTAGCGCACGCCGACTTCCGGGCGCAGGAACCACGCCGCGCCCTGCAGCGGCCATGCGAGGTACGGATAGAAGTCGAAACGGTCGCCGCCGATCGCTTCGGGTTTGACGAAGCGCACCGCTTCGGTATTGACGCCCCATTCCGGGCCGCCCGGTCCGCCGATCGGACGGTTGGCGTTGAAGAACAGGCGCGGCATCCGCCGGTAGGGCGCGGCCCTGTCGGAGATCCCTGGGGTGACGATCTGGTACCAATCGGCGCCGACGCCGCCGTTCCACCAGTCGCCTGAGCCGGTGACGTACGAAGACGAACTCAGCAGGGTGACCGTGGAACCCGTGAGGTTTTCACCGAAGTCCTGGAACCATCCCTTGTCGCTGGCCCGCCGTACGGATGTGGTCCAGTACAAGTCCCACGGCAGTCGCGTCTGGTTGCCGAGGGTCAGATACCAGCGATTGCGGTCGATCACTTTGTCATCGGGCATGTAGCTGAAATCGATCGCACCATTGCTGGTGCCCGTGAGCCAGCGAAACTGGCTGTCGAGCATGCCGCCGCGATCGGCGTACCACACGGGGGTGAAGGTGGCGTCGTAGTTCGGCGCGATGTTCCAGTAGAACGGAATCGACACGAAGAATCCGGCGCGGCTGCGCTTGCCGAACGACGGGTACAGGAAACCGGTCTGGCGGCGGTTGTCGATCGGGAAGCGCATGTACGGCAGCCACAGGAACGGTACGCCCTTCATACGCATGGTCACGTTGTGGGCGCGGCCGAGGCCCTCGTTGCGATCCATCGTCAGGGTTTTCGCGTCGATTTCCCACACGCGGTTGTGGAGATCGCAGGTGGAATAAGTGACGTCGTGCAGCTTGTCGCGATCACGGTCCAGCATGATGGCCTGGCTGGCCACGCCATTGCCGCGCGAGGTCAGCAGCTGGTACTGCACGTGGTCGGCGACGCCGTATTCGGGGGTCGTGGTGCCCTTCATGCTGTCGGCCGAAAACAGCATGCCGCGCTCCTGGTAGCGGATGTGGCCTTCGGCGTCGTAGGCGGTGGTGTCGGCGTTGTAGGTGAGCGAATCCGCGCGCAGCAATTGGTCCAGCCGTTGCAGCGCGGTGTTGCCGGACAGGTGAAAGAGGTTGCTGTCGGGACTCGAAAAATGGTCGCCATAAACCTGTGCCGGGCTGGCTTCGCGATTGCCCTCGGTCGGCAGGCCGGGCTCGTAGAAATTCAGCAGGTCGTTTTTCCTGCACAACGCGAAGTCGTTCTTCACCACCGGACAGGTGAAAGCGCCGAGCGGACAGGTATCCGCGGAACCTTGCGCCAGCGCCATGCCGGGTGCGACCGCCAGCGTGATCGCAAAAGCCAGTGCACGCGGGGTCAGCGGCATCGGTCGGCGCGGCACGGGAGTTCCTCGGGTGGATAACCCGCGTAAGCTAGCAGAACGCACCCTTCGTGTTGAGACGCGGGCATCCGTCGTTCAGGCGGCTTTCGCGACTTTCAACGGCGCGCAACGCAGGTCCAGCCAGGCTCGGTCGGCGGCATCGTCCAGCAGCGGCGCCAACCGTTCACGCACACTCGCGTGGTAGTCGTCGAGCCATGCAATTTCGGTCGCATCCAGCAGCGACGGTTCCAAGAGGCGCGTGTCGATCGGGCACAGCGTCAGGGTTTCGAACGCGAGGAACTCGCCGAACTCGCCGTCGCCTGCCGGAATGGTCGCGGCCAGGTTCTCGATGCGCACGCCATGCCTTCCGGGCTTGTAGATGCCGGGCTCGATCGAGGTGATCATGCCGACATCCATCGCTTCCAGATGCTGGCCCGAGCGCGGCGGTCGGATCGATTGCGGGCCTTCGTGCACGTTGAGGCAATAGCCGACGCCGTGACCGGTGCCGTGGCCGTAATCGATGCCCGCAGCCCAGATCGGTGCGCGCGCCAGCGCGTCGAGCTGCTGGCCGGATGCGCCGCGCGGGAATTTCGCGCGGGATAGCGCGATCACGCCTTTCAGCACCAGCGTCACGTCGCGGCGTTGTTCAGGCGTGGTCTCGCCGAGCGCCCACATGCGCGTGATATCGGTGGTGCCGCCGAGGTACTGCGCGCCCGAATCGATCAGCAGCATGCCCAGCGGCTTCAATTCCGAATGCGATTCCGGCATGGCGCGGTAGTGCGGCAGCGCGGCATTGGCCTGATAGCCCGCGATCGTCGAAAAACTTTCGCTGACGAAGCCGGGTTGCTGCGCGCGCAATTCGCGCAGCTTGTCGTCCACGTCCAGTTCCGACAATCGCTTGCCATCGCGCAGCGACTGCTCCAGCCAGCGCGCACCACGTACCAGCGCCACGCCGTCGCGACGCATGGCTTCGCGCACGTGGTCCATTTCCTTCGCGGTCTTGCGCGCCTTGGCGGAGGTAATCGGACCCGCCGCTTCGATCAGCGTGACGTGATCGGGAATCGCGTGGGCAACTGCTGCGGAAACCTGCGCGGCGGAGATCAGCAAGGTCGAATCCCGCGGCAATGCCTGCAGGGCATTGCCGATCGATTCATAGGGCGCGATGCGGACGCCGTCGTTCGCCAGCGCCGACTGCAGATTCGGATCCAGTTTCGATCCTTCGACGAACAGCGTCGCGCCCTTCGTGTCGATCAGCAGGTGTGCGAGAAACACCGGGTTGTACTCGACGTCGCTGCCGCGCAGGTTCAGCGCCCACGCGATTTCGTCCAGCGCGGATACGACGTGGTGTGTCGCCTTGTTTTGCAGCATCGCGGCGCGCACGTCCGCAATTTTTTTCGCGCGGGCGTGGATCGCGTAGTCGATGGGGTGCTCGTAGACCGGCGCGTGCGGCAGCGGCGGACGGCCGCTCCAGATCAGCGCCGGCAGATCATCTTCGAGCAACTCCGCGCCGTGTTTTGCCAACTGCTTGCGTAATGAACGTTCCGCGGCCAGCGACAGCATGTCGGCCGCAGACGCGATCTTGTCGCCGGCATGCACGCGCTCGCAAAGCCAGTCCAAGTGCTCGGGTGTGTGCGGCACGTTCAACTTCATCAGTTCCACGCCGCTGCCGGCGAGCTGGCGTTCGGCCTGCGAGAAATAGCGCGAGTCGGTCCATAGTCCCGCAAATTGCGGCGTCACCACCAGCGTGCCGGCCGAACCGGTGAAACCTGATAGCCATTCGCGGGCCTGCCAGTGCGCCGGCAGGTATTCGGACAAATGCGGATCGGCGGTCGGCACGATGCAGGCGACGATGTCGCGTTGCTGCATCGCATTGCGCAGCGCGGCAATGCGTTCGGGAATGGTGGTGTTCATCGCAAAATGTTAGCAGGCATGCCGAGCGCGATCCCCCTGTTCGGAACGGGATGCGTGTCTACGGCGCTGCGGCGGCGGAACCGCCCGGCAAAGGCTCGCCCCGCGCGGGCAGGCCGAGCCGCTCGCACAGCGCGTCGAAGCGCGGGTCGTCCTTGTAGCGCAGCAGCAGCGGGTCGCTGAGCAAATTGGTGGCGACGTTTGCCGCGCCCGCATCGCGTGCGCGTTCCAGCCAGGTGAACATGACATCGGGTTGCTTGCGCAGTGCGTACAGTTCGGCGACGTGGTACGGCTGGGTCTTGCCGTTCCTGGCGATATAGTCGTGCAAAGCCGCGTCGGCTTCCCTGGCATTGCCGCCGGCCTGCTTGGCCAATGCCACGGCAAACGATTTCGACGCCGGGTCTGTCTCCATGCCCGCATCGTGCATGGCCGCGGCGGCATCGCCGCGCAAGATGTCGATGGTGGCCAGCGACAGGTACACGCCGGGGTAATTCGATTGCAGGGCGATAGCCTTGTGGGCGGCCTGTTCGGCCTGGTCCAACTGGCCCAACGCAATCAGCCCACCTGCCAGGTTGTTGTACCAGTCCGACCGCAAGGGATCGGTGGCGATGGCCTTGCGATACAGTTCGACCGCGCGCTGTTGCTGGCCCAGGGTGCCGTATTGCACGGCTAGGAACTGGATGGCGTTGCCGGAATGAGGTGCCAGGGCCAGGGCGCGGCGAAATTCGGTCAGCGCGCGTTGCTGGTCGCCATCCAGGTTCGACAACAGGTAACCGCGCACGAGATGCGTCACGGCGGCATTCGGAGCCAGCGCCGAAGCCCGGTCGGCGGCTTTGCGCGCTTCGACATACGCCTGTTCCCGGGCCGCGCCTTGCAGGTATTCAAAGCCTCGATTGATCTCGATGATCGACAGCACACTCCATGCGTAGGCATAGTCGGGATCGATCTGCAGCGCCTGCTGCAGCATGGCGACGGCTTGACCGAAGTCGGCTTCGGTATTGCGACGAGCGATTGCGCGCCCCTGCAGCATCAGCTGATAGACCTGCACGTTGCCGCTGGGGGGCTCGTCGGCGGAAACGATGGCTTGGCCCAGCAACTTCACCTGCAAGGCGGACGCGACGGCGTGGCCGATCTGCGACTGGATCGCGAACACATCTTTCAGTTCCTGGTCGTAGCTGTGTGACCAAACGCTGGCGCCGTCCTTCGCGCGGATCAGGTTGACCACGATGTGGATGCGCTCGCCGCTCTGATGCACCGAACCCTCGATCAGGTTGGCGACACCCAATGTCGCGCCGATCTGCGCGGGGGGCTCCTTCGAATCGCGGAACTTGAAGCTGGAATACTTGCCGATCACCTTCAGTCCATCGATCTGGGTGAGGTCGGAAATCAGTTCTTCGGAAAGGCCGTCGGAAAAATACTGCTGCTTCGGGTCGCCACTTTCGTTCGCCAGCGGCAAGACAGCGACGGACTGCCTGGGCACTTTCGCGAGCGCGGCCAGCGTGGCCTGGGTATCGGTGGCGTTGGCCTGGCTGGTGGCGTCGCGATGCAGCACGAACTGGTTGGTGACCAGCAACACCACCGCAATCGTGAGGACACCGATGATCCAGAAATCCAGCTTGCGGCCGGTACGGCGGGTGAGTGCGGAATCGCGTTCCACGTCTTCCTCGCGCCTGAAGCCGCGCGGGGTCCAGGCGTAGAGCCACGCAAAAGCAATCCAGAATGGAAAGCCGATGCAGGCGGCGACCAGGAACCAGCGGGTCGTCCAGTCGGGCAGGCCGAGCGCCGGGCTGAATTGCGAAAGCCCTTGCCCGAATGCCCACACGCCGGCGGCGTACACCACCGCCGCGCGCCATACGTTGCGGCGTTTCAGTTCGGCAAGAAGGTTTGGGCTCTGCGCCACTTGATGAAAGAATTCCCCACCGACGGAAGGCCGGTCTCCAGTGCGGGAGTGTAAACAATCGCCCGGCGAAGTGCCGGTCATGGCGAACATGAGAAGACGTCGTTCCCTGCACACTGGCTGTTGCGCAGATTCCGCGATGGACTCGCGGAAGCAGGCGGTCGCCGGTAGAATGACGCTTTCCACACACGGTCCGATCATGACCTCCCTGATTTTCGTCACCGGCGGCGTGGTGTCCTCGCTTGGCAAGGGCATCGCGTCGGCGTCGCTGGCGTCCATCCTCGAGGCCCGCGGCCTCAATGTGACGTTGATGAAGCTCGACCCTTACATCAACGTCGATCCCGGCACCATGAGCCCGTTCCAGCACGGCGAGGTGTACGTC
>Ga0207657_10002840_pt1 | contig 18606 bp, 14 predicted proteins | sample KBSC33metaG_FD_184316 | JGI IMG/M metagenome (GOLD analysis project Ga0207657, IMG submission 184316) | Corn rhizosphere microbial communities from Kellogg Biological Station, Michigan, USA - KBS C3-3 metaG (SPAdes) (version 2) | ecosystem: Host-associated > Plants > Roots > Rhizosphere > Soil ... | reverse complement strand
TTCCAGCACGAGCGCACGGAAGCGGCGGGCCTGCGTTTCCGGCAGCAGGCGCACGACGTCCTGGTTGATGTTGTAGAACTTGAGGTTCAGGTAGGGGATGCCGAGCTGGCGCGCGAGCGCGCCGGAGATCTGCTCCTCGGTGACGAAACCGCTTTCGACGAACACGCGGCCCAGCTTGCGGCCGGTGCGTTTCTGGTCGGCCAGTGCCTGGTTCAGCTGGTCCTCGGACAGCAGCTTTTGTTGCACAAGGATTTCGCCAAGTCGGACTTTTTCGGGCCGCGCCATACCACCTCTTCGATCAACGTAGGACTAGTCCTTCATTGTATGCCAGTGGAACGAAAAATTAACCTAGAGAATGACTTTACGTATGGAAAAACGTATCGCCCGCGCGACTGCATGACGATTCGGCATGGCGAAACCATAAGCAATGTTGCCAATTCGGGGTCAGAGCACGCGTTTTTGTCGGCAGCCGCGTTAAATCTTCAATAAAACAGAGACTTATGAATGTCGAAGCAGCAATACCGTGCTCTGACCCCGAATGGGGGTGCTTTGCCGTGCGCGGTTGCTGGGCTACCATGTTTCCTGGCGCCGCTTGGGCTGCGCACCGATCGCGGAGCTTGCAGTGCAGTTGTTACAACGTCGTTCGCTACCTTCCATACGCGCCAAGCTGGTGACGCTCGTGCTGGCGTGCGCGCTGCCGATCCTCATCGGCTACCTCGTCTTCGCGACCGACGCCGACAAGCGCGAGCGCGCCCACATCGCCGAGGACGCCGAGATGATCGCGCGCGCGCTCGCCGCCGCCGTCGACCGCGACCTCGCGAATGGCGAGACGGCCGCCCGCACGATGGCGAACCAGGCGAATCTCGCGCGTGGCGACCTGGCATCGTTCCACCTGGCCGTGCGCCGGCTGCTGCGCCCCGAATTCCCCGCCTACGCCGTCGCCGTCAGCGGGCCGGACGGCGCCACGCTGCTCGATACGCGTCACGCGTTCGGCAGCGAACTCCCCGCGCACGGCAACGAAGCCGACGTGCGCACCGTGTTCGCGACGGGCGACGCCGTCACGTCGGGCCTGCACCGCGGCGACGGCACGCAACCGTGGGTGATCTCGATCTCCGTCCCGGTCTGGCGCGAGGGCAAGGTGGCGTATGCGCTGACCGTCGAATTGCGGCCGCGCCGCCTGACGGACCTGCTGGCCGACCAGAACCTGCCGCAGCACTGGAATGCCCTCGTCTACGACAACCACCGGCGCCTCGTCGCCTACCGCGGCCGCACGCCGCACGGCATCGGCGACCCGATGCGGCCGGAACTGGCGCGGGCGCTGGCCCGCACGCCCGTCGGCATCGTCGAACTGGCGGCGCACGGCCCCGACGCGATGTACGCCGCCTACGCACGCACGCAGGGCCACGACTGGGCCGTCACGATCGGCTTCCCGCGCCACGCGGCGCGCGAGATCCTCGGCCCCGATCCCGCCACGACGGTCGCCTGGATCGCGCTCATGCTGGCCATCAGCCTGGGCCTCGCGTGGCGCATCGGCGACGCGATCGCGCGTTCGGTCCGCGCGCTGACCGAGCCTGCGGCCGCCCTCGGACGCGGCGAGGCGCTCGTCATTCCGCCGCTGGAAATCCGCGAGGCGGCGACCGTCGCCCGCGCGCTCGGCAAGGTCGAGGGCGAGCTGCAGCAGTATCGCGCCGGCCTCGAGTCGCTCGTTGCGGAACGCACCAACGAGCTGCAGCGCTCCTCCGCGATGCTGGCCACCGTGTACGCGACGGCGCCCGTCGGCCTCGCGTTCCTCGACCGCGGCCTCAGGATCGTGATGATCAACGACTACCTCGCGGCCGTGAATGCCCTGCCGGCCAGCGCGCACATCGGCCACACGCTGCCCGAACTGCTGGGCGACCTGGGCGCCCGCATCGAGATGCCGTACCGCCAGGTGCTGGCGACGGGGCGGCCGCTGATCGACGTCGAGGACAGCGGCGACATCCCGGCCGCGCCGGGCGTGATGCGCCACTGGATCTGCAGCTACTACCCCGTGTACGGGCCGGACCGGGAACTCGTCGGCATCAACGCCGTCGTCCTCGACATCACGGAGCGCAAGCGGCAGGAACAGCGCAACCGCGACAACGAGGAGCTGTTCCGCACCTTGTTCGAAGGATCGGGCGACGCCCACGTGCTGATCGCTTTTGGCGCGGGCTTCCTCAGCGCCAACCAGGCCGCCGTCGACCTGTTCGGCTGCGCCAGCGTGGAGGACTTCCTCACGATGGCGCCCGCGAGCAGCTCGCCCGAATTCCAGCCGAACGGGCGCCGCTCCGACGAACTGTGGATTGAAGCGATGCGGCGCGCGCTGGACACGGGCGGTTGCCGCTTCGAGTGGATCTACCGCCGCCGCGACGGCAGCGAGTTCCACGCCGACGTGCTGCTCAACAGCGTCGACATCGGCGGACGCGGCATCGTGCAAGGCACCATCCGCGACATCACGGCGCGCGAGGAGACGGCCGCCGCCCTGCGCGCCGCCAGCCGCCGGCTGGAAGAAAGCGAACGCATGATCCGCACCGTGACGGACCACCTGCCCGCGCTCGTCGGCTACTGGGACGCCGACCTGCGCTGCCGCTTCGCCAACAAGCCCTATCTCGACTGGCTCGAGCGCGATGCGGCCGACGTCATCGGCCACCCGATGCACGAACTCGTGGACGAGGAGCAGATCGACGAAGTGCGTCCGCACCTCGACGCGGTGCTGCGCGGCGAACGCCAGTTCTTCGAGCGCCGCCTGTACCGCAAGCGGTCCGGCAAGTTGATCCAGGCGTGGGGCAGCTATATCCCCGACGTCGATGCCGAAGGCCGCGTCCAAGGCTTCTACATGCTGCACGCCGACATCACGGAGCTCAAGCGCACGCAATCACGCCTGGAAGAAGCGCTGCGCGCGGCGGAAGCGGCCAGCAGCGCGAAGGGCGAATTCCTCGCCAACATGAGCCACGAGATCCGCACGCCGATGAACGCGATCATCGGCCTTGCGCGCCTGCTCGAGGAGGCCGACCTGGGACGGCGCGAGCGAGGCTACGTGTCGCGCATGCAGATGGCCGCACGCTCGCTGCTGTCGATGCTGAACGACCTGCTCGATTATTCGAAGGTCGAGGCCGGGCAGCTCGTGCTCGAGCAGACGCCGTTCGCGCTGGACGACGTCCTGGCCAGCATCGCCGCGATGTCGGCCACGAGCGCCTGGAACAAGGGCATCGAGCCCGTGTTCGCCGTGCACCCGGACGTGCCGGCGCGCCTCGTCGGCGATCCGATGCGCCTCGGCCAGGTGCTGCTGAACCTCGTCAGCAATGCGATCAAGTTCACGGAGCGGGGCGAGGTCGTGCTGGCGATCGACGTGGCGGCGCGCGGCGACGACACCATCTCGCTTGCCTTCACCGTGCGCGATACGGGCATCGGCATCCCGCCGGAACAGCAACAGCGCATGTTCGAGGCGTTCTCGCAGGCCGACAGTTCCACGAGCCGCAAGTACGGCGGCACGGGGCTGGGTCTCGCGATCAGCCGGCGCCTCGTCCGGCTGATGGGCGGCGACCTGTGCGTCGACAGCGTACCTGACCGCGGCGCCACGTTCCGCTTCGCTGCCCCGTTCGGCGTCGCGCCGGGTGCCGCGCTCGCGCCGGCCGCGGCGTCGGCGCCGCTGCGCGTGCTCGTTGCGGACGACAATGCGAGCAGCCGCTTCGCCCTCACGCAGGCGCTGCGCGGCCGCGGCTGGCGGGTCGACACGGCCGCCAGCGGCGCCGACACGCTCGCGCTGCTGCGCGACGCCGGGCCGTTCGACCTGGCCTTCATCGACAGCGTACTCGGGGATCTCGACGGCGCGTCCGTGATCGCGCTGGCCAGGGCCGACCACGCGATCGCCCTGCCCCGCTGCGCCCTGCTCGCGGCCGACCCGGAACGCGAACGCCTCGACGCCCTCGCGGCCGACCTGCGCATCGACGCGGTCCTCGCGAAACCGTTCACGCCGGGCGCGCTGGCCGACGCGCTGGCGGAGCTGCAAACCGGCGCGCCGGCCCCGGCGCCGGCGCGTCCCGCGCCGCTGAGCGGGCGCCTCGCGGGCATGCGCGTGCTCGTCGTCGAGGACAATCTCCTCAACCAGGAAGTGGCGAACTACGTGCTCGTGCACGCGGGCGCCAGCGTGGACTTCGCCGCGAACGGCCGTATCGCCGTCAGCACGCTGGCCGAAGGCGCCGCCCAGTACGACGCCGTGCTGATGGACTTGCAGATGCCCGTGATGGACGGCTTCGAAGCGACGCGTGCCATCCGCGCGCTGGGCCTGGACCGGCTGCCCGTCATCGCGATGACGGCCAACGCGCTGGACGAGGACCGCCGCCGCGCGCTGGCCGCCGGCATGAACGACTACCTGGCGAAACCGATCGACGTGGACGAACTGGTGGACATGCTGCGCCGCGTGACGGGCCGCGCGGCCTCGGCGCCGGGCGCGGCGGAGCACCCTCAGCCGGCCGCCGCGATGACCATCCCCGCGCACATTCCGGGCATCGACCTGAAGGCGACGCTGCCCCGCTTCGGCGGCAATTTCGCCAGCTTTGCCGCCCTGTTCAAACGGTTCGAACAGTCGCAGGGCGGCGCCGTGGCCGAGATCCGGGGCCTGCTCGACGCGGGCGACCGCATCGGCGCCGGCCAGGCCGCGCACCGGCTGCGCGGCGTCGCGGCCAACCTGGGGGCGACGGACGTCGCCGGCCAGACGCTGGAACTGGAACAGGCGCTGCGCAGCGAAGACGCGGCGGCGCTCGCGCTGCGCCTCGCGCGCCTGGAGGCCGCGCTGGCCGTCGTGCTGGACGCGGCGCGCGACCTCCCCGCGCCGGAAGCCGTAGCGGCAACGCCGGGCGCGAACACTGTTCCGCCGGCCGTCCCGGCGGAAGATAGCGCAACCTTTCGGCGGGAGTTGGCGCAGCTGCTCGATTTGCTCCACAATAACAACATGAAAGCCATGGCCCAGTTCGAAACGCTGCGCGCCGCCCTCGGCAAGCTCGCGCCCGCCCAGGCCGCGGCGCTCGCCGACGCGGTGGCGACCCTGCGCTTCGAGCACGCGGCGCAACTCGTGCGAGCGCTGCTGGACACGAAGGAGGATGCATGAGCTTGACCGACATGGCCGTGAACGGCCGCATCCTGGTGGTCGACGATGCGATGGAAAACATCCAGATCCTGCACGGCGCCCTGCAGGACGAGCACGAGGTGCTGTTCGCGATGGACGGCCCGCGCGCGCTCGAGATCGCGCGCACGCAACGGCCCGACCTGATTCTGCTGGATGCCGTCATGCCCGGCATGGACGGTTACGCCGTCTGCAAGGAATTGCTCGCCGCGCCGGAAACGAGCGACATCCCCGTGATCTTCGTGACGGCGCTGAAATCGCCCGAGGACGAGACGCGCGCGCTGGGCGCGGGCGCCGCCGACTTCATCAGCAAGCCCGTGAATGCAGCCGTCGTGCGCGCGCGCGTGCGTACCCAGCTCACCGTCAAGCGCCAGCGCGACGCGCTGCGCGCCTTGATCCTGACGGACGCGCTGACGGGCGTTGCGAACCGCCGCGCGTTCGACGAACGCCTCGACGCGGAATGGCGCCGCTGCGGCCGCGCCGGCCTGCCCGTGGCGCTGGTCCTCGTCGACATCGACCATTTCAAGCTGTACAACGACCACTACGGCCACCAGGCCGGCGACGCCACGCTCGTGCAATTCGCGGCGGCGATGCGCCGGGCCGCCGCGCGCACGCAAGACCTCGTGGCCCGCTACGGTGGCGAGGAATTCGCGATCCTGCTGCCGCAGTTGGACGGCCGCGGAGCGACCGGTGTCGCGAACCGCCTGATGGCCGAGCTCGAACACATGGCCATTCCGCATGCCGCGTCGCCGACGGCGCCGCGCCTGACGGCCAGCATGGGCATCGCCTGCATGGTGCCGGGCGAGCACAGCATGCCGGCCGACCTGATCCAGGTGGCCGACGCCCTCCTTTACCAGGCCAAGGCCGAGGGCCGCGACCGCTTCCGCCTGGGCGGCCTCGACTGCGTCGCCTGACGGCGCACCCGTCAGTTACGCGTAACGGCGCACGAGGAATTCCGCCACGCACACGGGTTTCGAGCCCCCTTCCCGCTCCACCGTCACTTCGAGCGTGAGCTGGCTCGCATCGCCTTCCTGCTCCAACGCCGCCAGCACGATGCCCGCGCGCACGCGGCTGCCCGCCGGCACCGGCGCGGGAAAGCGCACCTTGTTCAACCCATAATTCACGACGAGCTTCGCGTCGACCATCACGAGCACGTCGGCCAGCATTGCCGGCAGCAGCGACAGCGTGAGGAAGCCGTGCGCCACCGTCGTGCCGAACGGCGATTCGCGGGCAGCACGTTCGGGGTCGACGTGGATCCACTGGTGGTCGTCGGTGGCGTCGGCGAACGTGGCAATACGGTCCTGGCCGACCTCGAACCAGCGCGAGTGGCCGAGCTGCGTGCCGACGAGGGCTTGCAGCGCCGCCACCCCGCACACTTCGTGCAACGCGTCAGACATCGCGTCCCTCCACACCGTGCCGGCGCCCGAACATGCCCATGCCGTCGACCGTGCACACGGTCTCGCCATGCTGGTTGATGGCGACCCACTGCGACCAGACGACGCCGCGGTCCGGCTTCGACGCGGACGCCTTCACCTGCACCGTCCGGTAATGCACGTTCAGCGTGTCGCCCGCGCGCACGGGCGCGAGCCAGCGCACGCCGTCCAGGCCGGGCGAACCCATGCTCGACGACTTGCCCAGCAGCCCGTCGACGACGAGGCGCATCATCATGGCGCACGTGTGCCAGCCGCTGGCGATGACGGTGCCGAAGATCGAATCGGCGGCCGCGTCCGGGTCGACGTGGAACGGCTGCGGATCGTACCGGCGCGCGAACGCGAGGATCTCGTCTTCCGTGACCGTGCACGTGCCCAGGTCGATGTCCTGGCCGGGCTCGAAGTCCTCGAAATACCAGTATTCCTTCATGCCGCCTCCTCGGTCGCGAAGCCCGGCTGCGCGATAAAGCGGGCCAGGTGGTGGTCGCAATCGCCCAGCGTGAGTTCGATCGTCGACAGCCGCTTGAAATAATGCGACGCCGGCAACTCGTCCGTCACGCCCATGCCGCCGTGCAGCTGGATCGCCTGCTGCCCGACGAAACGCGCGGCCTGCCCCACGCGGTACTTCGCCGCCGCGACGGCGCGCCGCCGCTCGGCCGCGCTGCCGCCGCGCGCATCGTCCGCCAGGCGCACGGCGGCCAGCAGCGCCATCGACCGCGCCTGCTCCAGGTGCACATACATGTCGGCCATCCGGTGCTGCAGCGCCTGGAACTTGCCGATCGGTACGCCGAACTGCTGGCGCGTCTTCAAATACTCGAGCGTGGCACCGAACAGCGCATCCATCGCGCCCACCGCTTCCGCGCACAGCAGCCCCGCGCCGTAGTCGGCCGCCGCCTCCAGGATGGTCCAGCCCTGCCCCTCCGTACCGATCACGTCGTCCGCACGTACGCGCACGTCACGCAGCAGCACGTCGGCGGCGCGTTGGCCGTCGAGCATGCGCACGTCGCGCATCGTGACGCCGGGCGCATCGGCCGGGACGGCGAACAGCGTGATGCCGTCGTCGTCGCGCTGTGCGCCGGCCGTCCTGGCCGAAACGATCAGCACGCCTGCCTGCGCGCCGTGCAGCACGATCTTCTTTTCGCCGTCCAGGCGCCAGCCGTCGCCGTCGCGCACGGCACGCGTGGCGACGTCGCGCAAGTCGTAGCGGGACTGGCGTTCGCCCAGCGCGCACGCGAGTGTCAGGTCGCCCGCCGCCACACGTTCGAGCAGCGCGTCGTGCGCTTGCCCGCGACGGAGGAACTCGGCGCCGAACATGGTCGCGAAATACGGTTCGACCACGAGGCCGCGGCCGAGTTCCTGCATCACGACGAACATGTCGACGGCGTCGCCATCGAAGCCGCCTTGCGCTTCCGGCAGCGGCAGCGCCGTCAGGCCGAGCTCGGCGAGCGTGGCCCATGCGGCAGCGGACACGCCGGTGGGCGACCCCACGATGGCGCGCCGCGCCTCGAACGTGTAGTCGCGCGCGATCCAGCGCTTGAGCGCGTCCGCCAGTTGCAACTGCTCTTCCTTGAAGTTGAAGTCCATGTCTTTCCTCACAGGCCCAGAATCATCTGGGAGATGATGTTGCGTTGGATCTCGTTCGACCCGCCGTAGATCGACGTCTTGCGGAAATTGAAGTAGTGCGGCAGCAGCGGCGCGGCGAAGTCGTCGTCGATGACGCTGTGTTCGCGCTCGCCTTCCAGATAGGCCGGGTCGAACGGCAGCGCCAGCGGGCCCGCCGCTTCGACCATCAGCTCCGACAAGCGTTGCTGGATCTCCGTGCCACGCACCTTCAGCACGGACGCTTCCGGCCCCGGCGCCTTGTCCGCTTGCGCCAGCACGCGCAGCACGGTCATCTCCAGCGCCATCAGCTCGATCTCGAGGTCCGCAACCTTCGCGGCGAACAGGGGGTCGTTCAGCAGCGGCGCGCCATTCTTTTGCTCGCGCAGCGCGAGTGCCTTCAGGCGCGCCAGCTCGCGTTTCGAGCGCCCGACGGCGGCGATCCCCGTGCGCTCGTGGCCCAGCAGATATTTCGCGTAGGTCCAGCCGCGGTTTTCCTGGCCGACGAGGTTCGCCACGGGCACGCGCACGTTGTCGAAGAAGACCTCGTTCACCTCGTGGTCCTCGTCCAGCATGATGATCGGGCGCACGGTGACGCCGGGCGCGTGCATGTCGATCAGCAGGAACGAGATGCCCTCCTGCTTGCGCACGCCGGGGTCCGTGCGGACGAGGCAGAAGATCATGTCGGCGTGCTGGGCGAGCGTCGTCCACGTCTTCTGGCCGTTGACGATGTAGTGGTCGCCGTCGCGCACCGCGGTCGTCTTCAGCGACGCGAGGTCGGAGCCGGCCCCGGGCTCCGAATAGCCCTGGCACCACCAGTCCTCGCACGACAGGATGCGCGGCAAATAGTAATCTTTCTGGGACTGGCTGCCGAACGCCATGATGACGGGCGCGACCATGTTCACGCCGAATGGCAGGACGGGCGGCGTGCCGGCGCGGGCGCATTCTTCCTCGAAGATGTGGCGCTGCACCGGTGTCCAGCCGGGGCCACCGTGTTCGCGCGGCCAGCCGGGCGCGGCCCAGCCCTGGCGCGCGAGGATCCGGTGCCAGCGCACATAGTCGTCCTTGTGCAGGCGCAGGTGGTTGCGCACCTTGTGGCGCAGGTCGGCCGGCAGCTCGGCGTCGAGGAAGGCGCGTACCTGGTCGCGGAAAGCGAGGTCGTCGCCGGTATAGGTCAGGTCCATCTTGTCTCCTTTTATTATGCCGGCCAAAAAAGCACGACCGTTCCAAAGATTGTACCCGAAATCACCGGCGCAAAAGGCTGTGTTCGCGTTAGTTATGTGAACTGAAACCGGCTTGCAGCGGCCATACGCATCGTCGAGTTAACTCATGAAGAGCGACAATGCGTGCCGTGCCGTTCGACGAGCTCTTTGCCCTGTTGTCGGCGGCCCAACTGTCCGCCCCCGACCTGGCTCGACTGCGGGAATGGATCGCGGGCATCGCCCATCCGGCCGAGTGCATCGCGCTGATCGAGCACGCTGCTCGAGGACGCCCGTGTCCGCGCTGCACTTGACCTCGCGTCCACCGGTGCGGCCAGGCGAGCGGTCTGCAACGTTTTCGTTGTCTCGGCTGCGGGCACAGCTATAACGCGCTGACGGGGACGCCGCTCGCAAGACAGCTGTTCAGCTCGGCTAAATGGCCGAGTCACCGAATTATCGCGAACACAGCCGCGCGAAAGGCGGACGAAAAAAAGGCCGCCCCGACACGAGGCGGCCCAGGCACGATCTCGACGAATCAGCGCTTGCGACGGCGGGCGACGCCCAGCCCACCCAGCATACCGGCCATCATCAGCGCGATGGACGACGGCTCCGGCACGGCGGCGGCCGGGCCCGACGGCAGCGTCACCGGCGGCGGGGCCTGGCCCACGTCGCCACCGCCGTGCGCGGCTTGCGCCGGGATCGGCAGCTGCACGACGGCAGGACCCTGGTTGCCGGCACCGGTCGGCAGCGTCACGATGGCGCCGTTGCCCTGGCTGCCGCCCGACGTCTGCTGCGGAGGTGCCGTCACTGCCGGTGCGGGTGCCGCGGCCGCAGGCGCGGGCGCGTAGACCACAGGCGCTGGCGGCAGGACCGCGGCCGCAGGCGCACTGGCCGCAGGCGCGGGCGCACTGACCGCTTGCGACGGCGTACCGCCGGCCACGGCCACGCGGCGACCGTTGTAGACGCCCACCAGGGCGTTGCCGCCCGCAGTGGTCGCATACGACGGATTGCCCACGGCCAGAGGCAGCACACCAGCGTTTGCACTGAAGGCGCCCCCGACGAGGAGCGCCGCGACGAGATAACGAATTGCCATAATGAACTCCTTGCTCAGTCTGAAAAGTTATTCTTAATTTAACTGCTGAGCCAATGTATCACAGCTGTAAAAATCACAATTTTCAATTGAACGGCATAAAAAAAAGACGAGGCCCCTGGGGGAGCCTCGTCTTCAGCCATCCGTTTCGGATGAAATTCCGGAAATGTTTATTGCATAGTTAACAATTCATATGCAGACAAATCATTTCAAACTTGACAAGTACGGCATCGCGCGCGAAGCCAGTCGGGTGTCCGCTTTCAGCATGCCCGACTCGTCGGCCAGGATGTGGGCCGCTTCCTGCAGGTAGACGTCTTTCGCGTTCTTGGCGGCCTTCTCGGCTGCAAGCTCGGCCGTCAGGCTGCGCTCGTCGCCCTGCAGGCCGTCGTCGGCGGCACCCTTCAGCGCCACGTTGGTCTTGCGTGGCGTGGTCGGCATCGGCACCTTGGCGCGCTGTTCCTTGCTGCCCGGGCCGGCGACCGGCTCGTCCGGGTTGTCCTTGCCGGCCAGGCGCGCTTCGCGCAGGCGGGCCTTCGCTTCCTGGTTCTCGCGCTCCTTGCGGCGCACGGCCTCGTTCAGCGAAATGACGTTGTCCTTGCGCAGCTTCATTCCCTCGGCGATGTCCTGCTCGATGTCGAGGAAGTCGCGGTCCTTGGTGACGCGGGCGTCATGTTTCTTCTGCAGCGGGTTGACCAGTTCCTTCAAGTCGCCCGCCTGCATGTACATGGCCGGCTTGATCTGCACCCACGGCAGCGCGTTCTCGTACGACGATTCGCCGAAGTTGTCGTCGTCCGAGGTGACGGGGAACTTGATGTCGGGCGTGACGCCGCGCAGCTGCGTGGTGCCGCCGTTAATCCGGAAGAATTGGGCGATCGTCATCTTCAGTTCGCCGTACTTCACCTTGTCGTTCTGCGAGAAGCGGTCGAGGTTGATCAGCGTCTGCACGGTGCCCTTGCCGAAGCTCGGCTCGCCGATGATGAGGCCGCGGCCATAGTCCTGGATGGCGGCGGCGAAGATCTCCGACGCCGATGCGGAACCGCGGTTGATCAGCACCCCCATCGGGCCATCCCACGCGAGGCCGGAATCCGAATCGCTCTCGACTTCGACGCGGCCTTCGGCGCTGCGCTGCTGCACGACCGGGCCCTTGTCGATGAACAGGCCCGTCAGTTCGACGGCCTCGATCAGCGAGCCGCCACCGTTGTTGCGCAAGTCGATCAGGACGTTGTCGACCTTCTCCTTCTTGAGCTCGCCGAGGATGCGCTTGACGTCGCGCGTGGCGCTCTTGAAGTCCTTGTCGCCCTTGCGGCGCGCTTCGAAGTCCTGGTAGAACGTCGGCAGCTGGATCACGCCGATGCGGCGCTTGATGCCGTTGTCGGTGACTTCGATGATCTTCTTCTTGGCCGACTGTTCTTCCATACTGATCTTCTGGCGGACGATGGAGACGGTCGTGTGCTTGCCGTCCTGGCCGGCGTCGGCCGGGAGCACGTCGAGGCGCACGGTCGAGTTGCGCTCGCCGCGCACGAGTTGCACGACGTCGTCGATGCGCCAGCCCATCACGTCCGTGAACGGACCGTTGCCCTGCGCGACGCCGACGATGCGGTCGCCGACCTTCAGCTTGCCGGATTTGTCGGCCGGGCCGCCGGGGACGACTTCGCGGATCACGGTATAGTCGTCGCGCGACTGCAGCACGGCGCCGATGCCGTCCAGCGACAGGCGCATGGCGATGTCGAAGTTCTCGGCCGAACGGGGGCCCAGATAGTTCGTGTGCGGCTCGATGGCCATCGCATACGCGTTCATGAACATCTGGAACACGTCTTCGTTGTTCAGCTTCTTGAGGCGGTTCTGGTAGCCTTCGTAGCGCTTGTCGAGCGTCTCGCGGATCGATTTCTCGTCCTTGCCGGCCAGCTTCAGGCGCAGCCAGTCGTTCTTCACGCGGCGGCGCCACAGGTCTTTCGCTTCGTCGTCATTCTTGGCCCATGCGGCCTTCTCGCGGTCGATCTGCAGGGTTTCGTCCGTCGTGAAGTCGAACTTGCCCTTCAACAGCTCGCGGGCATAGGCCATGCGATCGAAGAAGCGCTGCTGGTACAGGTTGTAGATCTGGAACGGGACCGTCAGGTCCTCGTTGTTGATCGCATCGTCCAGCTTGGTCCGGACAGGCGCGAAGCTGTCGACGTCGGCCTGCGTGAAGTACAGCTTCTCGCTGTCGAGCGCCTTGAAATAGGCATCGAAGATCTTCGCGGACAACGCGTCGTCAAGCGGCACGGCCTTGTAGTGGTAGCGCGACAGCACGCGCGAAGCCCACAGGGCGGCCTGTGTCTGGGCGGCGGATGGCTTGAGCTGGACGATGGCGGCCTTGTCGGTCTGGACAGCAGCAACCTTTTCGGGCTGCGCAGTGACCACGTGGGCCGACATGGCAAACGCCAGCGCGACCATCAACATCTGCTTCTTCATACTTCGGTTCTCCGGACGGGGAAATGATTGGCGATTGCCAGGCGGGGGGCCCGCAATCGCGCCGACGCAGCGGCGGATGCGACCCATTCTACAGGATAGCGCAGCGGCGCAGAGCCGGCTTGTACGCCATTTCAGCCGAGCTTAAGTCTGGTCGGGGCCGCCGCGTCTACGCTTTTACAAATCGAAACAAACTGGTGTGAAACCAACAGAAGGCCAGCCCGGCCGCCGCGATGATCAACAGATAAGGCCAGCTGCGCACGGCGAGCTTCCAGTCCACGGGCGATGGCCAGAACGACAGGAATTGCGGCGCAAGCAGCAACGTCAACGCCAGGTCGGCGGGACCGAAATGCCATGCCGTGCGGGTGCGCCACCACGCCACCGCCAGCGGCAGCAACAGGATGAGAAAGGGTGCCAGCGCCGCCGGCGCCGCGTTATACCAGCGCAGGTTGGCGAACGTCACGGAGCCGAGCTCCCACGTGCGGCCCTTGCCGCGCGGGATGATCGTGAAGCCGATGGGCTCCGCATGGAGCAGCAGCCCGACGCCGAAATGCGCGAGTTCGTGGCAGAACGTGCCGACGGCGCTGAGCAGGAAGAACGCGGGATGCAGCCGCGTCACGAGCCAGATCAGGAACGCCAGCGCCATCGACGGCGCGAGGTACAGCGCGATCTCGCCCAGGCCGCAGGCCCAGATGGGCAGATGGGCGGCGCACATTGCCGGCCAGGACATGGTCGCGCCGCGTCAGCCCAGGTAGAAGCAGCGCCCGCAGGCCTGGCGATAACTCTCGTTGCCGCCGATGCTGACCTGCTCCCCTTCACGGAGGCGGCGTCCCTCGGCGTCGACGCGGATATTCATCGTCGCCTTCTTGCCGCACGTGCAAATGTTCTTGATTTCCTCGATGTCGTCGGCCAGCGCCAACAGGTAGGCCGAGCCGGGGAACGGCTCGCCGCGGAAATCGCTGCGCAGGCCGTAGCAGATCACGGGAACGCCCCGTACCTGGGCCACTTGATGGAGTTGCACGACCTGCTCCTTCGTCAGGAACTGGGCTTCGTCGACGAGCACGCAGGCCACGGCGGGCGCCTGTTCCAGGAAGTTCGTGGTCTTGTCGAAGACGTCGGTCTGACGATGTGGTCCGAGGCGCGACGTGATCTGGCCGACGCCGTAGCGGTCGTCGATGGCGGCCGTGTACAGCTGGACCTTCTGGCCCTGCTCCTCGTAGTTGTGTGCCACCTGCAGCAGCGACGTCGATTTGCCGGCGTTCATCGCCGAATACCTGAAATAGAGTTTTGCCACTGCTTGCCTGACCAGATGACCGTTATGCGATCCGGCGATTATAGCAATCCGGCCCGGCGCCGCGCCAGCCGGCTCAGTCGCCCGGGTGGTATTTGCGCTCCAGATGTTTTTCGATGTCCGCGCGGTAGTACAGCACGTCCTTGAACTCCCCGCGGCTGTACATCGCGGCCTGGTCGGCGAAGTGCGGCGACGCCGGATCGCCGCTCTCGCCGCCCGCGAGGATGCTCTTCGCGCGCACGCGCGGCCCGAATTCGACCGCCGCCACGAAGCTGTTGCCGCGGTCGCCGTAGATGCGCTTCGTCGTCTGCGGCGCCGTCATGCCGAACGACGCCAATGACCCCCAGTTCGCCGACGTGAAGCCGACGGGCAGGCTCGGCTTGCTGTCGTCATAGCGCTGGTCGACGGCGCCGGACAGGCGCTGGAAGCGGTTGATCTCGCCCCACGGCGTCTTCCAGTCGCCGAAATCCGCCTGCAGCTTGTCGCTCGCGCGCGCCAGCGCGTCCAGGCGCTCGCGCGGCGTCAGGCGCGTCTGCACGAAGTCGATCACGGGCATGCGGTCCGCTTTCGCGCGCGCCGACGACTGCTTGACCATGTCCTGTCCCCAGTACACGGCGAGCGACGTCGGCACCGAGGTCGTCGAGAAGCGCAAGTCCCAGCCGCGCAGCAATGCCACCTGGGCGGCCAGGCGGGCCTTCAGCGGATCGGCGTCCGGCAGCGCGTCCCAATCGGTCGCCACGGCCGGCACGAGGGGCTCGAACGCCGTCAAATAGCTGTCGTAGGCTTTCGCGATGAGGCCATCGAGCGTGAGATCGTGCGCGTCGTGCAGGACGCGCTCCGCGTGGATGCCGCGCGGGTTCTGCGGCAGCGACCACATGTAGGCAGGATACTTGGCGCAATCCGGACTGCTTGCGCCGAATCCGGTGCACGGCCAGTTGTTCGTGTTCGAGACATAGCCGCTCTTCGGATTGAACACCGTGATCGTTTCCGCGACGTCGTGCAAGCCCTGCCACTCCGTCGCCGGGTCGCTGCCGTTGACGGGCTTCGTCCAGTCGAAGCGCGGGTCGCGGCGCGGGATGAAGTTCCCGTGGAAGTAGGCGATGTTCCCGTCCGCATCCGCGTACACCGTGTTGTTCGACGAATTCGTCCGCAACTGCATGACCTCGTAGAACGCCGCGTAGTTGCGGGCCTTCGTGCGGCCATACGATTGCATCAGCGCGTGCATCGGATCGTCCATCATCTTCACCGACACCCACTTGCCGTCCTGCGCGCGGATCACGGGACCGTGGTGCGTGAAGTATGCGGTGACGGTGCGGCTGGCCATGCCGTGATCCGTACGGTACGGCAGCGTGATGGTTTTTTCGCGCACGGCGCGCTCGCCGTCGCCGTAGCGGTAGGTCCAGCGGCCATCGTGCGCGCTCACCGTCTCCAGGTATTCGTCGATGACGTCGCCGCCGCCCGACGTGTGCATCCAGCCGATGCGGTCGTTGAAACCCTGGTAGACGAAGAACTGACCCCACGTGACGGCGCCATACGCGTTCAAGCCTTCGTCACTGACCATATGGATCTCGGGGCGGAAGTAGAACGACGTGTGCGGATTGATCATCAACAGCGCGTGCCCGTCCACCGTGCGGCGCGGCGCGATGGCGAAACCGTTGGAGCCGCGCGGTTCCGGGTCGAATCCCTGCCCGGCCTCATTCGCATCGGCCAGCGCGACGGATGGCGTCGCCGGCTTGCCATAGAAGTCTTCGAGGCCCTTCAGGTTGATCGTCTCGATGTCGCCGCCGATGCTGCCCTCGCTGAACGCGAGCGCCATCCACGGCTCGAACCGCGCGATCAGCTTCGGCTTGACCTGTGGGTGCGTGACGAGATACCAGTTCAAGCCGTCGGCGTACGCATCCATCAGCGCCTTCAGCCACGCGGGACTCGCCGCATACTTCGCCTTCAGCTCGACCGGGTCGATGTACAGCTTCATGCGCAGGTCGCGCCAGATTGCCGTCTCGCCCTCCACTTCCGCGAGCCGCCCGAGCGCGTTGATGTAATTGAGTTCGACGCGGTTGAAATCGTCCTCGGCCTGCGCGAACAGCATGCCGAACACGGCGTCCGCATCCGTCTTGCCGAACACGTGCGGGATGCCCCAGGTGTCGCGCAGGATCGTGACGCGCCGCGCCGTCGCCCGCATGCGCGCGAGGTCCGCCTGCGCGAAGGCGGCACGGGCCGTCGCCGCCACGGCGGGACGCGGCGCCGCAGCCTGCGCGTGGACAGGCTGCGCCAGCACGCACAGCGCCGCGCAGGCGGCAACGAACGGCGTCAAGCGGGGCATCGTCATGGGATCTCCGGGATCAGGCGCCGCCGAGCGCGGCGAGCTTCTGGCGCAGCACCTCGTTTTCCGTCATCAGGGTGGCGACGCGGTCTTTCAGTTCTCCGACCTGGCTGCGCAATGCCTTGACCTGGTCTTCCGGCGAATCGGGCACGGTTTCCTTCTTCGGCTTCGCGCCGGCCTTCAGCTCGCGCACCTGGCGCGCGGCCTGCTGCAATTCCTTGCGCCCACCGGCGACGGCGGCGACCTGCGCTTCCGGCGGCAGCGACGCGACGCTCGCGGCGGCGCTGACGGAAATCGTCCCGCTGCGCACGGCGTCGACGAGTTCCGGCGCGGCCGTCTTGCGGATGCGCTCGATCTGGCTCAGCGTGTTCGCCGACACGCGCGCGGCCTTGGCGACGTCCTCGCGCGTGCTCCACGGCGGATCGGTCGCATCGTCGGCGGCATCGGGTGCGGCCTGTTCCGGCGCGGCGTCGGCCGGTTGCTGCGCGGCGCGCTGGGCGGCCCGCGCGGCGACGATCTCTTTCTTGCGCAGTGCCAGCATGCCGCGCTGGAAGTCGGACACGCTGCGGCGCGCGAGGTTATTGTCGATCACCCACAGCATGACGTCTTCGAGCGAGTCGAACTTGTCGTTGGCGACGGTGCGGAACGGGATGCCGTGCTTCTTGCAGATGTCGTAGCGGTTATGGCCGTCGATCAGCACATCGCGCCAGAGCACGAGCGCATCGCGGCAGCCGTCGGCCAGCAGGCTGCGTTCGAGCGCCGCGTACTCGACAGGCGTGAGGGGATCGATGAAAGAGCGGAGTTCGTCGTTGATGGTGATGTCCAATGGTTTTCCTTGCTTGAGTCCTGGCGCGCGGTGAGGGCCGCGGGCGTATCGCCCCGCATGCTACACCAAGCGTGTCCGCGACTGAAGCGACGCGGGGGTGACAAGGCATGCCAAACGGGTGCACAATTATCCGGACTCAGCTGTTGGAGAGGACGATGAACCGCCGCCGCGACCGCATTTCCGCCCTATTGATCGACGCCGTGCTCGATGCCAGCCCACAACACGGGATCGCCCGCGCGGCCCGCCTGCTGCACGAGGACGGCATACCGATCGACGTCGCGCTGCGCGTACTGACGCGCCCCGTGCAGCGCCGCCACGGCCCGCCCCGGGTCCACCCGCTGGTGGCGGTCGCGAGCACCCTGTTCGCACCGTTCGGCTCGGCGGACCGCTGGCCGGCGCCGGCGAACCGGTCGCTGCGCTCGTTCTGACCGTTGATCGTCAACGTTGCATTTTCGACCCTGAACAGGCCTGGCTGTGCTAGAATCCTGCGCGCTGCCCGGATGGTGAAACTGGTAGACACCCGGGACTTAAAATCCCGTGCCAGCAATGGCGTGCCGGTTCGATCCCGGCTCCGGGCACCAAGCATCCATGCGGCTTTCAACGGTAATGCACACTTCGATTTTGATCGCGTTTAGCTCCGCAAAATCGAAGTGGTGCCGCAAAACACCAGGGTTGCCCGGCAAAATCTCCCTTTGAGCATCAGCTTAGAAGTCAGCCCCTCGCTCATCAATTTCTGCTTCTTATTCAGTGTTTTCCGTGTTCGGAATTGCGCTATTGGTTTCCGCTCGGACCAGCGCTAGGCTGTTATTTGTGCGGGGGGCAATGATTCGATAGCGCAGCTTTTAAGGTGGAAGACGCGGGAATTCGAACACGTAAGGCTCCCCTCAAGCTCGTCCCGCAGCGCGCCCAAGACGACCGCCCGTCCGCCCGAGAACCGAGTGACCGCTGCAGCTGTTCAGCTCGCACTACGAGCGCGTAGGTGCTCAACCTCCCACAAAAGTGCCCGAACATCGACTGAGCCCGGGTTCCGGTTTTGGACCTCATGTAGTTACTGCCGGGTCAGAGGCATTCTGCATCTTGGCATGATGCCAATACTGTTTTTTTATACAGACTCACCATGCGCCCCTGCGACGCTGGTATTACTTTTAACGCATACGTTTTGCAATTAGGTATCATTGCATGTTTGCAAATTGTCTGTACATTGCTACAATTCCGTTTCCTGTCGTCAGTAAGCAAATCCAATGTTCAGCTTTTTGCGCT
>Ga0207657_10002839_pt1 | contig 18611 bp, 18 predicted proteins | sample KBSC33metaG_FD_184316 | JGI IMG/M metagenome (GOLD analysis project Ga0207657, IMG submission 184316) | Corn rhizosphere microbial communities from Kellogg Biological Station, Michigan, USA - KBS C3-3 metaG (SPAdes) (version 2) | ecosystem: Host-associated > Plants > Roots > Rhizosphere > Soil ... | reverse complement strand
CATGTGCGGAATTGCAGGCTGGTACAGGAGGGGCGGCCGGCCGGTCGAGCAGAGCATCGTCGCGCGCCAGTGCGACCGGCTGATCCATCGCGGACCCGACGATTCCGGCTATTTCGTTGATGGCGATTTCGGCTTCGGCATGCGCCGCCTCAGCATCATCGATGTGGAAGGCGGGCATCAGCCGATCTTCAGCCCCGACGGCCGCCATGCGATCATCTTCAACGGCGAGATCGTCAATCATCCCGAGCTGCGCCGTGAGCTCGAAGGCGGTTACCGCTTCAAGACGGACCATAGCGACACCGAGACCATCCTCGCCGCCTGGTTGCGCTGGGGCGATGGCGCGTGGGGCCGGCTCGAAGGCATGTTCGCCGTCGCCATCTGGGACAAGCTCGAGAAGCGGCTGACGCTCGCCCGCGACGCGGTGGGCATCAAGCCGCTGTTCGTCACGGAACAGGAAGGCGGCCTCGCCTTCGGTTCCGAGATCACGGCGGTGCGCGACGTGCCCGGCTATCGCTTCGACGTCGACGAACGCGGAGTGCACGACTTCTTCTGCTTCGGCCATGTGCTCGGACCGCGGACCATCTTCAGCCAGGTGCGCGCGGTGCCGCCGGGGCACGTGCTGCGCATCGGCCCGCGTGGCGAGCCGGAGCTCAAGCGCTTCTGGGAACCAAAGCTACAGACCCGGACCGGCGGCAGCGAACCCGATTGGGTCGAGGAAACGCGTGAGCGAGTGCTGGCGACCGTCAAACAGCACATGCTGTCCGACGTTCCCGTCGGCGCTTTCCTGTCGGGTGGAATCGATTCAGGCGCCGTGGCCGCTGCAATGACGCGCGCCGCCGGGCGTGGAGTCACCGTGTTCACCGCCGGATTTCCCGGATCGAGGATCGACGAAAGCGCCGCGGCGCGGCGGATCGCCGACCATCTCGGCTGCAAGCACATCGTCCTGCCGATGGAGCCCGAAACCGCCGCCGACGTGCTTCCCGCCGTGCAACGGGCGTTCGACGAGCCGTCGGCGGCGAATTCCGCCATTCCGCTCTGGTACCTGTCGCGCACCGCCGCCCAGCACGTGAAAGTGGTGCTGTGCGGCGAAGGCGGCGACGAATTGTTCCTCGGCTACAATCGCCAGCGCTGGGCGGAGCGGATGCGGCGCTACGCACCTTTGGTCAGGGCTGTGGGCGGCCTATCGTTCCTCGACCGCGTCGGCGATCTGCCCGCACGAAAGCTCAATTACCTGCGCGATTATGCTCTCCGCTTCCGCGAGGGAGCGCTGCTCCACAACGGCTTCGAACGGTTCTTCGCGGCGGTGACCATCACTCCGCCGGCGATCCGCGCGCGCATCTACACCCGCGACTTCTGGCTCCGGCACGATGCGCACTGCTCGCTTGGCGACCGCGCCGACGAATATTTTCCGGAGCCGGAACAACGCCGCCTCTCATCCATCGAGCAGTTCATGCTCGGCGACCTCAGCGTCCACATGCCGGCGTCGCTGCTGCAGCGGCTCGATCGTGCATCGATGGCGCACTCGCTCGAGGCCCGCGTTCCATTCCTGTCGCGAGGCTTCGTCGATTGGGCGCTGACCATCCCGACCGATCTCAAGCTCCGGCGCGGCGTTGGCAAATATGTGCTCCGCCAGGCGGTAAAGCCGTGGCTTCCGCCGGAGACGCCCGGCGGCCGCAAGCTGGGCTTCCAGATGCCGCTCGCCGATTGGTTCGTCGGCGGGTTCAGCGATTTCGCATACGAGGCGTGGACCTCGTCCGGCGCGGCCGAAGCGGGCTTTCTCGAGCCCGGCGAAGTCCGCAAGATTTTCGAAGAGCATCGGCAGGGCCGCGCCAACCACGGGCGGCTGCTCTATGCGCTGGCGATGTTCAGCTGCTGGTGGAAAGAGCAGCGGACCATTACGCATTCGCCGCCGGTGAAGAAACGGCGCGTCCATGCCTGAGACCGAGGCGAGCCAGCCGCTGGTCTGGCTTCTGATGGGCTCGCGGGCGGGCGACAACAACCAGCTGCTCGCGCTCGCCGAAGCGCTCGGCTACCCGTGCCAGCCCAAGAGGATCAGCTATAATCAGCTGCGGCGGCTGCCGTTCCTTCGCTCCGGCCTGAGAATCGTCTCACGAAAGTCGCGCGCTTTGATCGAACCGCCTTGGCCCGATCTCGTGATTGGCGTCGGCTATGGCAGCGTCCCCCTCGCCCGCTACATCAGGGAGCAAAGCGGCGGCCGCTCGAAGCTTGTCCACATCGGCAACCCGCGCGAGAAGCTCGGCGATTTCGACCTCCAGATCACTACGCCGCAATATTCGCGCGCGCCGGCACCGAACCTCGTCGAGCTGCTCTTCCCGATCGGCAATCCAGCCAAGAATGTCGATCCGACAACCGAGGAGCAGGAATGGCTGAGCCGTTTCCCGCGTCCGCGCCGGTTCGTCGCGATCGGCGGGCCGGCACGGCACTGGCGGCTCGATCATGCAGCGCTCAAGGATGCGATCCAGACGCTCCAGGCGAAGCAGCCCCAAGGGAGTTTGATCATCGCCACCAGCGCTCGGACGCCCAAGTCCACGCGCGACCTTTTGGCGGAGCTGGTGCGCGGCCCTGAGGAGGCGGTGGTCGAGCACTTCCCGCGCTTCGGCACGCTGCTGCGCGAGAGCGACGAAATTTACGTGACCGCCGACAGCGTCTCGATGATCTCGGAAGCGATCCTGAGCGGCAAGCCGACCGGCATCATCCCGATCAAGCGCTCGCTGCGCGGGCGGCTCGTCGACGTGCTGTGGGAGCGGCCGCTCGGCAAGTCGACCTTCCCCGACTTCCGCAATTTCTGGCGTCTTCTGGGGCAGGCGGGCCTTGCCGGCACGGTAGAGCTTCCCGTCGCCAGCCAAGTTTGCGACACGGTTGCACGCGCCGCCGACGCGGTGCGCTCGCTGCTCGCCTCGGGGGATTTTCTTGACGAAGCAAGGGTCGAAGTCTCCGCCGCGGATCTGGGCGATGACGGGCGTGCGCGCGGGCGACAACGATCAGGTGATCGCGCTCGCCGAGGCGCTCGGACTGCCGTTCGACGTCAAGCAACTTGACTTTAACGCGCTCTGCCACCTTGGGCCGCGGCTGCTCGGAGCGTCGTCGATCAGCCTGACCGCAGCCTCACGCGCGCAAATCTTCGCAAGCGAGCCCCCGGACCTCACCATCTCGGCCGGCCATCGCAGCGTACCGCTCGTCCAGGCGCTGCGCCGGCGTAGCGGCGGCCGGCTTCGCTCAATCCATGTCGGCTTTCCCCGCATCTCGCCGGCGAACTTCGACCTGGTGGTAACCACGCCGCAATATCCCATCCCCGACCACCCGAACCTGCTGCGCATTCCCTATGCGCTGACGCGGGCCGCGACTGCCGCGCCCGATCCGCGCGACGAAACCATGCTCGAACCGTTGCCGAAGCCGCGCCGGCTCTTGATCATCGGCGGGCCTACGCTGTTCTGGGACCTAGATCAGGCAGCGCTGCTGAAGACTCTCAGTCAAATGGTCGCCGAAGCGGCCGACGAGGGCGGATCGGTGCTTGTCACTACCAGCCCGCGCACGCCCGCCGCGATCGAGCAGAGGGTCGCGCGGCTCCTCACCGCGGCAGACGCGCCGACCCTGCTGGCGGCACCGGGCAAGCCGCCCGCCTATCCGAGCCTGCTCGCAGCGGCGGATTCGATCCGCGTCACCGCCGACAGCGTGTCGATGATCTCCGACGCGATCTGGACCGGCAAGCCGCTCGCGCTGGTTCCGGTCGCCAATTCGACGGGCGGCCGAATCTATACGGGCGTCGCCGACCGTCTCCGGCCGGGCCTGCCCGTCTACCCCCAGGACCTGCGCTTCTTCTGGCGCGGCCTTTCACGCCTCGGCCTCGGCGATCAGCTGTCGCGTCCGCCGGCCTCAACCGATGCCGAAATGCGCCGCGTGCGCGCCCGTGCCCGGTCACTGCTAAGCAACTGAATTACTGTGGAAAATGGTGGGCGTGGCAAGGATTGAACTTGCGACCCCTGCGATGTCAACACAGTGCTCTACCACTGAGCTACACGCCCACCCAGGAGCCGGCATTTAGGGAGCGGATGCGCAGGGCGCAACCCAGTCCTGAGAGCTTGTCGAGGGAGGGCTTACGGGCCTTAGAGCCGCCCGTGCTGGTCCTCGGTCTGGAAGATGCGATCGACCTCCATCACCAGGTCCTTGAGGTGGAACGGCTTCGACAGCAGCTTGGCCTCCGGCGCCGTGCGGCCGCCTTGCAGCGCGACGGCGGCAAAGCCGGTGATGAACATGACCCGGATCGCAGGATCGATCGCGCTCGCCTTCTGCGCCAGCTCGATCCCGTCCATCTCGGGCATGACGATGTCGGTGAGGAGCAGGTCGAACCGCTCCGTCTCGAGCAGCGGCATTGCTTCGGTGCCGCAGCCGACAGCGGCGACTTCGTAGCCGACGCGCTGCAGCGCACGCTGCAGATATTCGCGCATCGACGTATCGTCTTCGGCTAGAAGGATCCTCGCCATGGCTTCTTATGCTCTGCCCGATAATGTTTTTCCAGAAGCGAATAATGCGCTCGCGCGTTGCAGGCTCCCTCAGCAAGTCCTAAACTGGCACGAAATTTAACCCTAGGCCGTGAGCAAGCTCGCCCCTCCCATCATCCACGAACCGCGCGGCGACCTCCCGGTTCTGCTGTCGGTGCCGCATTCGGGCCGCGACTACCCCGACTGGCTGGTGGCGCTTTCCGCCGCCGGCAAGCCGGCACTGGCGACGCTCGAGGACCCGCTGGTCGACCGGCTGGTCTGGCGCGCGCTCCAGCGCGGCTGCGGGGCGGTGATCGCGCGCAGCCCCCGCGCGGCGGTGGATTGCAACCGTGCCGAGGACGAGGTCGATCCCTCGGTGGTGGACGGCGCCCGCCGCGGCCGCGTGAGCGCACGGGCGCGCGGTGGCCTCGGGATCATCCCCGCGCGCACTCAACAGCATGGCTATCTGTGGCGGCGGGCGATCAGCCGCAAGCAGCTCGACGAGCGGTTGAGCCAGGCCTACCGGCCGTACCACGAGGCGATCGAGGCGCAGCTCGCCTTGCTGGTCGACCGCTTCGGCTGCGCGCTGCTGCTCGATTGTCATTCGATGCCGCCGCCAGCGGCGGGCGTGCCGCCAATCGTGTTCGGCGATTGCCGCGGCCGCACCGCCGCCGGGTCGATCAGCGCGGAGGCCGTCGAAATCTGCCGCCGCTCGGGCTTCGCGGCGGGACTCAACGATCCATTCGCCGGCGGCCATGTGATCGAGCGCCATGGGCGCCCGGAGGCCGGCATTCATGCGCTGCAGCTGGAAATCGACCGCCGCTGCTATCTCGACGACAGGCTGGCGAAGCCCGGACGGGGGTTCGACAAAGTTGTCGCGCTGATCGAAACGCTCGCCGTCGAGCTCGGCCAATCCCTGATCGGCCGCCAATACGCGACTGCAGCCGAGTAAGCTAAGGCCTAAACCGTCGCCGGCGCGGGCTGCGGGATCTGGCTCGGCGCCTTGCCCTGCTGCATCTGCCGCGCGAACACGTCGCGCATCTGGCTGAGCGAGAACAGGTGGGCGTAGATCAGCGGCAGCATGCCGCTCTGGTTCATCTTCCTGAGTTCGTCGCCGCGCAGGTTGCGGATCTTTTCCTCGTCGACCATGCGGAAGCCGCGGTAGACGAACGGCTGGTCGAAGCCTTCGGGCTGGATCGCCACCTCGCCGTCCATCAACAGGTCGGACTTGACCAGGTCCTCGATGAAGGCGTTGGTCCTGAGGCCCGCCGCTTCGAACTGCTCACAGAATTCGAGGATCGCCTTGGTCGCGGCGCTCGGCTGATCGCCGTCGAACAAAGGCTCGCCTTCTGCGAAATCGCCGACTGCACCCGACGTGGAATCGTAGCAAAGGGAGAGCTCGTCGCTGTCGGGGCGAAGCTTGGCGAGCAGGAAGGGATAGCGGCGCAGATAGGCCGGAACGTAAAAGTTCGGGTCGCGGGAACGGCCGTTCTCGTCGAGGAAGACGTTGACCCCTTCGTTGAGACCCATGAGCGCGATCGGCACCGGCGGCCCGCCGACGGCGAAGACGATCGGGTAATGGCGCTGCACCAGTGTGAACTCGTCGACGGTCAGGGGCAGTGCGTGAGTGCGTCCCGCCTCGGGTAGGCTGGTGATGCCGCGCACTTTCATCTTACCGTGCTGATCGAGGTTGAGCGGCACGATCTCGTTGTAAAACAGAGGCAGCGTCTGGGTCGGGGCGGCGGTCGCCATCGAGTATCGTCTCCTGGGGCCCGGACTTGCGGTCGCGCCCCTCGCACGCCCTGCCGGAAAATCACGTGGACGGGCCTCTATTAACCTCTTGGCCGTTAGGCAAGCGGCGCAACGTCAGTGAGCCGCCTAGCCGGGCTAGTTCATTGAACATTCAACGCTTTGCTGCGAAGCGGCCGTTCATGGGGTCGGGCTTTCCGTGAGCGTTGGATCATTCTGGGGCCTCCTGCCGCTCCTGCTCGGACTTTTTGCCGGGCAGCCCGCGGCGGTCGGCCAGTCCGTGACCAGGCTCGTCGTGCAGGACGAAGTGATCCTGCGCATTCCCGTCCAGCCGCGCCCGCTGATGCCGCAAATCGAATGGATCGAGAGGAAGGGCCCCAAGTGCGTGCCTGTCGCCGCGATCCAGCGCGCATCGCTCCAGGGGTCGGGCGAGGTCGACTTCATCTTCGGCAACCACGCGCGCGTCCGGGCGCAGCTGGACGAGAACTGCCCGGCGCTCGACTTTTACGGCGGCTTCTATCTTCAGCCGGAGGACGACCGGCTGTGCGCCGGCCGCGACGCGGTTCATTCGCGGATCGGCGGCAGCTGCATGATCGAGCGGTTCAAGCAGCTCGTCCCCAAGTTCCGGCGCTGACCCTACTTGGATTCGCCCCGTCCAGTCCCCACCTTCCTTGACAAGCGAAAGCCGCGCGGCATAGCCAGCTCAAGCGCGCTTGCCGGACAGGCCATGATACGCCGCGGCTCACTTTATCTTCCGGAACTTGCATGACTTTTGCCGATCTCGGCCTTTCCAGCGAATTACTCCGCGCCGTCACCGACAGCGGCTATGACGAGCCGACGCCGATCCAGCGAGCGGCGATCCCCTCGGTGCTGATGGGCAAGGACCTCGTCGGAATCGCCCAGACCGGCACGGGCAAGACGGCGGGCTTCGTCCTGCCGATGATCGACATCCTCCACGAAGGCCGCAGCCGCGCGCGCATGCCGCGTTCGCTGATCCTTGAGCCGACGCGCGAGCTGGCGATGCAGGTCGCCGAGAATTTCGAGAAATATGGCAAATACCACCCGCTCTCGATGGCGCTGCTGATGGGCGGCGTTCAGATGGGCGATCAGGTGAAGGCGCTGGAGAAGGGCGTCGACGTGCTGATCGCGACACCCGGGCGGCTGATGGACCTGTTCGGCCGCGGCAAGATCATGCTCAATGATTGCAAGCTGCTGGTGATCGACGAAGCCGATCGAATGCTGGACATGGGCTTCATCCCCGACATCGAGGAAATCTGCTCGAAGCTGCCGAAGAACCGCCAGACCTTGCTCTTTTCGGCAACGATGCCGCCGCCGATCCAGAAGCTTGCGGCGAAGTTCCTCACCGAGCCCAAGCGCGTCGAGGTCGCGCGTCCGGCGACCGCGAACGTCAACATTGAGCAGCGCCTCGTCGAAGTCCGCGCCGACAAGAAGAAGGACGCGCTGCGCGACATCCTCCGCCACGAAGAGTTCAGGAACGCGATCGTCTTCGCCAACCGCAAGACCACCGTGCGCGAGCTGGCGAGCAGCCTCAAGCGTTCGGGCTTCGCTGCCGGCCAGATCCAGGGCGACATGGACCAGTCGGACCGGATTGCCGAGTTCGACCGCTTCAAGAAGGACGAGATCAACATTCTCGTCGCTTCAGACGTCGCCGCCCGCGGGCTCGACGTCAAAGGCGTCAGCCACGTCATCAACTTCGACGTCCCCTGGCAGCCTGACGATTATATCCACCGCATCGGCCGCACCGGCCGCGCCGGACTGACGGGCATCGCCATTACGCTTGCGACGCGCGAGGACGGAGAAGCGGTCGCGCGGATCGAAAAGCTGATTGGCCACAAGATTCCTCGCGCCGGCGGCAAGAGGGGAGCCACTGCGGAGTCCGAGGAGGCGGCTGTGGCGCCGGAGAAGGCGCCGGCCGAGCGGCGACCGGCCAAGTCCGAAAAAGCGCCTCGACCGGCGAAGGGCCCGGCGAAAAAGGCGCCGTCATCAAAAACGGATGCGCCCGAGCCCAAGCCGGAGCAGGAACCCCGCAAGGCCGAACGCACGCCTGTCGTCGAGGACATCAAAGGCGACTGGAACGGGCCGCTTCCGTCCTTCCTTTCGGTCAGCGCAGGCTAGTTTCACAGCTGACACTGGAAAGCTGCCGCTGCCGTTCCTAGTTCCCGCCTCCGGGCTGGAGAAAAAGGAACGACAATGAGCGACAGCACCGAATACCTCCTGCCCAAGGTGTGGAAGTGGGAACAGCCAAGCGGCGGGCAGTTCGCCAACATCAACCGGCCGATCGCCGGGCCGACGCACGAACGGGAGCTTCCCGTCGGCAAGCACCCGTTCCAGCTCTATTCGCTCGCGACGCCCAACGGCCAAAAGGTCGGCATCATGTTCGAGGAGCTGCTCGAAAAGGGCCACCGCGACGCCGAATATGACGCCTGGCCGATCCGCATCGGCGAAGGCGACCAGTTTTCCAGCGGCTTCGTGGCGGTGAACCCCAATTCCAAGATCCCGGCGCTGGTCGACCGCAGCGGCCCCGAGCCGGTGCGCGTGTTCGAAAGCGGGGCCATCCTCCTCCATCTCGCCGAGAAGTTCGGCGAGTTGCTTCCCGCCTCAGGCGCCGCACGCGCGGAAACGCTATCGTGGCTCTTCTGGCAAATGGGCAGCGCGCCCTTCCTCGGCGGCGGCTTCGGCCATTTCTTCGCCTATGCGCCGACGAAGATCGAATATGCGATCAACCGCTATTCTATGGAGGCGAAGCGCCAGTTCGACGTGCTCAACCGCCGCCTCGCGGAAAGCGAATATGTCGCGGGTCCGAATTACTCGATCGCCGATATCGCGATCTGGCCGTGGTACGGCGGCGTCGCGCTCGGCCGCAATTATCCAGGAGCTGCCGAATTCCTCGCCACGGACGAATATGAGCATGTGCTGCGCTGGGCGAAGCAGATCGATGCGCGCCCCGCGGTCAGGCGCGGACGCATCGTCAACAAGATGACCGGCGACCCGTCCGAGCAGCTGCATGAGCGCCACGACGTCAGCGACTTCGAGCTTCGCACCGAAGACAAGATTCAGCGCACGCCCGAGGCCGAGGACCTCGCCGCCGTGAAGGACGACGCGATCTAGGGCTTCGTCGGGGCTTCGGCGGCGACCTTCTGGGTCTGCAGGACCGCCGGATTGCTCGCCAGGCTGTAGAGGTACTGCCGGCGCTGGTCGGAGCCGGCCTTGAGCTTGCGCAGCGCGTGGCGCTGTTCGTCGGTCAGCGCGAACTTGCTGTAGCCGCGGCTCATCAGGCACTCGTCGGTCTTGGACTCGAGCGTCTGCTTGATGCTCTTGTACCGCTCTTCGGGCCGGACATTCTCGACGATATGCTGCTGTTGAGCAGCATAAGCCGCTATCTGGCCGGCAGCATTGGTCGTGTCCGGGCCCGTCGCATTGCTCTCGACCGTCATCGGAACCGACGCGCCGGTGGTGATAGCATCGAGCTGCTTCGACGCCTTGACTAACGCCTTCGCATCATCGGTCTGGGCAATGTCGGTGTAATATCCCTTGAGCCCGCATTCGAGCGCATCCTGGCGGTACTGCGCCAGCGTGATCCCCGCCTTGCCCCAGCTCTCTTGCGGTGCCGGAGCGGATGTCGCGGGCGCCGCAGCGAGAACCGAGAGCAGCGGCAGGACGAACAGGCAACGCATGGGTCTCTCCCACAAGGGAGTGGTAACGCTACCATCAGGGTTGCGGCCGGGCAATCGCCTCACCATTTCGAGCGGTAGCGGGCAAGGAATTCAGTGGCATGCGTCTTCAACCGCTGCCCGGCGATCGCCTCGCGCAGGCCCCGCATCATGCGCTGGTAGAACCACAGGTTATGCTGTGTCATCAGCATCGCCCCGAGGATCTCGCCGGACTTCACGAGGTGGTGGACATAGGCGCGGCTGAAGCCGGTGCAGGCCGGGCATGCGCAGCCGGACTCGATCGGCTCCTGGTCCTCGGCGAAACGCGCGTTGCGGAGGTTGAGCGGCCCGTCGGCGGTGAACGCCTGGCCGGTGCGCCCTGACCGCGTCGGCAGCACGCAGTCGAACATGTCGATGCCGCGCACCACCGCCTCGACGATGTCGTCGGGCTTGCCGACGCCCATCAGGTAACGCGGTTTGTCGGCCGGCAGCATCTCGACCGCGAAATCGAGGCAGCCGAGCATCGCGTCCTGTCCCTCCCCCACGGCCAGGCCGCCGACGGCATAACCATCGAAACCGATGCCGATCAGCGCCTCGGCCGAGGCGCGGCGCAGCGCCTGGTTGAGCGCGCCTTGCTGAATGCCGAAGATGGCAGCGCGTTCGGCGTGCCCGCCGCCGCGGTCGAACTCGTCGCGGCTGCGCTTCGCCCAGCGCATCGACCGCTCCATCGCCTCGCGCTGCTGCTCGCGCGCTGACGTCGTTGGTACGAGTTGGTCGAACGCCATCACGATGTCCGAGCCGAGCAGCCGCTGCACCTCGATCGACCGCTCGGGCGAAAGCATGTGCCGCGAGCCGTCGAGGTGGCTGGCAAAGGCGACCCCCTCCTCGGTCACCTTGGTGAGCTCCGACAGGCTCATCACCTGGTAGCCACCGCTGTCGGTGAGGATCGGCCGCTCCCAGCCCATGAACTCGTGTAGGCCGCCGAGCTTAGCTACCCGCTCCGCGCCGGGCCGGAGCATCAGATGATAGGTATTGCCGAGGATGATGTCGGCGCCGGATGCGCGCACCTCCTCCGGCCGCATGGCCTTGACCGTCGCGGCTGTCCCGACCGGCATGAACGCGGGCGTGCGGATCTCGCCCCGCTGCATGGCGATGACGCCAGTGCGCGCGGCGCCGTCTATTGCCGAAACCGAGAAGGAAAATCGCGTCACGCTCGGCGCTCTGGCAGAAGCAAACTGGCGTCGCCATAGGAGTAGAAGCGGTAGCTCGCGGCGATTGCGTGGGAGTACGCGCCCTTCATCACGTCGAGTCCCATCAGCGCGCTGACCAGCATGAACAGGGTCGATCGCGGCAAATGGAAGTTGGTGATCAGACCGTCGATCGCGCGGAAGCGGTAGCCGGGGGTGATGAAGATCGCCGTGTCGCCCTCGAATGCACGGACAATACCGTCGTCGCCGGCCGCGCTTTCGAGCAGGCGCAGGCTCGTCGTTCCGACGGCGATCAGCCGCCCGCCTGATGCCCGCGCGGCGTTCAACCGCTCCGCCGTTGCGGCGTCGATGCGTCCCCACTCGGCGTGCATCTTGTGGCCGCTCGTGTCCTCGGCCTTCACCGGCAGGAAGGTCCCCGCGCCGACATGCAGCGTCAGCGTCTCTCGGCCAATTCCGCGCTCATCCAGCGCCTCGAGCAGCCGCGGCGTGAAGTGCAGCGCCGCAGTCGGAGCGGCGACGGCCCCCTCCGCGCGCGCGAACATGGTCTGGTAATCGGCTCGGTCGGCCTCGTCCGGCGGGCGCTTGGACGCGATATAAGGTGGCAGCGGCATTCGCCCGGCGCGGTCGAGCAGCAGCTCAACAGGTTCATCGCCATCAAAGTGTAGCAGCGCGGACCCATCTTCGGCCTTGTCCGCCACTGACGCCGAGACACCGGCGCCAAAGTCGATGGTATCGCCGACCCGCGCGCGCTTGGCATTGCGCAAGAATGCCCGCCAATCCCGCGGCCCCTCGGGCTTGTGCAGGGTGGCGCCGATGCTGGCGTGACCGCGCCGGCCTTCGAGCTGGGCGGGGATCACCTTGGTGTCGTTGAACACCAGTACGTCGCCGGAACGGAGCAGCTGCGGGAGGTCGAGCACCTGGTGGTCGGAAATCTTGTCACCCTCGACCAGCAGCAGCCGCGCGCTGTCTCGCGGCCGCGCCGGCCGCAGCGCAATCAGCTCCTGCGGAAGCTCGAAATCGAAGAGGTCGACGCGCATGGCGCCGCCATAACGTCAGTTCGACGCAGCGGAAGCGGTTGGGCTGTCCCCAAGCCACATCTTGACGATCTTGGTCGGCTGCTCCGGCGGCTCGCCCGGAGCAATCGCGTCCACTGCGTCCATGCCCGAGACCACGCGGCCGAACACCGTGTAATTGTTATCGAGCTCGGGGTGCGGCGCGTACATGATGAAAAACTGACTGTTGGCCGAATCCCGGCTGTCGGATCGCGCCGCCCCAAAGCTTCCCCGCAGAAATGGAATAGCGGTGAATTCGGCCTTGAGGTCAGGCAGGCTGGAGCCGCCCTCCCCGGTTCCTTTGGGGTCGCCGCCCTGCGCCATGAAGCCCGGGATCACCCGGTGGAAGATCAGACCGTTGTAAAAACCCTGCCGAACCAGCGTCTGGATGCGCTCGACATGGTGCGGCGCGAGGTCGGGGCGAAGCACGATCTCGACCGTTCCGCCGCTCGACAGCTGAATGAACAGGTGGTTCGCCTTGTTCGCCACCACCTCGGCCGGGGCAAGGATGCTCGGCGCGACGGGCGCGGGCGCGGGCTTGGCCGCAACCAGGGCAAAGGCCAGCAACGGCAACGCAATCAGTGGCTTAACGAGCATATTCCTCCCCGAGTAGTTGCGCGGCCGTCTGCCCCAGCGCCGCTGACCTTAAAGTGAACCGCCGTTCAAGTGGCGGCGAACGTCGGCGGCGACAGCCGGCGTGACGAACTTGTCGATCGACCCGCCGTAGCGCGCGATCTCCTTCACCAGCTTGGACGCGATCGGCTGCAGCGACACGTCCGCCATCAGGAAGACGGTCTCGATATTCTCGTTGAGCTGTTGGTTCATCCCGGCCATCTGGAACTCATATTCGAAGTCGGCGACCGCGCGCAGCCCGCGCAGGATCGCCGCGGCGCCCTGCTGCTGGGCAAAATCCATCAGCAGCGAATCGAATTCGACGACCTCGATCTGGCCCGGAATCCCGGCGACCTCGCGCTGCACCATTGCCAGCCGCTCGGCGACCGAGAACATCGGCTCCTTCGCCGGATTGGTCGTCACCCCGATCACCAGCTTGTCGACGAGGTGAGCGCCCCGCCGGACAATGTCGAGGTGCCCGAGCGTGACCGGATCGAACGTGCCGGGATAGACTGCCACTTTCATCAATGGTCTCTTTCTATCGCAAAGCGCGCGATGGCGCGAAGCAGGTCGGCTTCGCTGCCGTGGCCGGAGAGATGCTCGATCGCCTGATTGACGAGGAAGCCCGCCTGCTGCCGTGCGCGTTCCTCGCCGAGCAGCGAGACGAACGTCGCCTTGCCCGCATCGGCGTCGCGCCCGGTCGGCTTGCCGGCAGCCGCCTCGCTCCCGCTATGGTCGATGAGGTCGTCGGCGATCTGGAAGGCAAGGCCGATATTGCGTGCATAGCCGCGGTAGGGAGTGCGCGCTTCGGGCGCCATCCGGACCATGATGCACGCGGCCTCGACTGCATATTCGATCAGCGCCCCGGTCTTGAGCTGCTGGAGCCGCGTGATCGAGGGCAGATCGAGCTGCTGCCCTTCGGCGGCGAGGTCCATCATCTGTCCGCCGGCCATCCCAGCCGGCCCGGCCGCGCGCGCGAGCTCCAGCACCAGGTCGGAGCGAACCCGCGGGTCGTCGTGCGTCGCCGGGTCGGCGAGGATTTCGAACGCGAGCGCGTGAAGGCTGTCGCCCGCGAGCACGGCTTCGGCCTCCCCGAACGCCCTGTGAATCGTGGACTTGCCGCGCCTCAAATCCGCGTCGTCCATGCACGGCAGGTCATCGTGGATTAGCGAATAGACGTGGATCGCCTCGATCGCGCAGCCGACTCTCACCGCCCGCTCGCGGCTGATCCCGAACAGCCGCGACGCGCCGACGGTGAGCAACGGCCGCAGCCTTTTGCCGCCGCCGATCGCGGCATGGCGCATGGCTTCGTAGAGCCGCTCGCGGCTGTCGCCCGTCGGCGCGAACAGTTTACCGAAGAAGCTGTCGACCTCGGCGCGCAGGCGCGCGCTTTCGCTGTTCAGCTCCTGCTGGAGCCCGTCGATGGTCTCAACCGGCATCGAAGGGCTTGAGCCCCGCCGGCTTGCCGTCGCTGCCGAAGGCGATCTGCTCGATCCGCGCCTGCGCGTCCTTGAGCCGCGCCTCGCAATGGCGCTTCAACCGGTCGCCCTCCTGGTAGAGCTCGATCGACTTGTCGAGCGGCGCCTCGCCCTTCTCGAGCGTGCGCACGATCTCCTCGAGCCGGGCGAGCGCCGCCTCGAAGCTCAATTGACTGACGTCGTTGGTCTCGACGGTGGCCATGGCTGAGTTGTGACCCTCGCCGGGTCCTGAATCAAGCAGCCGCGCTTATTCGACCGGCGTGTTCTTGAACGGGTCGCGGATGCCCGGGACGATCTCGTCGCGAAGTGCCTCGCCGCTCGCGTCGGCGAGCGCCGCCTCGGCGTCACGCACATGCTGCTCGCGCTCCTTGCGCAGCTCCTCGATCAGCGCGTCGCGGTCGCCTTCAAAGCGGGTGTCGGTCGGCGCCTCGATGCCCTTCGCCTTGGCTGCCTTCGCAACCGCGGCGTCGAGCTCCCGCTGGGTCGTCAGGCCGAGCGTCACCGGATCCTTCGGCGTGATGTTCGCCATGTTCCAGTGCGACCGGTCGCGGATGGCGGCGATGGTCGTGCGAGTCGTGCCGATCAGCTTGCTGATCTGCCCGTCGCTGACCTCGGGATGGTTCTTGATGATCCAGGCGATGCCGTCCGGCTTGTCCTGGCGCTTGCTGACCGGCGTGTAGCGCGGGCCGCGCGTGCGGCGGACCGGGTCGGGCGCCTTGAACATCTGCAGCCGGTAGTCTGGATCGGCTTGGCCCTTCTCGATCTCTTCGTGGGTCAGCTCGCCCGCACGGATCGGGTCGCGGCCGGTCAGCTTGGTCGCCGCGGTGTCGTCGGCAATCGCCTGGACCTCGAGGATGTGAAGGCCGCAGAAGTCGGCGATCTGCTCGAAGGTCAACGAGGTATTCTCGACCAGCCAGGAGGCGGTCGCATGGGGCATCAGGGGCTGGGCCACTGCTTGTCTCCGGTGCTCTACAAATGAATAGGGCCGCCCCTCACGGAGCGGCCAGCGTTGGCGGCGATGTAGCCCCGGACAGCCGTCCGGGCAAGCATTCACGCATCCATCGCGACATATCGCGGCTGGCCCTTCACCCGCTCGATCCAGTTGGCCACGTTCGGGTAGCGCGCGAGGTCGAAGTCGGCGTCGCCGGCGACATGGGTGTAGGCGAACAGGCATATGTCCGCGAGGGTGATCGATCCCCCGACGAACCAGTCGCGGCCGCCCAAATGCTCGTCCATCAGCTTGAGCGCGGCATTTCCCGCCTGGCGCTTGGCCGGCATCTGCATGCGCTTCAAATCGTCGAGATTGCCCGAACCAATCTCGTGCATCCAGAAGCGCAACGTCGCGATGTTCGGCTCGTGATTATATTGCTCCCAGAACATCCAGCGCAGCATGTCGGCATGGTCGAACGGGGCAGTGGGGATCAGGCTCGTGCCCTCGGCAATAAAATAGCAGGCGGCATTGCTTTCCGGGATGAAGCGGTCGCCGACCTGGAGCACGGGGATTCGTCCGTTCGGATTGACGTTGGCGAGGAAGTCGGGGGTGCGCGTCTCGCCCTTCATGATGTCATATTCGCGCCGTTCGAGCCGCGCGCCGACCATCGCCGCTGTCAGCCGCACTTTGAAACAGTTTCCGGACGCGGAATATTCGTGCAGCACGAGCTTATCGCTCATCGGCTTCACTCCCCCGTTTAGTGAGCGACCTCCAGCACGGTTTTGCCGACATGGTCGCCCGAGTCCATTCGCCCGAAAGCTTCGGCTACTTGCTCAAGCGGATAGACGCTGTCGATCACCGGCTTGAGCCGCCCGCCTTCGACATAGGGCCACACCGTCCGCGCAATCTCGTCGGCGACCATCGTCTTGAATTCGACGCTGCGCGGGCGGAGCGTCGACCCGGTCAGCGTCAGCCGCCGCCGCATCAGGTCGAAGATCTGGATCTCGGCGCTGGGCCCGCGCTGAACGGCAATGGACACGTGGCGGCCTTCTTCGGCGAGACAGGCGAGGTTGCGCGGCACATAGTCGCCCCCGACCATGTCAATCACGACATTGACCCCAGCGCGGCCGGTGACCCGGTGCACCTCCTCGACGAAATCCTGCGTGCGGTAATTCACTGCGGCTTCGGCCCCAAGATCGAGGGCGCGGGTGCATTTGGAGTCGCTGCCGCAGGTGACGATCAGTTTGAGGCCGAACAGTTTCCCGAGCGCAATGGCCATGGTGCCGATGCCGCTGGTGCCGCCGTGGACCAGCACCCAGTCGCCGTCCGACGCGAAGCCGCGCTCGAACAGGTTGACCCAGACGGTGAACAAAGTCTCAGGCATCGCCGCCGCCTCGACGGCCGAAACGACTTCGGGGATCGGCAGGCAGGTGCCCGTGGGCGCGGTGCAATATTCGGCATAGCCGCCGCCCGCGACGAGGGCACAGACCTGCTGCCCCAACGGCGCCTCCGCCCCCTCGCCCGCTGCGACGACCTCGCCGGCGATCTCGAGCCCAAGGATGTCCGGTGCACCCGGCGGCGGCGGATACAGTCCCTTGCTCTGCAGCACGTCCGGGCGGTTCACGCCCGCGGCGGCGACCTTGACCAGGACTTCACCCTGCCCCGGCCGCGGCACCGGCCGCTCGACGATCGCCAGCTCGCCCGCGCCCTTGGCGATCACCGCGCGCATCGAGGACGGCAGGCTCGTCATGCAAGGCTTATTGACAGCTGCGCCCCATGGGTCAACGATTCCGCCATGGACCTCGACGAGCTTTTCCCGAGCAAGCCCGACGACCCGCTGGTCGCGCTTGCGAAGCAGGACCTCGATCCCATCTCGATCGAGGAGCTGAAGGAGCGGATCGAGGCGCTCAAGGTGGAGATCGCGCGGGTCGAAGCGCATATCCAGCGCGTCGAGACTCACCGCTCGGCCGCCGAGGAACTGTTCAAAAAGCCATGAGCGCCGCGGCCGTTCAGCGGCTGAACACCTTTGCGAGCGATAATCTGTTGAAAACAGAGGCGGCGGCCCTTGATTGCCGCGGTGCCTCATATGACATTGATTGGAAAGCCCGCGGCCCCTCCGCGGGAGCGGGAGTACCAGCCTAAATGCCTAGTTTCGCTCGCGAACTCGAACAGACCCTCCACAATGCGCTGGGGGAAGCCAGCCGCCGCCGGCACGAGTATGCGACCCTCGAACATCTCCTGATCGCCTTGATCGACGACGAGCATGCGTCGAAAGTGATGACCGCCTGCGGCGTCAGCCGCGACGAGCTGCGCGCGTCGGTGAAGCAATATCTCGACAATGAGCTCGGGGCATTAGTCGCCGACAGCGCGACCGACCCGACTCCGACCAGCGGCTTCCAGCGCGTCGTCCAACGCGCGATCCTTCACGTCCAGTCGTCCGGGCGCGACGAAGTGACCGGCGCCAACGTGCTCGTCGCCCTCTTCTCCGAGCGCGAGAGCTACGCCGTCTATTTCCTGCAGCAGCAGGACATGAGCCGCCTGGATGCCGTGACCTACATCAGCCACGGCGTGGGCAAGGGCGACACCGCGGCCGAGCCGCGCGCGCCCGAAGGCACCGAGGAAAAGACCGAGAAGGAAGGCGGCAAGAAGGAGTCCGCGCTCAAGCAGTTCACCGTCGACCTCAACGAGAAGGCCAAGGCGGGCAAGGTCGATCCGTTGATCGGCCGCATGCCCGAGGTCGACCGCACGGTGCAGATCCTCTGCCGGCGCTCGAAGAACAACCCGCTGTACGTCGGCGACCCCGGCGTCGGGAAGACCGCGATCGCCGAAGGCCTCGCGCGCAAGATCATCGAGGGCGACGTCCCCGACGTGCTCAAGGGCGCGGTCATTTACGCGCTCGACATGGGCGCTCTGCTCGCCGGCACCCGCTACCGCGGCGACTTCGAAGAGCGCCTCAAGAGTGTGGTTTCCGAGCTCGAGAAGCTTCCGAACGCGATCCTGTTCATCGACGAGATCCACACGGTGATCGGCGCCGGCGCCACGTCGGGCGGCGCGATGGACGCCTCGAACCTGCTGAAGCCGGCGCTCTCGTCGGGCGCGATCCGCTGCATCGGCTCGACGACCTACAAGGAGTTCCGCAACCATTTCGAGAAGGACCGCGCGCTGCTGCGCCGGTTCCAGAAGATCGACGTCAACGAGCCGACGATCGAGGACACGATCAAGATCATCGCCGGCCTGCGCTCCTCGTTCGAGCAGCACCATAATGTCCGCTACACGCCCGACGCGGTGAAGAGCGCGGTCGAGCTGTCGGCCCGCTACATCCACGACCGCAAGCTCCCCGACAAGGCGATCGACGTGATCGACGAAGTAGGCGCGATGCAGATGCTGGTGCCGCCCTCGCGCCGCAAGAAG
>Ga0207657_10002836_pt1 | contig 18613 bp, 17 predicted proteins | sample KBSC33metaG_FD_184316 | JGI IMG/M metagenome (GOLD analysis project Ga0207657, IMG submission 184316) | Corn rhizosphere microbial communities from Kellogg Biological Station, Michigan, USA - KBS C3-3 metaG (SPAdes) (version 2) | ecosystem: Host-associated > Plants > Roots > Rhizosphere > Soil ... | reverse complement strand
AGTCCCGCCGTTGTCGCATCCCAATCGGTCAAATCAGCGAAGCTGCCATGGCGGATCGCCACGCGCGCATCGCCGGCGAAGTCATGCCGCGCCACGGCGACGGCTTGCGGATCGCGATCCATCAGCAGCAGCCTGCCCTCCGCTCCGAGTCGATCCAGCACCGCGCGCGCATGGCCGCCGCGCCCGAACGTGCCATCGAAGTACACGCCGTTCGCGCGGATGCGCAATGCGTCGAGCACCTCGATCAACATCACTGGCGTGTGCGCGCTATCGGTCATATCCGTTGCCCAAGCGGCGCGGCACGCCGTGCTCACAACTTCAAATCCAGCATTTCGTCGGAAAGATCGGCCTCGCCAATCGTCGTGCGGATCTTCTCGAGGTGGGCCTGCTCGCTCCACAGCTCGAACTTCGTGTTCATGCCCAGCAGGACGGCACGCTTGTCAATGCCGGCCGCGTTCCGCTGACTCGCAGGCACCAATACACGCGCGCTGCCATCGAGGGTCACTTCTGCAGCCGCGCCGACCAGTTTCAATTGCAAGTCGCGATGGACGCGCTTGACGCCTCGCAAATCCTTCACCTGATCGCGGACCTTTTCCCATTCCGCATGCGGAAACAGCCAGAGACAACCTTGCTCGAACGGGTTGTAGGTGAACACCAGGCGATTGCCACAGGCGGACGCGATCAACTCCCGATGAGCCGTAGGCAGCGCCAATCGGCCCTTGTCATCCAGAGTGACAGCGGTTTCGCCCTGAAACATGATCCGCAAATTCCCACGAAAAACTACAAAATCCCACCTGCGGCGAACAGTAGTCTCAGCGCAGGAGACTGTCAAGGGAAAAATGCTTGCAGATCAATGAGAAAGCGGCGCTTTTGTTAAAAATTCGAGCGCTTTCTGAGGAGTGTCACCGAGTGACTTGAATTGCTTGGGATTTCTGTTTCAGGGCATTGGCAAAGCGGGTCGTCGGCCTTGCTCACGCGATGCTGCGGCGCAACAAACAAGACGCCACGGAGCGCTGTGTATACAAATGGATAAAAATATTTAATATACCTTTATATTTTTTTGACGCGGCCTGAAAAAGAACCGCTCGCCGGGGCGAGCGGAGTTGCAGAATAAAAAGAGTCGGCCGGTAAGCCGGGTTCTGTCGTGGACAGTCATTCCTCTAGGCGCCGCGTCGCCGCGGCGCTCGAGCAACCTACCCGGGAGCGACGCGGGCCGCGTCATTGCTCCCCTATGTGGTCTTGCTCCAGGTGGGGTTTGCCGTGCCGGTCTGTTGCCAGACTCGCGGTGCGCTCTTACCGCACCGTTTCACCCTTGCCACGCATGTCTTGCGACACCGTTCGGCGGTTTGCTCTCTGTTGCACTATCCGTCGGCTCACGCCGCCCAGGCGTTACCTGGCACCCTGCCCTGTGGAGCCCGGACTTTCCTCGAAGCGCTTGCGCACCTCGCGACTGTCTGGCCGACTCCGCGCGTAGTTTAGCGCGTTGCGGCGGCGACACGCGCAATCGCATCGATGCTGCGCTCCACATCCGCCTCGGTCGTCGCCCACGAAGACACGCTGATGCGCATTGCCGTGCGGCCCTGCCAGACCGTGATTCCACACCAGCACGTGCCTTCTTCCTGCAGCGCCGCGATGACGCGCTGGGTACGCTCGGCGTCGCCGAACGCGACCATCACCTGATTGAGTGCAATCTCATTGAGGATCTCAAAGCCCGCCGCGGCGAGCCCTTCGGCGAAGCGGCGCGCATGCCGGCACGTGCGCTCGATGAGGTCGGCGATTCCGCTACGGCCGAGGCAACGCAGCGCGGCCCAGATCGGTACGCCGCGCGCGCGACGCGACAACTCCGGCGTGTAATCGGAAGGATTGCGCCATGGGCTCGTCGTCGGTAGATATTCGGCGGTGATCGCCATCGCCGCGCGCAACGCATCGGCATCGCGCGTGAACGCGAGGCCGCTGTCATACGGTACGTTGAGCCACTTGTGCGCATCGGTCGCCCACGAATCCGCGCGCTCGAGACCTGCGACCAGATGCGCGAGCTTCGGTGCCGCGCGTGCCCACAAGCCGAACGCGCCGTCGACGTGAATCCACGCCTCCGCGCCGACGCGCTCGCGCACCGCGGCAACGTCGTCACAGGCGCCGGTGTTCACATTGCCCACTTGTGTACAAATGATCGTCGGCCCGGAAATTTTCGGCAGCGCGTCCACGCGCAAGCGCCCCTGCGCGTCCACGGGCACGCGGATGACACGGTTGCGGCCAAGACCGAGCATGCCGAGCGCCTTGATCAGGGTCGGATGCGCCTCGTTGCCGACGATCACGGTGATCGGCGGCGCGCCAAACAATCCGTCCGCTTCGACATTCCAGCCCGCGCGCTCGAGTACGGCGTGCCGGCCTGCGGCGAGACCGACGAAGTTCGCCACATTCGCACCGGTGACGAACGCGCCGCCCGCTGTGCCCGGCAGATCGAATAATTCCAGCAGCCAGCGCAGCGCCGTCTGCTCGAGGCGAGCCGTCGCCGGCGTGATGTTGTAATAGCCCGTGTTCTGGTCCCACGCCGCGGCGAGCCAGTCCGCCGCGAGTGCGACCGGCAATGATCCGCCAATGACGAAGCCGAAAAAGCGCGGACCGGCCATGGCCATCGTCGCCGGCGAACCGTAACGGTCGAGCAGATCAATCACCTTGTGCGGATCGTCCGGCGTTTCGGGCAACGCGCCATCAAAGGCATCGAGCGCGGCCACGGCGGCGGGATCCGGCGCGACCTTGCGTGTGCCAATGTTCTCCAGATAGGCGCTGGCGCGCCCGGCGGCGTCTTGCAGCAGGCTTTGCATGATGGCTACTCCGCTGATTGCGTGATGTCGTAGAGCAATTTGCGCGATGCGCCGCTGATCTCGGCTGCCAGCTTCGCCGCGCGGCTCGGCGGCAATTCACGCCGCAGCAGTTCGAAGATGCGACGGCCCTCGACGAGGCGCGCCGCATCGGCATCTTCTTCCGCACCGGCGATCAACAACACGAATTCGCCGCGCTGCTGGTTGGCGTCCGCAGTGAGGCGTGCGACGAGCTCGGCGAGCGTGCCGTCGAGCACGGTCTCGAACAGCTTCGTCAATTCGCGTGCGATCACCGCGCGACGGCCGCCGCCGAATACCGCGGCAAAATCGTCGAGTGCATCGGCGATGCGATGACTCGATTCATAGAAAATCAGCGTGCGTGTTTCCGCGCGCAGTGTTTCCAGCCGGGCACGACGCGCGGCGGATTTCGCCGGCAGGAATCCTTCGAATACGAAGCGATCCGACGGCAAACCGGCAACGGACAACGCTGCGATCGCCGCGCACGCGCCCGGCAGCGGACTCACCGTGATGCCGGCTTCGCGCGCGGCGCGCACGAGGCGGTAACCCGGATCACTTACGAGTGGAGTGCCGGCGTCGCTGATCAGCGCGATCGTCGCGCCATCGCGCATGCGCTGCACGAGTTGCGCACTCGCTTCGCGTTCGTTGTGTTCGTGCAATGCGAACGTGGGCGCGTCGCTGCCGATGTGCTTGAGCAGCGCCGCGCTATGGCGTGTGTCTTCGGCGGCGATCAGCCCGACGTTGCACAGGACTTCGCGCGCACGCGCCGACAAATCGTCGAGATTGCCGATCGGCGTGGCCACGACCCAGAGTTTGCCGGTGTGCTCCATTGTGCATAGGTTAACGGTTTTGCCGATCCGGTATGATGGACGCTGGAGAAACGGAGTCGAGTGAATGCGCCCAGCGTTCCAGCGCGTCTGCATTGTCGCCATCCTGGCGTTTCTCGGCGGCTGCGCCGAAATCGGCATGGTGCGCGAAGAGCCGGCACCCGGCGCTGCGCTCGAAGCCGAGCAGCTCTACAAGCAGGGCGATTTCGACCACGCCGCGCAGGCCTTCCTGCAATTGGCCGAGTCGCATTCCGGCGATCGCGCGCATTACCGCCTGCGCGCCGCCGAGGCATATTACGAAAACGGTGAAATCGACGCGGTTGCGCAGACGCTGGAAGGGGTCAGGCCGAAACGCCTGGGCAGCGAGGAAGTCGTCCGCTACAACCTGCTCGAAGCCGAGCTCGCGTTGAACCGGCACGATGCCGCTCACGCGATGCAATTCCTGGATTTCGCCGAAGCAACGACCGCGATGCCATTGCGCCTGCGCGCGCTCGAGCTGCGCGCGCGCGCTCAGGCGGACGCGGGCAACGCGCTCGCCAGCGCGCGCACCCGCGCGGAGCTGGATCGCTGGCTCGGCGGCGCCGATCGCCAACAGAACGAAACTCAGCTCGTCGCCACGCTGCAACCGCTCGGGGCCGATGCGCTCAAGGCACAAGCGCTTTCGCTGACGCCGGGCGATCCACTGCGACCGTGGCTGGACATGGCGCTGCGTCACAGCGGCCAGGCGCTGCCGCTGGTGGTGATGCGGCCGAACCAGGCGGTCGGCGCCGTGCAACAGGGCGAGCGCGAAGGTTTTCGCGCCGCACACCGTATCGCGTTGTTGCTGCCCGGCAGCGGGCCGCTACAAGCGGTTGCACAACCCGTACGCGACGGTTTCTTTACCGCGCATTTCGCCGATACCAATCCGCAACGCGCGGAAGTCTACGTTTACGACAGCGGCGGCACGGCCGCTGAAGCGGTTGCGGCTTACCAGAAAGCAGCCGCGAGCGGCGTGGACCGCATTGTCGGGCCGCTGTCGCGTGAAGCCGTATCGGCCGTGTTCGCGCTCGGACATCTATCGGTGCCGGTGCTCGCGCTGAACCAGCCGGAGCGCGGCGAGACTCCGCCGCCGGGCAGCGCGGCGTTCGGGCTGACGCCGGACGCCGAAGCCGCCCAAGCTGCCGAGCACGTGCGCGAACGCGGCATCACGCGCGCCGTGATCATCACCGCGACCGAAGACTGGGCCGAGCGCGCCGCGCTCGCGTTCCGTGCGCAATTCGAAAGCCGCAACGCGCAGATCGTCGGCGAAGCACGCGTGCAGGAAGGCGAAGTAAACTTTTCCACAATGATACGCCAGGCCCTGGCCGGCGTGACTTCGGTGTCCAATGCCGCACCAGCGCCCGGCGCGGCCGCAGCGGCGCCCAGCGACACGGCCATCTTCATCAGCATGCGTCCGCAGCAGGCGCGCCTGCTGCTGCCGCAACTCAGGCTCGCCGGCTATGCCAACGTGCCGGTGTTCGCCACGTCGCACATTTTTTCCGGCAACAACAATCCCGGCATGGATCGCGATCTGGATGGCGTGGAATTCTGCGACGCACCGTGGTTGTTCGACGCCGTGCCCAGTCTGCCGAAGCGCTCGGAAGTCGTGCGCTCGCTCGACAGCGCGCGCGGCGCCGGCGGCCGCCTGTTCGCGATGGGGATGGACGCATACGCGCTGCTGCCGTACATGGACTGGCTCGCGCAACGTCCGGACAGTTATCTCGCCGGCGCCACCGGCCAGCTCGCCGAGGACAATCTCGGCCGCATCCAGCGCCTGCTGACCTGGGCGCGTTTCGATAACGGCACGCCGCATCCGGTGAATGGGTTGCAGATGAGCACTGCACCGTTACCGTGACGAGAGACGTTGGCGCGCAATGGGAAGACGCGGCGCTCGCGCATCTCACGCGTACCGGCTTGGCGCTGCTCACGCGCAACTACACCTGCCGGCTCGGCGAACTCGACCTCGTCATGCGTGATCGCGATTGCATCGTATTCGTCGAAGTGCGTTACCGCGGCTCGCGCACGCGAGGCGACGGCGTGGTTTCGGTAGGCCGCGCCAAGCGTACGAAACTGGTGCGAGCCGCGCAGCTCTATCTGCTCGCGCATCCGCAACTCGCGCAGTTGCCGTGTCGTTTCGACGTGATCGGCTGCAGTGGCAGCCTGCAGCAACCGCAAATGGAATGGATCCCTTCGGCATTCGAGGTCGAGCATGGCGCGCTTTAGCGATGCGTTGACACGCATCGCCAGTGCCAGGCGAGGGTGAGACAGGATGTCGATCGGAGTGCGCACCATGGATGGTTCACTACAATAGAGATGGTGATCAAGATGTATATGCGTCGTTTGTTTCTGCTATCACTCGCCCTGCCGCTGTTGCACGGTTGTTTCGCTGTCGTCGCCGGCGGCGCGGTGACCGGCGCGAATGTGGTCCACGATCGCCGCTCGTTCGGCCGCGTGCTCGAGGATCGCAACCTGCAGTTGAGCGTGGTCGACAAGATCAACCGGGACAAAGAGCTGGTGCGCGACAACAATCACGTCAAGGTCGTCGTGTACGACGGCGTGATGTTGCTGTGTGGCCAGCTGCGCAGCGCGGAACTGAAGCAGCGCGTACAGGGCATTGCCGAGTCTTTCGAAGGCGTGACGCGCCTGGTCAACGACATCGAGGTGACCGACGCCCCGCAGGGCTTCTGGCGGCGACGCCAGGACAACGCGCAATCGGCGCGTGTGAAGACGGCTCTGCTCGACATCACGAGCATGCCGGGCTTCGATCCGACGCGCATCAACGTCACCGCGGCGCACGGTGTGGTCTATCTGATGGGCCTGGTCACGCACGAGGAAGACGAGGCGGCTACGGAAATCGCACGCAATGTCAGCGGCGTCGACAAGGTCGTCAAGGTATTCGAGTACACGGATTGACGTGAGCGGGGCATTGCCAGCGGACGAACTGCGCGCGATCTTCGGCGACGCGCTGACGTTTGACGCTGTCGAATGTTTCGCCTACGGCTACGACAATTCGCGCCGCCAGGCGCAACCTGACGCGGTAGTGTTTCCGGCGCAGCACGAACAGGTCGTCGCACTGGTGCGTACGTGTCGCGCGGCGCGCGTGCCCGTGATCGCGCGCGGACGCGGCACCAACACGACCGGGGCGAGCGTGCCGATGCAAGGCGGCGTGGTCGTCTCGTTCGAGCGCATGAATCGCATCGTGCGAATCGATGCCGGCAACCGTTACGCGATCGTCGAACCCGGCGTGCTCAATGCCGATCTGCAAGCCGCGCTCGCGACGCACGGATTTTTTTGGCCGCCCGACCCGACGTCGAGCCCTTATTGCACGATCGGCGGCAATCTGGCGTGCAACGCCGCCGGTCCACGCGCGGTGAAATACGGCAGCTGCCGCGAAAACGTGCTCGGCCTGCGCGCGGTTGCCGGCAGCGGTGAAGAGTTCCGCTGCGGCGTGTACACGAGCAAAGGCGCGGTCGGCTACGATTTGACGCGCCTGCTGATCGGTGCGGAAGGTACGCTCGCGCTGATCACCGAAGCCACGTTGAAACTGACGCCAAAGCCGTCGGCCAAACGCACGCTGAGCGCAAGTTATGTCGACATCGTCTCCGCTGCCGCGGCAGTCGCGCGCATCATGGCGCAGCCGGTTGCGCCGTGCGCACTGGAATTCATCGATGAGGAAGCTTTGCGCCTCGCGCGTGCGCACGCGGGCGAGGCGATTCCAACTGCCGGTGCGCTGCTGATCATGGAAGTCGACGGGCACACGGAAGATCTGCCGCGCGCCGGTGATGCGATTGCCGCGGCCGCACGCGGCGCAGGACTGATCGAAGTGCATATCGCCGCGACAACGCAGGAAACCGCGCAACTGTGGGCCGCACGTAAGGCGTTATCCCCTGCGCTGCGCACCCTGTCGCCGCACAAGATCAATGAAGACGTCGTCGTGCCGGTGTCGCGCCTGCCCGAGCTGATCGATGCGTTGCGCGCGATCTCGGCAAAGCACCAGGTCCTGATCGTGAATTTCGGCCATGCCGGCAACGGCAACATCCATGTCAACCTGTTGCCGCGCGACGCGGTCGAGCTGGCGCGCGCCGAGCGCGCATTGCCCGAGGTATTCGATTGCGTAATCCAGCTCGGCGGCACGCTTTCCGGCGAACACGGCATCGGCTTGGCCAAACGCGAGTTCCTCGACAAGGCACTCGATGCGGACGCGCTGCAGCTGATGCGCCGGATCAAGGCGCAGTTCGATCCGGACGGGATTTTGAATCCTGGAAAACTATTGCCAGAGCCGAAGGATGAGAGTCATCGCCAACGCGGCATATAGACCCGCGAATACGTCATCGAGCATCACGCCAAAACCGCCGCCAACGTGGCGATCGGCCCACGATACCGGCCATGGTTTGGCGATGTCGAAAACGCGGAAAAGTATAAATGCCGCAAAAATCCACAATACGCCGCGCGGCATCCACAGCAACGGCGTCAGCGCGATCCACTGACCGACAAACTCATCCCAGACGACCGTGCCGGGATCAGCGATTTTCAGCACACCAACGGCCCAGTCGCACGCCCAGATGCCGAGCGCAAAAGCGAGCACGACGGCGAGTGCGTAGTACGGCAACGGCAATTCGCGCAAGCCCAACCACGGCAGCAGCGCCGCGAGCGAACCCGCAGTGCCGGGCGCAAGCGGACTCAAGCCGGAACCGAAACCGCAGGCGATCCAGCCAGCCGGATGCGCAAACAAGGCGCGACGTAATTCGGCGCCGAGCATCAGACGAAGTGCTCCCAGCCCGCACGCGGCACCATCACGGCACGCCCGCCGCTGTCGTGCACGCGCACACCAGGCTCCGCGACAATGCGGCCAATGCGTGTCGCTGCGCAGCCACTGCGCGCAAGGTCGCCGAGCAAGTTCGCCGCGCCGGTTTCGGTCGCCGTGAAACACAGCTCGTAATCGTCACCGCCGCAGAGCTGGAAAGTGCGCCGGCTCTCATCATCGAACAACGCGAGCAACGCCGACGAACTGGGCAAGCTGTCGACATCGATTTCGGCACCCGTGCCGCTTGCCTTGCAGATGTGTCCCAGGTCCGCGAGCAATCCGTCGGATACGTCGATGCAAGCGGTCGCGCGCCCACGCAATGCGAGGCCCTGCGCGACGCGCGGCGTTGGGCGGTTCAGGCGCTCGATCAGACTCTCGCGCATCCCCGCGGGCGCCGAGAGCAGGCGGTCCGCGTCATCGTCGTTCTTGTCCAAACAACGCAGGCCCGCTGCGGCGTCGCCGGGCGTGCCAGTGACGTAAACCGCATCGCCGACGCGTGCGCCACTGCGCAACAGAGCCGTTCCGTCCGGCACGAAACCGTGAATCGTCACCGTGATGCTCAGCGAGCCTTGTGTGGTATCGCCGCCGACAAGCGCCAGTTTGTATTCACGTGCGAGCGCGGCGAAGCCGTCGGCGAAGTCCGCGACCCAGCGCGCGTCGGATTCGGGCAACGTCAGCGCGAGCGTCGCCCACGCCGGTGTTGCGCCCATCGCTGCAAGATCAGAAAGGTTGACGGCCAGCGACTTCCAGCCAATGTCGTATGCCGCCGTTTGCGCCGGGAAATGCACTCCCGCGACGAGCGTGTCCGTGCTTGTCGCGAGCAGTTGGCCCGCGGGTACCGCGAGCAGCGCCGCGTCGTCGCCAATCCCCAGGCGTACGTCGTCGCGTGCGATTGCGCAGCGCGCGCGAATCAATTCGATCAGATCGAACTCGGCCACATCAGTGACCTGCAACGCTTGAATTGAAAGCGGCTCGCTCGATCTCAGCCGCCAATACTGCGTTGCTCGTCGTCGCCATAGCGCCCACTATGTCTCCTCCTCGCGCCTTGCCTTGGCGGCCGATCTCGTCGCGATCCTTGCTTCCACTTCAAGCATTGCAGGCCACTAGCCGCGCGTGCCCTCGGCGCTGCGCCATTCTTTTGCCGCCTTGTCGAGCACGCCATTGATGTACGTATGGCCGTGCTCGGAACCGAAGCGTTTGGCCACTTCGATCGCTTCGTTGAGGACGACGCGAAAAGGCACATCGGCGCGGTGACGCAATTCGTAGGCGGCCAGGCGCAGCACCGCGCGTTCGAGCGGATCGACCTGCGTCATGTCGCGGTCGAGAAATGGCGCCAGTCCCGCGTCCAGGTCCGCACAGTGCTTTTCGACGCCGCGCAACAGATCTTCGAAATAATCCAGGTCGGCAATTTCCATATCCTGTTCGTGACGGAACTCTTCGATCACTTCGCTCATCGGATTGCCGCCGACCTGCCAGGCGTAGACGGCCTGGGTCGCGCGCCGACGTGCGCGCGAGCGCGCGGCGAGGTCGATGCCATCGGAGCGATGATGCTGGGTTGAAGTAGTCATGTCTGCTGTTACCAATTCAAACGTAATGCAATGCCTGGAACCGTCCATGGTGCGGCTTCCGATCGGCGTCCTGCCTCAGCCTCGGATCGCTGTCGCGATCCTTGACCACAAATCCACAAGTTCCAACGCGGCCAACGCGACTTCCTCGCCCTTGTTGCCGTGCGCTCCGCCGGCGCGCGCCTGCGCGTCTTCGAAACGCTCCACCGCCAGCACGCCATTGAGCACGGCGATGCCGTTGTCGAGCGCGACACGCATGAGGCCTTGCGCGCAGCCGTCGGCGACGTGTTCGTAATGCCGCGTTTCGCCGCGCACGACACAGCCGAGCGCAATGATCGCCGCATGCGCTTGCGTCAGCGCGAGCTTTTCCGCTGCGATCGGAATCTCCCACGCACCGGGCACACGCAGCAAGTCGATCGCGGCTTCGCCAACGCCGTGCTCGGCAAATGCGCGCCGCGCGCCGTCGATCAGCGCGTCGACGATGCGCGGATTCCAGCGGCTGGCGATGATGGCAAAACGCGCGCCGGCATGGGCGCGCATTTCGCCGGCGTAAGTCGGCACGACAAACTCCTTGTCCGAGGCCTGCCAGTCTACCGGAGTTCGCCGGCCGGCTCGTAACCGGTGACTTCCAGGCCGAAGCCGGCCAACCCCGAGAAGCGCCGCGGCGTGCCGAGCACGCGCAGGCGACGCACGCCGAGATCGGCGAGAATCTGCGCGCCGGCGCCGTGACGACGCCAGTCTTGTGCCTCCTCGCGTGTTGCGGGCGCGGTTTGTGCGAGGCGATCCAGCGCGCCGCCCGCTTCGTTCGAATCGGCAATCACCACGACCACGCCGCGGCCAAGCGCCGCGATGTGCCGCAGCGCCGCCGTCACGGTGATGGCCCGTTCGCCGCGTTGCAGATGCAGCACGTCGCTGAGCGTGTCGCGCACGTGCACGCGCGCAACCACGGGTTCGCCGTCGTCCACGCGGCCACGCACCAAGGCGAAATGCGGCGTCGGCGAGAGGCGGTCGCGATACGCATGCAGGCGAAATGGGCCGAATTCGGTGTCGACATCGCGCTCCAGCACGCGCTCGACAGTTTTCTCGGTCTGCAGGCGATGGCGAATCAGGTCGGCAATCGTGCCGGCCTTGAGGCCGTGCCGGTCGGCGAATTCGAGCAGCTCGGCGCCGCGCTTCATGGTGCCGTCGTCGTTGACGATCTCGCACAGGATTGCCGATTCCGAACTCATGCCGGCCAATCGGACGAGATCGATCGCCGCTTCGGTGTGGCCGGCGCGCATCAACACGCCGCCTTCGGCGTAACGCAGAGGGAAGATGTGTCCGGGCCGGGCGAAATCCTCTGGCGTGGACGCTGCATCGGCAAGCGCACGGATCGTGATCGCACGATCGTGCGCGGAAACGCCGGTCGTCGTGCCGTGTTTGCAATCGACCGATACCGTAAACGCCGTGCGATGGCTTTCGCTGTTCTCGCTGACCATCTGCGGCAGGCGCAATTGCTCCAGACGCGCGCGCGTCATCGACTGGCAGATGATGCCGGTGGAGTGGCGCACGATGAACGCGATCGCCTCGGGCGTCACGGACTGCGCCGCCATGATCAGGTCGCCTTCGTTCTCGCGATCCTCGTCGTCGGCGATGACGACCATGCGGCCGGCGCGGATGTCGGAAAGTATGTCGGGAATCGTGGCGAAACTCATGACGCCTCTCCCAGGCGCAAGCGCTCGACGTAGCGAGCGATGAGATCGACTTCGATGTTCACGGCATCGCCGGCGCGCTTGTCGCGGAACGTCGTGACGTCGATCGTATGCGGAATCAGGTTCACGCCAAAGCGGTTGTGCTCGACCTCATTGACCGTGAGGCTTACGCCATCGATGCAGATCGAGCCTTTCGCGGCGACGTAGCGCGCCAGCGCGTCGGGCAATTCGAATGTCCAGCGCTGCGAACGCGCATCGGGCGCGACCGCGATCACCTTGCCGACGCCGTCGACATGACCGGCAACCAGATGTCCGCCGAGCCGGTCGGCGAGTCGCAGCGGTTTTTCCAGATTCACGCCATTGCCGATTTTCAGTGCCCCCAGCGTCGTGCATGACAGCGTTTCGACGGAAACGTCCGCGGCGAATTGCGCGCCGTCGAGCGCGATTGCGGTCAGGCACACACCAGACACGCAGATGCTGTCGCCTACCGCAACGTCGTCGAAGCCCAGATCTCTTGCGCCAATCGTCAAGCGCACATCGCCGCCGCGCGGTTCGATGCTCGCGACGGTGCCGACGGTCTGGATGATGCCGGTGAACATAGTCAGGCCCGCAGCAGCAAACGCTGATCATCGCCAACCTGGCGCTGTTCGACGATACGCATACGTGGCGCGGCGTCGATTGCTTCGAACGCCGGCAAGCGCAACAGCGCGTGCCCGCGATCGCCGAGCAGAATCGGTGCGATGTACAACAACAACTCGTCGACGAGGCCGACGGCAAACAACGCCCCGCACAAAGTTGCGCCGGCTTCGACCTGTAGTTCGTTGACTCCCCGTTCGGCCAGCATGCGCAACACGTGTGCGAGATCCGGCTGCCCGTCGCGCAGCGGCGCGACAGCAAGTTCTACGTGTGCGAAACGGTCATCGGGTTTCGTGTCCGTGCCATGCACGATCAGCGTCGGCGCACTGCCGTCGAGCACCTTCGCGGCACGCGGCGTGCGCAGTGTGCGATCGAGCACGACGCGCAGGGGTTCGAAAAGGGGGTCAGAGTCAATTTCCAAGGCGGTCTGCATCCCGCCGTTGAGCAGCGGGGAAAATTGACTCTGACCCCCTTTTCTCATCCGCACCGTCAAACTTGGGTCATCAGCGAGCACCGTGCCACTGCCGGTCATGATCGCGCTGCTGCGCGCGCGCCAGTGCTGCACGTCGGCACGCGCCGCCTCGCCGCTGATCCATTTCGAATCGCCATTCGCGAGCGCGGTGCGGCCGTCCAGGCTCATTGCCAGCTTCACGCGCAGCCACGGTCGCTTGCGCTCCACGCGCGAGAAAAATCCGCGGTTGAGTTCGCGTGCGGCATCGCGCATCAATCCCGTTTCAACAATGATTCCCGCGGCATGCAGCTTCGCGAGGCCCTGGCCGTCGACTTTGTGGAACGGATCTTCGTGGGCAACGACCACGCGCAACACACCGGCCGCGATCAGTGCGTCGGCGCACGGCGGCGTCTTGCCGAAATGTGCGCACGGCTCCAGCGTCACGTAAGCCGTTGCGCCGCGCGCGCGTTCGCCCGCCGCGCGCAGGGCGAACACTTCGGCGTGCGCTTCGCCGGCGCGTTGGTGCCAGCCTTCGCCAACGATTTCCTCGTCTCGCGCGAGCACGCACCCTACGCGCGGATTCGGCTGTGTCGTGCACAAGCCCAGTTCGGCCAGACGCAACGCGCGCGCCATGTGCGCATGATCCAGCGCGGAAAATTCCATCAGTGTTTCTTCTTCGGCTGCTGCATCGCTTTCGCCGCCTCGCCGAGCAGCGGCAACTGCAGTCCTTCGAGTTCGGGAAGATCTTTCTCGAGCTTTTCGATTTCCTCGCGGAACGCCTGCACGTCTTCGAAGCGGCGATACACCGACGCGAAGCGCACGTAGGCGACCTGATCCAGGCGCTTGAGTTCGGTCATCACCCATTCGCCGAGCAGGCGCGACGGCACCTCGCGCTCGGCGACCGAGCGCAGCTGGCGCACGATTTCATGCACGACGTTGTCGACGGCGTCGCTCGCCACCGGCCGCTTCTGCAGCGCGCGTTCCACGCCGGTGCGCAGCTTGTGCGCTTCGAAAGCCTCGCGACGACCGTCGCTTTTCACGATCGCCGGCAGCTTGATCTCGGCGGTTTCGAACGTGTTGAAACGCTCACCGCAGTGCTCACACTGGCGCCGACGACGGATCGAAGCGCCGTCGTCGGTTTCGCGCGAATCGATTACGCGCGTGTCGTCATGCTGGCAGAACGGACAATGCATCTCAAAGAGCCGGAAGCCGGAAACCGGAAATCGGGAATCGGCAAGCGAAATCGCAAGCAACGGCCCGCTCTCCGATTACCGATTTCCAGTTACCGGTTCCCGTCATTTCACGCATAGACCGGATACTGCCGGCACTGCGCGGTAACTTTCTCGCGCACTTTCGCGATGACGCTCTCATCAGCCGGTGCATCGAGCACGTCGCAAATCCAGTTCGCCAGATCCGTGCAATCGTTTTCCTGATACCCCCGCGTAGTCACCGCCGGCGTACCGATGCGCAGGCCGGACGTGACGAACGGTTTCTGCGGATCGTTCGGTACGGCGTTCTTGTTGACCGTGATGTGCGCCTTGCCGAGAGCGGCTTCGGCGTCCTTGCCGGTGATGCCCTTGCCGATCATGTCGACCAGCATCAGGTGATTCTGCGTGCCGCCGGAGACGATCTTGTAGCCGCGCGCGATGATCGTTTTCGCCATCGCCTGCGCATTCTTCACGACCTGCTGCTGATAGCTCTTGAAATCCGGTTCGAGCGCTTCCTTGAACGCGACCGCCTTGGCTGCGATCACATGCATCAGCGGGCCGCCCTGGATGCCGGGGAACACGATCGACTGCAGCTTCTTTTCGATCTCCTCACCCGCATTCTTCGCCACGATCAAGCCGCCGCGCGGGCCGCGCAGCGTCTTGTGCGTGGTCGAAGTGACGACGTGCGCATGCGGCAACGGACTCGGGTAGACGCCGGCGGCGATCAGGCCGGCAACGTGGGCCATGTCGACGAACAGATACGCGCCGACTTTGTCCGCAATCGCGCGCATTTTTGCCCAGTCAACGACCTGCGAATACGCCGAGAATCCGGCGACGACCATCTTCGGCTTGTGTTCGAGCGCGAGGCGCTCGACTTCGGCGTAATCGATCAATCCGTTCGCATCGACGCCGTACTGGATCGCGTTGAGAATCTTTCCGGACAGATTCACCTTCGCGCCATGCGTGAGGTGTCCTCCATGCGCGAGCGACATGCCGAGGATCGTGTCGCCCGGATTGAGCAGCGCAAAGTACACGGCCTGGTTGGCCTGCGAACCCGAGTGCGGTTGCACGTTGGCGTAATCGCAGTCGAACAGTTTTTTCAGACGATCGATCGCGAGCTTCTCGGCGACGTCGACGAATTCGCAACCGCCGTAATAGCGTTTGCCCGGATAACCTTCGGCGTATTTGTTCGTCAGCACCGACCCTTGCGCTTCGAGCACGCGCGGACTCGCGTAATTTTCCGACGCGATCAGTTCGACGTGGTCCTCCTGGCGCTGGCGCTCGGCGGCGATCGCCGTGGCAAGCTCGGGATCGTAGCTTTCGATGCGGGCATTCTTCGGGAACATGGCGCACTCGCTGCGAAAAAACAGAGCGGCATTCTATCGGTTGATGCCCGGAAAACCTAACGCTGAGGCCGCGGCAACGCGACTGAACGCAATGCGTCCAGCAATTCGCCCACAAACCTGCTCGTATCACATAGAGCAGGCAGGACTCGTTCGCGCGCACGGAGACACCATTCACGTCGAGCAGCCTCATCGCGCGCCAGCGCAACGGCGCAGGCCAAATACGAGTCGGCATCATGCGCAACCCAATCCGTCCTGCCGATCGATTCGAGCAGCGCGGCAGTCTGGCGGCTGACCAAGGTATCGCGAGGCCAGGTGATCACCGGCAAGCCCATCCACAAGGCGTCATACGTGGTGGCGCAACCACTGAACGGGAACGGATCCAGCGCGATCGCCGAGGCCTGGTAAACGTCCATGGCTTCGGCATACGTGCCCCTGCCCTCGATCGCGATGCGTGCGGAATCGATCCCGTTCTCGACAAATCCCCGGCGCAGTGCCGCCGCGCAGTCTGCATCGTTTCCGCCTTCGCCCTTGAGGCGCAATGTCCAATCGGGTAGTTCGCGGAGAATCCTGGCCCATGCGGCTATCACTTCGGCGTTGAGCTTGGCGAAGCGGTTGAGGCTGACGAACACCCTGCTGGCGGTTCCGTCTGCCCGTGGCGGCGGAGCGGGTGGCGGGTTGTAGACCAGACGGCCATACGGTAAACGCAAGAGCTTTTCGGAAAAATGCGCTTCCGCTCCCTCCGGACTAAGCCGCGGATCGGTGATGAGATAATCCATCGCTTCGACGCCGCTGGTTTGGAACGCGTCGAACCATGCGATCTGGACCGGCGCCGCTCGCGCAGCGAACACCGCAAGACGATTGCCCCGGGCGCGGCCGACCATATCGATGAGTATGTCGATGCCGTCGGCCCGAATCCGTTCGAGCAACTGACGATCACCGAGTTGGCCCACATACCGGCACTCCCGCGCCAGCACCGAACCTTCCGCCGGACGACGCAACGCGTAGAACACCTGTTCCGCATCGCCGGCCTGCGCGGTGATCTCGCCACGTACATCATCGAAGAACATATCGAGCAGTCCCGCGCCATCGTGGGCGGAAACCCAGCCGATGCGCAGCTTCCTGGACGAATTTGCCTGCCAGCCGGCTGGCCAGGGAGCGCCAGCAGCCGGCGTGGGACGCCACCTCCGATGTTCGGCCAGCAGTTTCTCGGCATCGATACGCGAGCTGTACTGACACGCAAACAGGTAGATGTTCGCAGCGGATCGGTCTTCAGGATGGCTTTCCAAACGCGCACGCAACAGTTGCAGTCCGGATTCCGGATCCCCGCGCTCGATGTGAAAGCGGGCGAGTTCGAGCCCGGCGTCGCGGTTTGTCGCATCCAGTGCAAGGACTTGCTGAAGCAGCGCGGGTACCTGGCCGCTGCCTGCGGTCTTCGCAATTCGCGCTTGCAACAAGAGCGCCCTTGGCCGCGTGGATTCGTGCCGCGCCATTTGCCGTAAGCACGCCGTGGCCAACGCCACGTCGCCGCATTCAATCCAGGCCTCGCAGCGCAGGAGATCCTCCGCCGGCCCGGCATTCGGAGCAAATCGCGCGAGCGCGTGCAGTGCGGCGGCGGGCATACCGATGCGCATGCGGCAGCGTGCGAGCGCACGGGCAGCGCCTGGGTGATCCGGTTTGATTTGCAATGCGGACTCCAGTGCGCTGACCGCTTCGCCGAAATTGCGCTCGATCTCGCTGGCCAGACCGAGGTTGAGCCAGGCACCAAAATGACCGCGGTCTTCCTGGAGTGCGCAGCGGCAAAGTTCGACCGCCTTTGCCGCATGCCCCTGCGCCAACAAGGCCGCGGCATAATTGCTCCATAGCGTCGGATTGCCCGCTCGGTTGCAGGCGCGCTCGAACCACGCCACGGCTTCCGCACTGCGTCCCTGCGCGTGCAGTGTCAGTGCCAGCATGTGTTCGGCACCCACCACGGTACCGTGGCGTTCAATCAGCGTGCGGTACGCGGCTTCGGCTGCAGCAAGATCGCCACGGCATTGCATCGCCATTGCCGCTTCGAATTCGCTTTGCGGGGTGCCCACAACAAACCCTAAGGAACCGCGGGATTCGATGCGCATGGTATCGCGACCTGCCGGTCGCAATGGCGGCCGAACGCTGCATGGGCGATAATTGTCGGCCTTCGCTCCATCTTTTTCGCAGGAATTTCCATGCAATACATCTACACCATGATCGGGGTGTCCAAAGTCGTGCCCCCGAAGCGCGAGATCATCAAGGACATCTCGCTGAGCTTCTTCCCGGGCGCCAAGATCGGCCTGCTCGGCCTCAATGGCGCGGGCAAATCCACCGTGCTGCGCATCATGGCCGGCGTCGACACCGAGTACAACGGCGAAGCGCGGCCGCAGCCTGGCGTCAAGATCGGCTACCTGGCGCAGGAACCGCAGCTGGATCCGGAAAAAACCGTGCGCGAATCGGTCGAGGAAGGCGTCTCCGACATTACCGACGCGCAGGCACAACTCGATGCCGTGTATGCCGCCTATGCCGAGGAAGGTGCCGACTTCGACAAGCTCGCCGCCGAGCAGCAGCGCCTGGAAGCGCTGATCGCCGCCAATGATGGCCACACGCTCGATCGCACGCTCGAAGTCGCCGCCGATGCGCTGCGTCTGCCGCCGTGGGAAGCGAAAATCAATACACTGTCCGGTGGTGAGAAACGCCGCGTCGCGTTGTGCCGCCTGTTGCTGAGCAAGCCCGACATGCTGCTGCTCGACGAGCCGACCAACCATCTCGACGCCGAATCCGTGGAATGGCTCGAACAGTTCCTGGCGAAATTTCCGGGCACGGTCGTTGCCGTCACGCACGATCGCTACTTCCTCGACAATGCCGCCGAGTGGATCCTCGAACTGGATCGCGGCCGCGGCATTCCGTGGAAGGGCAACTATTCGTCCTGGCTGGAACAGAAGGACGAGCGCCTGAAGCAGGAAGAAGCCGGCGAGAAAGCGCGGCGCAAGGCGATCCAGCGCGAACTGGAGTGGGTGCGCCAGGGCGCGAAAGGCCGCCAGTCCAAGGGCAAGGCGCGCCTGAACCGCTTCGAGGAGCTGAACTCCGTCGAATACCAGAAGCGCAACGAGACCAACGAAATCTACATCCCCCCGGGCGAGCGGCTCGGCGACAACGTCATCGAGTTCAAGCACGTGTCGAAATCGTTCGGCGATCGCATGCTGATCGACGACCTG
>Ga0207657_10002835_pt1 | contig 18615 bp, 17 predicted proteins | sample KBSC33metaG_FD_184316 | JGI IMG/M metagenome (GOLD analysis project Ga0207657, IMG submission 184316) | Corn rhizosphere microbial communities from Kellogg Biological Station, Michigan, USA - KBS C3-3 metaG (SPAdes) (version 2) | ecosystem: Host-associated > Plants > Roots > Rhizosphere > Soil ... | reverse complement strand
GGGAGGGGTGCGGCAATGGAACGATATGGACGACCGCCACATTCACTGCCTATTCAAGCGCCCTAGTCCATGCAACAGCCCATGCTGATGAAGATTTTCGCAACGGCCTGTATCGCCGGTCTCGCGTTCGCGCCCGCCGCCGATGCACGGCGCCTGCGCGACCAGGATCGCGCGTTCGCCGCGCGTCAGGCGGGCCAGATCATGCCGTTGCACCAGATTGAGAGCCGGATCGTGCCGCGCATGCCGGGTTGTGACTATCTAGGCCCTGAATTCGACCCGAATTCAGGTGTTTACAGGTTGAAGTTCATGCGCGGCGGAAGCGTCATCTTCGTCGATGTCGACGGGCGCAACGGCGAGATTATCGGTCGCTCGGGCGAATAGCGTCCTTGCAGCGGCTCCAACTCGCGACATATTCGTTACGCCGGCGGCCATGTCACCGTCGCGGTGACCGGACAGGGAGATGTAAATGCGCGTGCTGATCGTGGAAGACGAGCCCAATCTGGGGCGCCAGCTCCGGGCGACGCTCGAGGGCGCGGGCTATGCGATCGACCTCGCCACCGATGGCGAGGACGGGCATTATCTCGGCTCGACCGAAAATTACGATGCGGTGGTGCTCGATCTCGGCCTGCCCGAGATAGACGGGCTCACCGTGCTCGATCGCTGGCGCAAGGAAGGCCGCATCATGCCGGTGCTGGTGCTGACCGCGCGCGACAGCTGGTCGGACAAGGTCGCCGGGCTCGATGCGGGCGCGGACGATTATCTCGCCAAGCCGTTCCAGACCGAGGAATTGATCGCGCGGCTGCGCGCGCTGATCCGCCGCGCCTCCGGCAACAGCTCATCCGAGCTGATCGCGGGTGACATCCGCCTCGATACGCGTTCGGGCAAGGTCACCAAGGACGGCGAGCCGGTCAAGCTGACCGCGCAGGAATATAAATTGCTGAGCTACCTGATGCATCACAAGGGCAAGGTGGTGAGCCGCACCGAACTGATCGAGCATATTTACGATCAGGATTTCGATCGCGATTCCAACACGATCGAGGTGTTCGTTACGCGCATTCGCAAGAAATTGGGCGCCGACGTGATCACCACCATCCGCGGGCTCGGCTACAGCCTCGAGGAACCGGCCTGAGATGGCGAGGCCGGCGCACGACCTTGATCGATTCAGGCTGAATCAGCCTGAATCGTGAATCAAGGTCGCGACCATTGTTAGAGCCTGATTCACGCCATCAGCGGAAGCGCGTAGCGCTTCCACCGATAACGATCAGGCTCTGATGCGCTGGCTGGAGCTGCCGGCTAATTGGGGACGGCTGCTTGTCGGCCGGCCCTTGCGCATAGCGGCGGTGGAGGGCGGCCGTCCGCATGTGACGCGCGAGACGACGGGCTCGCTCACGCGGCGCATGCTCGGCATCGCCGCCTTGTGGATCGGCCTGCTTCTCGCGGGTGGCGGGCTCGCGCTCGACCGCGTGCTCGACGACGCGATCACGAACAATTTCGATTCGCAGCTGCGATATGTGCTGTCGGCGATGATCTCTTCGGCCGAGCTGGACGACGAAGGGGAGATCCGATTCAACCGTCCGCTCGGCGACCAGCGTTTCCTCGAACCCAATTCGGGCCTCTATTGGCAGGTGTCCGCGCCTGGCCACGATCCTTTCCCGTCGCGATCGCTGTGGGACCGCCGTCTCCAGGTCCATGGCGGCCATCGCGACGAACGCATGCACATTTACGACAGCGAGGAGTTCGGCGCGGACGAGGGATTGCGCATCCTGGAACGCGATGTCCGGTTGCCGGGATCGAACGTCACCTGGCGCTTCCAGGTCGCGCAGGACCGAAGCGGACTCGATGCGCAGAAAACGGTATTGCGCAAGACGCTGATCCGCTCGTTCGCGATCCTCGGCTTCGGTCTGATCATCATGTCGGCGCTGCAGGCGACCTTCGGGCTGTGGCCATTGCGCAAGGTACGCCGCCAGATCGCGGCGGTGCGCGCGGGGCGCATGGCGCGGGTCGACACGCGGCTGCCGGTCGAAATCGCGCCGATGGTCGAGGAATTGAACGATCTGCTCGCGCATAACGAGCGCCAGGCGGAGGAGGCGCGCACGCATGCGGGCAATCTCGCGCATGCGCTCAAGACGCCGCTGACCGTGATCATGAACGAGGCGAGCGCGGACAGCCCCGAATTGTGCAGGACCGTGATCCGCGAGGCGACGACGATGCGCCGCCAGGTCGACCATCATCTTGCGCGGGCGCGCGCGGTCGGGCGGCGCGCGTCGGGGCAGAGCGTCTCACCGGTCTGGCCGAGCCTGGAATCGGTCGAGCGCGCGGTCAGCCGGCTTTATCCGAGGACCACGATCGATCTTGCGGGCGACCGCATGGCGCGCGTCCATGTCGAGCGGCAGGATCTGGACGAACTGCTCGGCAACCTGATCGAGAATGCCGCCAAATATGGCGGTGGCCGCGTGTTCGTGACGGTCGAGAGCGGCCCGCAATATATCGAGATCCAGGTCGAGGACGATGGCGCCGGTATCCCCGAGGCCCAGCGCGGCTCGATCTTCGAGCGCGGCGCGCGGCTCGATACCGAGAAGCCCGGCACGGGCCTGGGCCTCGCGATCGTGCGCGATGTCGCGCAAATCTATGGCGGATCGGTGGTGCTGGACGAAAGCGAGGATCTGGGCGGGCTGCTCGTTCGGCTGCGGTTGCCGGCGGTGAAATAGTTTCAGTCGCCGATCGTTCTCGTTGTCTAGGTCGTTTCGGTTTGATTGAAGCAGGGGCTCCCTCTCCCCAGCGGGGTGTGTCGCCGTTTTGGTGACTGTCCGGGGGACAGTCACTCGGCGACACAGGCTGGGGTGAGGGGGAGCGAGCCGCAGGCGAGCGCTCACCCTCTCGTGCGGGGCACCCTCACCCAACCCTCTCCCTCAAGAGGGAGAGGGCTTTCGCCGTCGACCCCACCTTAGCGGAAACGACCCTAGCCCGCGGACTCTCGCTCAACCTGAGTGGCCATAGCTGACCGGGGCGTCGTCGTTCGCATCGTTCTTTTCGGTTGAACCGAAACCTCGATCGCATCAGCTTGGCGCGGGATTCCAGTTCGAGAGGAAAGCGATGCGCTACGACATTTCCGGCACGGTGATGCAGACGGTCTCGATCGATCTCGATCGAGGCGAGCGGATCGTCAGCCAGACGCATCAAATGGCGTGGATGAGCGACGGCATCGCGATGAACACGCATACTGGCGGCGGGCTGTTCGCGGGCCTCAAGCGCGCGATGAGCGGCGGCAGCCTGTTCATCACCGAATATATTGCGGAGGCGCCCGGCCATGTCGCCTTCGCGCCGCGCTTTCCCGGCACGATCATGCCGGTCGCGCTCCGTCCCGGCCAGTCGCTTATCTGCCGCAAGGAGACGTTCCTGTGCGCCGAATATTCGGTGACGCTCGACATCGCCTTCCAGCAGAGGTTCGGCGCCGGCTTGTTCGCGGGCGAGGGCTTCATCCTGCAGCGCGTGACCGGGCCGGGCACGGTCTTCCTCGATCTGTCGGGCGAGGTGGTCGAGAAGACGCTTGGCCCCGGCGAGCGGCTGCGCGTCCATGCCGGGCATATCGGCGTGCAGGAGCCGACGGTCGAAACCGACATTCAGATGGTCCGGGGTTTCCGCAACGTGCTGTTCGGGGGCGAGGGATTGTTCCTCGCGACGCTGACCGGCCCGGGCAAGATCTGGCTGCAATCGATGCCGATCCTAAACCTTGCCGAAGAGATTGCGCGCCACCTGCCCGGCAATGAGCAAGCGCGCGGTGGCGGCATCGGCGGGGCGATCGGCGGCGGCGCGGCGGGCGTCGCGCTGGGCGGCCTGCTCGGCGGCATATTGGGCAACGAGTAAGCGTCAGGCCTGGGCGACGACCGGCCGGATCAGCCCTTCCTGCGCGACGCTGGCGATGTGGCGGCCGTCGCGCGTGTGGAACGTGCCGCGGGCGAGACCGCGAGCGCCGCCGGCCCACGGGCTCTCCATCGTGAAAAGCATCCATTGATCGAAGGCGGGCGGCGCGTGCAGCCATAAGCTATGGTCGAGGCTCGCCACCTGGAGCTTGCCGCTGAACAAAGGCACGCCATGCGGCAGGACGGTCGTGGTCAGCAGCCCGAAATCGCTGAGATAGGCGAGCATGGCGCTTCGCATCGCCGGATCGGCAGGGGCGGGGCCGGCGAGACGGAACCAGAGATAGGATGGGCCCGGCTGCGCGGCCGGCGCGAGCTCGCCGAACGGCGGGACGGGACGGAACTCGAACGCGCGGAAACGCTTGAGGAAGTGCGCCATCAAGGGCGATCCGCCGCCGCTCTCGTCGCTTCGTTCCAATGTGTCGGGCGAAGGCACGTCGGGGAGGGCGACGCCATGTTCCAGCCCGGCCTCCGGGCGCTGGAAAGAGGCCGTCATATTGAGGATCGGAGTCTCGCCCTGGAGCGCGACGATCCGCCGCGTGGCAAAACTGCGCCCGTCGAAATCGCGTAGCACGCGGTAATCGATCGACTGCTCCTCATCGCCCGGCCGCATGAAATAAGCGTGGAGCGAATGGGCCTGCTGCCTGTCGCCGACCGATCGCGCGCCGGCGATCAACGCCTGGCCGATCACCTGACCTCCGAAAACGCGTCCGCGACCATGCGGATAGCGCGCACCGCGCCAGAGGTCGGGCGCGACCTGCTCCACGTCGAGCAAAGCAATCAGGGCCTCTACTTCATCGTCCACGCCACGCTCCGATACTCCGCGATCAGATCCTCGCAGATCGCGCGGGCGGGCCGTATCGCCTTGATGGCGCCGACGCCATGGCCGGCCGACCAGATCGTCTTCCAGGCACGCGCCTCGCCCTCCAGGTCGAGCGCGCCGACATGGCCGGGCGCGTCGAGCAGGCCGTTGGCGGCGAGGCTCGCTCTCATGAAATTGGCATGGATGCCGGTGACCTTGTCGGTGTGGACGATGTCGGCGGCGCGAGCCTCGACCATCATCCGCTTTTGCTCGGGCGAGGCCAGGCTCTCGGCGGCGGGGATGAAGTGGCTGCCGAAATAGCCATAATCCGCGCCCATCAGTTCGGCCGCGGCGATATGGCGCCCGCGCGACAAGGCGCCCGCGAGCACCAGGGCACCGTCGAAGATGCCGCGTATCTCGTCGATCAGCGCGAAGGGGCTGATCGTGCCGGCATGGCCGCCCGCACCGGCGGAGACGGCGATCAGCCCGTCGGCGCCGGCCCTGGTGGCTTTTTCGGCGTGGCGCGCGCTGATGACGTCATGGAAGACGAGGCCGCCATAGGAATGGACCGCGTCGATCACCTCGCGGACGGTGCCGAGCGAGGTTATGACGAGCGGCACCTTGCGCTTCACGATCACCTCGAGATCGGCCTGCAGGCGGCTGTTGGTGCGGTGGACGATCAGGTTGACGCCATAAGGCGCGACCGCGCCGTCGAGCCTGCTGTCGATGTCGTCGAGCCATTCGACGAAGCCGTCGGTGGTGCGCTGGTTGAGTGCCGGAAAGGTGCCGAGCAGGCCGGCCTTGCAGCATTCCACCACCAGGTCAGGCCCCGAGATCAGGAACATCGGGGCGACGATCGCGGGGATGGCGAGCCGGCCGGCAAGCTGGCTGGGGATGGTCACCTCAGAAGGCGCCCTCATCGAGCGCCATCATCGACCCCTTGCCCGACTTGATCGCGAGGAAGCACGCGGTTGCCTGCGGCAATATCCGATCGAAGAAGAAGGAGGCGGTGGCGATCTTGGCCTTGTAGAAATCGGCCTCTTCACTGCCCTCGGCCAGCCGCGCATTGGCGATCTTGGTCGCCTGGGCGAAGCAATAGCCCATTGCGACAAGGCCGAGCAGGCGCAGATAGTCGGTTGCCGCCGCACCGGCTTCTTCAGGATCCCTGAGGCCCTTTTGCGCGATCGTGCCGGTCGAGAGTTGGAGCGCGCCGAAGGCTTGCGCCAGACCGGGGATGATCGCGGCAAGGCTTTCATCCTCCGCATGGTCTTCCAGGAAATTGGACACGGGATGGAAGAAGGAGCGCAGATAACGGCCCATATGCGCGCCGAGCTTGCGCCCGACCAGGTCGAGCGCCTGGATGCCGTTCGTGCCTTCGTAGATCATCGCGATCCGGGCATCGCGGACATATTGCTCGACGCCGCTCTCGGCGATGTAACCATGTCCCCCATAGACCTGGACCGCGAGATTGGCGGATTCATAGCCCATGTCGGTGAAAAGCGCCTTCACGACCGGCGTCATCAGAGCGACGAAATCGCCCGCGCGCTGTTTGACCTCGGGATCGTTGGAGTAACGCTCGGCATCCAATGCGCGGCTGACCCAGGCGCAGATCGCGCGGCAGCCTTCATTGTAGGCGCGCGCGGTCATCAGCATGCGGCGCACGTCGGGATGGACGATGATCGGGTCGGCAGGCTTATCGGGCGCCTTCACGCCGGAGAGCGAACGGCCTTGCAGTCGATCCTTCGCGTAATAAACGGCGGACTGATACGCCGCTTCGCCGACGCCGAGCCCCTGAACGCCGACCGAAACGCGCTCGGTATTCATCATCTTGAACATGGCTTCCATGCCCTTGTGGGGCTTGCCCACCAGCCAGCCGGTCGAATCCTCGAACTGGAGCTGGCAGGTGGCCGAGCCCTTGAGACCCATCTTGTGCTCGATCGCGGCGCAATGGACGCCGTTGGAGGGGCCGACGGAGCCCTCCGCCTTGGGCAGATATTTGGGCACGAGGAACAGGCTGATCCCCTTCACGCCCGCAGGCGCATCGGGAAGGCGCGCCAGCACGAGGTGGATGATATTGTCGGTCAGGTCGTGCTCGCCCGCCGAGATGAATATCTTGGCACCGGTGACCTTGTAGCTGCCGTCGGCCTGCGGGACCGCCTTGGTGCGGAGCATGCCGAGGTCGGTGCCGCAATGCGCCTCGGTCAGGCACATCGTGCACGACCATTCGCCCGAGACGAGTTTCGGCAAATAGCGCTTCTTGAGCTCTTCGGTGGCGAAGCCCTCGATCGCGGTGGTCGCGCCATGGGTGAGGCCGGGATAGAGACTGAAGGCGAGATTGGCGGCGCAGATCATCTCCTCGGTCATCTTGTTGACCGTCTCGGGCAGGCCCTGGCCGCCCCATTCAGGAGCGGACGCAAGCGCGCACCAGCCGCCGTCGCGGAACTGGGCGTAGGCCTCCTTGAAGCCGGCGGGCGTGCGGACGACGCCGTTTTCGAGATGGCAACCTTCGATATCGCCGGTGCGGTTGAGCGGCAGCAGGATTTCCTGCGCGACGCGGGCGGCTTCCTCAAGGATGGCGTCCGTCAAATCGGGCGTGAATTCGCGCAGCGCCTCAAGCCCGCCGAACCCGTCATCCTGGTGGAGTTCGTGCAGCACGAACTTCATGTCGCGCAATGGCGCTTGATAGACCTGCATTCATACTCTCCTCTGTCCCGTCATCCCGGCGGAGGCCGGGATCGCTGGAGGCTTGATCATCGCCTTGCCTCACGCGGCCCCGGCCTCCGCCGGGGCGACGATATTGTTCAGTTCCTGAGCGGCTTGCCCGTCTCCAGCATATGTTCGACCCGCGCGATCGTGCGGACGTCGCGGACGCGCAGCATGAAGGCGTCGCGCTCCAGCTTGAGCATGTCCTGCTCGCTCACCGTATCGACCAGATCGGCCGGGCCGCCGGTCAGCACGCCCGCGAGCGCATCGGACACGACCATGTCGTAATCCGTCGCCAGTCCGCGCTTGCGGAAAGACTGCGCCGCCATGTTGAGCCCGACATGCCCGCTCTCGCCCGGCAATTTGAATTCGGGCGGGGCGGGGGGCTGATAGCCTTCGGCCAGTGCGAGGGCTTTCGCCTTGGCGTCGAACAGCAACCGGTCGCGGTTCATCGTGATGGCGTCGTCGGGGCGCAGGAACATGAGTTCCTTGGCCTGGGCGGCGGATTTGGACACGGTCGCGGTCGAGACGGTCTCGAACACCTTGGCGACCGCGGGCATCGGCCCCTTCGGCATGGCGGGCGCATCGCGCCAGCGCTGGATCATCTCGCCGCAGCCGCCCCAGCCTGGGATCAGGCCGACGCCGCACTCGACCAAACCCATATAAAGCTCGGCATGCGCCTGGATCGCGTCGCAATGGAGCAAGATTTCGCAGCCGCCGCCCAACGCCATGCCGGCTGGCGCGCCGACCACGGGGAAGGGGGCATATTTGAGCGCTTTGTAGGCTTTCTGGCCGCCCGCGACGAGCTTCTCGACCTCGCTCCAGGCCGCGATGTTGAGCGCGAACAGGGCCAGGCCGAGATTGGCGCCGGCGGAGAAATTGCTGCCGTCATTATAGACGACCAAAGCCTTGAAGCTCTGCTGCACGAGCGGGATCGCCTGGCCGATCAGCTTCATCACGTCGCCGTCGAGCGCGTTCATCTTGCCCGTGAATTCGAGGGCTGCGACGCCATCGCCTACGTCCCACAGAGCGGCGGAGGCGTTCTTGAGCAAAGGCTGGCTCGCGAGCTTGATATCCTCCAGCCTGAGCACGCCTTCGGGACGGACGACGTCGTGATATTCGCCATCCAATCCGAGATATTGGCGCTTGCCGTTCTCGACCCGATAGAAGCTGCGGTCGCCCGCCAGCCTGAGCAGATCGGGCACGGGCTTGCCGTCGGCTTCGAGCCGCCGGGCAAGGTTGGCCGCGCCGATCCTGTCGATCATCTCGAACGGGCCGGCTTTCCAATTATAGCCGAGCTTCATCGCATCATCGATCGCGACGACATCGTCCGCGGCCTGGGGGACCAGGCTCGCTGCATAGGACAGCGTGCCGCCGAGGATCGCCCAGGCATAGTCGCCGATCTTTCCCTCGGTCGCGATCAGCGCGTTCAGATCGCCTCTTGCGGCGGGGCCGGAGGGGCCGACCGGCTTTTCCTTCTCGCGATAGTCTCCGCTAACCAGATCAATGGCTTCGCGGCGTTTATTCATGTCCGAATTGAGGCGATAGAAGCCGCCTTTGCCCTTTCGTCCGATCGAGCCCTCGGCGATCATCCGCTCGATCAGCGGGATCGAGCGCGCGATCGCCTGATAGGGATCGTCCTTGGGCAGGGTCTCGGTCAGGCTTTTCTGGAGGTGCGGCATCAGGTCGATGCCGACCAAGTCCATCAGCCCGAAAATGCCGGTTTTGGGCACGCCCATCGGCTTGCCCGCGATGGCGTCGGCTTCCTCCACGGTGAGGCCGAGATCGAACGCCGCGTTGAGCGCGAGCTGGATCCAGAGCGTGCCGATTCGGTTGGCGATGAAGCCGGGCGTATCCTTGGCATGGACGATGGTCTTGCCCATCGCGCGATCGGCAAAGCCCTCGACCCGGGCCGCGATGGCGGGATCGGTTGCCGCGCCGGTGACGATTTCCAGCAGCCGCATGTAGCGCGGCGGGTTGAAGAAATGCGTGATCAGGAAGTCGCGCTTGAAGGCATCACTGCGCCCCTCGACCAATTGACCGAGCGGGATGGTGGAGGTGTTGGAGGATATTGCGGTGCCGGGCCGGCGCACCGCCTCCAGCCTGGCGTAGAGATCGCGCTTGATATCGAGCCGCTCGATCACCGCCTCGATAATCCAGTCACACTCCGCCACCTTGGCGAGATCGTCCTCGATATTGCCCGTTTCGATCAACCCGGCGGCCCTGGCCGACATGAAGGGAGCCGGATCGGTCTTGAGCATCTTCGCGACCGCACCCTCGGCGACCGCGTTGCGGTTCGCCGGGGCACCATCGCCTTTGGGCACGATGTCGAGCAGCAGCACCGGCACGCCCGCATTGGCGGCCTGCGCGGCGATGCCTGCGCCCATCACGCCCGCCCCGATCACGCAGACCTTTTTGATGGTGTCGGTCATTCGGCCGCCTCCAGCACCGTAGCGATGCCCTGGCCGCCGCCGATGCACTGGGTGGCGAGCGCATAATGGCCGCCTTGGCGCTTGAGCAGGGAGGCCGCCTTGCCGACAATGCGCGCACCGGTCGCGCCGAGCGGGTGGCCGATCGCGATTGCGCCGCCGTCGATATTCACCGTGTCGGGCTTGAGGCCGAGGTCGCGCATGCAAGCCAAAGCCTGGCTGGCGAAGGCCTCGTTCAGCTCGACCACGTCGAGGTCGCCGACCGAAATTCCGGCGCGTTCCAGCGCCTTGGTCGAGGCGCCAACCGGGCCGATGCCCATGATCTCGGGCGCGCAGCCGGCGATACCGACCGATTTGATCCGGGCGAGGATCTGCAGCCCGTGTTCGCGCGCATACTCCTCGCTCGTCACGAGCACCGCGCTGGCGCCGTCGGTAAGCGGCGAGGCGGTGCCTGCGGTCACCGAACCATTGGCGTCGAAGGCGGGTTTGAGCCCGGCCAGACCCTCGGCATTGGTGTCGGCGCGGATCGTGCCGTCCTCGCTCACCATGCCCTTCTTTGTCTGGATCGGGACGATCTCGTCACTGAGCTTGCCGCCGTCGCGCGCCGCCGCGGCCTTGTGCTGGCTCTGAACCGCGAAGGCCTCCTGCTCGGCGCGCGTGATCTGATATTTGGTCGCCACATTCTCGGCTGTCTCGCCCATGCCCATATAAGCGGCACTCTTGGCCGCGAGCGCGGGGTTGGGGAGGGGGTTGTAGCCCATCATCGGCACGCGGCTCATCGACTCGACGCCCGCGCAGATGAAGACCTCGCCCGCGCCCAATTGAATCTGACCCATCGCGATATGAATCGCGCTCATCGACGATCCGCAGAAGCGGTTGACCGTCATCCCGCCCACCGAAAGCGGCAGGTCCGCCAGCAGGCCGATGAGCCGTGCGACATTCAGCCCCTGCTCGCCTTCAGGGAAGGCGCAGCCGAGGATGATGTCCTCGATATCCGCGACGGCGACCCCGGTCCGCTCGATCAGCCCGCGAATCACCTGCGCCGCCAGATCGTCAGGGCGGACGCGCGCCAGGTCCCCTTTCGTGGCGAAGTGGAAGGGCGAGCGGACATAGCCCGCGATCACGGTGTTGCGCATCAGTCACTCTCCGGCAGGCACTTGACGATAGCGTGCCTTGTCGCCCTAAAGGTGCGATACTTTCCCTATACGTCAAGTAATTTTTCGTGCACAACCATTGAACGCCAGGCGCAAGCCGGGGTTCGGATCACACGCCAAAGAGCGCGGATCTGGAGAAGGATGAAGGAGAGCTATGATCGGCCTGAGCATGCTCGCGGCTGCTGCCGCGATGAGTCCCGACGCCGCCATCGGACGGTGGCGCACGGAAACACGGAACGGCATTGTCGAGGTCGAACGCTGCGGCGCCTCGATCTGCGGAAGGCTGGTCAGCTCCGACGGGCTCCGCACCAATCCCAATATGCTGGACATCAACAACAAGGATACGGCCTTGCGCGGCCGTCGCCTGATGAACCTGCAGGTCTTGGGCGGATTCACGCGGAGCGACGGCGGGTGGAGCGGCGGCACCATCTATAATGGCGAGGATGGCGGCACCTACCGCGCCACCGTCACGCCGATCGATGCCGATCACCTCAAGGTGAAAGGATGCATCATCTGGCCGCTCTGCAAGAGCCAGACCTGGACGCGCTTCCGCTGATGCGCCCCCAATTCAACAAAACGAAAAGCATGAGGGAGTTTAGGATGACCAAGGTTTCCAGGCGCGCGCTTTTCGCCGCGACCATTTCCGTCCTCGCGGGCGGGATCGCCACGTCGGCCGACGCGGCCGCTTTCTACCTGCAGGAACAGTCGGTGCGTGGCGCGGGCCGCGCTTATTCGGGCGAGGTCGCCGATCAGGGCGCGGCATCGCTCTGGTGGAATCCCGCCGCAAGCGGCGGCATGACCGGCGGCGATGCGGTGGTCGGCGTGAGCGAGATCATGCCGCGCGGAAACGTGCACAATAATGGCACATTGATCATCCGTCCGGGCCAGGCGCCCGCGCCTGTTGGTGGCGATGCGGACTCGCGTAACCCGATCAAGGATGGCACTTTGCCGTCGGGGGCGATTGCCTATGGAATCCTGCCGCGCCTGTCGTTCGGGCTGGCCGTGACCTCGCCCTTCAGCTTCACGACCGATTATGAATCGACCAGCTGGGCACGGTATACCGCCGACAAGACCAACCTTCGCATGGTCGACATTCAGCCGTCCTTGGCCTTCGCGATCACGCCCGAGATCAGCATCGGCGCTGGCGTCAACGCCGAATATGTGAAGGCGAGCCTCTCCAATTCCCTGCCCAATCTCTCGCCCTTGCTGCCGGATGGGCATCAAACGCTGAAGGGTAATGGCTGGGATTGGGGCTGGACCGTCGGTGCGCAATTCCATGCCGGCAATGCCGTTACGGTCGGCCTGAGCTACAAATCGAGCATCAAGCATAAGCTCGACGGCAACGTCATCACGGCGGGCCTGGCGGGCCCGATCGCCGGGCTGAACGGCATGATTCCAACCTCGGCCGAATTCCGCACGCCATGGCAGGCGATGGTCGGCATCCGCGCCAAGGTGACGCCCGCGCTGACGCTCAATGCGGAGATCAATCGCTTTGGCTGGAACAAGTTCGACACGATCAAGCTGGGCGCGCCGCTCAACGTCGCGATCCCCGAAAATTACGGCAATAGCTGGAGCTATGCCGGCGGCCTCGATTACGCGATCTCGCCGGGCGTAACGCTCCGTGCGGGCATCCAGCGCGATCAATCGCCGACCCGGGACATGCATCGCGACGCGCGCGTGCCCGACAGCAACCGCTGGAACTTCGCCGCGGGTGGCAGCTTCGACGTGACCAAAGGTGTCGGGATCGATGCCGCGGTGAATTATATCAAATTCAAGGACGCCAGCATCGACCGCACCACCGCCGCCTATGCGGGCTCGCCGGTGCAAACGCCGATCCTGGTCAACGGCAGGATCGAGAATGCGCATGCGCTCGTCCTGTCAATCGGGGCGCATGTGAAGTTCTGATGCAAAAAGCGGCGGACATGATGCGTGACAATGCTCCGGCGGCGGCGCCGCCGGAGGCGATGCCGCCGATCGCGCCGCGCTTGCTGACGGACTTGCTCGACAAGGCAGTTGCGCAGCACGGCGGCCGGTCGGCGATCGATTTTCTCGGGCGCCGCTGGACCTATCGGGAGCTGGGCGAGCTCGTTCGCCGGGCCGCGCGCGGCTTGCAGGATCTGGGCGTCAAACCGGGGATGCGCGTTGGCTTATGCCTGCCCAACACGCCTTATTTCGTGATCTTCTATTTCGCAGTGCTTCGCGTTGGCGGGGTCGTGGTCAATTTCAACCCGCTTTATGTCGAGCGCGAGCTGAAGCATCAAATCGTGGATTCGGGCACGACGATCATGATCGTGCCCGATCTCGAGATGATCCATTCCAAGGTTGCCCGGATCGCGGCGGAGACGGGGCTCACCAACATCGTCGTCTGTCCGTTCGGGGCGGTGCTGCCGCCTCTGAAACGCGCCGCTTTCGCGCTCTTCAAGCGACGCGACATAGCTCGCATTCCCAGGGATTCACGGCATGTCCGCTTCGCCGACCTGATCGCCGATCATGCCGATCCCGAGCCGGTCGCGCAGTCGCCGCACGATCTGGCCGTGCTCCAATATACCGGCGGCACGACCGGCCAACCCAAGGGCGCGCGACTGTCCCACGCCAATCTCGCCGCCAACAGCGCACAGATGATCCGGCATGTCGGTCATCTGCCCGACCGACAGGAGCGCACGCTTGGCGTGCTGCCGCTGTTTCATGTTTTCGCATTGACGACGGTGCTCGATTATTCGGTCGATACCGCTGCCGAGATGGTGCTGCTGCCGCGCTTCGAAATGAAGCAGTTCCTCGCGACGATCCGTCGGACCCGGCCGACCCAATTCTTCGGCGTGCCGACCATCTACGCGGCGATGGACGCGCTCCCCGACAGGAGGGCGCCGGATCTGAGCACGATGAAGACCTGTATTTCGGGTGGCGCGCCTTTGCCGTTCGAGGTGCGCGACCAGTTCGAGCGCCGCTATGGCTGCCGGTTGGTCGAGGGATATGGCCTGTCGGAGGCGAGCCCGATCATCGCCTGCAACCCGTGCGAGGGGGTGGTCAAGAACAATAGTTGCGGCCCCGCTTTCCCCGAAACCGTGCTGGAGATACGCGACCTCGACGATCCGCATCGCGTGCTGGGCAGAGGCGAGCGTGGCGAGGTGTGCGCGCGCGGTCCGCAGGTGATGCAGGGTTATTGGAATCGTCCGGACGATAATGAGACGGTCTTCGTCGATGGTGCGCTTCGCACCGGCGACGTGGGGTATCTCGATGAAGACGGCTATCTTTTTCTGGTGGATCGCATCAAGGACCTGATCCTGTGCGGGGGGTATAACGTCTATCCGCGTATCATCGAGGATGCACTTTACGAGCATCCCGCGGTGGCGGAGGCGGTGGTGATCGGGGTGCCGGATGCGTATCGCGGTCAATCGCCCAAGGCATTTGTGGCGCTCCACGCGGGCATGCACGCCGACGAGGACGAATTGTGCGCGTTTCTGCAGGAAAGGCTGAGCAAGATCGAGATGCCGTCCAGTATCGAACTGCGCGACAGCCTGCCCAAGACGATGATCGGCAAGCTTTCCAAGAAAGCGTTGGCCGACGAGGAAGCGGCGAGGCGCGCGGCATGACCGCCCGCCACAAGCCGTCCGACGACCACGCTGCCTTGAAGGGCATTCAGGAGGTCGCCAAGGAACTCGGCCTCACGATGCGCGCGTTGCGCTTCTATGAGGACAAGGGCCTGATCGCGCCGCAGCGCGTCGGCACCACGCGCATTTACGGCAAGCGCGAAGTGGCGCGCGTGCGCCTCGTCCAGCGCGGCCGGCGGCTGGGCTTCACGGTGCGCGAGATCCAGGAATTCCTCGATCTCTACGATGCAGACCCGGAGCATGTGGAGCAGATGCGCCTGCTGATCGTGCGCGTGCGCGAGCGGCTGGCCGAGCTGGAGCAGCGCCGTGCGGGGATCGAGGAGGCGATCGCCGAACTGCGCGAGATGGAACGCGAGACGCTCGAGAGCCTCGAAAAGGCCGGCAAACCCGCCTAGATCTTGATCGGTTCGAGCTGAATCAGGCTCTAGCCCACCTTCGTCGGCGGCGCGCACAATTCCGCCTGCTTGGCGCGGTCGCGCAGGATCTTGTCGATATAATAATCCAGATAATCCTGGCTTTGCCGGCGTTCCTGCGCGGATTTTATCAGCGGCCCGGCGCCCCTGATCCATCCGTCGATGCAGGTCTGTTTGGGCGCCGATCCGGCTGCGCAATCGAGCAAATCGTCGAAAGCCAACCGGTAGAGGTGGAAATCGGCGTGACTGAGGGGCTGGCCGTGGCCCGGGTAAAGGATCGCGAAATCGGCGCGGTCGATCGCGTCCAGCGCATGCCGCCAGCCATCCGCACAGGCGGTGTCGAAGAAGGGCAGGGGCAGCACGACCAAATCACCGGCCGCTATGATCCGCGCTTTCGGATCATAGACCCAGGTGTCGCCTTCCGTGGCGCCGAAGGGCGCGAGCCGTAATTCCAGCGTGCGACCCGCGTAAGGAAGCCTCGTGGTGCCGGTGACCGGGACATCGGGCAGCAAGTCGCGGCGATCGGAAATCGCCTCATAGCCCAAGCGGATATCGGCCTTGTCCGCCTCGGAGACGGACGGGTCGGCCAGCGTCTTCTGCGCATTTTCGAGCGAACGCGCGAGGAAGTGGTCCAGCGCGCCATAGATTGCTTCACTCGTATAGAGCTTGGCATTCGGATAGACCGCGCGCAGTTCCTGATTTCCACCGCTGTGATCGAGATGCCAATGCGTGTTCACGATCGCGACGATCGGCTTGTGGCGCGCGCGAGCATGTTCGAGGATCGCCTGCTGATGCTCCTTGTGGCGGCCCGTATCCACGACGATCAGGCCGCGCGCATCCTCGAAGATGATCGTGTTGCCGTCGGGCTGGCGGTCGGCTGGAAAAGCCCCCGGAATCAGCGTGATCGGGAAAGCCCCCGGTGCCGGCGCCGCCCCGAGCAGTGCCAGACCGAGAAACACCCCGACCAGGTCTTTCCTCATTTGGACGGTTTGCGGAACTTCAGCGCGAACTGGCTGGTATGGCCGCGGATCGTCTTGTCGAACACGGCGATGGTGAGCGGATCCTTGGGATTGAGCAGGACGTCGCTCTTGCCCGCATAGTCGAACCCCGCCGCCTTCGCTTCCTTGATCACCGTGTCGGGATCGATGCGATGGAGCGTATCGGTGTCGGCGGTGCCGTGGCCGGCAGCGCTCTTATGATCGATCACGATGAAGATGCCGCCGGGCTTGAGCGCGCGATAAGCCATTTTCGCGAAGGCCGCCGTGCCGGGCTTACCCATGAAAGGGTCGCCATAATCATGGTAATTTTGCGAGGTCCAGATCAGGTCGAGCGGCTCCGGCGCGGTCAGTTCGGCCGAGGGCTGCACCTGAACCACGACGTTGGGATAATGCGGATCGGCGGCGATCTGGTGTAATTTGGCGACGTCGCCCGACGCCTCCTTGGCATATGGCGCGGGCCAGACCGCATGGACCTTGCCTTTGGGGCCGACGATCGTGCTGAAGATGCGCGTCCAATAGCCATTGCCCGGGATCAGATCGAGCACGCGCTGGCCGCTATGCACGCCCGACAGGCCGACCAGCTCGGCGGGATGGCGGCGCGCATCGTCGCCGCGCTGGGCGGCACGCCCGGGATCGGCGAGCGCGCTTGCCACTTGCGCCGCGTTCGACGCGGGCGCGGCGTGAAGGCAGCTCGCGCCGGCAACAAACAACGCGACGGCAAAAGAACGACCGATCAGTGTCCCAGGCATGGATTCCTCCCATTTGCTTGCATGGGCCATACGCCCGCCTCGTGCGATCACGCAGTCAAGAAGACATAAAGATTCGCTAATTCGAACTATTGGCTGTGGACGTGCACAGCGAAGTCGCGAACCGCCGCAGTCGTGGCCGTGGCGCGGTTTCGCGGTGAACGACGTGCTCGCCAATCTCGACGAGGATCAGGATCGACCGATGCTCCACGCGCTGCTGTTGCTTGACAAGGTTTTGGCTAGAGAAGGCCGCACCCAATAGGCCGTGGCGATCGCCCGCAAGGGCTGAGGCTGGAGCGTGAATCAGGTTCTATTCAAGGTCTAACGCCGCCGGTAGCGGAAGTACCAGACCTCGTGCCCGATGCGGCGGGCCTTGGCTTCGTAGCGCGTCTCGGGCCAGTCGTCGGGGCGGACGAGGAAGTCCCGCGGGCCTTGCGCCAGCCATTCGAAATGCGGGCTCTGGCCCATCACCATCATCGCCCAGCGGCAATAGATGGGGTGATCGGTGCCGAAGCGGAATTCGGCGCCGGGCTTGAGCTTGGCGGCGAGCAGGTCGATCGGGCCCTTGTTCATGAAGCGCCGCTTGGCGTGGCGCGACTTGGGCCAGGGATCGGGGTGGAGCAGATAGGCGCGGGCGAGGCTGGCATCGGGCAAGCGCTCGATCACGTCGAGCGCGTCGCCATTGTAGATACGGATATTGGCGAGGCCCTCATCGTCGACATGCATCAGCAGCCCGACCACGCCGTCGAGAAAGGGCTCGCAGCCGATAAAGCCATGATCGGGCCGCATTGTCGCCTGACCGGCGAGATGCTCGCCACGTCCGAAGCCGATTTCCAGCTCGACCGGGCGATCGTCGCCGAACAAAGCAGAGGCGGTCAGCGCGCCCTCGGGCGGTACCGATATTTGGGGCAGCAGGCGTTCGGTCAGCGCCGCCTGGCCGGCGCGCAGCTTATGCCCGGTGCGGCGGCCGTAAAGGCGGCGGATGGTGGTCGGATCGGACATATATAACCGTCACCCCGGCGGAGGCCGGGGCCGCTGGAGATATTCGAAACGCGGCGCTTCAAGACGCAGCGGCCCCGGCCTCCGCCGGGGCGACGGATTCGATCAGTGCTTTTCGGTCGAAGTGCCCGAAACCGCGGGGGCAGCGTCGCCGGCGATATTATGCTTCGGCTGCTTCGCGGCCTCGGCTTCGGTCTGAACCGGTACGTTCTTCGCCTTGGCAGCGTCGGCGCCGGTCGCTTCGGCGGCGGCCTTCTCGGGACCGGCGGCGCCGGCCGCAGGCGCGGCGGGCAACGGCAGTGGATGGTCACCCTGCTTGTTGAGGTAGGCGATCACGTTGGCGCGATCCTGCGGGTTGGACAGGCCCGCGAAGGTCATCTTGGTGCCCGGCGCATAGGCCTTCGGGCTGGTCAGCCAGGCATTGAGGCTATCGAAATCCCACTTGCCGCCCTTGCTCTTGAGCGCATCGGAGAAAGCGAAACCACCGCGGCCGGTCGCTGCCGCCTCGCCGACCACGCCATAGAGATTCGGGCCGAGCGCGTTGGCGCCGCCCTTGTCCGCATTGTGGCAGGCGGCGCATTTCTTGAAGACGTCTTCGCCCTTGGCGGCATCGGCCTGGCTCATATAAAAAGCGAAGGGCTTCTCGGCCGCCGCAACGGCGCCGCCTTCCTGCTCCACGCCCTGGACCTCATAGCCCATTTTTTCGGGGCGCTCGCTCTTGAAATGTTCGCCCGTGACGATCGTCAGGCCAAGACCGATGATGCCGGCAAACAATACCCAGCCAGCAATCGTGTTCGTGCGATCGTTCATGCCCCTGCCTGACCCTCAAAGGTTTGCGATATACCC
>Ga0207657_10002833_pt1 | contig 18623 bp, 19 predicted proteins | sample KBSC33metaG_FD_184316 | JGI IMG/M metagenome (GOLD analysis project Ga0207657, IMG submission 184316) | Corn rhizosphere microbial communities from Kellogg Biological Station, Michigan, USA - KBS C3-3 metaG (SPAdes) (version 2) | ecosystem: Host-associated > Plants > Roots > Rhizosphere > Soil ... | reverse complement strand
CGCCGTCGAACGTCAGCACCTCGTTGACGAGTTCGCCGCGATGGTTGCGGTAGTTGATCACCAGCGTCGACTCACCGCGATAGACGCCGATGATGTCGAAGTGCAGCTCCGGCAACGCCTTCAGCGCCGTCGTCCAGTAGTCCCGCAACGCCGCCTTGCCGCGCACCACTCCCCCGCTCTCGGGCACCACGCGCGCCGCCACCGGTGAGGTGAATACGATGTCGTCATGAAAGTGGTCGAGCACCGCCTCGATGTCGTGGGCGTTCCACGCCCGCACCCATTGGTCCGCCGGAAATGCCGTCACCTCCGGCATACCGGGGTGAAAGCTGTAGCGCCGAGCCGGGGGCGCCGCGGGCTCGGGGTCGCGCAGCGCCGGTGCCACGGCCAGGCGCGCGACCTGCGTGCCCGAGCCCTGCCGGGCGCTGAGATAGCCCTCGGCGATGAGCTGCTCGTACACCTCCACCACCGTTCCGCGCGAGACACCCAGGTCGCGCGCCAGCACACGCGTGGCGGGCAGCCGCTCGCCGACCGCGATGCGTCCGTCGCGGATCGCGTCGCGCAGGGCCTCCTCCAGTCCACGGCGCCTTCCGGCCCCCGGCTTGGGGGCGAGCAGGAGATCAGAATTGGTCCACGATCCCGGCACCAAATTGGAGCTTAACGATGGATCAATTTCGCCGTAGCCTTGCGGCCATGATCACCACACAGCCACACACGAGATTCAGCTTTGCCGAGTCCGCCCCCGATACCTACAAGGCCATGATCCACCTCGACCACAGCGTCGATCTCGACCCAGCGCTGTACGACCTCGTGAAGGTGCGCGCGTCGCAGATCAACGGCTGCGCCTACTGCGTGGACATGCACGCGCGCGACGCCCGCAAGGGCGGCGAGACCGAGCGGCGCGTCTACGGCGTCACCGCCTGGCGCGAGTCGCCGTTCTTCACGGACCGTGAGCGGGCCGCCTTCGCCGTCTGCGACGCGATCACGCTGCTGCCGCACGCGGGTCTCCCCGACAGCATCTACGCTGCCGCGCGCGAGTTCTTCGACGAGGAGGAGCTGGCGCAGCTCATCGGCGCCGTGGTCGTGATCAACGCGTGGAACCGCATCGCGGTGTCGACGCATATCGTTCCGGAGGAATGACCGACCTCGCAGCCAAGGCCCAGGCACTCCGCGAACTGCACCGCCCCGGCGATCCGCTGATCCTCGCCAACGCGTGGGACGTGTCGACCGCGAAGCAGGTGGTGGCCGCCGGCTTCCCGGCAGTGGCCACCACCAGCTCGGGCGTGTCGTGGTCGCTCGGCCACGAGGACGGCGAGGACACGCCAGCCGACGAGATGTTCGAGGTGGCCGCGCGCATCGCCGCTGCTGTGGACGTGCCGGTGACCGCCGACCTCGAGAGCGGCTACGGGATGTCTCCCGCCGAGCTCGTGGAGTCGATGCGTCAGGCGGGCGTGGTCGGCCTCAACTTCGAGGACACGAACCACGCGGCCGAGCCGCGCGCGATGTTCGATCCGCACGAGCAGGCCGCTCGCGTGGCGGAGCTGCGCGAGGCCTCGTGCGCCGCGGGCCATGACATCGTGATCAATGCGCGCGCAGACTCCTACCTCGTCGGAGTCGACAACCCGCTCGAGGACAGCCTGGACCGCCTGCGCCTCTACATCGAGGCTGGCGCCGACAGCGCGTTCCCCGCTGGAGTGAAGGAGGAGGCGGACATCGAGCGCCTCACCAGCGAGCTCAGCGTGCCGGTCAACGTGCTGCTGATCCCCGGGGTGCCGGACATCCCTCGGCTGGCAGAGCTCGGCGTGGGCCGGGTGAGCGTGGGCGGCGGCCTGGCCAAGGCGTCGCTCGCCTTCCACGCGCACAAGCTCGAGGGCCTGCGCGCGGGCCAGAGCTACTGGTAGCCGCCTTCTCATACATACGTCCAAAGCACGACTAGCCCGGGGTTTGGCGGGGAACAAGTGGGCTACGCGCAATCGGGGTCGCAGCCCCGCTCCGGATGAGAATGGAACCCAGGCAACGGCCCTCCGACGGGAGGGTCGTTTCCTTTTGAAGCTCTCAGCTCGTGGGTCGTACGGGGGTGAGCCCGAGGATCCGCTCCCACAGCGCCGAGCAGGCGGTGGCGATGCGGACGATCACGGCGCGCAGAGGCGTGAAATAGAAGATCAGCGCGACGCCGATGCCGATCAGCGCGCCGCCCACGACGTCGCCCGGATAGTGCACGCCCACGTATACGCGCGAGAAGGCCACGATCGCGGCGAGCACGAAGCAGATCGCGCCGATCGTGCGGTCGTAGAGCCAGAGCGCCATCGCCATCGCGAACGCGCCGGTGGCGTGGTCGCTCGGAAAGCCGGGATCGCGCCCGTGCGAGATCAGCAGCTCGGAATGCGGATGCGCCACGAATGGCCGCGTGCGGTCCACGGCGTTCGCGATCGGCTGCACGATCAGCAGCGCCACGCCTCCAGCGGCAGTGGCCATCACGGCGCCGATGCGCCGCTCCAGCCTGTGAGTGCGCCACGGGTACAGGAAGGTGAGCGCCACAATCGCCACGATCACGAACACGAGGTCGTTTGCGGCAAATCGCATGGGACCGTGTAAGAAGTCGGGCCCTGCGCCGTCAATCGCCTTGTAGATGGAGTAATCCATGAACCGGATGAACCTAGCGGGATACCGTCCTGTTAGCTGCGATCGGCCATTTGAATGCTCTTAGGACTGCTCCTCGCCCTCGCCGCCTCGGCGCTCTTCAACATCGCGGTCGCGGTGCAGGCGCTCGACGCGCGCGAGCTGCCGCGTGAGCTGTCGCTCCGGATCGACCTGCTGCGTCGGCTGGTGCGGCGCAGGCGCTGGCGCTTCGGCATGCTACTGGCGCTGCTGGGCTGGCCACTGCACGCCGCCGCCCTGGGCTCCGCGCCGCTCACCGCGGTGCAGCCGGCGCTGGCAGCGGGCCTCTTGATCCTGCTGTTCGTCGCAGCCCGCACGCTCGACGAGCCGGTCGGCGCGCGCGAGGTGGCGGCGGTGCTGCTGATCATCGCCGGCGAGGCGGGACTGGCGTGGGCGGCGCCCGACCACAGCGGCACACACACCCACGGGTGGGGCCTGACCGCGACGCTCTGCGCACTTGGCGCGATCGCGCTCTTCCCCTACGCGCTGCGCGACCGCCAAGGCGCGGGCGGTCACGCGGCGATCGTCAGCGCGGGCGTGGCGTTCGCGCTCAGCGGCTTCGTGACCAAGCTCGTGTCCGACGACCTGAACGACGGCGCGATCTTCACCGCCTGGCTGTGGGCGGACCTGGTGCTCGCCGCGGCGATCGTGGGCGTGCTCAGCGAGAACAGCGCGTTCCAGGTGCGACCCGCCAGCCAGGTGGCGCCGCTCGTGTTCAGCGCGCAGACGGTGCTGCCCGTCCTGCTCGCCCCCGTCGTCGGCGGCGAGAGCTGGGGCGACACGCCGCTCGGCGGCGGCGCCGTGGTGATCGCGCTGGCGGCGGTGGTGGCGGGCGTGGTGTTGATCGCGCGCTCGCGGGCGGTCGGCACGCTGATCTCGCCGCACGCCACGGAGCTAATCGTCGAGCCGGAGCACGAAGGGGGCCGAGCACATGCCTACGACCAGGGTGCCGGCGGCCATCGCGAGGTAGACGTCCGAGATGCTGAGCGCACCGGTTAGGGCGCTGGCAAGCGCGCCGCCCGCGGCAATCGAGCCGAGCAGGATCATGCGCCCGGCGATGCCCACCCGAGCTTGGAGACGATCCGGCGCACGGCGCTGGCGTTCGCCGATCAGCACAACGCTGTAAACGCCCAGGATCAGGAAGTAGCACAACACGCCCACCAGGGCGACAGGGAAGCCGCCGGCGATCCCGAGCAACGCGATCGTTAGTGGCGAGACCACGAGGCAGGCAGCGACCACTTGGTTTCCGCCGAGCCGGCGCGAGAGCCCAGGTGCCGCGATCGAGGCTGAGAGCGTGCCCAGCGACGAGATCGCCATGATCGCGCCGACCTCGCCCGAGCTCAGTCCGATGCCGTCGCGCAGCAGAGGCACCAGCAACGCGAACGCCCCGGCGCCCGCCAGGCTCGCCACGATCGCGATCACCGTGTAGGTGGCGATGCCGCGGTTGTGCAGCATGAAGCGCACACCCTCCCGAACGGAGCCCTTGCCGGCCGGCTCGGCTTGGTGGGAAAACGACACGTGGATCACGCCGATGGCCAGCGCAGCGAGGGCCAGCGCGATCGCTTCGGCTGCGAGGGTCCGGCCTGGACCGATCGCCGCCACGAGCGCGCCGCCCAGCGCGGGTCCGGCGAACAGACCTATCGACCAGGCGGCCGACAGTGCCGACTGCCCCTCTGTGAAGTGGTCGCGACCGACGATCGATGCCACCGCGCCGAACGCCGCAGCGTCCACGAACACACGCCCGCTGCCGACCGCGAACCCGGCGGCGTAGACCACGCCGACCGGCGGCGCGCCGGCGATGGTCCAGAGTGGGATCACCGCGGCGCAGAGCGCCTGCGATACGTGGCCGCAAACCATCACCGTGCGCGGTGCCAGCCGGTCGCCGATTGATCCGGCGCTCAGCCCGAACACCACGTACGGGATGATCGTGAACGAATAAACGAGCCCGGCCTGCGCGTGCGAGCCGCCGTTCTGAAGGATCAGCCACGGCAACGCGACGAGCGACACGCCGATCGCGATCGCGTCGAGCGCCTGCGCGCCGAGGAACAGCCGTCCGTCGCGGGCAGCGAGCATGGAGCTGCGGAGAAGCACTTAAGACCTCCTGGGACGTTTCGAGAGCCTGGGCTGCTCGCCTCTAGTGAGGCGGCGCGTCTCTCAACGCCGGTCTGAGGAGGACCAGTGCACCATCATGGCCCAGCCAGCATAACCCGTAAGACGAGTTGCGGCAGGGCGTGGGCGGTGAGCACGCAGCCCGCGCCCACGATCACGAGCGCCGACACCGCGGGCAGCGCCGCAACGAGGCGGCCGGACATGTTGATGCGCGAGGTGAGCCTGTTCGCGTAGACCACCACCAGACCGAGCCCCGTGAGCGTGGCCGCCAGGCCCAGGCTGAACATCGTGATCAGCAGCAGGCCGAGCGCGATCTGATGCTGCGCGATCGCGGCGAGCAACACGACCAGCGCCGAGGGACACGGAATCAGGCCGGCCGACGCGCCCATGGCGATGATCCCCTTCGGGGATATGTCCGCCGTCCGCCGACCGCCGTCGGCCGGGTGGTGGTGATGGCCGTAATGGTGATGACTGGGAACTGGGAACTGGGAACTGGCAACTCGCTTGCGCAGCACCGCAGCTCCGATGACAACCACCATCAGCCCGGATACGAGATTGAGCCATGGGTAGAGCTGCTCGGGCAGGATCCACTGCGACAGGAGCAGCGTGACGACACCGAGCGCGAACACGCCGATCGTGTGCGTGACCGTGACCGTCGCGCCCAGCGCGACGGCGTGCCGCGCCCGCCCGCGCGTGCCGACGAGGTAGGCGGCAACCATCGTCTTGCCGTGCCCGGGGGAGAGCGCGTGCATCGCTCCCCATGCGAGTGCCGCGAGCAGGAAGAACACGAGCACGCCGCGCCCCGCGGCGGCGTCCGCGAACACGCCGGCGAAGCCGTCGCCCGACCGGTTGTGCGTGGTGGCCTCGCCTTGATCGGGACCCTTTGGCGCGGTCAGCGAGCCGTTGCCCGGCTTGACCGAGAGCGTGGCGTCGCGCTCGTCCAGCGGGCTTCTGAGCGCGCTCTTTGGATAGCTGCGCAGGCCGCTGGTCGGGTCACCCGAGGAGACGCTCGAGTGCACGTCCGTGCCACTGCCCGGCTGCGCGACGATCGCCTTCCAGCCGATGCGGCCCGGGAACGTGCCGTCGTGAAATTGCACGCTGCGCGGGCCCGGCACGCGCGCCACCAGGGGCAGCACCACGCGCGTGAGCTTGAGCCCGCCCTGCCCGGGCGGAAACGAGATCTGGCCCGGCCCCGCGACCGCCAGCGGCACCCGCGCACCGTTCACGGTGAGCACGAGGCCACGCTCAACCTCGGCCCGCTTCTTCGCGAGAACCGCGTCGGAAGACAGCCCGCGCTCCTGGAACGTCGGGATCTCCGCCTGATCGAGGATGTACGTCACGTCCACGCGATCGGCCGACACCCGCAGCCGGTCCAGGTGGTTGATGCTGAAGTTGCCGAGTGGATGCGCCGAGGCCGAAGCGGCGAGAAGGGCGAAGAGGGCGACAGCGATAAGCAGGACCCGAGCCCTCACCCTGTCACCTGCAATCTGCCACCTGCAATCTCCGCGAGCGCCCTCTCCGCACGTGGCGCGTAAAGTGGCGAAAAGCGGCGATTGAGCGCGACGCTGCGAGCGAGGTACGCCCGCGCCTCTCCTGCGCGGCCGGCGGCCGAAGCGCTCAACCCCGCGTGGAACAGGAACATCGGATCGCGCGATCCGAGCGCCAGCGCCCGGTGCCCGAAGCGCAGTCCCTCCGCCGGCCGGCCGGCGCGCGTGAGTGCCCAGCCGAGGGCATCCGCCGAGCGCACGCTGGGAGCCTGCGCCCACGCGCGCCGCGCCAGCACGACGGCCCGAGCCGGGCTGCCGTGGCTCGCCTCGAACAGGGCGAGGTCCACGTCGGTGTTCACGCCGTTCGCCTGGAGCAGCTTCTCCTCGGCGCCCACGAGCGCGAGGTCGCGTCGGGCGGCGGCGCGCCGTCCGGCGGCCAGTTCCGTCTCTCCGAGCGCCACCACGTACTGCGGCAGCGGCAGGCGCGCCACCGCGTCGCGGTAGCGGCGGATCGCGATGCTGAAGCGCCCGTGCGCCGCCTCGACACCCGCCAGCCCGGCGCTGGCCGGCACGTAGCCCGGGAAGCGGGCGAGCGCCGTGCGGTATGCCTCGCGCGAATCGTCCAGGCGCCCGACCGTGAAGTAGAGGTTGCCGAGCAGCGTCTGCACGTAGGCCACGTTCTCCGCCGCCTGCCCGCCGGCGGACACGGCCAGCTTCATCGCGCGAATCGCGCCGGGCAGGTCGCCGTGCAGCTCGCGCCAGTAGGACACGCGCGCGTACGAGGCGAGGTTGGGCTGCGCGTCCACCATCAGGTGCAGCGTGCGCCGCGCTTCGGCGTAGCGTCCGAGCTCCACCTGCGCGTCCACGATGTCGCCGAGTGGCTTGACCACATAGGGCGCGGCCATCCGGGCCTGTTCCGCGTAGTCGAGCCCGCCGCGGAAGTCGTGGCGGGCGAGCGCCAGGGTGCTCGCGCCGGTCAGAGCAGCGGGGTCGCGCGGATTCAGACGAAGCGCCGTGTGTAGCACCGCGCCCGCGCGCGTGTAGTAGGAAGCGTCGCCCGTCTCGCGCACCTTCTGCAGATATGCGTCGGCCAGGAGGCCGTAGCCGCGCGAGTCCTTGGGGTGCGCGCGGACGAGCGCCTGGAAGCTCTTGATGCGGGTGTCGGTGGAGGCGCCCACCAGCGCGGCCGGGTTGTCGGCGTCGCTCACCGTGTCGTGCACCCGCGAGCCGCGGTTCACGAGCATGAACACCACCAGCGCGACCGCGAACACGGCGGCCACCGCGAGCAGCCTGAGGAGGCCCGCCGAAGCGGGCCTCCTGGCTGTGCTGTTCCCAGCTCCGTTCACCGTTACGGGGTGGGAGCGTGGGGCGGGGTGATCGGCTTCGGGATCTGCGAGTCGAATCCCGAGGTCGGCTCCGCGAGGTAGGGGAAGGAGGACAGGAACGGCTTGTCGTTCGCGTCCACTCCGTCACCGAGCGGAACGTTGTTGCCCTTCAGCGCGCCGGCGACAACACGGAGCGAGATGTCCGTCACGTCGTCGGTGAGCCTGCGCCCGTCCGGGAACCCCTGGAGGTCACCGCCGAGGACGCCGAGCGGGTTGGGATTGGCGCTGGGCGGCACGCCGAGGTTGATCTTCAGCGTGTCGGCCGGCACGGGGTGCTTGCCGATCTGCGTCTTGCCGGGGATGCCGGTGAGCAGAGCCTGCACGATGTCCGTGCGGTTGGTCTCCGGCGCGTGGATGTCGAACAGCAGGTTCATCACGTGCGCCAGCTCCGGCTTGAGGACGTACTGGCCGTACAGCTTCGCGTCCTGGCTCGGCTGGGTCGCGTTGAAGTGATCCTTCTGGCCGAGCGGGATCACGACCTCGTTCACCAGCGGGTTGCCAAGTCGGCTCACCTGCACGAAGCCGTCGTCGCCGGACTTCTTGCCGTGCTTCCTGTGGCCCCTGTGCTTCTTCGCGGCAGCTGAGACCACGGCCCTGCGGCCGTTCACCTGCAGGCGCGGACGCTCGGTCGAGGTCCAAACACCCACAACCGCGTTGGCGGCAGACGGACCGCTCACGGACTTGCCGTCCACGGTCACCTCGGACTTCGGGATCTGGAGCACGATCGAGTGCACTCCGTAGCCCGCCAGGTCGTCCTTGCCGCCGCCCTGGTTGCCGGTGCCCAGACGCAGGTTGATGGCGTCGAAGGCGGTACCGAGGTCGACGAAGAACGGATCGTCACGCTGCCCCGCGAACACCCTGCCGCCACCGGCCAGCGAGTGGATCGCCTGGTTCGCGACGGCGGTGTAGTTGGGGATCGTCTTCGGGCCGACGTTGTTCGGCGCGACTGGGATTCCCTTCCCGACCACCTTCTCCGAGACGAGCTTGCCCTTCCTGTACTTCTCGCGGGTAACCGTGTAGCTCTGCTGGACCTGGAGCTTGGGATCGTGGATCCCGCTGACGCCCGGCAGCGCGTACAGGAACGAGTTCTTGTTCAGGTAGTGAGTCTTGAACTTGAACTGGTAACGGATGTCGTACACGCCGTCACCGGTGTTGTCGACGTTGATGTAGTAGTGCGCGCGGTCATCGAACCGGTAGAAGTTCGGACCGCCCGCCGGATCCTCGAACGGGATCCAGTCCGACGCCACCGTCAGCGCGTTCGGAGCGTCAGGCGCCGTGAACGCGTAGATGTCGGTGTCGTCCGCGGTCGGGTCCAAAGCCGACAGCGGGGCCTCACGGTGACTCGAGCCGAAGCTCATTGACACAGCGATCGCCGCCGCGGCAAGGATCACCGCGAAGAAGAGCCGTTTCATAGCTCCCTTCCTTTCGGTAAGGCGGGGTTGAGGGGGAAGCCCGCCGGCGAGTCCTGGCCTGACGGGTTACTTGGCTCTTAGTTCGCGCCTGGCCCGGCGGCGGATCACTCCCGCGCTACGAAACAGGCGCGGGGCGTGAGGCGTCGGTGAACTCGCGGAACAGCCCCGTGACGATGAAGGCGGTCTGCTCGCCGATGTCCACGGCGTTGTCGCCCATCCGCTCGAGCGCCCGGCCCACGCCGAGCATCATCATCGCCCACTCGCGCGTGTCCACGTCCTCACCGGCCTCGAGCGCGATGCGGAAGGCCTCGCGGTGCATGCGGTTCACGGCGTCGTCGCGCGAGACCAGGTCCTCGGCCAGCTCGACGTTGCGCGTGCAGAACGCCCGCTTGGCCTGCTCGATCATCGCCGCCACGTGGCGGCCCATCTCGAGCAGCGTGCCGAGCAGCTCAGGCACGACCGGCGGCTCGTGGCCGGTCAGCGGGATCGTCTTCGCGATGTTCACGCACTGGTCGCCCATGCGCTCCACGTGCTTGATCACGTCGAGCAGCGCGGCCACGAGGCGCAGGTCCGTGGCCACCGGCGCCTGGCGCGCGAGCAGCGACAGGATGCCCTGATGCACCTCGAGGTAGCGCCCGTCGATCCGGTCGTCGTCCTGCACCACCATCAGAGCCAGCTCCACGTCCTGCTGCTGTAGCGCCTCCATCGTGCGCTCGAGCGTGGTCACCACCATGTCGAGCCCGGCCAGCGCCTGGCTCTCGAGCTCGGTCAGCTCTTCCTGGAAAGCGTGTCGCGTGGTCTCGGGCATGCGATCAGCCGAACTTTCCGGTCACGTACTGCTCGGTACGGTCGTCATCCGGGTTGGTGAACATCTTCTCCGTATCGGCGTGCTCCACCAGCTCGCCGCTGAGCATGAACGCCGTCGTGTCCGCCACGCGGGCCGCCTGCTGCATGTTGTGCGTGACGATCACGATCGTGTACTTGGTCTTGAGCTCGTCGATCAGCTCCTCGATCTTCAGCGTGGCGATCGGGTCGAGCGCCGAGCACGGCTCGTCCATCAGGATCACCTCGGGCTCGGCCGCCAGCGTGCGCGCGATGCACAGCCGCTGCTGCTGGCCGCCCGAGAGGCCGATGCCCGCCTTGGCCAGCCGGTCCTTCACCTCGTCCCACAGTCCGGCGCTGCGCAGGCTTGCCTCCACCCGCTCCTTCAGGTGAGAGCCCTTCGCGCCGCGCAGGCGCAGGCCGGCCGCCACGTTGTCGTAGATCGACATGGTGGGGAACGGGTTGGGCTTCTGGAACACCATGCCGACCGCGCGGCGCACCGCCACGACGTCCACGCGCGAGTCGTACACGTCGGTGTCGTCCACCATCACCTTGCCGGTGGCGTACGCGCCGGGGATCTCCTCGTGCATGCGGTTGATGCAGCGCACCAGCGTCGACTTGCCGCAGCCGGAGGGACCGATCAGCGCGGTCACGCGGTTCGGCTCGAAGTCGATCGACAGGTCCTTGATCGCGTGCTGCTCGCCGTAGTAGGCGTTCAACTCGCCGACCGTCACGCGGTGGCCGGCCTGCTGCGGCGCCGCAACCGGGGTGGCGGTCGCGGCGCCCTGCTCGCGGCCGAAGCGCCCGCGGGTGGTGGCCGGCGGTTCGGAAGTCATTTCCTTGGCCTCCTGGGGGTTCATGTGAGGCGGCTCCTTCGTGAGACGAATCGGGCAATCAGGGTCAGCAGGAGGATCAGCATCACGAGCGTGAGCGCCGCCCCCCAGGCGCGGGCCACCAGGCGATCCTGGGCCTGTCCCACGTCGGTGAAGATCTGGAGTGGGAGCGAGTTCATCCGGTCCCCGAGGTTGAAGGTGGTGCCATTCACGATCGCGGCCGTGAACAGGAGCGGGGCGGTCTCGCCGGCGGCGCGCGCGATCGCGAGCAGCGAGCCGGTCACGAGACCTGGAAGCGCGGTGGGCAGCACCACGCGGCTGACCACGCGCCAGCGCGGCGCGCCGAGCGCGAGCGCGGCCTCGCGCAGGTGGTCGGGCACGAGCAGCAGCACCACCTCGGCCGAGCGCGTGACGATCGGCAGCATCAGCAGCGCCAGCGCGATCGAGCCCTTCCAGCCGGCGAATGTGCCGACGTTGCCGCTGAGGATCAGCGTGATGTAGATGAACAGGCCGAACACGATCGACGGCACGCCCGTCATCACGTCCACGAAGTAGCGGACCGCGGACGCGAAGCGGCTGTCCTTGCCGTACTCGGTCAGGTAGAGCGCCACGCCCACGCCGACCGGGATCGCGATCACGCTGGCGAGGGCGACCATCTCGATCGTGCCGAAGATGGCCGATTTGATCCCGCCCGGGTCGCCGAGGAAGTTGCCGGTCGGGTCGCTGGAGAGGAAGTGCCAGCTGATCGCGCCCAGCCCGCGCTTGAGCAGGTAGTAGATGACAAGCACGAGCGGAATCAGCGCCACGATCGTTCCCGCGGCAAGCAGCCCGCGCATGAACTGGTCCTTGCGCCGGCGCGCGCCGCTGATCGGAGCAAACGCCGTGGTTGCCGGGACCGCGCTCATCCGCCCAGCCCCGCGGCCGCGCCTGCGGTGGCGGCATCGGAGGCGCCGATTCGCCGGCCGCGGCTGCCGCGCACCACGAAGTAGCGCGCCGCCGCGTTGATCACCAGCGTGAGGACGAACAGGACGAGGCCCGCCGCGATCAGCGCAGCGCGGTGCGTCGGGTTGTTCGCCGCCTCGCCGAACTCGTTGGCGATCACCGCCGCCAGCGTGTAGCCCTGATCGAACAGGTGCTTGCCGATCGTGGGCGCGTTGCCGACCACAAGCGTGACCGCGATCGTCTCGCCGATCGCGCGGCCCAGGCCGAGCATCGCAGCGCCGGTGATCCCGGCGCGCGAGTACGGCAGCACGGCCATGCGGATCATCTCCCAGCGAGTGGCGCCGAGCGCGAGCGCGGCCTCCTTGTGATCGGCCGGCACGGTGGCGATCACCTCGCGCGAGATCGCGCTGACGATCGGCACGATCATGATCGCCAGGATCAGGCCGCCGATGAAGTAGTTGGGTCCGGCCACCGCCGCTCCCCCGATGAAGGGGATGAAGTGGAACGTGTCGGTGAACCATTGCTCGGCGGGCTTGAGCCTCGGGATCAGGACGAACACGCCCCACAGGCCGTAGACCACCGACGGCACTGCCGCGAGCAGGTCGATCATGATCGTCAGCGGCGGGCGCAGCCGGCCCGGGCACAGTTCGGTGACGAACAGCGCCGCGGCGATCGCCACCGGCACGCCGATGATCAGCGCCGTGGCCGCGGTGATGAGCGTTCCCACGAGCAGCGGCAGCGCTCCGTAGATCGAGTGCGACACGTCCCAGTTGTTGTCGAACGTGAAGCCGAAGACGCCGAACTTCGAGAACACCGGCCGCGATTCGATGTACAGCCGGATGAAGAAGAAGAGGATCAGCAGGAGGATGGCCGCGGCCAGCACGGTCAGCCCCCAGCGGAGCGCCTTGTCGGGAAGCCGCGACAGCGACGACCGCCCGAACCCCAGGCGATCGTCGCTGCGCGTCGATACGGAGGCAGCAGCCATCAGGAGGCCGCGATCGGGCTCCCGTTGCACTGCTCCTGCGCGATCTGGGCCTTCGCCTTGGTGGCGATCGCGCCGGGCAGCGGTGCGTATGACAGCTGCACGAGGATCTTCTGGCCGTCCCCGTAGATGTAGTTGAGGAACGAGACCATTCCCTCGGCCTTGCTCTGGCTCATGCCCGCCTTGCAGAGGTCCTTGTAGACCAGTACGAAGGTCTGCGAGGAGATCGGGTAGGCGGCGGGAGCGGGCGAGTCGACCACCGAGAAGCGGAGGTCGGACGGCACCGTGATGCCCTCGCCGGCGGCGGACGTCGATTCGAGCGACGGCGCCACGTACTTGCCCGACTTGTTCTTCACGTCGGCCGTCGTGAAGTTGTTCTGCAGGGCGTACGCCTGCTCCACATAGCCGATCGAGCCGGAGGTCTGCTTCACCGCCGCGGCCACGCCCTCGTTGCCCTTGGCGCCGGTGCCTGTCGGCCACTTGACTGTCTTGTCGGAGCCCACCTTGCTCTTCCACTCCGGGTTGTATGCCTGGAGGAAGCCGGTGAAGCCCTTGGTGGTGCCGGACTCGTCCGAGCGGTGGACCACCGTGATCTTGGATGACGGCAGCTTGATGCCCGGGTTCTGCGACGCGATCTCCGGGTCGTTCCAGGTGGTGACCTTGCCGAGGTAGATGTTGGCGATGGTCTTGCCGTCGAGCTTCAGGCCGGACTTGACGCCGTCGAGGTTGTAGGACACGGTGATCGCGCCGAACGCGACCGGGAAGTGCACCGGGTCGCCCTTCTTCTTGGCGGCGGTCACCTCGGTGTCCTCGAGCGCCGGGTCGCTCGCGCCGAAGTCGACGGTGCCCGCGGTGAACTGGGCAACGCCCGCACCCGAGCCGACGCTCTGGTAGTTGATCGTCAGGCCCTTGTCCTTCAGCTCGCTGCCGAACTGCTGGTAGATCGGGGCCGCGAAGGTCGAGCCGGCGCCGTTGAGCGTCGCGCTGACGCTGGAGCCGCCTCCGCCTGAAGTGCTGTTGTCGCTGCTACTGCTGCTGCCGCATGCGGCCACGCCCAAGCTGAGCGCCCCTACCGCCGGCAGTACCGCGAGCCACTGGCGTGACCTCACAGGTTCTCCTTCATTCGCTTGCGTAGTCGCGGCGAGACTCGCATCGGCCTGGGCGCATCCTGTTACGCAGGTGTGCTCTGGTTGTGAAAAGCCTGTGAACGCTCGGCGCTGAAGCGGTACCCCATGCCTATGTGCGTGTGGATGAAGTCCCAGCCGGGCAGCTCGTCGCGGAGGCGGCGGCGCAGGCCGAGCACGGCATGGTCGACCGCGCGGTCACCCGGCCCGGGGCTCGACCCCCAGGCCAGTTCGGCCCACCTTTCGCGGCTCAGAACGCGATTCTCGTTGAGCGCGAACGCCGTGAGCAGGCGTATCTCGCGGCGCGGCAGCGTCAGCGGACGGCCTGACGCGAGGGCCAGCTCGTTGGGCCGAACCTGAAGCGGACCGGCGATCAGCACACTGTCGGGCGAGGGCTCGATGCGCGTGATCTTGTCCCCGCTGACGCGCCGAGTTGTTACCTGGATGTGACCTGCGTGTCCTCGCGCGTTACAGGACGTTCACGCGGTAGTCACAAGCGGTGAACGGGAATTGCCCGGCGCGACGCGACGATGGGGGCATGACGACCCTAGTCGACGACAAGCAGGCTTCGTACGACCTGTTGTTGCTCCTGGCCGACGCCGACGCGCGCTGGTCGGACTACAGCAGCGCCGTGCGTTTGCTCGACCACGCCGCCGACGCTGGCGGCGGACTGCCGCTGGAGTACGAGTTCAAGCGGGCCCGCTGGATTCGATTGCGCGATCTCCGAGCAGCTGTGAAGAAGTCGTGAAAGCCCTTCAGGCCCAGCCCTTCCGCCAATACACTCGGCGCGAGATGCAGGAGAGCCAAAGGGCCCTCAGCGCAGTTGCACCTGCCTCCGTTCCGAACGTCACCGGCGTGCGAGTCCAGCCAGGACCGATCCGACTTGCCGTGATTGACACGGACAGCGGCTTCGTCCGCGTGCTCGCAAAGCGTGTGGGCGAGATGGGCTGGCAGCACCGCGTCCTCACCGCGCCTCCGCGCGCCGAGGACCTGCTGTCCATGCGCCTGCACGCGCTCATCGTCGACCTGGCGCTGCTCGGCTCGAGCGGCTGGGAGTTCCTCGAGCAGGTGTGCGACTCGGTGCCCGGGCTGGGCGTGATCGTGTGCACCGGCTCCTCGAGCGTTGCCCAGCGCGTGCGCGGGCTGCGCATCGGCGCCGACGACTGGATCACCAAGCCGTGCCACCCGCAGGAGGTGATCGCGCGAGTGGAGGCGGTCGTCCGCCGCCGGAAGCGCTCGACTCCCGGCACGACGGAGGACGCGCCGCTCCTCGCGGGCGAGCTCGAGATCCGCGCGGACCAGTTCCAGGCGTTCGTCGGCGGTCAGAGCATCGACCTGACCCGCAGGGAGTTCGAGCTCCTCCATCTCCTGGCCAAGGCGCGCGGCCGCGTGCTCGAGCGCGACGAGATCTACCAGCACGTGTGGGGCTACGCGATGGTGCACGGCGACCGCTCGGTCGACGTCTTCGTGCGCAAGGTGCGCCAGAAGGTGGAGCGCTTCTCGCCCGGCTGGACCTACATCCACACCCACTTCGGCATCGGCTACCGCTTCGAGCCCGAGGCGCCGGAGGACGAGCCGCCGGAGAGCCCCGTAGATCCGCTCGACGACGCGTCTGAAGAGGTGGAGTCGAGCGCATGAGCATGCTGCGGGCATCCTCGACCAGCGACGGCCTGCTGGCGCTGTTCGAGGAGTCCGGCCGCAATGTGGAGCGCACCGGCTCGCTGCTGCGCGACCTGCTCGACGACTTCCCCGAGCGCTCCTCACTCGCCCGCGACATCCTGATCTGCGAGCAGGAGGGCGACCGCATCACCCACGACATCATCCACGCGATGTCGACCAACGGATCCAAGCTCGACCAGCGCGACGCGTACGAGCTCGCGCGTGCTCTGGACGACGTGGTCGACTACGCGGAGGAGACCGCTGATTCTCTGGAGCTCTACGGAGTCGAGGCGCCGATGCAGCAGGCGCAGGAACTGGCCGCCGTACTTGCCGACGCCTCGGTGTCGGTGGCCGAGGCGCTGGCGCACCTCCGCGTCGGCGAGGACGTCTCCACGCAGCTCATAGAGATCCACCGGCTCGAGAACGAGGGCGACCGCATCTCACGCGAGGCGATCGCGTCGCTGTTCAAGAGCGGCACCGACCCGATGGTCGTGATCCGCTGGAAGGACATCTTCGAGTCGCTCGAGCAGGCCATCGATGCGTGCGAGACGGTCGCGCACGTGATCGAGGGCATGCAGCTGAAGCGCCGCTGAGGGTCGCGGCGCTCACGGCAGCAATAACGGCGCCCCGAGGCAACGCGGCAGAAATGAGTGCCGACAGGTGGAACCAAAATCTGCCACGTTGAGAAAACGCTCACTGCGGGCTACCGGCGCGGTGAGTCCTGAGCGCACCCAACTAGCACTACAGTGATGCGCCACGATGATCTGGCTTCTCCGTCATGCCGAGGCTGAGGACGGCTCCCCCGACGCCGCTCGGCGCCTTACACCGAAGGGCGAGAAGCAGGCTCGCACCGCCGGCAAGGCCCTCAAGGCGCTCGGCGTAGAGCTCGACCTGTGCGTCACGAGCCCGCGCGTCCGCGCCGAGCAGACCGCGCGCCTGGCGTGCGAGCCGCTTGAGGTCGAGGTGTCCGTCGACGATCGCCTGTCCGGCGGTCCGTTCGACGCCGAGGACCTGGCTGCCGGACTCGACAACGTGTTGCTCGTCGGGCACGATCCCGATTTCTCGATGGCCGTGCACGAGCTGACCGGAGCGCAGGTTCGGATGAAGAAGGGCGGGCTTGCCGGCATCGATCGCGGGGAGCTGAAGGTCCTGCTGCGTCCGAGCGAGCTGTCTGCGATGGCCGGCTGAAGAGAGCCGTGGCCTACGCCTGCATCGACATCGGCAGCAACACAACGCGCCTCCTCGTGGCGGAGCCGTCGGACGGCCGCCTGCGCGAGCTGATGACCCAGCGCGCCTTCACGACCCTCGGCAAGGCGACGACCAAGGGCCGGATTCCGGAAGAGAAGATCGAAGAGACGGCAGAGGTGGTTGCGACCCAAGCACGACTGGCCCGCGAGCTGGGCGCCGAGGACATCGCCGTGGTGGCAACCGCGGCCGTTCGCGCCGCGAAGAACCGCGAGGAGTTCGGCGCCGCGGTGGAGGCGGAGTCCGGCCTGCCCGTCCGCGTGCTCTCCGGGCACGAGGAGGCGCGGCTCGCGTTTCTCGGCGCCACGCGTACCTTCAGCGGCCCGCTCGACGGCTCCATCGCCGTGGTCGACGTCGGCGGCGGCTCGACCGAGCTGGTATTCGGCACGCTTGCCGAGGGCGCCACCTGGGAGGAGTCCTTCCGGATCGGCTCAGGCTTTCTCGCGGACTCGTACCTGCGCAGCGACCCACCGAGCGTGGCGGAGCTCGAGTCCGTGCGCGCCCACGTGGGCGGCGTGTTCGAGGGTCTGCGGGTGCCGTCAGCGGTCCACGCCGTGGCCACCGGCGGCAGCGCCAACGCGTTGCGACGCCTGGTCGGCGCCGAGCTCGTCTACGAGACGCTGGAACGCGCGATCCGCATTCTCGGCTCGACGCCCATCGCGCAGGTGGCCAAGCGCTTCGAGCTCGACCCCGAGCGCGTGCGCGTGCTGCCGGCCGGAGTCCTGCTCTTCGAAGAGCTGTCGCGGCTGCTCGGCTTGCCGCTGTCGGTCGGCCGGGGCGGGGTGCGCGAGGGCGTGATCCTCGATCTCCTCAGCCCGGATCTGGTCGCGAGCGCCTGACCGATGCGCTGTAGGATGGAACAACCCGGCGGCCCGAGGAGGGACCTCGTTTCTGATGATGGAACAGGCTGCCGACACGACGACTGAGTGGCGTGACGTTGCGGCCGTAGAGCCGCAGGTTCGCTACGCCAACCGCGAGCTCTCGTGGGTGGACTTCAACGAGCGCGTGCTTCAGCTCGCGGAGGACTCGCGCGTGCCGCTGCTCGAGCGGATCAAGTTCCTCGCGATCTACACCGTCAACCTCGACGACTTCTTCATGATCCGCGTGGCCGGCCTGCACGACCAGGTGGACGCCGGAGTGGACGTCCGTGGCAAGGACGGGCTGAGCCCGGGCCAGGTGATCGACCTCATCGCCCAGCGCGTGACCGAGCTGGAAGAACGGCGGGTGCGCTGCTTCGAGGGCCTGCTACCGGAGCTGTCCGAGAACGGCATCCACATCCGCACCTGCGGCGAGTGCCAGGAGGACGAGCTGGCGGAGCTCGACCGCATGTTCCACGAGGAGATCTTCCCCGTGCTCACGCCGCTGGCGGTCGGCCCCGGCCGGCCGTTCCCGTACATCTCGAACCTCTCGCTCAGCCTCGCGGTGTGGCTGCGCGACCCGGTGACGAACGCGGAGACCTTCGCGCGCGTGAAGGTGCCGAAGGAGGTGCTGCCGCGCTTCATCTCGGTGGGGCATTCGACGCTGGTGCCGCTCGAGGACCTGATCGCGCGCCACCTGGGCGACCTCTTCCCCGGCATGGAGGTGCTCCGCCACAGCACCTTCCGCGTCACGCGCGACGCCGACTTCACCGTGTCGGACGAGGCCGACGATCTCCTGCGCGCGGTTGAGGACGAGCTGCGCCGCCGCCGCTTCGGCGAGGTGGTGCGGCTCGAGCTCGGCGCCGACATGGATCCGGACCTGCGCGCGCGCCTGATCAGCTGGCTCGACGTGGAGGAACGGCAGGTCTACGACCTGGGCAGCCTGCCCGACATGAGCGACCTGTGGCAGATCCACGGGCTCGACGGCCACCCCGAGCTGCGCGACGCGCCCTGGACCCCGATGCCGCATCCGGCTCTGACCGACGACGAGTCGGACCAGCCCGACATGTTCGCCGCGATCCACGCGGGCGACATGCTCGTCCACCTCCCA
>Ga0207657_10002830_pt1 | contig 18639 bp, 20 predicted proteins | sample KBSC33metaG_FD_184316 | JGI IMG/M metagenome (GOLD analysis project Ga0207657, IMG submission 184316) | Corn rhizosphere microbial communities from Kellogg Biological Station, Michigan, USA - KBS C3-3 metaG (SPAdes) (version 2) | ecosystem: Host-associated > Plants > Roots > Rhizosphere > Soil ... | reverse complement strand
GCGGGTCAACGAGCTGGACAGCACAGGGGCGCGCGTGCTCCAGCAAGTGCAAAGGCGGCTGGCTCGAGACGGCCGGCGGGTGCTCCTGAGCCACGCCAGGGACAATCGTGCCGTCTGGAACGTGCTGGACGACATGGGAGTGGTGGCGGCGCTCGGAGCCCACGCCCGGTTCCCGGACTCGGACGCGGCGCTGGAGTGGGCGGAGGACGAGCTGATCCAGCGCTCGCCGACCGGGCCCAGGCTCAGCGAGGAGGTGCCGCTCGATGCCCTCATGGCGCTGGCCGGGCTGAGCGCGCCCGAGCACGAGCTGGTCCGGCGCACGCTGGAGCGTCGGGTCTTCCGGCGTGGAGACGTGGTCATCAAGGAAGGGGACACCGATCGCAGCCTGTTCATGATCAGCAAGGGAACCGCCAGCGTGAAGTTCAGGTTGGCGGGCGCAGACCGGGACAAGCGCGTGGCCTCATTCTCGGCCGGCGCCATCTTCGGGGAGGTCGCCCTGCTGGACCACGAGCCGCGGTCGGCCACGGTGAGCGCCGACGAGGAGCTCGTCTGCTATGTCCTCGACGACGCTCGCTTCCGGGCCCTCGTCCGTGAGCATCCCTCGATCGCCATCACGCTGCTCACCAACTTGGGTCGGGAGCTCAGCCGACGTCTGCGCAAGGCCAACGCGATGATCTCGCAGCTCGAAGGCTGAACACCGGGCTCACGCGTACGCTCTGCGGTGAAGGCCAGCGGCCTACGTATGCCTCGGAGCTTGCCGGCCGATGACGCGGGCGTACCGATGGCAGGTGGAGCACACGCCATGGGACGAGGCGAGCCGGTCTTCGAGGCCGAGGATGGTCATCATCACGACGTTGACCGGTTGCCGGAGCAGCGTCGCGACGCACTCGGCACAGAGCGTCTCGTACGAGTCGCCAACCAATCCGAGGATCGTGTTGCGAAGTTCTCGCAAGACAACCAACCTCGGGGAGCGGCAGTGCTTGGACGATGCCAGCGCGACCGGGCAGTCCGCGGAGTGGAGTTTCAAGGATTTGCCTCGGAGTGCGGCCCATGGCCAGGGCACCGTGTCCTGTCTCTCGGAGGAAGAATCCTGGCACTCTGCCCTGCCCGAATCGCCGACTATCGGCAGACCTCCATCGACCCGCCCACTTCAGCCGAACGATACCGGTCGAGCGGAACCGGATACCACCGCCCATCCTGCGCCCGAACCCAGTAGTCGCGGACGATTTCCGCGCGCCGGTCCTCCTCGAGGCGGCCGGTCTCGGTGGTACGAATGCCGGATGGCACCCGCTCCAGCCGGGTCCGCTCATGCTTGTCGACGACCGTGACGGTCAGTGGCCGGCACGTGAATGAAGCGCACGAAGCGCCCAGCGCCAGCAGCAGGGCGACGGCGACGGATCGGATCAGAGCATCCTTCGCCATTTTTCGGCCGGACCAGTGTCACTGGAGGGACACGCCCGCAAGTAAAGCTCCTCTCGGCGCTTTATAAGTAGCCGCTTTCTCGGACATTCCAGGCTGTGCCCGAAGGGGCACGCCTGGCATCAATGTTGCCGCTATTCGACAGCCGTAGCGGCAGAGACCCCTTCCCGACAAGGGCAAACCCATCGCGAGATGGGGACGCAAAGCCACGGGTCAGGCGAAGCGCCTGATAGCCGAGCTATCGAAGGAAGGGTATCGCGAACACCTCGGAGTCGAGGGGTCTCCCGCAAAAGGAGACCTCATGGTTCGAGCACTCTCTGCTCTTCTCCTCTCATTGCTGGCCGCCACGGGGTGCAGCTCGGCCGGCTTCTCCGGCGAGGATGTGCGGCTCCGGACGCGCGGCGATACCCTGTACGTTCTCGCGCGCAGCGGGGATGTCTCTCGCAATTTCTGCGCCTCCCTCGGCGGCGATGTCGCTCGTGCCGAAGCCCGCTGGGCCGCCGCCGGAGACGGCCGCACCATGCAGCTCGGCCGGGTGGCGGGCTGCCATACCGTGCGCCACATCATCGTCTGCTCCGAAGAGGACGTGGCGTGCCTTGGCCACGAGGAGCGTCACCGGGTCGAGGGCGCGTTCCATCCGTAGGACGCCTTGCCGGGATCGTTCTTGACAAGGCCGCGACGGCTTCTTAGAGTGCGGCAAGCTCGTAGTGTTTCCCTCCCACATCCCGACGAAGCTGCATGGAGAGCGGAAGAAATGCCGCGCTATCTGTTCATCGTGGCCCGGGGTCGGCCGGAAATCTACGCGGAGCTGTGGCAGCAGTTCGAGGGAAACGCCGATGTCGAGGTCCTCGTCGACCGGCGGCTGACGGAACGGCGCGTGCGCGAGGAATCCCGCGAGCCGGAACGTCGGCGCACGGAGCGGCGGGGGCAGCGAGGCGAAGGCAGTCACGTCCGCGGCATCGGAGGCGATCCGGGCCTCCCCGCATTGATAGTCGAGCTGGAGCCCGGCTCGCCGTCGTCCGCCCAGGCTCACTGACCGCGCCCGTCGAACCGATCCTCCGCCTTCCGTTAGGGATGCCGGCCTCTCACCGTGTATGATGGACCGGCGAGAGCGGGAATGGCGACCCCGACCGGCTCCCAACGTCTATTGATGGCCCTGGCGGTGGCCACGCTCTCCGGCTGCGCCACGACGGCCACAACCCAGTCGGATTGCTATCCTCAGATCTTTCTCGACTCCCGATACGCCATCCAGGGCACTTCCCGGGACTCCAGCGTAGCGTCCGCGGACAGCTGCTATCACTTCGTGTATCAGGATGGTCGCATGGTGCGCGTGGACTACCGTCACAGCGGCCGGCTGAGTCCGGATCCGACCTCCGGCGTCGCCACGATTCGCATCGAGCATCCCGGCGACATCGAGAAGCGCATCTTCCTCGACGCCAGCGGCCGGCCGTCCGCCAATCAGGATGGGGCGTACGCCGTCGCCCTGACTTACGACGACAAGAAGAACCCGGTCGAGTGGAAGAACCTCGGCGCGGACGACCGGCCGAAGGAGGCCAAGGATTCCGGCCTGGCCATCTTCCGCTGGCGCTACGACGGTCAAGGTCAACCCATCGAGGAGAAGCACTTCGGAGCGAACGAGCAGTTGAAGGCGGACCGGCGTCTCGGGGTGGCCATCGTCCGCTGGCAGTACGATCCGGACGGCAACACGGTGCAGGAGAGCTATTTCGGCGCGGACGGCCGGCCGACCTCGGATCGAATCCGAGGTGTCGCGGCCGTGCGATGGCAGTACGGGGCGAATGGGCGAACGGTCGAGGAGAGCTACCTGGGCGCCGACGGCCGGCTGAGCGAGGACAAGAACCGCGGCGTTGCTATCGTCCGCTGGCAGTACGATGCCAACCGCAACACGGTCGAAGAGCGGTACCTCGGAACCGATCAGCGCCTGAAGGGCGACCGGCGTCTCGGCGTGGCCATCATCCGCTGGCAGTACGACCGATACGGCCGCGAGATCGGCACCATGATGCTCGATCCGAACGAAGTCCCGGTCCGGAAGCGCTAGCCTCGCTCAAACCGGCGTGACGTCGGTCGCGTCGATCTCCACTTGAACCGACTGCCGGATCAGGGTGACCGACAGGACGACTCGATACTCCCGATCCTTCCGGACGAGCCGGCCCCGGATGCCCATTAGCGGACCACGGATGACCTCGACCGCCCTTCCCTCGACGAGGAACGGAAAGGGCTCGTAGCCGAGACCGCTGGCGGCCACGACCCGGATGGCCTCGATCTCGGAGTCGGGGATCGGCTCGGGCTCCCCGCTTGGCCCGACCAGACCGACCACCCCGGCCGCCGTGAGCACCTCCAGCCGATCCTCGCGGCGGAACCGGGCGAAGCAGTATCCGGGGAACACCGGCTCCTGGATCCGCTTGACCCGATCCTTCCACCGACTGCGCCGCTCCCGAAGCGGCAGGAACGCTTGGATCCGGGGCCGGTCGGCGAGCTGCGAGTGCACTCGCTTCTCGTGCCGAGACCGAGTGCGTAACGCAAACCACTGTGCCTCAGCGATCAACGCCCCTGCGGCTCGGCGATGAAGGACGTGCCCTTGCGGCTGGTGGTGAACCGAATCACGTACGGGACTGATCGCCCACAGCGATCCAGGGTCCATCGCTCCATCCAGCGTCCGGCGATCGGGCGCGCGCCCTCCACCTCGCCTCCCGCGACCGGCTCGAGGACTTCGGTCGCGACCACCTTCCGGGTCCGACAGCGCGCCTCCGGCCCCGCCTCGAAGAGGTCTCGCTGCGCGAGAAACGCGAGGGTGTCGCGCTGGAGGGTGCGGTCGGCTAGGGTGTCGCCCGGAACCACCGCCGCGTCGCCGTCCGCGAGTTCGCGCTGCATGCTCACGTCGAGATCGCCGTCCGGGGCCCGATCGAACTTCACCACGTAGGGCACCGGCATCCCGCAGCGGTCCACCGTCCAGCGCTCGGTCCAGCGACCCGATACGCCCTGAGCGGTGGTCTCGACGGGAACGATGACCTCCGTGGTGCTCACGCTGCGCGAACGACAGCGGGGATCACCGCCCATCTTCTCGGACGCGTCCAGGGCCAGCACGAGATCGGACAGCGTCGACGAGGGGCTCCTCGGGGGGGCGGCCGTCGTGCACGCGGCGAGCGCGAAGGTCAGCGTGACGGCGAGTGGCGCGCGCCCCGCCCTCCACCACCTTACGGGGCGCCTTCCGCTCGACGCCCGGATCGGCCGCCTACTGTCTCCAGACACCCTGGGAGCTGCCTTCGACGTAACCGAACTCCGGCTCGACCGCCACCATGCTCTGCTGGCCGTCCGTGAACACCCACAAGATTGTGCCTCGCGCGGCCGCCACCGCCGTCGGCGTGGAGATCGCGAAGTTCGACTGCCGGACGCGGGCGAGGCTGACCGCCGCCTGGGCCACCGTCGCTCGCACCTTGCCCACGACGAGATGCAGGAGCATCAGTCGGCCCTGGCCCTGCGAGTCGTACTCCATCTTGCTCATGAGGAGCCGGCTGTTCTCGGTCAGTACCACCGTGCTGGTATCGGGCAGCGTCAGCTCGGCGCTGGCCCCCGAGTAGGCCCGGATATCGTCGCCCGCGGCCAACCGGGCCCCGACGACGGCCGGAATCCACTGGGTCTGCCCCTTCGCGAGGATCTCGACCCGGCCCACCACCCGCTTCAGCTCGGCGCTCGGCGTGTTGGACTGGGCGATGCTCCACGATGGGAGGGCGAGCAGGCACAGCCCGCTCAGGAGAGCGATCGCCATGCTGCGGAGTCCGCGGCCGTTTTGTGGATCACCCATCATTTGCCTCCGGTGTGCGACGTCGTCAGCCGGCGCCTAGTGAACGATCGCGGCCAATCGTAGCACATGCTCATAGGTCGAAGGTCGAGCCTTCGGTCCCCGGAATCAGCGCGAAGCGCAGCTCGCCAGCGGCGCGAGCCGCCGCGTCGATGCAATCGAGTGTGGCGTCATCGTGAGTAGGGTCGTGGTGGAACGAGACGAAGCGCCGCACCCCCACCAGCGTGGCGAAGGTCAGGGCGTCCCGCATCGCGCTGTGTCCCCATCCGATTCGGCTCCGGTACTCCGCGGTGGTGTACTGGGCGTCGTGGATCAACAAGTCCGCCTCGGCGGCCAGGTCGAATCCTGACGTCCATTCCGGCGTGGCGGGAAAGGCTCGAACCCCCAGCGCCGGCTCGTGATCCGGCAGGTACGCGAGCGTGCGGCCCCCCTCGGCGATTCGGTAGCCGACCGTCGAGCCCGGATGGCACACGAGCTCGGCTTCGAGCTCGAGCGCCCCGATCTCGAAGCGCTCGGGAGGCACGTTGTGCAAGGTCAGATGGCACGGCAGATCCCACAGCCCCACCGGGAACAAGGGAGGAGATAGGTACCGGGCCAGGCGGGTGCGCAGATCGAGCATGGGTGACGGGGGACCCCAGATGTGGATCTCGCGCGCCGGCTCGTAGAGAGGCTCGAAGAATCCGAGACCCTGGATATGGTCCATGTGAAGGTGCGTCAAGAGAATGTCGATCCGTCCCCGACCGCCCCGCAGCGTCGTTCCCAGCCGCTGGATCCCCGTCCCCGCGTCCAGGATCAGCAGCGTATCTCGGTCGCCCCGCACCTCGACACAGGAGGTGTTGCCTCCGTAGCGAACCGTTTCTGGTCCCGGAGCGGCCAGCGATCCGCGAGTCCCCCAGAGCCTGACCTTCACTCAGGACTCCTCCCAGAAGATCGCCACCGCTCCGAGCAGGCGGGCCTGCTGCCCCTGGAGCGGAAAAGCGGTGGCTCCGATCTTCTTCGAGACGCCGTCGAGACCTTTGATCCAGAACGCCAGGTGGGCGGCCCGATGCTTGTGGAGCGCGATGCTGAGCGGAAGGGACTCGGCGGGCACCGGAGAGCCGTCCTCCCCGATCGGGCAGAAGCGGGTCGACCATTCCGCCATCGACATCTCGCCCGTCTCCTCGTATCGGCTACCCAGCAACTGCTCCGCGGGCTCGTTGTAGAAGAGCAGGTTTCCCGAAGGGTCAACCAGGAAGATCGGCATGGCCAGCGCGCTCGCCAGCTGCCGCATCAAGATAAGCTCGATCGCCTTCTGGGACATGCGGACCCCCTTGCCACGATCGTGATTCGGCCGCGGCACCGGTCGATCCACAAGTGCCAGGGACGAGTGTGCAACACCCGCGCCACCCACCTTGCCCGGCAGGAGTCTAATGAACTCGGGAAGTAACGGCAACGCCCCAGCGACGATCGATCACTCGCAGGGAACCACGTGAGGCAGCCTGTCCGGCCGGCGCCGGGACAAAATACCCCGCGCCTACTGCCTTAGCTTGAAGCGCTGGATCTTGCCGGTGGCGGTCTTCGGCAGCTCGGAGACGAACTCGAGCCAGCGGGGGTACTTGTAAGGCGCGATCTTGTCCTTCACGAAGGTCTTGAGCTCCGCCTCCAGCGCGGGGGAGCCGCGCTGCCCTTCCTTGAGCACCACGAAGGCCTTGGGCTTGACCAGCTCGTCGGTGTCGGCGTGCCCCACCACCGCGGTCTCCAGCACCGCGGGATGCCCCATCAGCGTGTTCTCCACCTCGATCGGCGACACCCAGATGCCGCCCACCTTCAGCATGTCGTCGCCGCGCCCGCAGTACCAGAAGTAGCCGTCGGCGTCCTCGTAGTACTTGTCGCCGGTCTGGATCCAGTGGCCGAGCAGCGTGTCCTTGGTCTTCTCGTGCTGGTTCCAGTAGAAGGCCATGGTGGAGTCGCCCTTCACCCGCAGGTTGCCGATCTCGCCCGCGGGCACGCGGCGACCCTCCTCGTCCACCACCAGCGCCTCGTAGCCCGGCACCACCTGCCCCGTCGAGCCGGGGCGCGCGCGGCCCGGCCGGTTGGAGAGGAAGATGTGCAGGATCTCGGTGGTGCCGATGCCGTCGAGGATCTCGACCCCGAAGCGCTCCTGCCAACGCCGGTAGAGCTCCTCCGGCAGGGCCTCGCCCGCGGAGACGCAGAGGCGCAGGCACGAGAGGTCGTAGCGGTCGGACGCGTCCTTCACCTGCAGCATCGCCGCGTAGAGGGTCGGCACCCCGAAGAAGAGGGTGGGCCGGTGGCGGTGGATCAGGTCGAACATCGCGTCCGGGGTGGGCCGGTGCGGGAACAGCACCCCCTGCCCGCCCACGTGCAGCGGGAAGTACATGTTGTTGCCCATGCCGTACGCGAAGAAGAGCTTGGCCGCCGAGACGGTGCGGTCGGCCTCGGTCATGTCGAGCACCTGGCGCGCGTAGGTCTCGCCGCACACCACCATGTCGTGCTGCAGGTGCACCGCGCCCTTCGGGCGGCCGGTGGAGCCCGAGGAGTAGAGCCAGAACGCGGGATCGTCCTTCGAGGCGTCGAAGGCCTCGAGCCGGGCGCTCGCCTTGGCCACCCAGTCGTCGAAGGCGATCTGGGTCCCGGAGGGGCGGCCGGCCACCACCACGTGCCGCAGGTGGCGCGCGCCGGGCAGCACCGGGCCCGCCTCCGCGAGCAGCGGCTCGGAGATCACCGCCACCGGAGCGCGGCTGTCGTCGAGGAAGTAGCGGTAGTCGTCCCCGCGCATCATGGTGTTGACCGGGATCGGGATCGCCCCGATCTTGATCGCTCCCCAGAACGTGGCGAGGAACTCCGGCGAGTCGAGCAGCAGGCAGAGCACGCGCTGCTCCGGGCGCACGCCCATGTCGAGCAGCGCGTTGCCCGCGCGGTTGACCAGCTCCTGCAGGGCTCCGTAGGTGAGCGCGCCGCCCTCGTGGAAGAAGGCGACCTTCTCGCTTCGCCCCTCCGTCACGTGGCGGTCGATGAAGAAGCTGGCCGCGTTGAAGCGCGCCGGCAGCGGGCTCACGCGCGCCTCCGCCCCGCGGGAGCGCGGCCCTTGCGCGACCGCGCGGGCGCCGCCTTGGCGCGGGGCGCGGCCGGCGCCGCGCGGCGGCTGGCCGCGGGGGCGGTGCGCCCGGCCGGCGCCGCGGCCGGCTTCACCGCCATCGCCTCGATCTCGACCAGCAGCTCGGGCAGCACCAGACGCGAGACCACCAGGATGGTGTTGGGCGGGTAGACCCCGTCGGGGAAGTAGCCAGGGAACAGCTCCTTCCGCGCCTGCATGAAGCCCTCGATGTCGGTGGCGTGGGTGAGGAAGGTCTGGAAGCGGACGATCTGCTGCATGTCGGAGCCCGCGGCTTCCAGCACCGCGCGGACGTTCTCGAAGGCCTGCCGGGTCTGGGCCACCACGTCGCCGGGCCCCACCAGCTTGCCCGCCCGGTCTGCCGCGACCTGCCCCGCCACCACCACCAGCTCACCGCCCGGCGCGATCATGCCGTGGGAGTACATCCCGAACGTCGGTCCCAGCGTCTTCGAGGTGACCGCTCTCACGCGAGGCTCCGCTCAGCCGAGACGCACGTACTCGAAGTCCGTCGGCTGGCTGTTGATGCCGCGCGCGGGCGGAGCGATCCAGCCCGCGACCTTCCCGCGCTCGGTCACACCTTGCATCAGGCTCGCCACGTAGGCCTCGTCCTCCTCGGTGGGCAGCCAGTCGCGGTGGCGGGCGTCCCACTCCGCCTCGCTGATGATCCGGCCGTCCGGCGAGACCTTGACCTCCGCGAACGCGCCGATGGCGCGGCGAAAGCCGCGGTGGGGCAGCTTCAGGGTGAAGTCGATCCCGTGGCTCTTGATGATCTCGTTCCAGCGGTTCACGCCCCGCTGGCAGTCGGCCACGTAGTCGTCGCGGAGCCGCTCGTTGAGGGAGACCAGCGCGGGCTCGTCCCGGGTGACGATCTGGTCCCCGGTCACCGTGACCACCGGATAGGTGCCGTCCTTCAGGCGGTGGTCGTCCTTCCTCTTGGTCTCCTCGAAGCGGCCCTTGAGCCCCATGGTGTAGAAGTTGGCCGCGTTGGTGGAGACCTCGGAGCCGAAGAGGTCGAGCGAGACCGAGCAGTGGAAGTTGATGTACTTCTGGATCGTCGGCAGGTCCACGCCCCCGTACCGTCGCACGTCGTCGGTCTTGTGCTCGCGCATGATCTCGCAGGCCCGCTGCACGATCCGCCCCACCCCGCTCTCGCCCACGAACATGTGGTGGGCCTCCTCGGTGAGCATGAAGCGGCAGGTGCGCGAGAGCGGGTCGAAGCCGCTCTCCGCGAGGCTCGCGAGCTGGTACTTGCCGTCCCGGTCGGTGAAGAAGCAGAACATGAAGAACGAGAGCCAGTCCGGGGTGCGCTCGTTGAAGGCGCCCAGGATGCGCGGCTTGTCGTGGTCGCCCGAGCGCCGCTGCAGGAGGGCCTCCGACTCCTCGCGCCCGTCGCGGCCGAAGTGGGCGTCGAGCAGGTACACCATCGCCCACAGGTGCCGCCCCTCCTCCACGTTCACCTGGAACAGGTTTCGCAGGTCGTAGAGCGAGGGACAGGTGCGCCCGAGGTGCCGCTGCTGCTCGACCGACGCGGGCTCGGTGTCTCCCTGCGTCACGATCAGCCGTCTGAGAGTCCCGCGGTACTCGCCGGGCACCTCCTGCCAGGCGGGCTGGCCCTGGTGCTCGCCGAAGTTGATCTGGCGGTCGGCCTCGGGCTCGGCGAGGAAGATGCCCCAGCGATAGTCGGGCATCCGGGTGTAGCCGAACTGGGCCCACCCCTTGGCGTCCACGCTGGTGGCGGTGCGCAGGTAGACGTCCTTGGCCTGGAAGCCGTCGGGTCCCATGTCGCGCCACCACTCGAGGAACTTGGGCTGCCAGTCCTCGAGGGCGCGCAGCAGCCGGCGGTTCTCGGCGAGGCTCACGTTGTTGGGGATCCGCTCGATGTAGTCGATTCCCGCCATCACACTCTCCTGCGGTCGAAGTCGCCGCGCTCGCCGGTGCCGTACCGCTTGAGCGCACCCTCGGGCCCGACCGCATTGGGCCGCTGGAAGATCCAGTTCTGCCACGCGGAGAGGCGCGCAAAGATCTTGCTCTCGAGCGTCTCCGGCCCTCCGAAGCGCAGCGAGGCCTCCATGCCGGTGAGCGCGTCCGGAGAGAACGCGGCGCGCTCCTCGATCGCGATCCGCACCTCGTCCTCCCAGTCGATGTCGTCGGGAGTGAACGTCACCAGGCCCGCCTCCGCGGCGGCCGCCGCGTCGAGATCCTCGCCCACGCGCCCCTTCAGATCGTCGACCCGGCCCGGCTCGTCGAGGAAGCGGCTGCCGAGTCGGGTGAGACCGGTCACGGTGGGGTAGGCGCCGAAGTTGGTGCCGGTGAGGCGCACGGTGGGCGCCGGGCGGTCGTCGCCTTCCCGCTCACCGTCGAGCATGAACACCCGGTCCGCGGCGAGGGCCAGCTCGAGCAGCGTGCCGGCGAAGCAGGAGCCGGGCTCGATCAGGGCGAAGATCGACCGCGAGGAGACGTCGAGCCGCTTGAGCGTGCGCTTGAGGTAGAGGCGGATCTCGCGCACCAGCCAGTCGCCCTCGTGCTCCAGCAGGGCGCGGTCGTGCGCCTCGACCAGGTCGGCCGCGCCGGTGGTGCGGAACACCCAGAGCCCGATCTCGGCCTCGTTGGTGCGCAGGTGGAGGATCAGGTCGTCGAGCTCGCGCGCGATCGCGAGCGGCCAGAAGCGGGTGCCCGCCGCGCGGATGCCCGCCCCGTCCGCGGGCGGAGCCGCGGTCGGCGCCGCCACCGTGATCTCGGCCACGCCCCGGCCCCGGTCGATCGCGCAGGTAACGTGGGCGTAGGCGACCCGGTCGCCCTCGATCCGCCGCTCCAGCCGGTCGAGCGCGATGCCGCGGGCGCCCGCGGGCCGATCGGTGCGCGCGGCCGCCTCCGCGGCCCGCTGCCGGGTGGCCTCGGCCAGGCGCGAGCGCGGCACCACCTCGTCGACCAGCCGCCACTCCACCGCCCGCTGGCCCTTGATGCCCTCCTCGAGGGTGCAGAAGAAGTCGGCCCGATCGCGGCGCACGCGGCGCTTGTCGACCAGGCGGGTGAGCCCGCCGGTCCCGGGCAGCACCGCGAGCAGCGGCACCTCGGGCAGCGCCACCGTGGTCGAGCCGTCGTCGGCCATGATGATGCGCTCGGTGGCCAGGGCCAGCTCGTAGCCGCCGCCCGCGCACGGGCCGTTCACCGAGGCCAGCCACGCCTGCCGGGAGTGGGCGCTCGCGTCCTCGATGGCGCTCCGGGTCTCGTTGGTGAACTTGCAGAAGTTCACCTTCCACCCGTGGGAGGACTGGCTCAGCATACGGATGTTGGCCCCCGCGCAGAAGACCCGCTCCTTGCCCGAGGTGAGCACGACCGCCCCCACCTCGGGATGCTCGAAGCGCAGACGCTGGATCGCGTCGTAGAGCTCGATGTCGACACCCAGGTCGTAAGAGTTGAGCTTGAGCTCGTAGCCGGGCACGAGGCCGCCATCCTCCCGCACGTCCATCGCGAGCGTGGCCACCGGCCCGTCGAAGGCGAGCTTCCAGTGCTTGTAGCGCGCCGGCTCCGTCCGGAAGTCCACCACGATCTGATCGCTCATTGGCCTCTCTTCATCTTCATCTTCATCCTCAACATGCCCAGGGCATGTTGACCGTGGGCCATCTCGGTCGCGTCGACCCGGCGTGACCAGCCATCTTTCATCCCAGAATCACCCAGAGGGCCTTGGCGGCCTTGAGTCCGACGTTTTCCCACCCGTGCGCGGTGCCGCCGTCGAGGTAGGCGCTGTCGCCTGCCTCCAGCACGTGCCGCTCGCCGTTGTACTGGAGCGCCACCTTGCCCTCGATCACGTAGAAGAGCTTCATCTGGCCGGGCTCGATGACCACCTTGTCGGTCTTCACGCCCCGCGAGCGAGGCCCGAGCGTCGACACCACCGCTCGGATCTTACCCTGGAAGAGCCCCGCCCCCAACACGTGCCACTTCTCCGACGAGCCGTCGAAGGACACCACCGGGTAGTCCGTCTTGCGGCTCACGTGCAGGCGCCCGGTGGGCGCCGGCTCGAAGAGCGAGCCGATCGAGACGCCGAGGGCCGCGGCCAGCTTGCCCAGGGTCGGCAGCGACGGCGTGAGCCTCCCGGACTCGATCTGCGAGAGCATGCTCGGGCTGAGACCGGCCTTCTCGGCCAGCTGGCGCTGCTGCAGCGCGCGCTCGGCCCGGAAGGCCCGGATCCGCTGGCCAAGGGCGGTCACGCCTCCGCGACCTCCGGCAGGCCGGCCAGCCGCCGCAGGGCTCGCGCCACGAACACGCGGGTCATCTTCTTGCGGTAGGGATGGCCGAAGTCGGTGTTGTCGAGCGGCTTCGCGGGCCGGTACGCCGCCTCCGCGGCGCGCTCGATCAGCTCCGGGGTCAGGCGCTGGCCCACCAGCAGGGCGGACGCCGCGCCGGCCTCGCGCGGCAGCGAGGCCACCGCGCCCAGCACGATGCGCGCCGCGCGCACCGTCTCGCCGTCCATCCGCACCGCCGCCGCCACGCCCAGGACCGGAAAGTCGAACGAGCCGCGCCGCCTGAGCTTCAGGTACACCGACCGCAGCCCGTCGGCGGGCGGCAGCACGATCTCGGTGACGATGTCGCCCGGCTGCTTGGCCAGGTACTGGATGCCGTCGTCGCGGTAGAGGGCCGAGATCGGGATCGTGCGCTCGCCGCCCGGACCGGCCAGACGCACGCTCGCCCCGAGGCTCCAGAGGACGGGCGCCGTGTCGGAGGACGAGACCGCCCAGCAGCGCGAACTGCCCGGCGCGACGAGGCAGATCTCGCCGTCCTTCTTCATGCAGAAATTGACCGCCTTCCGCCACTGGTAGGACTGGTTGTAGTAGTTGCAGCGCGTGTCGACGCACACGTTGCCGCCGAGCGTGCCCATGTTGCGGAGCTGCGGCGTCGAGACGACTCCCGCCGCGGTGGCGAGCGCGTCGTAGCGGCCGCGCACCTGCGCGTGACGCGACACCGCGGTCAGCGTGGTGCCGGCGCCGATGGCGAGCCCACCGGATGCGGACGTGCGCACCCCGGCGAGGTCGCGCACCCCGCGGAGGCCCACCAGCACCGAGGGCTCGAACTGCCCGCGCTTCATGTTCGGGTAGAGATCGGTCCCGCCCGCGACGAGCATGGCCTCCGGCCCGTGGTCGGCCATCAGCTTCACCGCGTCGGTCACCGACACCGGCGCCAGGTACCGGAAGGGCGGCAGGCGCATCATGACGCGAACGGCCTCACGGACACGTCCTCGGCGGGCAGCCCGAAGGCGGACTCCACGACCTTCGGCTCGGGGAAGGTGAACACCGGCAGCCGCTCGGGGCCGAGGCGCCCCGGCTTGCCCTGCCGCTTGCCCTCCATCGCCTTAACCACCTTCTCGGCCGTGATCGGAGTCTCGTCGATGCGGACGCCCACGGCATCGTACACCGCATTCGCCACCGCGGGGATGACTGGCAACAGGGGCCCCTGCCCCGCCTCCTTGGCCCCGAACGGCCCCTCGGGATCGGCGCCCTCGACCAGAATGGTGTGGATCTCCGGCGTCTCCAGCGTGGTCGGGCTCTTGTAGTCGAGCAGCGAGGGGATCTTGTGCACGCCCTTGCGGAAGATCTGCTCCTCCATGAGCACCTCCCCGAGGCCCATGTAGATGGAGCCCTCCACCTGGCCCTCCACCAGCAGCGGGTTGAGCGCGCGCCCCACGTCGTGGGCGATCCACACCTCGGTGGGCGTGACCTCCCCGGTCTCGCGGTCCACGCTCACCTCGACCACGCAGGCCGAGTAGGAGTAGCAGGGCGACGGGCCCACGCCGCCGCCCTTGTACTTGCCGGCGCGCTTCGGGGGCGCGTAGGAGCCGGGGAAGGCCAGCACCCCGAACAGGCTCTCGGCCAGCACCACCGCCTGCGCGAAGTCGACTCCGCGCTCCGGATCGTCGGCCACGAACACGCGGCGCTCCGCCGCGGAGAGCCGGTCCGGCGTGGTCTCGAGCTTCCGGGCCACCGCCTCGAAGAGGCGCGCGCGCAGCCGCTCGGCGGCCTGGATCGCGGCGTTGCCCGCCATCAGGGTCACGCGGGAGGAGTACGAGCCGAGGTCCACCGGGGTCAGGTCCGTGTCGGCGGGGTGCACGCGGATGTCCTTGGGATCGATGCCGAGCACCTCGGCCACCAGGTAGGCCAGGATCGAGTCCGAGCCCTGCCCGATATCGGTGGCCCCGCAGAGCACCGCCACCAGCCCGCTGCGGTCGGCGCGCACCACCACGCCCGAGTGCGGCATGTCGTTCCAGTAGATCGCGGTGCCCGCGCCGGTGAGGTAGGAGGAGCACGCGATGCCGATGCCCTTGCCCGGGGGCAGGCTCTCGCGCTTCTCGCGCCAGCCGGAGGCCTCGACCACGCGGTCGATGCACTCGCCCAGCCCGATGGTGGTCACGGTCAGGTGGTTGGCCGTCTTCACGAACGGCTCGGCGAGGTTACGGCGGCGCATGTCGGCCGGATCGAGACCGAGCTGCTCGGCCGCCTTGTCGATCTGGCACTCCATGGCGAAGCGAGGCTGGGGCGTGCCGTGCCCGCGCTTGGGCCCGCACGGCGGCTTGTTGGTGAACACCCGCGCGCCCTCGAACTTGTAGACCGGGATCTTGTAGGTCACGGTCTGGAGCGCACCCGTATAGAAGGTGGAGGCAACCCCGTAGGAGCCGTACGCCCCGCCGTCGAGCCAGGAGCGGAAGTGCATGCCGGTGATGGCGCCGTCTCGGGTGAACCCGGTCTTGATCCACATCAACACCGGATGGCGGCCCCGATGGGTGTAGAAAACCTCTTCACGATTGAGCGTGATCTTCACCGGCCGACCGCACACCTGCGAGAGCTTGCACGCCGCGATCTCGTGGGCGAACGGATCGAGCTTGCCGCCGAAGCCGCCGCCCACCGGCGCGGCCACCACCCGGATGTGGGCCTGCGGCATGTCGAGGATCTTGGACAGGAGGCGGTGCACGTAGTGGGGCGTCTGGGTGGACGACCAGAGCGTCAGCTTGCCGTCCGGGCCCCACTGGGCGACCGCGGAGTGCTGCTCCATCGGCAGGTGCGTGTTGCCCTCGAAGAAGAACACATCTTCACGCACCAGGTGGGCATGGGCGAAGGCGGCCTCCACGTCGCCGAACTGGAGCGCCACCGCCTTGTGCACGTTGGGGCGGTCGCCGTACTCGTGGATGCGCACCTCCGGATGACCCAGCGACTCCTCGATCGACATGAGAGGCCGCAGCGGCTCGTACTCCACGTCGATCAGGCGCGTGGCCCGCTCCGCGGTCTCCTCGTCGACCGCGGCCACCGCCGCGATCGGATCGCCGACCATCCGGACCTTGTCCGTGCACAGGGCTTCCTCGTCCTGGGAGACGGGCAGGATGCCGAACTTCACCCGCGGGAGGTCCTGGCCGGTGATCACCGCGTAGACGCCGGGCAGGGCCCGGGCCCGCGTGGTGTCGATGCGCTTGATCAGCGCGTGGGGATGCGGACTGCGGAGCAGCTTGCCGTGGGCCATGCGCGACATCAGCAGGTCGTCGGCGAACTTGGTCTCGCCCACCACCTTGGCCCACGCGTCGATCTTGGGCAGCGACTGGCCGACTATCGAAAAGACGTCTTTCTTCATCGCTGGTCCACCTCTGAATCCGCTCGGCTCGCCTTCGGGTGTACCTCGCCAAGCAACCGCCTCCGCATCCGGAGGGCGGCGAGCTCGACGGCGTCGAGGATCTTGGTGTACCCGGTGCAGCGGCAGAGATTGCCGGCGAGGGCGTGCCTGATCTCGTCACGGGTCGGGACCGGCGTCTCCTCCAGCAGCGCCTCCGCGGTCAGGAGAATGCCCGGCGTGCAGTACCCGCACTGGGCGGCTCCCAGCTCCGCGAACGCCTGCTGGAGCGGGTGCAGATCGCCCCCGGTGGCCATGCCTTCCACGGTCTTGATCTCGCGCCCCTGGCACTCGACCGGCAGCGCCAGGCAGGAGAGCACCGGGGCGCCGTCCACCAGCACCGTGCAGGTGCCGCACTCGCCCAGCTCGCACCCGTGCTTGGTCCCGGTGAGGTTCAGCTCCTCCCGCAGGACCTCGAGCAGCGTCTTGTGCGCCGCCGCGAGGACGTCGCGCTCTTCACCGTTGATCCGGAGGGCCAAGAGCGTCTTCATGGATGATTGCGTCAGGATGAACTTGGCTTAAGTAGTACTAAATCGGCCCGTGCCCTGTCAAGCGCAGGCCCCCCGCGGCGGCGGTGGACCAAGGTCCCATAGCCCTTAGCGACGCGATGCCTAGACTGGACCCATGCAGGTCATCCGGCGCCGCTGCGGGGAGAACGAGAAGACGAGCCGGTCGCCGGACGCCGTGACGGTCGCGCCGCCGGGCCGAGTGGCGTTCTGGGTGGGGACCAGCTTGATCCTGCTGAGCTTCGGCATCTACCCCGCCTATCCGCTGGTGCACCTCCTGCCGATCTCGCTCTGGCAGAAGGGGGGAGTCGGGCTCGCGCTGGCGGCGATCAGCTGGGGAATCTTCCTCGCCGGATCGGCCCTCGTCGGCAAGAAGGGCGTCGACTACCTCAAGCGCCGTCTCTTCTCGCAGCGGGCATCGGCATAGCCGTCCCCCTCACTTCTTGTAGAGCTCGTAGACCGCCCCGACTCCGGCAAGCCCTCTCTCCCGATCGGTACCCTGGCGCGCGCCCCGGCCGGTCCGGGGGATGGCGTGCGTCTCGATCTGCCGGGTCCTCAGCCTGGTCATGAGGTCGGTGAACGACGACGTCCGGATGATCGTGTTGAACTGGCTCCGGTAGTTCGAGACCAGGCTCACCCCGTCCAGCACCACGTCGTACACCGCCCAGCGCCCGTCGCGCATGCGCAGACGGTAGTCGATCGGGAACTCCATGAGCCGGTTGGTCGTGATGCGGGATCGCACCTGCGCGTACTGATCGCCGATCGACTCTCCCACGAAGCTGATGGTCTCTCCGGAATAGTTCTCGATGGTCGTCAGGTACGAGCGCTCCAGCAGGTCGGTGAAGAGGACGACGAACTCCTCTCGCTCCGGGGCCGATCGAGCCTTCCAGTGCTGCGCCAGCGTGAGGCGAGCCATCTCGTCGAAGTCGAACAACCCCTGGGCGACTCGACGGATCTCCGCGGTCCGCTGAGCGTCACCCCTCGCGACCACGCGTGGGGCCTGGACGATCGCGAGCACGCGGGAGACGGACCCTCGCACGAGCTCGAGCGGCCCGGCCTGGTCGGTGGCCGTCCTCGGCTGGGCGCCGGCCCCTTGCGGGCCGGTCGCGAGCGCGACCAGGACCAGCAGAGGGAGCACGGCCCGGCGGGAGGGCTTCATGTGTAATCACTCTAGTTGTCGTCCGGTGCCCCGCCTATTGGACCTTGGTCGAATGCCCGCCCGGGCCAGGAGATGGGACCAACGTCCACTGGGAGACGCTCCCGCCGGCTGCTAACGTCATTTCATGCTCTTCGTCGTGAATCTTCGCCGCATTCCTCGGTGTCGGCGGCGGAAGCTTCTTCATCAGCCTCTTCCTGCCGTTCGTGGGCGCGCTGGCCTTGGTCTGGCTGCTCCGGCGGCCCGCTCCCGGCCGGGCCTGGCGGCTGGCGCCGCCGGCTGAAGGGTCCGATGGGAATCCGGCGCAGCTACGGGAAGAACAAGAAGAGCAACCGGCCCACGGACGCCACGACGGTCGAGCGGCAGGACATCCTGCGTCGCGCCGCCAACGTGCGCAACCGATTCGACAGCACCCGCCGCGGATTCAAGACGGCGGCAGACCGCCCGGTCCCGGGTGCCCCGGCGAGGAGACAGCCATGAACCGACAGAAGGTGCTTTTCGAGGGAATCCTCGTCGGCCTCGCCGGGGCGGCCGCGGTCGCGGTCTGGTTCTTCGTGCTCGATCTCATCACCGCTACGCCGTTCCGGACCCCGGCGTTGCTCGGCGCGGTCCTCTTCGACGGCCTTCGCGATCCGGCCCTCCTCGTGATCACGCCCGGCCTCGTCCTCAAGTACACCGCGGTCCACGGGCTTGCCTTCATCGCCTTCGGCCTGGCGGTTGCCGGCCTCTTCGCCATCGCCGACCGCCACCCACACATGCTCTTCGGGGTCTTCATGCTCTTCTGCTGCTTCGAGGTCGCGGTCTTCGCGGCCATGATGATCCTCGGCTCGTGGCTGCTCGACACGCTCCAGCCGTGGGCCATCCTCGGCGGCAATCTCGTCGCGGCGGTGGTGATGCTGGGCATTCTCTTCCGTGATCGTCGCTTCTCGCTCCACGAGCTGCGAACCTCGGGGGAGTGACGCGGTCCCGTAGTCTGGGGTCG
>Ga0207657_10002829_pt1 | contig 18641 bp, 19 predicted proteins | sample KBSC33metaG_FD_184316 | JGI IMG/M metagenome (GOLD analysis project Ga0207657, IMG submission 184316) | Corn rhizosphere microbial communities from Kellogg Biological Station, Michigan, USA - KBS C3-3 metaG (SPAdes) (version 2) | ecosystem: Host-associated > Plants > Roots > Rhizosphere > Soil ... | reverse complement strand
CTGATCTCCTCGCCCGTGGCGGCCTTCACCAGCGGCGGGCCGCCGAGGAAGATCGTGCCCTGGTTGCGGACGATCACGCTCTCGTCGCTCATCGCCGGGACGTAGGCGCCGCCGGCGGTGCAGCTGCCCATCACGCATGCGATCTGAGCGATGCCTTTCGAGCTCATCTGCGCCTGGTTGAAGAAGATGCGGCCGAAATGGTCCCGGTCGGGGAAGACCTCGGCCTGGTGCGGCAGGTTCGCGCCGCCGCTATCGACCAGATAGACGCACGGCAGCCGGTTCTGCTCGGCGATTTCCTGCGCACGGAGGTGCTTCTTGACGGTGACCGGATAGTAGGTCCCGCCCTTCACCGTCGCGTCGTTGCAGACGATCATCACCTGCCGGCCCGACACTCGGCCGATGCCGGCGATGATGCCAGCGCCCGGGACTTCGCCGTCGTACATGTCGCAAGCGGCGAGCTGACCGATCTCGAGGAACGGCGAGCCGGGATCGAGCAGCCGCTCGACGCGATCGCGCGGGAGAAGCTTGCCGCGATCGATGTGCCGCTGGCGATGCTTCTCCGGCCCGCCCTTCGCTGCTTCGGCGACATCGGCGCGCAGTTTCTCGGCCAACGCGCGATTGTGATCGGTACGGGAGCGGAACTCTTCGCTGTCCGTGACGATTTTGCTCTCGATGCGCGGTGCGCTCATGCCGCCTTATTGTCCGTTAGTCGAAAAGCCGTGCCGCTCGCCTAGCGGTTGCTTGCGCCATTGCAAAGCAGCCGCTTCTAGGAACCCGAGGATAGTCTGGGAGAGGTTCATCCGATGAAAAAGCCGCTGCTTCTGATCTTCGCGTCCGCGCTCGCGCTCAGCGCCTGCCATGGGATGACCGGCAACAATGCCGCGACCGAGCAAAAGCAGGGCACGGGAATCGGCATCGACCTCGCCTGGATGGACAAGAGCGTCGTGCCGGGCGACGATTTCTTCAGCTACGCCAACGGCACCTGGGTCAAGAACACGCCGATCCCACCCGACCGCTCACGGATCGGCGGTTTCTATATCGCCGACCAGCAGCGCGAGAAGAACACGCGCGAGCTGTTCGACGGGATCATCAAGTCGAAGCCGACCAGCGGCACCGACGCGATGATCGCCAATTACTACAACGCCTATCTGAACACCGACGCGATGGACAAGGCGGGCCTCACGCCGGCGAAGGCCGACCTCGATGCAATCTCCCGAATCGCCGACAAGCATCAGCTGAGCGCCGCGATCGGCGGAACACTCCGTTCCGACACCGACCCGCTCAACGCGACCAATTTCCAGACGGAGAACCTGTTCGGAATCTTCGTCACCCAGGGCCTGGCGACGCCTGGCGAACAGCTGCCCTACATCATGCAGGGCGGCATCGGCCTTCCCGACGCGCAATATTATCTCAGCGCCGACCCCAAGATGTCGGACCTCCGCAACAAGTACCGCGCCTACGTCCAGACGATCCTGCAGAACGCCAACTATCCCGATCCAACGGGTGCCGCCGGGCGGATCATGGACCTCGAGACCAAGATCGCGAAGGCGCACGAGACTCGGGAGCAGAGCGCAGACTTCAAGCTTGGCTCGCAAGTCTGGACAAGGGCGCAGCTCGAGCAGAAGGCACCGGGGATCGATTGGGCAGCTTTGCTTGGTGCGGCAGGCCTCGGAAGCGCACAGAAATTCGACGCTTATCATTTTTCCGCGATTCCGAAGCTGTCGGCGCTTGTCGCCTCCGAGCCGATCCAGAACTGGAAGGACTGGCTCGCCTTCCACACGATCAACCAGCAGGCGAACGTCCTTTCCAAGCCGTTCCGCGACGCCCATTTCGCGTTCTACGGAACGACTTTGTCCGGCACACCGCAGCAGCGGCCGCGCGATGCTTTGGCGTTGAACGCGACCAGCGGGGCGCTGCAGGACGCGGTCGGCAAGGCCTATGTCGGCAAATACTTCCCGGCCTCTTCGAAGGCTCAGATCGAAAGCATGGTCACCAACCTCAAGGCGGCCTTTGCTCGCCGCGTGAAGGCGATCGGCTGGATGAGCCCGTCAACCAAGCAGGAAGCCTTGAAGAAGGTTGAAGGCATCGTCGTCGGCGTCGGTTATCCCGACAGTTGGCGAGACTATTCTGGGCTGCAGATCACGGCAGATAATCCCTACGCGAACCAGAAGAACGCAGGGCTGTGGGAGTACCGGCACCAGATCGCGAAGATCGGCAAGCCGATGGACCGCCATGAATGGTGGATGCCGCCGCAGCTGGTGAACGCGGTGAACCTGCCGGTCCAGAACGCGCTCAATTTCCCGGCCGCGATCCTGGTCAAGCCCTTCTTCGACCCGAACGCCGACGCGGCTTTCAACTATGGCGCGATCGGCGCAACGATCGGTCACGAGATCAGCCACAGCTTCGACACCGGCGGCGCCCTGTTCGATGCCCAAGGAGCGATGCGCAACTGGTGGACTCCGGCGGATTTCGCCAGCTTCAACAAGCAGGCCGACATGCTGGTGAAGCAGTTCGATGCCTATGAGGCGCTGCCGGGTCTTCATCTCAACGGCAAGCTGACGATCAACGAGAATATCGCGGACGTTGCGGGCCTCGGAGCCGCCTACGAGGCGTACAAGGCGTCGCTGAACGGTAAGCCCGCGCCCGTAATCAACGGGCTGACCGGCGACCAACGCTTCTTCCTCGCCTTCGCCCAATCCTGGGCGGCGAAGTGGCGGCCCGAGTCACTTCGCCAGATCGTGCTGACCAACGAGCATGCTCCCGACCAGTTCAGGGCGCAGACGGTCCGGAACATCGACGCCTGGTACCCGGCGTTCAATGTCAAGCAGGGCCAAAAACTGTACCTGGCGCCGGACAAGCGCGTGAAGATCTGGGGTTAGGAGAACACCGCACCTCCAATTCACCGGCAGCGATGAACAGCATCGCTGGCCAACACTGCTGTTGGCCGCTATCGGCGCCCTCAACTTTTTTTGGCAAAGCATGTGGAGTATCTATGTTGCGACCTGCTGTAATCGGAATCTTCGCTCTTGCGGCGTCGGCATGCACGACCGCGCCGGCCAATCTCAAGAGCGCTTCGGCGGAAGCGTCGGCGGACAGCTCGCAACCCGCGTCGCCCGACGAGGAGAAAGTGTGTCGTGACATGGGGACAACCGGCTCTTACGGCCCGCGGCACGTCTGCAAGACCCGGGCCGAGTGGGCAAAAATCGACGCGTTGAGCTGAGCGCTCACTCGGCTGCTCCGCCCGTGCCTTCAGACACGGGTGGAGAGCGTCCCGCTCGTGAAGCGTCAGGTGCGAGGAACGCGATGCCCCATCGCTTCGCGTCGACTGTCCTGCCCGCTTCGCTCACAGAGCTAAGCGCGAAGAGCCCGGCTATTAGACGCCAATCAGCTCGCGACCGATGAGCATGCGCCGGATCTCGTTGGTGCCGGCGCCGATGTCGAGGAGCTTGGCGTCGCGATAATAGCGCTCGACGGGCCAGTCCTTGGTGTAGCCGGCACCGCCCAGTGCCTGCACTGCTTCGTTGGCGACCTTCACGGCATTCTCGCTGGCGAGCAGGATTGCGCCCGCCGCGTCGTAGCGCGTGGTCTTGCCTTCGTCGCAGGCCCTCGCGACCTGATAAACATAGGCGCGGGCGCTGTTCAGCGCGACGTACATGTCGGCGATCTTCGCTTGCATCAGCTGGAAGGAGCCGATCGGCTTTCCGAACTGCTTGCGCTCACGGACATAGGGCAGGACGACGTCGAGGCACGCCTGCATGATCCCGACCTGCATTCCAGCAAGGATCGTGCGCTCGTAGTCGAGCCCGCTCATCAGCACCTCGACGCCCTTGTTCTCCTCCCCCAGGATATTCTCGGGTGGCACGAAGCAGTCGTCGAACACCAGCTCGGCGGTTGGTGAGCCGCGGATGCCGAGCTTGTCGACCTTCTGCCCGACGGAGAAGCCCTCCATCCCCTTTTCGATCAGGAACGCCGTTATTCCGCGGCTGCCGGCTTCCATGTTTGTCTTGGCGTAAACGACAAGGGTATCGGCCTCGCTACCGTTCGTAATCCAGAACTTGGTGCCGTTGAGCCGGTAGCCGTTGCCGCTGCGATCGGCCTTGAGCTTCATGCTGACCACGTCGCTGCCCGACCCCGCTTCGCTCATCGCCAGCGCGCCGACATGCTCGCCGCTGATCAGCTTCGGCAGGTACTTCCGCTTCTGCTCGGGGTTGGCCCAGCGGCGAATCTGGTTGATGCACAGGTTCGAATGCGCGCCGTAGCTCAAGCCCACCGATGCAGACGCGCGCGCGACTTCTTCCTGCGCGACGACATGCTCGAGATAGCCGAGTCCCAGCCCGCCGAATTCCTCCTCGACGGTAATTCCGTGAAGGCCGAGCTCGCCCATCTGCGGCCAGAGGTGGCGCGGGAACTCGTCAGTTTCGTCGATTTCAGCGGCGATCGGCGCAATCTTGTCGTCAGCGAAGCGTTTGGTCGTCTCGCGGATCGCATCGGCCATCTCGCCGAGCTGAAAATCGAGTCCGGGGTCGGACATGTGCTCATCTCCTGATTTCGGCGGCGCGTAGCACCCGCTTTGCCGTTTGAACAAGCGAACCGCCGTGACTATGTGCGGTGCACAACAAGCCCCCTCCCCTTGATGGGGAGGGCTGGGGTGGGGTGATGTCCGAAACCGCACCGCCCGTCCCCAGCAACACCCCCACCCTTCCCTCCCCCATCGAGGGGGAGGGTGAAAAGAGGCGAACAATGGCCACGAACCCCGCCGACCCGATCGTCATTCTTTCCTACGCGCGCACGCCGATGGGCAGCTTCCAGGGTGCGCTTTCGCCGCTCTCGGCGACCGAGCTCGGCGCGACAGCGGTGAAGGCGGCGGTCGATCGCGCCGGCATCAGTGGCGAGCAGGTCGACAAGGTATTCATGGGCAACGTGCTCTCGGCCGGTCTCGGCCAGGCCCCGGCCCGGCAGGCGGCGCTCGGCGCGGGGCTTCCGAAGTCGGCCGAGGCGGTGACCATCAACAAGGTCTGCGGATCGGGAATGCAAGCGGCGATCTTCGCGCACGACATGCTCGACGCAGGCTCGGCCGACCTCATCGTCGCGGGCGGCATGGAGAGCATGACCAATGCGCCGTACCTGTCGAAGAAGTATCGGTCGGGTGCGCGGATCGGGCACGACACGGTTTATGATCACATGATGCTCGACGGGCTCGAGGACGCTTATGAGCCGGGCCGCGCGATGGGCACCTTCGCGGAGGATGCAGCGCGCGAATATCAGTTCACGCGCGAGCAGCAGGACCAGTTCGCGATCGAGAGCCTGCGGCGCGCCAACGACGCGATCACCAGCGGCAAGTTCGACAAGGAGATCACGCCCGTTACCGTTGTCACGCGCAAGGGCGAAGTCACAGTCGACCGCGACGAGCAGCCGGGCAAGGGCAATCCCGAGAAGATTCCGCAGTTGAGGGCCGCCTTCGCCAAGGACGGCACCATCACGGCTGCCACATCATCCTCGATCAGCGATGGCGCGGCGGCGCTGGTGCTGACTCGCCAGAGCGTCGCCGATGAGCTCGGCAAGCAGCCGATCGCGCGGGTCATCGCGCACGCGGCCGCAGCCCAGGCGCCGGAGAAGTTCACCAGCGCGCCGGTTCCAGCGATCGAGAAGGTGCTGAAGAAGGCCGGCTGGAGCGTCGACGACGTCGACCTTTGGGAGGTCAACGAGGCGTTCGCGTGCGTCGCGATGATCGCCATGCGCGACATCGGAATCCCGCACGAGAAGATCAACGTCAACGGCGGCGCGACCGCCCTCGGCCACCCCATCGGCGCCAGCGGAGCGCGGATCGTGACGACCCTGATTGCGGCGCTTCAGGACCGCGGCTTGAAGCGCGGTGTCGCGAGCCTCTGCATCGGTGGCGGCGAAGCGACCGCGATGGCGGTCGAGCTCGTCTAACAGGCGGACTCGCTGGCGCGCCGCTACAGTGGTAAAGGCTCCTCCCCTCAAATGAGGGGAGAAAGCCGATGCGTCTCACCATCTGCGTTGCAGCCGCTCTCATTCTCAGCGCCAGCTCAGCCCAGCTAGCCGCCAAGCCGGCGCCGTTCGACATCAAGCACACCAGCTGGAGCTTCGTCGACAACAAGACAAGGGTCCACGAGTCGATCGATGCTGACGGCAATTACATCGAGAATGCTGTCAGCGGTAAGCACATCGACCATGGCACCGGCGTCATGAAGGACGGCAAGGCCTGCTTCACCAGCGCGATGACCAAGGAAGGCGAGATCTGCTGGACGACGCCGAAGAACGCTCTGAAGATCGGCCATTCGTTCGTCGCGACCAGCGACAAAGGCCGCAAGCTCAAGGTGACCCGGATCGCCTACACGCAGCAGAAGATGCCGAAGTAGGGCTAAGTCGCCCTATCTCTTGCCGGCATATGCCTGGCATTCGATCTCGACCAGGGCGCCGAGCGCGAGGCCGTTCGCGCCAAAGGCGCTGCGCGTCGGAAGCGGTGGTTCATTGAAAATCTCGAGATAGGTTTTGTTGAACGCCGGCCAGAGCTTCATGTCGGCGAGCATAGCGGTGCAGTGGAAAATGTTGCCGTAGCCAACTCCTTCCCGCGTCAGGATCGCGCCGATATTGTTGAGCGCCTGACGAGTCTGCGCTTCGATGCCGGCAGGGAGCTTCCCATCTGGGCCGATGCCAATCTGACCGGAAAGGTAGAGCACATCGCCGACGCGAATGGCGTCGGAGAAGGGTAGCGGCTGGCCGTTCAGCGCGGGCCTTCCGACCTGCTCCGTCGCGGCCGGCGTCTGCGCATCCGCGGCACTTGCCGTCATCAGGATTCCGGTCGCGATTGCGGCAATCAGTTTCATGCGCCCCTCCCCTTCAGATCAGTCGACGGATTCTCCTGCGCTCACGCCCCAGATGTCGGCGATGCTGATGTAGCCGCGGCGGTTGCCGATCTCGATCCGGCACCAGCCGTCGTCGCACTTGCTGATGCGCCCGACGACGCCGGGCTGGGCGAGCGCGCTGGCTTTTGCGTCGTCGTAGGGGCCGACCCGGATCGACCGCGGCCGGCCTGCTTTGACGATGGCCGTGCGGCGATCGCTGAGCATCGTAACCAGCATCCAGCCCTGCGCGCCGTCGGGATCCTGGATCAGCCGCCAGTTCTCATATTTCTTGACGACGCGTACCGGAAGGTCGCGGCGCTGATAGAGCCAGACGTTGGGATAGTTCCGGCCGGGGCCGGTGTGGGTCATCGCCTGCCCGCTCGCGATCGAGGCCCAGTAGGGTGGCTGCTTCTCTTCCTGCGCAGACGCCGAACTCGCCGCGGCGACGATCAGCAAGCCGGTAAGCGCCGCCCTTACAAGCATCACGCGCCGGTCAGGATCCTGTCCACAAGCTGCTTCACCGTCGGGATGAAGCCGTTCGAATAAAAGGGGTCGCTCCTGAAGCGGAACGCCGAATGGCCCGCGAACATGAGGTTGTGCTCGACCGGGCCGCCATGCGCGATGTCCTGGAGCGTCTTCTGAATGCAGAAGCTGCGCGGATCGGCGAGCCGGCCCGTCGAGTTCTTCTCATTGTCCGCCCACGACGAGAAAGCGCATTGGCTGAGGCACCCCATGCACTCGGCCTGATCCTTGCGGATCTGCTTCTCTTCGTCGGGACGAACGAAGATGAGCGTATCGTCGGGCGTCTTCATCGCGTTGGTGAAGCCGCGCGCGTACCATTCGCGGGCGTGAGTCAGATCGCCCTTGGTCACCCAAAAATTCTTCTTGGTGCCGACGCCGACGTCGAGCTGGAAATGGTGATCGCCGATCGGTTCCTTGGTGTAGGCGATCTGGCGCTCGCTGCGAGCCTCGAGGTTCTTGAGGAACGGGTTGCGCACGGCCGACGAGTAGAAGCCGGTCGGCGAGAAGCGGTGCAGCAGCACGTCGCCTTCCTCCAACGTCAGAAGCCGCGCCTTCCACTCGGGCGGGATCGGGCTCTCCTGAGTCAGAAGGGGCCGCGTTCCGAACTGGAAAACGATCTGGCCGAGCTCGGGATTGTCGATCCAATGATCCCATTCGTCGAGCCGCCACACGCCGCCGGCCATGACGATCGGCACGCTATCGGCAATCCCATTCTCGCGCATCGTGTCGCGCAACGCCTTGACGCGCGGGTACGGGTCCTGCGGCTTGCGGGGGTCCTCGGCATTGGAAAGGCCGTTGTGTCCACCGGCGAGCCAAGGATCCTCGTAGACAACCGCGGCCAGCCATTCTGCCGCCTTGTGATAGGCGCGCTTCCACAGCGCACTGAATGCGCGCGCCGAGCTGATGATCGGCAAATAATTGACGCCGTAGGACGCCGCGATCTCGCTGAGCTTGTAGGGCATGCCCGCGCCGCAGGTGACCCCCGACACGAGACCCTTGGTACGCTCGAGAACGCCGTGGAGCACGCGCTGCGCGCCGCCCATCTCCCACAGCACGTTGATGTTGATCGCGCCCTTCCCCGACGCCATGTCGTACGCACGCTGGACCTGCGCAACCGCGCCGTCGATCGCATATTTGATCAGCTCTTCGTGGCGGTCGCGGCGAGTGAGCGCCTCATAGACCTGCGGGATGATCCGCCCCTCGGCATCGTAGCTGTCCGCGTTCACCGCGGAGACTGTGCCGATGCCGCCCGCTGCAGCCCAGGCGCCGCTGCTCGCATGGTTGGTCGCGCTGACGCCCTTGCCGCCTTCGATCAGCGGCCAGACTTCGCGTCCCGCGTAGAGGATGGGCTTGAGGCCCTTGAACAAATTCTGTCTCCCCGGCGCCTCATGCGCCGTCGCACTGCTCCCTATAGGGCCGCTTGGTTAGCAATGCGCGAAAAAAGTGACGGCTCCCCGAAGGAGGAGCCGTCACCCCGGCCCTTGAGCCGGGGTCCACCTGACGTGAAAGAAAAGGCGGATCCCGGGTCAAGCCCGGGGATGACGTGCCTTTGGCCTTAGTAGCCGCAGTTGCTGCTGGCGAGTGCCCCGCCAGCGACGGCACCAAGCACGCCGCCGATGATCGCGCCCGCAGCGCCATTGCCGCCGCGGTAATGTCCATAGCGGTAGCTGTAATGGCGATTGTTGCTGACGGCACTGCCGAGCACCGCGCCCGCGACGCCGCCGACAGCCGCGCCAGCCGCGGTGTTGCGGTTGCAATAGCCGTTGTAGCCGTAGCCGTTGTACCCGTAACCGTAGGCGGGATAGCCATAGCCGTAGCTATAGGCCGGATAACCGTAGCCGTATGCCGGAGAGCCGTAACCATAAGCTGGATAGCCGTAGCCGTAGCCGTACGGGCTACCGACGCCGACCGAGATTACCGTTCGAGTGCGCGGGTAAGCGTAGCCATAGCTGTGATAACCATAGCCGTAGTAGCCATGATGATAGTGGCGCGCGTCTGCGGCCGTCGCCGGAAGCGCGACCAGGCTTGCGGCCGACAATGCGAGCATTGCTTTCTTGAACATCGATTACTCCTCGATTCTGGTGGCCGCTGAGGACACGCGACCTGTGATGCAAAAAATACGCTTCAGAAGCTGTCGAGGGTGTGAACGTTGCGGTCAGGAATCGATAAGCGTGCCTACGATTGACGCGAGCGGCGCTTACGCCTGCTCAAGCGAATAATCGAGGCCGATATCGACCGCTGGAGCGGACTGCGTGATCCTGCCGACCGAAATGAAATCGACGCCGGTTTCGGCAAGGAATCGGATGGTCTCCAGAGTCACTCCGCCGGAAGCTTCGAGCGGCACGCGCCCGCCGACAGTTCGCACCGCTTCGCGCAACTGGGCCGGGTCCATATTGTCCAGCAGCAACCGGTCGGCACCGGCTGCAAGTGCGGGGTCAATCTGGTCGATGCGATCGACCTCGACCTGGACCTGAAGCCCAGTGTTCGCGGCCTTGGCGCGGCGCACCGCTTCCGCGACGCAGCCGCATACCGCGACGTGGTTGTCCTTGATCAGCACGCCGTCGTCGAGCCTCATCCGGTGGTTCTGGGCGCCGCCCATGCGCACGGCGAATTTTTCGAGCACGCGCAGGCCAGGGATTGTCTTGCGCGTATCGATCAGGATCGTGCCCGTGCCAGCAATCGCGTCGACATATTGACGGGTCATGGTCGCGATGCCTGACAAATGCTGGAGCGTGTTCAGCGCCGAGCGCTCGGCGGCAAGCATCGCTCGTGCATTGCCGGCAAAGCGCATCAGGGTTGCGCCATGCTCGACGCGATCTCCATCGCCTGCGAGCAGCTCGATCTCGATCTCGGGATCGAGAGCACGGAAGAAGGCTGCCGCAATGTCGATCCCGGCGACGATGATCGACTGGCGCGCATTCATCTCAGCGGTGAAGCGCGCGTCTTCGGAAATGGTCGCATTCGACGTGACGTCCCCGCCTTTGCCGAGATCCTCGGCGAGCACGCTCTGAACGAATTCGGTCACGTCGAAGTTGTCGGGAAGCGCCATGCGCCGCCTCTAGGCGAGCGCGGCCAACAGAAACAAGCTCAGTGCGCGGGTTCGGCCGTTTCGCGCAGCTTCCACTTGCCGTTCTGCCATTGATACCGGTTGGCGTCCTTCGCTTCGAAATCGTCGCCGGTCCAGCCGTGAACGGTGATCGTGACGCTGCCGTCGGCAATGTCGATCACGTTGAAGCTCTGCTCCTGCTCCCGAACCCGGGTCGAGGTGGCGGTGCCCGCCTGGACCACGAGGACGCCGCCCGCTCGGGTCACGAGGTCGCTCACGTCCTGGCTAGACGCATGGTGATTGTGGCCCGCCAGCAGCATGTCGACGCCCGATTCCTCCACCGCGTCGAGCGCCATCTCCTGGCGTCCGATCGCCCGCTCGACCTCGCCGCCCACTTCGAGTGCGAGCAGCGGATGGTGGGTGACGAGGATGCGGACCACTTCGCTCGGCGTTCGAGCGAAAGTCTCGCGGATGAACTCGACCTGGTCCTTGTTTATTCGCCCGTCCTTGAAGGTCAGCGAGCGCGCGGTGTTGATACCGAGCACCGCGAGGCCCGGCAGTTCGATGAACGGGCACAATGTCTCGTCGATGTAGCGCCGGTAGCGCGCGAGCGGAGAGAGGAAGCGGCGCAGCACGTCATAGAGCGGAACGTCGTGGTTGCCAGGAACGCCCAGCACCTCGTGGCCGCACTCGCGCAGATGTCCCAGGAAGGCGCACGCCTCGCGGAACTGCTCGGTACGGGCACGCTGCGTGAAATCGCCGCTGACGACGATCAGGTCGGGCTTCAGCTCATTGGCTTGGCGCTCCACGGCCTCGACCAGGTCGTCGTCGTGGGCGCCGAAGTGGAGGTCGGAGAGATGGACGATGCGGGTCACGCGGATTCAACCGCGCGGCGTTCAACTTGTTTCTAGAAATTCATGAAAAGCAGCAGCTTGACGTCGACGCCGAACCCCTCGGCGCGCTTCTGCTCGACGAAGTTCGCGATCTCGGCGCGGGGCACGAGATGCACGTTGATGTCCTCGTTTTCATCGCCTCCGCCCTCGCCGATCTTGCGGACCCCATGTGCGCGGACGAGCGTGAAGCCCTCGGACAGCATTCCAGGCGATGAGTAGAAATCCCCCAGGCGCTCGACGCGCTCCGCAGTGTATCCCGTCTCTTCCTCGAGCTCCTTCACCGCGGTCGATTCTATCGTCGCGCTCGCGTCCTCATCGCCGACGAGGCCCGCGGGAAGCTCGATGCAGCGGCAATCGGGCGGAACGCGCGGCTGATCGACGAGGATAATCTTGCCATCCACCTCGGCCAGGATGACGACTGCCGCGATGTCGTTCGTGCGGCTCGCATATTCCCATTTGCCGCGCTTGAATGCGCGCACGTATTTCCCCGCCCACATCAGTTCGGGCGGCGGCAAATCGTCGAGGTTCATAGTTCGATCAGCTTGTCCGGTATCTCGTTGCTGTCGTCCGCCGAGCGGGGGAAATGCTCGGCGAGCACAGTTCCAACGCGCTCGATCGCGGCAACGATCCCGTCGCCAGGGCGGCCCTCGCGGACATCGGCGATCAGCGCGTGCATCGCTTCGCCCCAGGTGTGCTCGTCGGTGAGCTTGTGGATCGCTTCGTCGGCGACGATCTCGGCGCGGCGCTCGGCCAGTGACAGATAGATGAGGATTCCGGTCTTGCCCGACGTGCGACCCGCGGCGGCGGCCTGGAAGATCGCGATTGCGCGGCGGCGGACACGGCGGTGCTTGGTCGCGGGCGGCGTCAGCAGCAGCCGAAGCGGCATCCATTTGAGGATCAGCAGCGCGATTGTGAACTTCAGCGCCGCGAAGAACATCAGCAGGGTCAGCAGCTGGCTTTGCGTCGGATCGGGCGACCAGCCGCCGAAGAGGAAATCGTACCACCAGATCAGCGCCGTCGGGCTCCAGGCCGCCCAGGCAAGCACCGCGAACAGCGGAATGAGCGCCCAATGCAGCGCGACGTCGTGATAGGGATCGCTGATCGGCGTCGTGACCGCGACGATTTCGCCGCTCGTCTTCGCTTCCGCCGTGGCGATCGCCGCCGAGATCTTCGCGCGATCTTCGTCGGTGAGCTGCATCACCACGAGCCCGAAGCTCCGCCGCCGCCGAACGAGCCGCCGCCCCCGGAGAATCCGCCGAAGCCGCCACCACCGCCGAAGCCGCCTCCGCCACCCCAGCCCCCGCCGCCCCAGCCGCCGCGGCGCGAGCCGCGGTCGAGCGAGTTCAACGCCCAAAGTGCCACCCACGGGCTGATTCCGCCTCCGCGCGTGCGATAGCGGCGGCCGGCTCCGCGACGGAAGTGCGACAACACGACGAAGCCGATGACCATCAGCCAGAAGAAGAACGGAAGCGGGTTGCCGCCCGAATGCTGCCGCTGCTGCTGCGCCTGCTCGGCCGCGGCGATGTTCTTCTGCGCCTCGCCTGGCGAGAGCGACATCTGGTTGATGATCGCGTCCGCGCCGGCCTCGATCCCGCCGCCATAATCGGGCGGGCTCTGCTTGAAGTGGGGAATGATCGCCTGCCGGATGATCAGCCCGGACATTGCATCGGTCAGATAGGGCGTTGCGCCGTAGCCGACCTCGATGCGGACCTTGTGTTCATTGGGCGCGACCAGCAGGATCACGCCATTGTCCTTGCCCTTCTGGCCGATCCCCCAGGCGCGGCCGAGCCGATAACCAAAGTCCTCGATCGGGTATCCTTGCAGGCTCGGCACGGTCGCGATGACCAGCTGCGCGCCCTTCGACGCCTCCAGCGCCGCCGACTTGCTGGTGAGGTCCTGGACCTGTTCGGCGGTCAGAAGGTGCGCGTCATCGACGACCCTGCCGGTGAGCTTGGGAAATGTCTGCGCTGTTGCCGGGACGGCGAAGAAGATGGCGAGCAGGAGCGCCCAAATCGTCACCCTCGCGAAAGCGGGGGCCCAGATTTCCTTTCGCTGGGTTCGCGCTTTCGCGGGAATGACGAACATGGTCAGCTGCCGTTGCCGAAGTTCACGCTCGGCGCTGTCTGCGCTTGCGTCGACGCCTCGAACGGCACCTTGGGCTTGGCGCCGTAGAAGACCTTCGCGCCGATCGCCGTCGGGAACGTCCGGATCAGCGTATTATACTGCTGGACGGCGGTGTTATAATCCCGGCGCGAAATCTCGATCCGGTTCTCGGTCCCTTCGAGCTGATCCTGCAGTGCGAGGAAGTTCTGGTTCGACTTCAGGTCGGGATAGGCTTCCTGCAGCCGCTGGAGCGGAATGATCGCCTGCGTCAGCCGGCTCTGCGCATCGTTGAACGCCTTGACCTTGGCGGGGTCGTTGAGGTCGGCGGCGCTCAGATGCACTGCCGTGGCATCGGCGCGCGCCTGCGTCACCTGCGTCAGGACCGTCTTCTCCTGCGCCGCATATCCCTTCACGGTTGCGACCAGATTCGGGATCAGGTCGGCGCGGCGCTGATAGTCGGCCTGCAAATTGCCCCAGGCTGCGTTGACCTGCTCATCGGCGGTGGGGACACTGTTGATTCCGCAACCGGCGAGGCTGATCGCGGCCAGCGGCGCAAGCAATCCGAAACGACGAAGTGCGGTCATTTGAAGTCCCCTACGATTGCGGCGGGATAATTAGAGGCACGGCTGTTGGCTTTCAATAAGCTGTCTTAAATAAATAACACAGCAGCAGCACGGCTGCTGGCAAAACGCGGCGTCTGCGCTACTGTCGGGTTGCCGACTTCGAAAGGGGCAAGCCATGCTGAAGGACTTCCGTGCATTCATCGCCAAGGGCAACGTGCTCGACCTCGCGGTCGCAGTCATCATCGGCGCCGCGTTTGCCAAGATCGTCACCAGCCTCACCGACGACATCATCATGCCGATCGTCGGCAAAATCTTCGGCGGCCTCGATTTCTCGAGCCATTTCCTGCTGATGGGGCCCGTTCCGGCCGACTATCACGGCTCTTTGAAGGATTATGCCGCACTCAAGAAAGCCGGCGCGCCTGTGCTGGGCTGGGGACAGTTCCTGACCGAGGTCGTCAGCTTCCTCATCCTTGCCTTCATCATCTTCCTGATGGTGCGCTGGGCGACCAAGCTGATGAGGAAGCCTGAAGTCGAGACCGCAACCGGCCCGACCGAAGTCGAGTTGCTAGCCGAGATCCGCGACGAGCTGAGGAAGCGGTAATTTGCCGGCGTCATCCTGAACTCGTTTCAGGATCCATTTTCGTGAAGGGCGGCGTGGGTCTCCAAAATGGATCCTGACCTTCGTCAGGATGACGAGCTGAGGCTCGTCACTTCGGCATGCCGCTAAGGCCGCTCGCCTCGCGCAGCGCGTCTCCCTTCATCCGATAGCCGTCGAGGAACACGGTATCGACGTGGCGCAGGTCGCGGATGTCCTTGGAGACGTCACCCTCGACGAGAATGATGTCGGCTGTCTTGCCCGTGGCGATCGATCCGACGCGATTGTCCATGCCCGTCATACGCGCGGGAACGATCGTCGCGGTCTGCAGCGCTTGCGCATTGGTGAGCCCCGCCTTCTCGTACAGCTCGAGCTCGCGCACCAGCTCGAGTCCGTAGCCGTCGGTTCCGGCGACGATCGTGACTCCGGCCTGGTGGAGCTTGGTCACGAGCCCGACCATTTTGTCGAAGCTCTTGCGGAAATCGTCGCGCGTGAGGCCCCCGAATAGCGGATAGCCGCCGATCTTCCAGCCGCGCGCGACCGCCGGCGGAGCGACATCGGCGAAGGGCGCATATTCTGGCGAGATCGCGGTGCCGTCGGAGGTCATCAGCGGCTCCCAGACGACGAGCGTCGGATCGATGATCGTGTGGCGCTTCGACAGCTCGGCGTAGAAGGCCCTCATCGCCGGGGAGTCGAGATCGACGTCTTTGCCGTACTTGGCAGGGCCTTCGAGGCGGGCGGCCGTGTTGGCCTTGTCGACGACGTCCTGCGGCATCGCCTGCATCATGATGAAGTTGATGTGCGTGACCTCGTCATAGCCGGCGCGCACCGCGTCGAGCGGCCGCATTCCGGCAGGAATATGGCCGTGGACGTGAAGCCCGAGCTTGTGCGCTTCGGCCGCTCCGGGCGCGATCCAAGCCGGGTTCATCGAGGTGTAGAACTTGACGCCCCACAGGCCCGCGGCCTTGATCTTGTCGACCGCTGCGATGGTCTCCGCCTCCGAGGTGACGGTGATTGCGCCTTGCGCCGCGAGCGGGTCCTTGCGGTCGATGATGACCGAGATCTTGCCATCCGGGGCGAGCAGGTCGCCCGCCGCTCGGCGCTTGTAGATGCTGAGCGCCTCGTCGATGGTCGTGCCAGGGCTGCGGTAGTTGGTCATGCCCGTGGCGACATTCTGGAGCAGGTTCCAGTCGTCCCCGACGTGCTGGTGTGAATCCCACAGTCCCGGAAGCAGGGTCTTGCCCTTGCCATCGATGACCGTCGCTCCCGGTGGAGCCTTGATCGAGCCGGCGGCTCCGACCTGAGCGACCTTCCCGTCGGCGATCAGCACCGCGCGGTTGGGAAGGTAGCGGCCCGCCGCCGAATCGAACATCAGCACATGGTCGACGAGCGTCGGCGTGCGGTTCGCGGCGCTCAGGAATTGGTGGGCGATGTCACGAACCATCGCGGCCGTCGCCTTGTCCTGGATATCCTTCAGCTTGCGCCCATTGCTCTCGTAGCCCGCCGGCAGAAGCGCGATGATCCCGGCGTTCCCGAAGAAGTGGTTCTCGCTGTCGAGCCACACCGGATAGGGCGCGAAGCCGTAGCCTTTGACGAACGCCAGCTTGAGCGTCTTCGGGCCTTCCGGCCCATCAATCTGAACCGACTGGCCGATGCGGATGCTCGCATGGCCGCTCGGCAGCAGGTCGATGCCCTTGTCGCCCGCCGCGACCAACGCCTCGATGTCCTTTTCGCTGGCGAGCCACGGGCCGCCGTAGGTGTTGTAGCGCTTTGCGCCGTAGGGGCCCGAGCCGGAATCGACGACCGTCTTCCAATGTGCGACGCCGCTCGGATCGACGTTGAAGTCTTCGGTCGCGTCGCCGGAGTCGGTGTAGCCGCGGATGGCGATCGCAGTCGGTCTCCCGTCGGCTCCCGGGGTGATCAGCTCGTCATCTTCCGTGACCCAGCCGCGCAGCGACATCGACATGCGATAGGCGGCTTTCCCGTCCGGAGTGGTCCACGACCAGATGTCGCCGTGCTTCCCTGCCGTCGAGCTGATCGTGTAGTGGCGCGCCCCGGGTGGGGGAACGAGCAGCTTCTCCTTCGGTGTCGGATCGGCAATCGCGACGGACGCGCTGGCGACGAGCAACGCGGCAAGAATCTTCGAGCGCATGGAAACCCCCCGGCTAATTGCCTGCAGCGTGGCTTCGTCGGGTGCCGAACGCAACTCCCGCTGCGACGAACCGCCGGGCGGCTAGAGCCGGATCAGCGTCTCGGGAATCTTGTTCGACGCAGGACCGACGTCCCAATGGAGCTGATGGCCAATCGGGTTCGGCGACGGCCCGTCCTCGCTGTTGTTGGTCAGGATCTCGCCGTCGGTGATCACCGTGAAGCGACCCTGCGCATGCGAGACCATGCTCGTCTTGGTGTCGCCCGCGGCGCCCGCCGCAGCCATGCGCTCCATCAACGGGCCGGCGCCGCCGGTGAGCGCCGGCGCGGTAACCAACACACTGCCGTCGGCACGCCGGCGGATCGCGATGAACGGCAGGAGGAGATCGTTGTCCGGGAGCGCCGGGAAGACGAAGTCCTGCCTGTCACTGCCGACGAAATGATAGTCGACGTCGAACACGCCGCTCCCGCGATAGGTGACCGACCGCCAGCCGGCATATTTCATCAGCTTGGCGGCGAAGGCGCGGTTCGAGGCGTCGTCGAGGCCTGGAAGCCCGAACATTTTGGCGGCAGCTTCGGCCTGTTTTCGATTTTCGGCAGCGGACTTTTCGTATGTTGCCTTCTGCTGGGCGATTTCGGCCGCTGTGCATGGCCGTGATTTGGGTGGCGGAGAGCCAGACGGGACCATCACGCCTACATTGCCGAGCGTTTTGCCGCCCTCGAAGCAATGTGCCATGTCCGCATTCCACGGCTTGGTATTCGTATCGTCCGGTACCTGGAGGACGATCTCTCCGCGATAATCGAGGACGAAGCTGCCGTCCTTCCTGAGCGTCAGGTCGGAGGTGAACTTGCCCGGCCCCCACAGGCAGGCGGTGAGCAGCAGCGGCGCGGCAACCGCGAACAGGCGCTTGGTCCAATGGCGCAAGGAACATCCCCCTCCCGCGAATAGGTAACCGAGACGCAATGGCTCGTCATGCTGAACTTGTTTCAGCATCCATTTCGAAGACGTGCGGAGCTTTGTCGAAAATGGACCCTGAAACGAGTTCAGGGTGACGACAAGAGAGTAAGAAAGTGGGGAGCTTCTGTTGCCCGGTGCTCCCCGAACCGCTGGAATCCCCTTCTGTTGCCCGGTGGGGTCCGACCGCGCTTTAGCCTTGTAACTTCAGTCCGTTAGGACGTCAGTTACGCAGCAAGAGCGAGCGCCTCGTTATCGTTGGCACTTGTGTGAATGAGCCGTTGCGGTGGCTCAATCCGATCGGCAATCGGGCCTTTATTGCACTCGTCGATCCTATTTCGCCCCCATCAACAGCCGCGATGGCTTCGCGGTTGATGGTGGAGGCGCCGGGGTACTGCCCCCCGGGTCCGAAGTGCCTATTCCACCTGACAGTCTACCGACATAGCCGGTTGCCCGGCACGGAGGGATATAGGGATTTTCCGCGTGAATCTCAAGGAAGCGGCTGTTATGGCGGCCCAAGCGACGATGCTTCGTGGGGAACCGAACCATATGAAAAAACTGGCTTTTGCGTTTGTCGGAACGGCTGCTCTGGCCGTGGGTGCGTGCAACAATGGCAACCAGGATGCCGTCCAGAATGCCGAGCTCAACCAGCCAGCACCGGACCAGCTCAACGAGCTCGCCAACCAGGCGGCGATGGATGCGGCCAATGCTCAGGCGGCGGCAAATAACGCGGCGAATGCCGCGAACGAAGCCAACGCCGTGGCCGACAACACGATCAACCCCAAGGAAGCCGACGAGCAAAACGTCAGCGGCATGTAAGCGGCGCCGCGGGTGAGCGACGAGGCGATCCCGGCGGCGACCCTGATCCTGGTGCGGGATCGTTCCGGCGGCGCGCCGGAATTGCTGATGGTAGAGCGCGGCGAGCGCATGGCCTTTGCGGCTGGAGC
>Ga0207657_10002828_pt1 | contig 18641 bp, 15 predicted proteins | sample KBSC33metaG_FD_184316 | JGI IMG/M metagenome (GOLD analysis project Ga0207657, IMG submission 184316) | Corn rhizosphere microbial communities from Kellogg Biological Station, Michigan, USA - KBS C3-3 metaG (SPAdes) (version 2) | ecosystem: Host-associated > Plants > Roots > Rhizosphere > Soil ... | reverse complement strand
ATGACGGTTTTCTGATGCTGGTTGCGGGGGCGGTGGAGAATTTGCCAGTCTTACTCGGCGGCCTGCTTGGTACCCGCAGTTGCACCGAGCTTCTTGAGGAGATCGATGGCAGCCTGGACGATGGGCGTTCCGGGCCCGAAGATCGCCTTGGCGCCGGCTTCGTAGAGCGCGGGATAATCCTGGGGCGGGATCACGCCTCCCACAACGACCATGATGTCGCCGCGGCCCTGCTCCTCGAGCGCCTGGCGCAGCGCGGGTACCAGCGTCAAGTGGCCAGCCGCAAGCGACGACACGCCGACGATGTGCACGTCATTCTCGACGGCCTGGCGGGCGGCCTCTTCAGGCGTCTGGAACAGAGGACCGATATCGACATCGAAGCCAAGGTCGGCAAAGGCTGACGCGATGACCTTCTGACCGCGGTCATGGCCATCCTGCCCCATCTTGGCGACGAGGATGCGCGGCCTCCGCCCATGCTCGGTCTCGAATGAGTCGATCAGCTCCTTGATGCGGGTCATGCTTCCGTCCATGCGACCCATCTCCGCTTTATAGACGCCGGTGATTGCCGACACCTCAGCTCGATGCCGCCCGAACACCTTCTCGAGCGCGTAGGATATTTCGCCCACCGTGGCCTTGGCGCGGGCGGCCGCCACGGCGCCTGCGAGAAGGTTTGCGGTGCCTGTCTCTGCGCTTCTCGTCAGCGCGTCAAGCGCACTCTGGACCACCGCCTCGTCGCGCTCGGCCTTGAGGCGCGTAAGCTTCTCCAGCTGCTGACGGCGTACGGCGCGATTATCCACCTTCAATATGGAGATATCCGCGTCTTTGTCGGTCCGGTACTTGTTCACGCCGACGATGGTTTGCCGGCCTGAATCGATGCGGCCTTGGGTGGCTGTCGCAGCCTGTTCGATCATCCGCTTGGGGATACCGGCAGCGATCGCCTTGGTCATGCCGCCGATCTTTTCCACCTCCTCGATATGCTTGAGTGCGCGAGTGGCAAGGTCATAGGTGAGGCGTTCGACGTAGAAGCTGCCGCCCCAGGGGTCGATGGTGCGGGTCGTGCCAGATTCCTGCTGAAGAATAAGTTGCGTGTTGCGGGCAACGCGCGCCGAGAAATCGGTGGGCAGCGCCAGCGCCTCGTCGAGCGCATTGGTGTGCAGCGATTGGGTATGACCTTGCGTCGCCGCCATCGCCTCGACGCAGGTGCGCACCACATTGTTGAACACATCCTGCGCTGCGAGACTCCAGCCGCTCGTCTGGCAGTGGGTGCGCAGCGCAAGCGAGCGCGGGTCCCTCGGCTTGAACTCTTCGGCCATGAGCTTGGCCCAGAGCAGCCGCGCGGCGCGCATCTTGGCGATTTCCATGAAGAAGTTCATGCCGATGGCCCAGAAAAAGGAGAGCCGCGGTGCGAAGGCATCAACGTCGAGGCCAGCGTTCACTCCGGCGCGCACATATTCAATGCCGTCGGCAAGCGTATAGGCGAGCTCGAGGTCAGCCGTCGCCCCGGCCTCCTGCATGTGATAGCCGGAGATCGAGATCGAGTTGAACTTCGGCATCTTCTTCGACGTGTAGGCGAAGATGTCCGAGACAATGCGCATCGATGGCGCGGGCGGATAGATGTAAGTGTTCCGCACCATGAATTCTTTCAGGATGTCGTTCTGGATCGTGCCGGAGAGTTGCTCCGGCGGCACGCCTTGCTCCTCGCCGGCGACGATGAACAGTGCGAGCACAGGCAGCACCGCGCCATTCATGGTCATCGACACCGAGACCTGATCGAGCGGGATGTGATCGAACAGGGTGCGCATGTCGTAGATCGAATCGATGGCCACCCCCGCCATGCCCACGTCGCCCGTCACGCGCGGGTGATCCGAATCGTAGCCGCGATGGGTAGCGAGGTCGAAGGCGATGGACACCCCTTGCTGGCCGGCGGCGAGGTTCCGCCGGTAGAAGGCGTTGGAGTCCTCCGCGGTCGAAAAGCCGGAATATTGGCGGATCGTCCAAGGCCTCTGCACATACATTGTGGGGTAGGGCCCGCGCAGGTAAGGCGCGATGCCGGGAAAGCCATCGAGGAAGTCGAGACGCGCGATGTCGGCGGCAGTGTAGACCGTCTTCACCGCGATGCCCTCCGGCGTCTGCCAGGCAATCGCCGTGTCAGCCGTGGTGAAACCCGAGCCGTTATTGCTCTCGAACTTCACATCGGCGAATGAGGGAATGCGCGTCATCAGCGATCAAATCTCGTCATAGGCGGCGTTCAGGATTGAAAGCGTATCACAGGACTGGTGAAGGAAGGTGCTAACGCCGGCCTTCTCCAATGCTGCGCGATCAGCGCCGGGCTTGCCTGCGAGATAAACGGGGGACGCACCCGCCTGGGTCAGCGCTTTGGCGGTATCCACGGCCTGGCTTGCGTAGACTTTATCGGAGGAGCAGAGGCAGGCGAGCTTCGCGCCAGACTTTATGAATTGTTCCGCTAGGTTATCGCCCTTGCCTTCTACCGCTTCGATGCCGCCAGCCTCGAACAGGCTCTTGGCGAAGCTCGCCCGCGCGTTGAAGTCTGAGGCGCGGCCGAGACAGGCGAGAAACACCTTGGGTCGTTCGCCCTGCGCCGCGAGATAGGCATCGCTACGGTCGCGCAATTGCTCGAAAGGCTCGGCGAGTCTGATGCGGGGGAGGGCCCTAGCACTTTCTGCCGGAGACTCACCACTCGGCCTCTCGAGTACCACGACCGGCACTTCCGCGAGGTCGGGAAAGTCGCTCGTGCCTATGAGCGAGTCTTTTCTAAGCGTCACGTTGGTTTCGCGCTCGGCCCTGACCTTGGCGACGGCGCGCTGGATTGAGCCGGTCTTGAGCGCCTCGGCCGCCCCGCCTTCACGCTCGATGTCCTGGAACAGCATCCACGCCCGAGCACAGAGTTGATCCGTGAGCGCTTCGATGGCGCCCGAGCCTGCGGCGGGATCGGCGACGCGATGGATATTGGCTTCCCCGATGAGAATGGTCTGGGTGTTGCGCGCGATGCGTCGGGCAAACGCGTCAGGGAGTCCCAGTGCGGCACTGAACGGCAGCACCGTTATCGCATCGGCACCGCCAACCGCTGCGGCGAGCGCTGCGCTCGTGCCGCGTATGATATTTCCGTGCGGATCCCGCTTGGTCATCATCCGCCATGCGGTCTCCGCGGCGACGAAGGTCACACGCGGCTTAAGCCTGCAAGCCGCCTCGATGCGTGCCCACAGCTTCCGCAGCGCACAGAATTTGGCAGTGGTGAGGAACTGGTCCTGGTCGGCGGCAAGGCGGAAATAGATGAAGCGCCTCGCATCATCGAGCGCGATGCCGCCGGCCTCCATGGCGCGGAGATAAGTCACGGCGACGGCGAGCGCGAAGGCAAGCTCCTGGGCCTCGGAGCCGCCGGCCGCATGCACGACTCTTCCGTCAGCAACCGCGAAGGGACCAGTGAAGCCTTGGCTGGCGAGGTCGCTGATCAGCTCGGCAAAGATCGGCGCGATGTTCTTCCAAGGAACCGTACTCTCGCCGCTCGCAGCAATTCCGCCGAGCGGGCCGAAGCCGAAGCGTATCGTCACATCTTTGGGTGAGATGTCTCGGGCTTTGACCAACGTCGCAATGAGCCCCGCGGCATCTTTGGATGAGGCGCTAAGATCAAGGTCGAGGGCGATGCCGGCATCCAGATAGACGCCGTCAAGTGCGGCGCTGATCGCAGCGCCGGTCGACGGAAGGCCAAAGCCGTAATCGCCGACGGCACCAGGAAAAACGAGCGCGATGCCGTTCACGCCGTTATTGAGGTCCTCGAGGATTTGCGCGTTGGCGGCGTCGGGATCGGGGAAGTCGATCCGGTGCATCACTGCCCACGGCGTTCCCGCTGCGCGGCCTTCGATAGGCTTCGCATCCTTCGCGCGCGGATAAAGCGGGTCGACGGTTATGCCGTCATGGCCTCGCGACCGCAACGAAGCGAAGGGCGCGCCCTTTAGTGCCTCTTCGACGAGCGCTTTCCATGCCGCCTCGTCGGCAGGCGGAAAGTCGCGGGCCAGGGAAAATTCCACCATTGTCCTCAGCTTCTAAGCTCCACCGGTCCCTCCTAGCATGAAGGCGAAGGGACGCGGAAGCGTGAGCCCTAGCGCCTCGCGGCCTGTCGCGTCTTTGCGATCAGCCGGGCGGAAGGGTTAGACTGTGGAACTCTGATCAAAGGAGGACCGGCGATGGCTACGCAGAAGGCAGCGCCTAGACAAGACGCAAGCCAGGCACCGGTGGCCGCCAAGGCGCCAGACAACAGCGTTTATATCGGCCAGAGCATCAAGCCGGAGTTCATCTATCTTCGCCTCGCCAACCGCCATGGTCTGATCACCGGCGCCACCGGAACCGGCAAGACCGTGACCCTTCAGGGTTTGGCGGAGGGCTTCTCAGATCAGGGCGTCTCGGTTTTCTGCGCCGATGTGAAGGGCGATCTCTCTGGTGTGGCCGAACAAGGCGAGTCGAAGCCGTGGATCGAGGTGCGCGACAAGGAGATTGGCTATACGCAGAACTACCGCGCCTATCCTGTGATCTTCTGGGACCTGTTCGGCGAAAAGGGGCATCCGATCCGCGCCACCGTGTCGGAGCTGGGCCCGCTCCTCCTGTCCCGCCTGATGGATCTCAGCGAGGCGCAAGAAGGCGTGCTCAATATCGCCTTCAAGATCGCCGATGACGAGAAGCTGCCGCTACTTGATCTCAAGGACTTGCAGGCATTGCTGCAAGATTTGGCTGATCGTGCCGGCGAGCTCACGACCAAGTACGGCAACATCACCAAGGCTTCGATCGGATCGATCCAACGATCATTGCTGGTGCTCCAGCAGCAAGGTGCTGATCACTTCTTCGGGGAGCCTGCGCTCAAGATCAGCGATTTGATGCGAGTGGCGCGCGATGGGCTGGGCTATATCAGCGTTCTGGTCGCCGACAAGCTCATGGAATCGCCGCGCCTCTACGCAACTTTCCTTCTGTTCCTCATGTCGGAGCTGTTCGAGGAGCTGCCCGAGGTTGGTGATCCCGACAAGCCTAAGCTCGTGTTCTTCTTCGACGAGGCGCACCTCCTGTTCAAGGACGCGCCCAAGGCGCTGCTCGAGAAGGTCGAGCAGGTGGTGCGGCTGATCCGCTCCAAGGGCGTCGGCGTCTATTTCGTGACGCAAAACCCGCTCGACATTCCCGATACAGTGTCACGGCAACTCGGCAACCGTATTCAGCATGCGCTGCGCGCCTTCAGCCCCTTGGAGCAGAAGGCGGTGAAAGCGGCGGCCACGACTTTCCGCGCCAACCCTGCCTTCGATACGGAGAAGGCAATCATGGAGCTTGGCATCGGCGTGGCGCTCGTCTCCACGCTCGACGAGAAAGGCCAGCCCTCCATGGTTCAGAAGACGCTGATAAGGCCGCCGAATTCACGCGTCGGTCCGATCACCGATGCCCAACGCAAGACCGTAATAAATGCGAGTCCGGTCAAAGGCGTCTACGACGAGACTGAGGATCGGGAATCGGCCTATGAGCTTCTGCAGAAGCGCACGGCCGATCACACCGAGGCCGAAGCAGCGCAGGCGCAAGATAAGGAAGCGACACAGGCGTCGGGAAGCAAATCGCGCAGCGACGGCTTCTGGACAACCTTCGGCAAGCAGGTCATCCGATCGGTCGTGCCCGCCGCGACGCGTATGCTAGAGCAGCAGATCAAGCGCGGCACGCTCGGGGGCATTAGGCGCGGTCGCGGCAGCGGCGGCTTTTAATTGCGATTGATCGTGGTCGGCTAGGTTCCCGGCGCGAGCGCGAGCATCTCCTCGACGTGTTCCCAGTTGATGAGATGGTCGAACCAGGCTTCGAGATATTTCGGCCGCTCGTTGCGATAGTCGATGTAATAGGAGTGCTCCCACACATCGACGCCGAGCAGAGGCCAGCCCCCCTGCATGAGTGGGTTCTCGCCGTTCGGCGTCTTGGTCACCGCGAGTTTGCCATCTTTGATCGCAAGCCAAGCCCAGCCAGATCCGAATTGGGTCTTGCCGGCCTCGATGAAATCGTTGCGGAACTTGTCGAAGCCGCCGAGATCGCGGTCAATTAGGGCAAGCACCGCGCCCGGCACTTTCTTGCCACCGCCGCCCTTCGTCATCCATGGCCAGAAATGGATGTGGTTGAAGTCCTGTCCGGCATTGTTGAAGACGCCGGGATTCTTGCCATAGCTCGCCTTGACGATTTCCTCGAGGCTCTTGCCCTCGAGACCCGAACCGGGGAGCAGCTTGTTCAGATTGTCGACATAGGCCTTGTGATGCTTGTCATGGTGATATTGCAGCGTCTCGGCCGACATATAGGGCTGAAGCGCATCATAGGAATAAGGGAGGGGCGGGAGTTCGAAGGCCACGGCTTTGCTCCGGCAGGGTTTGATAGGTCAGAAGAAGCCCGCCGAAAGCTAATGGTTCCCGCCAATCGAGGCAAGTCAAGCGCCTCAGCCATACGCAAAAATGATAGCCGGAAAGGCCAGGAAGGGTGGGCACGGAGCCCCTGAACTCCGTGCCCGGTGCCGAGGAAGGTTCGCTACATCAGTACAGGGATCTGACGCTTCTGACTTTGCGCGAATCCACCTGAACCCTGCATGAACCGAGCGTGCAGCATTGGTTAAGCGAGGCTACTTCACGAGCGCGTGGAGCTCTTTGAATTCGCGCGTGCCGGCCCGTTCGAGCCACTCGAATAGGACCATTTCGCTGTCGACGACATCGGCGCCGGACTTGAGCAATCGTGTCAGCGCAAGCTTCCGGCTTGCCTTCGACCGCGAACCGACCGCGTCGGCGACCACGAACGACTCGAAGCCTTGCTCCTCGAGATCGATCGCCGTCTGCGCCACGCAGACATGAGCCTCGGTGCCGCCAATCACGACTTGCGGGCGGCCTTGCCGGCGGAGCTCGTGCAGCCGCTCGCGCAATGGATCGCTCTTGAGGCAGGAGAACTCGACCTTATCCACGACGAGACCCGAATTGGCGAATGCCTCGCGGATCGGGTCTGCCGTGGGTCCCAGTCCTTGCGGATATTGCTCTGAGATCGTTATCGGCACGCCGAGCGTTCTCGCCGCGCGGACCAGGCGCACGCATCGGTCGATCACCCGGTCTTTGCCGGAGATTGCCGCGATGAGCTTCTCCTGGACGTCGATGATGAGGAGCTGTGACTTGTCGCGATTAATAAGCATGGCGCGTGCAACGTGAATTGGTTCGCCCCCGTGGCATAGCTCGCTTGCTGGGTCAAGCCTGAGCGATCTTCAACGCGAAGGTGTAAGCGAGGGTGACTTCCTTCAGCCGCTCGAAGCGGCCAGACGCGCCGGCGTGGCCCGCCTCCATGTTGGTCTGCAGTAAGATGAGCCCATCGCTAGTGGCGAGCTCCCGCAGCTTGGCAATCCATTTTGCAGGTTCCCAATAGGTGACGCGCGGATCGGTGAGACCAGCAAGCGCGAGAATATGCGGATAGGGTTGCTCCCGCACATTGTCGTAAGGCGAATAGGCAGCGATGGTGCGGTAGCCTGCCTCGCTCTCGATTGGGTTGCCCCACTCCGGCCATTCCGGCGGGGTGAGCGGCAGGCTCGCGTCGAGCATGGTGGTGAGAACATCGACGAAAGGCACCTCGGCGATGATGCCAAGAAATAGCTCGGGCGCCATGTTGGCCACGGCCCCCATCAGCATACCGCCCGCGCTTCCCCCCCCATGGGCGACGATGCGTCCACGCGAGGTGAAGCCTTGCGCGGCAAGAAATTCGCCCGCAGCGATGAAGTCGGTGAAGGTGTTGACTTTGTTCTCGCGCTTACCTTCCTTGTACCAGCGATAGCCCTTGTCCTTGCCGCCGCGCACATGGCCGATCGCGTAGACGAAGCCGCGATCGACGAGAGAAAGCGCGTTGGTGGAGAATCCCGCCGGCATCGACATGCCATAGGCGCCATATCCGTAAAGGAGGAGAGAGGCAGAGCCGTCGAGCTTTGTCTCTTTGCGATAGAGCAGCGAGATCGGGACGGTCTCGCCGTCCTTAGCTGGCGCCAGGACTCTGCGCGTGACGTAGAGGGAAGGATCGTGCCCGCTCGAAATTTCCTGGGTCTTGCGAAGCGCGCGCGCGCGAGCTCACGTCATAGTCGAAGACCTGCGCGGGCGTGGTCATCGAGGAGTAAGTGCAGCGCAAGGTGGTCGTGTCGTATTCGTAGCCGGCTGAAATGCCGAGCGAATAGACCTCCTCGGCGAAGGCGATGGCATGCTCTTCTCCGTTGTCGAAGCGGCGCACCACGATGCGCGGCAGGCCGTCCTCGCGCTCGAGGCGAACGAGGAAATCCTTGAAGGCGACGACATCGAGGATGAGCCGGCCGGACCGGTGCGGCTCGATGTCGTGCCAGTTCTCGCGGCTGGGACTGGCAGCCGGTGCTTCGACGATGCGGTAGTCCTCCGCGCCATCAGAGTTGGTAAGAATGATGAGGCGGCCCTCGTGATGATCGACGGAATAGTCGTGCTCAGGCTCACGTTTCGCTACCAGGCGAGGCGGGGCCGATGGATTGGCAGCATCGATCAGGCTGACCTCTGCCGTCTCGTGATCATGAACGCTAAGCAGGAGGAAGCGCCGATCCTGGGTCGCGCTCAGACCCAGAAAGAAACTGGCATCATCCTGCGCATGGATGAGATCATCGGCCCCGTCGGCGCCAATTGCGTGCCGCAGCACACGGCGTGGACGGTGGTCTTCATCAAGCCAAACATAGAGAAGCGTACGGCTGTCGGCCGCCCATTCGAGCGATCCATTGTTGTCGGCGATGCCAGAATCGACCACCGCGCCGCTGTCGGCTTCGATGACGTTGACCGTGTAGAACTCCGAGCCCTTGGTATCCACGGCGTAGGCAATGAGGCTATGATCGGGGCTGTGAGCGACGCCTGCGATGCGGAAATAAGCGTGCGGCTTTGCCAGCGCGTTCCCGTCCACCAGCACGCGCTCCTCGCCGCCGTCGCGCGGCCTGCGGCAAAATAACGGGTACTGACCGCCGGTCACGTAGCATGTGTAATAGGCGAATGGGCCATCGGGGGCAGGGACGCTCGCGTCGTGTTCCTTGATCCGTCCCTTCATCTCGGCGAGAAGCTGCGCTTGCAGTTCTTTGGTATCGGCCATGAATGCTTCGGCGTAAGCGTTCTCGGCTTCGAGATGCGCCCTGATCGCGGGATCGAGCTGGGCAGGATAGCGCATCACCGCCTGCCAATTTGCCGCGCGCAGCCAAGCGTAATCGTCCATCCGCGTGATGCCGTGATGAATTGTGCTCAAGGGTCTGCGCGCGGCACGAGGAGCCCGCGCGCGGGAGAGGCAGTCATTCATCGGTTGAACTTATTTGCCGCTCTTGCCCTCGGTGTCGAGGTCTAGCGCGCATCCGTTGATGCAGTAGCGCAAGCCGGTGGGACCCGGTCCGTCGGGGAACACATGGCCGAGATGTGCGCCGCAATTGGCGCATCTCACCTCGGTGCGCCGCATGCCGTAGGAACTATCGTCGTGCGTGGTCACCGTACCTTCGGTCTCTGTGAAGCTCGGCCAGCCGGTGCCCGAGTCGAACTTTGCGTCCGAGCTAAAAAGCGGGGCGCCGCAGACGACGCAGCGAAACATGCCGGAGCGCTTGTCGTTGTAATAGGGATGACTAAAGGCCCTCTCGGTCCCGTGCTCCTGCGTCACATGAAACTGCTCGGGCGTAAGCTTCTTTCGTAGCTCCGCCTCGGACATCGGCGTCTTGTCAGTGGCGTTCTTTTGGATTTTATCGGGGTTTTTCATTGCGGGAACACTTTCGCGGTCGGTCGCATTTATTAGCCCGGAAATATAAGCGTCTCCGATGACCTTCCGAAGGGGCTCGGAAACTCGGTCACGCAGGGTTGATACTCTTCCTTAGGTTGCACATTTATCCGCTTAGGTTGTAACCGAAAGCGGTCTAATTATCGTCGGGCGGCTGCTAGTAAAACTAAGCAGCGCACGGATGGCTTTTGCCAAACCACAGTCTCTGGAAGTCCTAACACGTTTTCGTGCCACGGTTCTTTCATAAGAACCCGTGCATTGCACTTTCGCGGAAAGCTGCTATAGAGGCCAAATAAACTAAGCCGTCCGAAGTGCATCGCATTCTCTTGTTGCGAAACATTGCAACCTCGCGTCACAAAATCGGCGTAATCTGGTGACTCAAAGATGAAATGGGCCCGGGAGATGCACGAGCGCGCGCGGGAGTTCACACGTGCTTGGTTGGACCGGGGATTAGTCAGGATCAAGGAGCCTCTATATGGAAGCCAATCTGGAGAAGAATGAACTCGTCGAACTGACCGCGGAGATCGTGTCGGCTTATGTCAGCAACAATACGGTCGTTGCCACCGACCTTCCTGGTGTCATCCACAATGTGTTCGACGCGTTGAGCAAAGCCTCGAGTGCCTCGGGCGTTCCCACGCGGGAGGAGCTGAAGCCTGCCATCCCCGTGAAGAAATCCGTCACGCCCGAATACATCATCTGCCTCGAGGATGGCAAAAAGTTCAAATCGCTGAAGCGTCATTTGCGAACCCATTACGATTTGTCGCCGGAGGAGTATCGCGACAAATGGGGTCTGCCGCATGACTACCCGATGGTGGCGCCGAACTACGCCGCCGCGCGCTCTGATCTTGCGAAGCGCATGGGTCTTGGACAGCGGCGGCGATAAAGGCTGACAAATCAGCCGGGTGATCTTGGGCTGGTCCGCGCGGTGGCGGATCTCCTGAGTTCTGCCTTCGACCTCTAGGCCTTCCGCCGGCTCGCGCGCAAGGCCGCCAGCTCTCCCTTATAAGCGCTCAATAGACCGAGATGCCGATTCAGGTCGTAACTCCAATGACCTGCGAGACCGCGGCTGCGCTCGGCCCTCAGCGCACGGCGAAGCTTCGCAAGCACGCGAAACATCCCCTCTTGGCTCTCATCGTCGAGCTCATGCGGCCATAGCGCGATCAGCTTCGGCAGGTCGCGCGACCTTAGGTAGGCGGCGGTTCCCGCGGCGGCCATCGTGCCGAACGTGCGCTTCGCCGTTATCCGCCCGCGGTGTCGCCTTGCCCTGATCCGGTGTTGCAGTTTCTGCCGCAATTGCTCGCCTCCTCGGGTGGAAGCGCGAGACTACAGCGCGCGACCAAAGGCCGGGAATTGTTGTGGGGATAGCTTCGGCGATTTAGGACGTAGACGGAAGGACTTGCCCGGCAGCGACAACACTGCAATTCTGTGCGGCGCAGCTTTCGCCGGAACTCCTGTCCCGTCGCGGTGGTTTGCATGTCGGCGTTCGCAAAGGGTAGGTCGGGATGTCGCTGGGTAAACACGAGCCAAACGCGCGCGAGCTTGCGCCGCCACCGAAGCGCGACGTCACGCTTCGCATCAACGGCGTCGAGCGCCGAGTTGCCCTCAGGCCGTGGACCACACTTCTCGACGCGCTTCGCGAATATCTCGATCTCACCGGAACCAAGAAAGGCTGCGACCACGGCCAGTGCGGGGCCTGCACCATTCTCGTCAACGGACGGCGCATCGTCTCGTGCCTGACCCTTGCCGTCATGCAGGACGGCGCCGAGATCACGACTATCGAGGGCCTGGCCACGAACGGCAAGCTGCATCCGTTACAGGAGGCCTTCATCGCTCATGATGGTTTCCAATGCGGCTACTGCACCCCGGGTCAGATCTGCTCAGGCGTGGGGCTTATCGCCGAGGGTCACGCGAAGACTGCGGACGAAATTCGTGAACTGATGAGCGGCAATATCTGCCGCTGCGGCTGCTACCCGAACATCGTTGCCGCCATCGAGGAGGTGATGAAGGGCGCTGCGCCGGAGTCCGCGCCGTGATCAATTTCGATTACATCAAGGCGCGCGACGTCGGCGATGCGGTCAAGCAAATCAGCACTGATCCGAACGCGCGTTTCATCGCCGGCGGCACCAATCTCATCGACCTTATCAAGGAGAATGTCGCGCGGCCGACGCGCTTGATCGACATCACCGGCCTGCCACTCACGGAAATCGAGGAGACCGATGCCGGCGGTTTGCGCATCGGCGCGCTCGTGCCCAACAGCGACCTTGCCTACGACGAGCGGATCAGGAAACGTTATCCGCTGCTTTCAAGCGCCATCCTCGCCGGAGCCTCGGCCCAGCTGCGCAACATGGCGTCGACCGGCGGCAACCTCCTCCAGCGCACTCGCTGCCTCTATTTTTATGACGCGAGCATGCCCTGCAATAAGCGCGAGCCCGGCACAGGCTGCGGCGCGATCGACGGCTTCAATCGCATGAACGCGGTGCTCGGCTGGAGCCAATCCTGCATCGCCGTGCATCCCTCCGACATGTGCGTCGCACTCGCCGTCCTGGAAGCCACGGTCCATGTGACCGGGCCGAAGGGCGCGCGCGTAATTCCCTTCGCCGATTTTCATCGCCTCCCCGGGGACACGCCCGAGCTCGACACCATTCTCGCCCATGATGAGATCATCACTGCGGTCGAGCTGCCGCCTCAAGGGTTCAGTCGCAATTACAGTTATCTCAAGATCAGAGACCGCCTGTCTTATGCCTTCGCCCTGGTCTCGGTTGCCGCTGGCCTCGAGCTTGAGAATGGCGCGATCAAGACCGGGCGCGTGGCTCTTGGCGGCGTCGCCCATAAGCCTTGGCGCATTTCCGACGCCGAGCGAAGCCTCAAAGGACAACGGCCCGACCGAAAGGTTTTCGCCGAGGTGGCTGACGCCATTCTGCGCGATGCCTCGGGCTTTACCCATAACAGCTTCAAGATCGAGCTCGCGCGGCGCGTGATCGTACGCACGCTTGAGCAGGCCGCGGCCGGAACGCCGCAGTCTCAGTCCGTCAAAGTGATCCGGTAGGCGGTGTCATGAGCTCTTTCACCAGGAATAGCATCGGCAAGCCTGTATCGCGGATAGAGGGCCCCCTCAAAGTGACCGGCAAGGCGAAATATGCGGCCGAGTTCAACGTGCCAAATCTCGCCCACGGTTTCGTCGTCAATAGCGAGATCGCCAAAGGACGCATCAAGAAGATCGACCGCGCCGCCGCGCTTGCAGTGCCGGGTGTGATCGAGGTGTTCGCCCACGACAACAGGCCCGAGATCGCGTCCTCGAGCGGAAAATATGCCGACGAAACCGCTCCACCAGGCTCACCATTCCGGCCGCTCTATGACGACACGATTTCCTTCGCGGGACAGCCTGTTGCGTTGGTGGTCGCTGAAGAGTTCGAGATCGCACGCTTCGCCGCCACGCTCGTCGAAATTGAATACGAAACCGAGGAAGCAATCACCGATATCGACTCGCAAATCGCCAAGGCCTACGAACCGCGCAAGAAGCGATTCCCGGGATGGGATCCTGAGCCCCGCGGCGACGTCGAAAAGGCTCTCACGCGATCGCCCATCAAGATCAAGCACGCCTATCGCACCCCGATCGAGCACCACAATCCCATGGAGTGCTTCGGCACGACAGCGGTATGGGAAGAAGACGGACGGCTCACCGTCTACGACAAGACTCAAGGTGCGCCGAACTGCTATCGCTACATTTGCAGCGTGTTCGGCCTCGCCAAGGATAAGGTCCGCTTGTTATCGCCCTATGTGGGCGGAGCCTTTGGCACCGCGCTAAGGCCGAACTATCAGCTGAACATGGCGGTGTTGGCGGTCATCGGGCTCAAGCGGCCGGTCAGGGTTGCGCTCACCCGGCAGCAGATGTTCACGGTCGGGTACCGGCCGGAGACGATCCAAACCCTGAGCCTGGGAGCCGAGGACGACGGAAGCCTCTCGGCGCTCCGGCACGACGCGATCGCCAATACCTCTCGCTTCGAGGATTACCAGGAACCGACCGCCATCTGGACGGGCGCGCTCTATCACTGCAATGACGCGGCCGCGACCGCCAAGCTCACGCAGATCGACCTGTTCACCCCTTGCGACATGCGGGCCCCAGGCGGCGCGTCGTCCCTCTATGCCATCGAGAGCGCCATGGACGAGCTGAGCTATGCCGTCGGCATCGATCCGCTCGAGCTTCGCCTCAGGAATTATTCCGAGTGGGATCAGAATGACGACAAGCCCTACACCAGCAAGGCTCTGAAGGACTGCTACTACCGCGGTGCCGAGCGGTTCGGCTGGTCTAAGCGGAAACCCGAGCCTCGCTCGATGCGCGAGGGTCGTGAGCTCGTCGGCTATGGCATGGCAACCGGAATCTGGGAAGCATTTCGCGTGCCCACGAGCGCACGGGCGGTGCTCGCACCGGATGGCACTCTGGAGATCGGATGCGGCACCGCCGACATCGGCACGGGCACCTATACCATCCTCGCCCAGATCGGCGCCGAAATGCTCGGGCTCCCGATCGACAAAGTCACGGTCAAGGTCGGCGATTCAGATTTGCCGGTCGCGCCCGTCGAAGGTGGCTCGTGGACTGCCGCCTCGGCAGGGTCAGCCGTGATGGAGGCTTGCAACGGAATCCGTGAGGATCTGCTCAAGCGTGCCGGCAAGATCAAAAACGCTCCGCTTGAGGGCGCGGAGCCGGCCGACGTGACTTTTGTCGACGGCGAGATGCGGGTGAGGGGAGATCCCTCCCGCGCCATGGCGCTCACCGATGTGCTTCAGGGTCTAAACGACCCGATCAAGTCGGAAGTTACCTCCAAGCCCGACCCCAAAGTCTTTCAGCGCTATTCGCATTACACCCATTCTGCCGTATTCGCCGAGGTGAGGCTCGACGAGGAGCTCGGCATGCTGCGCGTTGTGCGCGTCGTCAGTGCGGTAGCGGCCGGGCGCATCCTCAACCCGAAGACCGCGCGGAGTCAGATCATGGGTGCCGTGGTCGGCGGCATCGGCATGGCGCTGCACGAGGAGACGGTGATCGATCACCGCTATGGGTGCTTCATCAATCATAATTTTGCCGAGTATCATGTGCCGGTGAATGCCGACATCCACGATATCGATGTGATTTTCGTTGAGGAGCGCGAGCCTCACCTCAATCCGCTTGGCGTGAAGGGAGTCGGCGAGATCGGCATCGTCGGCACCGCTGCGGCGGTCGCAAATGCCGCCTATCACGCAACAGGCGTGCGCGTACGCGATTTGCCGATCACTATCGACAAGCTGCTCGGTCTCACCCCGTCGAAATAGTCTGAGCCCGGCCGGCCATGACGAACGTGAGAAATGCTCGTCGCTTGTCCTCGGCCTGTAATCCGCACTTATGCTGCACGCACCTCGTCCACTTGAAGGGCGCATCATGAGGCGGGAGAGCGCTTGCGCGCCGACTACTGGTTCGCCCATATGCCACTAATGAGACCTATCCACTGCAAACCATCGCATTTGGCATCAGCACCCTGAAAATTCCTTGCGTTTCAAGTATCATTAGGTATCGTTCCGCTTCACGGGGCAACCCTCAATCTCATGTTTTTGTTGCCCGCATGTTGCCCAGAGGGACCAATGCCCAGAAAACGCTTGACCGACCGCTCACTCAAAGCGCTTAAGCCAACCAAAAAGCGCTACGACGTGATGGATACAGATGTTCCGGGTTTTGGCGTTCGCGTCACCGAAAGAGGGCAGCGAACCTTCATCTTGATCGCGCGATATCCGGGCAGCTCCAATCCTACGCGAAGAGCCATAGGGGAATATCCCGCTCTGAGCCTTGAGAAAGCCCGTGAGCGGGCGAGACACTGGCGCGACCTCGTCCGACAAGGCATCGATCCCAAGACCGAGGAAGACCGCCTGAGGCGCCTAGAGCTAAGAAAACAGCAGACGACCTTTGCAGCCGTCGCCGAGGACTTCCTTGAGCGCCACGTTAAAGGGCAGCGAAAGGAGAGGGATACCGAACGGGAAATTCGGAAGGAGCTAATCGCACATTGGGGAGAGAGGCCCATAGCCTCAATCACACGTGAGGACGTGGTTGCGCTTGTCGATGCCATCGCTCGCAGGGCGCCTTACCTCGCACATAATGTTCTCGCTCACGTCCGCTCACTGTTCAATTGGGCGATCAACCGAGGCACCTATGGGCTCGAAACGTCGCCCTGTGATCGCCTGAAGCCCTCAGCACTGATAGGCCCCAAGCAGGCGCGCCAGCGCATTCTCAACGACGACGAGTTGAGGGCTGTGTGGCATGCCACCGAGATAATTGGCTATCCATTCGGGCCTCTGTACCGACTCCTGCTGCTCACAGGTGCACGCAAGACTGAAGTGGCCGGAGGTCAGTGGCGCGAGTTGGACTTGCATAAAAAGCTTTGGATGGTGCCACCCGAACGGTTCAAGTCGAACGCCACTCACCTCGTCCCGCTCTCTGACCAAGCTGTGGCGGTCCTAAGGGAGCTTCCGCGCTTCACCAAGGGCGATCATTTGTTCTCGACTACCTTTGGGGAGAAGCACGTCACGGGCTTCAGCAGGGCCAAAGTCGAAGTTGACAAGCTCGTGTCTAAGCGGCTCGGAGCCTCGCCTCCGCCTTGGGTTATTCACGACATCCGCAGGACGGTGAGGACGCGTCTCGCGTCGTTGCGCGTTCCTGACATGGTAGCCGAGATGGTGATCGGTCACGGGCGAAAGGGGCTTCAGCGCGTCTACGATCAGCACCGTTATGTCGATGAGATGCGGGAGGCGCTTGAGCTGTGGGCCGCACGCTTACGAGACATCGTGACGCCGCCACCTGAAAACGTCGTGCGTATGAGGGAACGAGTATGACCAACTTTCCACCAAGCCTCAGCAGAGTGCCACCACGCAAGTCAACTGACGGACAGATGGGACGACTTGAGCAGCAAGTCGAAAAAGAGAAGAAGCGCAGAGAGCGTCTCAATGCGGTCGAAACAGCGATGAAAAGTCTTCCGCTAAAGCCTGGTGCTGAGGCTGAGATCACGAAGCTATCTGGTTTGTTCGAGCAAGCCTACTACGCTGCTATCAACAAACTCGAAGATAAAGCGGCGACGACGCATACGATGGCGGGAGAGTTGGCATCTTTGGCTAAGGGTTTAGGAAAGGTCGCTAATCTCGTCGAGAATTTGCATCCCAACACTTTGAAACTTTGGGCGGCAGGAACCGATCCTGCACTTAACGGTGGCAGTCTTCTCTTCATTTTGAAGGAAGCAGAGGCTTGGAGTGAGGCCGGTATTGATACGCTAAAGCGAGCAAAACGCATCGGAAAACCCGGACGCACTGAGGATCTCGTGGCACGGTGGATGAAAGAGACCGCAGCTTTCGTGTATGAGGGGCTGACAACGCGGAAAGCCAACATTGCCTACGATGCCTATGCTTCGCGCCACTCCGAGACGCCTTTTCAAGGCTTTCTGGATCGAATTTTTGAAATTTATGGCGTCAAGGCCAGCGCAAAATCCCGGGCTCGCAAGCGATAATCTATGGCCAAGAATTGATCCGAAATTTCTGAATTGTTGGCCATTATATTTGTCTGACTGAATAGGCCATTTGTCCTTGTGAGACGCAATGGTGCGTCGTGTGCACAAGGGCAAGTGAATGACTCAAACGCCTGTAAAGCTCCTCGGTTGGGACGATCTCAAAGAGAGGGGCATCAAAGACTCCAAGCCAACTCTTTATCGAAAAATCAAAGCAGGGAAGTTTCCTGTTCCTGTCCATCCCGGGAAATCGCCCGCATGGCCAGAGCACGAAATCGAACGCGATGCCTCCACGACGGAGGTCGCGTAAATGTGGGAACAGCAAGGAGGACGGAACCCGGTGTTGGCCGCACCGGGCTCCAATGACTACAGCGGTCTGATTGCAAGCTCGACCAATAATAAGGGTCGTTCGAAGCCTCACGAATTTCAAGGGCTACCCGAAAAAGAAGCCAACGATTTCTGCCTGCAATTTGATCGGCTCGTTTGCAAGATAGCCCACCGATACCGAGGGAAGGGCATTGAGTTCGATGAGCTAAAGGCTGCGGGCCAATTGGGCCTTGTCTCTGCATCGAGAAAGTTCGATCCCAATCGTGGCATTCCATTCGGTGGCTACGCTCAATATTGGATTGCTGGAGCGATCAGGGACCTCTTTCGTCCAGGGAAGTATGCCCCCGACTTCCAACGCAAAGAATCTCTAAACGCCCCGCTACCGAGCGATGGAAGCCATGAGCCTAGAACGATCGCTGATGATTTAGCCGACGAACCACCGACCATTGCGCCTAATCTATGCGTTCTATCTGAGACGGATCGCCAGATTATTGAGGCTCGGGCTGCTGGCGAAACTCTAACTGAAATTGGAAAGGCTCACGGCCTTAGCGCAGAGCGTATCCGACAGAGGGAAGCTCGTGCGCTTAAGCAGATAAAGGGGGCGATAACCTCCGCGTGTCTCAGCGATCTCGTAGGGCGCGGAAAGGTCACCAGGTCCCTGTCAAGAAGCTACGCGAGGAGTGAGCCAGGCTTCCGCGACAGACCGCCAACCCAGCACGCTTACCGTCAGCCACAGCCCTCAAACGAGCGCTTGCGCTCAAGGTGCGCGAGCTTATGCAACAGGAAAGGCTGAGTAAGAGTGCAATGGCCGCACAGATGCAAGCCATACTGAACCGCGCCGCGCGTTCCCTCGGGCAGCAGTACTCCAACGTCTCCCTCGGCGGGCTGCTCGCCGGCCCGATCGTGTTCGACAAGGCGTTCTACAATCTGTCGTATCAGCTCGGCCGACGTTCCAGCGATCTGCGCACTCTGCTCAACACCGACGCGACTGGGTTGCAGGCGTCCGGC
>Ga0207657_10002827_pt1 | contig 18655 bp, 15 predicted proteins | sample KBSC33metaG_FD_184316 | JGI IMG/M metagenome (GOLD analysis project Ga0207657, IMG submission 184316) | Corn rhizosphere microbial communities from Kellogg Biological Station, Michigan, USA - KBS C3-3 metaG (SPAdes) (version 2) | ecosystem: Host-associated > Plants > Roots > Rhizosphere > Soil ... | reverse complement strand
GAATCGACGTCATGGACGCGGTCGGCTCCAACATCCGCCTCGATGTCCGGCAGCGTCAGGTGATGCGCATCCTGCCGCGCATCAACGAGGACGTGAACGAGGAGTGGATCAGCGACAAGACGCGCCACCATGTCGACGCGCTCGTCCGCAACCGGCTCGACCGGCCGTGGGTCCGCGACAAGGGCAAGCTGCGGCAAGCGAGCTGGACCGAAGCGCTCGGCGTTTTCGCGGACCGGCTGAAGTCGGCGGGCTCGAAGGTCGCGGCCATCGCTGGCGACCTGCTCGATGCCGAGACCATGTACGCGGCGAGGAAGCTGCTCGAAGGGCAGGGCTCCGCGTTGCTCGAAGGCCGGCAAACCGGGCTCACCTACGACACGTCAAGCCTCGGAGCGGTCGCGTTCAACTCGACCATCGCCGGGATCGAGACCGCGGACGCCATCCTGCTGGTTGGCTCGAACATCCGCTGGGAAGCGCCGCTCATCGCCACCCGCGTCCGCAAGGTCGCGCGCAAGGGCGGCAAGGTGTTCGCAATCGGGCCCGAGGTCGACCTCGGCATCGACGTCGAATGGCTTGGCGATGATCTGAAGCTCCTCGGCAAGCTGCCCAAGGCGGTGAAGCAGGCCTTCGCCGCGGCCCAGCGGCCGGCGGTGATCGTCGGCGGCGGTGCGCTCGCGGCGGGGGCGCAGGGTGCGACACTGGCGCTGGTCGACAGCCTCGGTCTCATTCGCGAGGGCTGGAACGGCTATAATGTCCTCCACTTCTCCGCCTCCCGGATGGCGGGGCTGATCCTCGGCTATGCGCAGCCGGGCGGCATGGCCGACCTCGAAGCCGCATCGCCGGAGCTGGTACTGCTGCTCGGAGCCGACGAGGTCACGGCCGACCGCTTCAAGGGCGCATTCAAGGTTTATATCGGCCATCACGGCGACAATGGCGCCAGGCAGGCCGACCTCGTCCTTCCGGGCGCGGCCTATGCAGAAAAGCACGGCACCTACGTCAACACCGAAGGCAGGGTGCAGCGCGGCGAGAAGGCCGCCTTCGCGCCGGGCGAGGCGCGTGAGGACTGGTCGATCCTGCGCGCGGTTTCGGAGCTCGCGGGCAAGAAACTGCCGTTCGACAGTTTCGCCCTGCTGCGTGCGAACATGATCAAGGAATTTCCGCAGCTCGGCCGGGAGGGCCTCATCGATCTGCCGTGGGCGCCGCCAAAGCTCGGCGCCAAGGCCGAAGGGCCAGTCCGCTTGCCCGTAGCCGACTTCTTCCTGACCAACGCCATCTGCCGGGCGAGCCCGACGATGCAGCGCTGCTCCGAGGAGTTGGTCCGTGGCGTCGCCTTTAGGGAGGCGGCCGAATGACCTCCCTCTTCCAGCATTGGGGCGCCAGCTACGAATGGGCGTGGTTCTGGTCGATGGTGATCGGTATCCTGGTCATCGCGCTCCCGCTGCTGCTCGCGGTGGCGATGATCATCTACGCCGAGCGCAAGATCTGGGCGGCGATGGCGCTTCGCCGCGGCCCGAACGTGGTCGGCCCCTGGGGCCTGCTGCAAAGCTTCGCCGACGGCCTCAAGGTCTTCCTCAAGGAAACGATCATCCCGACCAGCGCGAACAAGGGCCTGTTCCTGATTGCGCCGATAGTCACCTTCACCGTCGCCCTGATCGTCTGGGCGGTGGTGCCGTTCCAGGCGGGCGTGGTGCTGGCCGACGTCAACGTTGGCCTGCTCTACGTGCTCGCGGCGAGCTCGCTGGGCGTCTACGGCGTGATCGTCGCCGGCTGGGCATCCAACTCCAAGTATCCCTTCTTCTCGGCGCTCCGCGCCGCCGCGCAGATGGTGAGCTACGAAGTCTCGATCGGCTTTGTGCTGATTACGGTCGTGCTTTACGCCGGCACCTTCAACCTCTCGGGCATCGTGCTCGGGCAGAAGGGCTTCGGCCTCGGCATCGTCAATGCCTACGCCTTCAACATCCTGCTGTTCCCGATGTGGGTCGTCTTTTTCATTAGCTCGATGGCCGAGACATTCCGCACGCCGTTCGACCTGGTCGAGGCGGAGAGCGAGCTTGTCGCCGGTCACCAGACCGAATATTCCTCGATGAGCTTCGCGCTCTTCTGGCTCGGCGAATATGCCAACGTCATCCTGATGTGCGCGCTGAACGCGATCCTGTTCTGGGGCGGATGGCTGCCTCCGCTGAATATCGATCTCATTCCCTGGTTCGATATCCCCGGCATCCTCTGGCTGCTCCTCAAGATGAGCATCTTCTTCTTCATGTTCGGCTGGGTGAAGGCGACGGTGCCGCGCTATCGCTACGACCAGCTGATGCGGCTCGGCTGGAAGATCTTCCTGCCGCTCAGCCTTGTCTTCGTCGTGCTCGTGTCCGGATGGCTGATGCTCACTCGTTTCGGAGGTCCCGCCGCATGATCTCCCGCACCATCAAGGCCTTTGCGCTCTGGGACTTCGTCAAGGCGCATGCCCTGACGCTGAAGTATTTCTTCAAGCCCAAGGCGACGATCAATTACCCTTACGAGAAGGCGCCGCAGAGCCCGCGCTTCCGCGGCGAGCATGCGTTGCGCCGCTATCCCAATGGCGAGGAGCGCTGCATCGCGTGCAAGCTATGCGAGGCGATCTGCCCGGCGCTCGCAATCACCATCGAGGCCGAACCCCGGGAGGACGGCAGCCGCCGCACCACGCGCTACGACATCGACATGGTCAAGTGCATCTACTGCGGCCTGTGCGCGGAGGCCTGCCCGGTGGACGCCATCGTCGAGGGGCCGAACCTCGAATTCGCGACCGAAACGCGCGAGGAATTGCTCTACGACAAGACCAAGCTTCTGGCCAACGGTGACAAGTGGGAACAGGCGATTGCCGCCAACCTTGCCGCCGATGCTCCCTACCGATAAGCGCGCCGCAACAGGGTCCCCCAGTTGATCTCAATCATCGCCTTTTACTTGTTCGCAACGCTCACGATCCTGCCTGCCCTGGCGGTGATCTTCGCGCGCAACCCGGTGCACAGCGTGCTGTGGCTGATCGTCGCTTTCTTCAACGCCGCCGGCCTCATGCTGCTCGTCGGCGCCGAGTTCATCGCGATGCTGGTGGTGATCGTCTACGTCGGTGCGGTCGCGGTCCTGTTCCTGTTTGTCGTCATGATGCTCGACATCGACTTTGCCCAGCTTCGCCGCGGCTTTACCGCCAACCTGCCGTTCGGGATCATCGTCGCGCTGGTGCTGCTTGCCGAGATTTTCGTCGCGCTGTTCGCGCACCAGGCCGGCCCCGCATTCGCGAGCAATCAGGTGGCGACGGTGAGCCAACCCAACATCGTTGCGCTCGGACAGCTCCTCTACAGCCGCTACCTGTTCGCGTTCGAACTTGCCGGCCTGATCCTCCTCGTCGCGATGGTCGGCGCAATCGTTCTCACGCACCGCAGCCGCGGTGACCTCCGCACACCCAAGGTCTGGCGCCAGAACCGGCGGCGTCCCGACGAAGCGATCAGGATGCTCGATCCGGCCGTGGGCGAGGGGGTGAAGCTGTGATTACCCTCGGTCATTACATCACCGTCGCAGCGATCCTGTTTACGATCGGCGTGCTCGGCATCTTCCTCAACCGCCGCAATGTCATCCTGATGCTGATGGCGATCGAGCTGATCCTGCTCGCGGTGAACATCAACCTCGTCGCCTTCTCGGCCTATCTCGGCGACCTCACCGGGCAGGTGCTGGCGATGTTCGTACTGACCGTCGCTGCCGCGGAGGCGGCGATCGGCCTCGCCATCCTCGTCATCTTCTTCCGCCGCCGCGGCTCGATCGCGGTCGACGACGTCAACCGGATGCACGGCTGATGAGTCCCGTCCTCTTCATCGTCTTCCTGCCTTTGCTCGCCGCCATCGTCGCCGGCCTCGGCGGCCGGTGGATCGGCAATACCGCCGCCAAGGTCATCACGACCGGCTCGCTGTTCGTCGGCGCATTCCTCAGCTGGCCGATCTTCTTTTCATACATCAACGGCAGCGCCGGCCCGGTCGTCGTGCCGGTGCTCAACTGGATCCACTCGGGCACGATGACGGTCGACTGGGCGCTGCGGGTCGACAGCCTGACCGCGGTGATGCTGGTCGTGGTGACCACCGTTTCCAGCCTCGTCCACCTCTACTCGTGGGGGTACATGGAGGAGGATCCGAGCCAGCCGCGCTTCTTCGCTTATCTGTCTCTGTTCAGCTTCGCGATGCTGATGCTGGTGACCGCGGACAGCCTCGTCCAGATGTTCTTCGGCTGGGAGGGCGTCGGGCTCGCCTCCTACCTCTTGATCGGCTTCTGGTACCACAAGCCCTCAGCCAACGCGGCGGCGCTCAAGGCCTTCGTCGTCAACCGCATCGGGGACTTCGGCTTCAGCCTCGGCATCTTCGGCACGTTCCTGGTGTTCGGCACGGTTTCGATTCCCGCCATCCTCGCTGCAGCGCCGGGCATGGCCGGCTCGACCATCGGCTTTGCCGGCATGCGGGTCGACACGATGACCCTGCTGTGCCTGCTGCTGTTCGTCGGCGCGATGGGCAAGTCGGCGCAGCTCCCGCTTCACACCTGGCTTCCCGACGCGATGGAAGGCCCGACCCCGGTCAGCGCCCTCATCCACGCCGCGACGATGGTCACCGCCGGCGTGTTCATGGTCTGCCGCCTGTCGCCGATGTTCGAAACTTCGGTGACGGCGATGCACGTCGTCACCTGGGTCGGCGCCGCTACCTGCATCTTCGCCGCGACGGTCGGCTGCTGCCAGAACGACATCAAGCGAGTGATCGCCTATTCGACCTGCTCGCAGCTCGGCTACATGTTCTTCGCGGCCGGCGTCGGCGCCTATGGCGCGGCGATGTTCCACCTGTTCACCCACGCCTTCTTCAAGGCCTTGCTGTTCCTCGGCGCGGGCAGCGTCATCCACGCCATGCACCACGAGCAGGACATGCGCTACTATGGCGCGCTCCGGAAGGAGATCCCGATCACCTTCTGGGTAATGGTGATCGGCACGCTCGCGATCACCGGGGTCGGCGTCGAGGGCCTCGGGTTCGCCGGCTTCTGGTCGAAGGACGCAATCCTCGAGAGTGCGTGGGCAAGCGGTTCGGTGCCTGGCACCATCGCCTTCTGGACCGGCGCGCTCGCCGCGCTCCTCACCAGCTTCTATTCGTGGCGGCTGATCTTCCTCACCTTCTTCGGCGAACCGCGCTGGGCTGCGTCGGAGCATATCCGGCATGCGCTCCACGGCGATCATGACTCGCCTGCGGAGGAGCATGGCGACAGTGCCCACGACCCGCATCACGTACCGAGCGGCAGCGGCGGCTATCACCCGCACGAAAGCCCGCTGACGATCCTCGTGCCGATCCTTCTGCTCGCGCTGGGCGCCGTCCTCTCGGGCCAGCTTTTCCATGGCATTTTCGTCGGCGCCGAAACCGCGCCGGGCTTCTGGCGGGGAACCGTGGCGTTCAGCCATGAGCTCGCGGAGGCGGCCCACCACTCGGCCTTCTGGGTCAAGCTGACGCCGACGATCGTCATGCTGGTCGGTCTGTGGATCGCCTGGAACAATTACATCCGCGACCCGCGCGCGCCCGATCGCCTCGTCGAGCAGTTCCCCGTCGTCTATCGGTTCGTTGCCAACAAATGGTATTTCGACGAACTCTACGACCTCCTGTTCGTCCGCCCGTCGATATGGCTCGGCCGCCTGCTGTGGAAGGGCGGTGACGAGGGCACGATCGACCGCTTCGGCCCGCATGGGGCGGCATATGCGGTCGGGATAGGCAACCGCGTCACGTACCGGCTGCAGTCTGGCTACCTCTATTCCTACGCATTGGTCATGTTGCTCGGCCTGATCGGCGCCGCGAGCTGGGCGATCTGGTGGGCGAAGTGAGCGGATTGCCATTGCTCAGCCTGCTGATCGTCATCCCGCTGCTTGCCGGCGCTCTGTGTCTGTTCGTCAAGGCGGAAGGGGCGCGCTGGGTCGCGCTTGTCGCCTCGTTCCTCGATCTTGCGATCAGCGCGTACATGTGGATCGCGTTCAATCCCGATGGACCGCAATGGCAGTTCGTCGAGAACTGGCCGATCGGCGGGGGCGTCAGCTGGGCGATGGGGATCGACGGGATCGCCCTGCTGTTGATCGTACTCACGGCATTCCTGATGGTTATCAGCATTGGCGCGAGCTGGCGTTCGATCGAGAAACGCGTTCCCGAATACATGGCCTCGTTCATGCTGATGGAGGCGCTGATGATCGGCGCCTTCACCGCGCAGGACCTGTTCCTTTTCTACATCTTCTTCGAGGGCGGACTCATCCCGATGTACCTGATCATCGGCATCTGGGGCGGCGCCGAGCGTATCAAGGCGAGCTACAAATTCTTCCTCTACACCTTCTTCGGCTCGGTGCTGATGCTGGTCGCCATGATCTACATGGTCAGCGTCACGGGCACGACTTCGATCCCGGCGCTGATGGCCTATGATTTCCCGCGCTCCGCGCAGACCTGGCTGTTCCTCGCCTTCCTGGCGAGCTTCGCGGTCAAGCTGCCGATGTGGCCGGTCCATACCTGGCTTCCCGACGCCCACGTCCAGGCGCCGACCGCCGGCTCGGTCATCCTCGCCGGCGTCTTGCTGAAGCTCGGCGGTTACGGCTTCGTCAGATTCTCCCTGCCGATGTTCCCGGAAGGATCGCTGCAGTTCCTGCCCATGATGTTCGTCCTCTCCGGCGTTGCGGTGGTCTACACCAGTCTCGTCGCCCTCGCGCAGACCGACATGAAGAAGCTGATCGCTTATTCGTCGGTCGCGCACATGGCGTTCGTGACCTTCGGCCTGTTCGCGATGAACCGGCAGGGTATCGAGGGCGCGCTGATGGTCATGCTCGGCCACGGCCTCGTGTCCGGCGCGCTCTTCCTTTGCGTCGGCGTGATCTACGACCGCCTGCATACGCGGGAGATCGCGCGGTACGGCGGTCTTTCGGACAACATGCCTGGCTATGCCTTGTTGTTCATGGTCTTCACCATGGCCAGCGTCGGGCTCCCCGGCACCAGCAATTTCGTCGGCGAGTTCCTGAGCCTGCTGGGCACTTACCATGCGTCAACCTGGGGAGCGATTGCTGGAACGACCGGGATCATCCTCGGGGCAGCCTATATGTTGTGGCTCTATTGGCGGATCTGCTTTGGAACGCAGCGCAATGCCGATGCCGCCGCGATGCCCGACCTCAGCGTCCGCGAGTGGTGGCTGCTTGCACCGATCGCGGTCGCGGTGTTCTGGATGGGGATCTATCCGGAGAGCTTCCTCAAGCCCATGCGGGCGGACGTGGGCCGATTGCAGGTGCGCCTCGAGCGCGTCGCGCCGGGGGGAGATTCAAAGCTGTCGCCGGGCAAGCCGAACCTGAAGGTCTTCGACGCTCATGAGCATGGAGCTGGGCACTGATGGACCGCTTTGCGCCCTTGCTTCCCGAAATCATCCTCGCGATCGGCGGGCTCGTGCTGATGATGCTCGCAGCTTTCACCGGGCGGCGGGGAACGGCTCTGGTGAACTGGCTCGCCGTTGCGCTCCTCATTGCCGCCACCATCGCGTTGATCGGCCCGCCGTCGCACGCCGGTCCGCTCTTCGACGGCATGGTCTCCGCCGATTTGTTCGCGAGCTTCGGAAAGGCGGTGATATTCCCCTCCGCGGCGGTCGCCATCATCGCGGCGCACGGCTGGTTCGAGCGCGGACGCGAGCATGCGTCTGAATATTCTGTCCTGATCGTCTTCGCGGCGGTTGGCATGGCCGTCATGGTCTCCTCGACCAGCCTGGTCTCGCTTTATGTCGGCCTCGAGCTCAACAGCCTCGCAGGCTATGTCCTTGCGTCCTACGATCGGCGCGACGAGCGCTCGGCAGAGGCCGGGCTCAAATATTTCGTCCTCGGCGCGCTCGCGAGCGGGATCCTGCTCTACGGCATCTCGCTGCTCTATGGCTTCACCGGGACCACCAGCTTCACCGGCATTGCCGCCGCCTTTGGCCGTGGAGCCCCTTCGCTCGGCCTGTTGTTCGGCCTCGTCTTTGTCCTCTCCGGTCTGGCGTTCAAGGCGAGCGCGGTCCCATTCCACATGTGGACTCCCGACGTCTACGAAGGCGCCCCCACCCCCGTTACGACGTTTTTCGCTTCGGCTCCGAAGGTTGCATCGGTCCTGCTCGCCGTGCGCGTCTGTATCGAGGCTCTGGGCCCGGCGACGGAAGCCTGGCGGCAGATCGTGATCTGCGCCGCGCTTCTGTCGATCTTTGTCGGCGCGATCGCCGCTTACGGACAAACGAACATCAAGCGATTGCTGGCCTATTCATCGATCAACAATGTCGGCTTCGCGCTGATCGGGCTCGCCGCCGGCGATCGTCAGGGCGCATCGTCCGTCCTGTTCTATATGGCGGTCTATGTGGTGATGACGGTGGGCGCGTTCCTCTGCGTGCTGTGGATGCGCGCCGAGGATGGGGAGCCGGTCGAGACCATCGCCAGCCTCTCCGGCCTGTCACAGCGACAGCCGGGCTTCGCTGCAGCGCTCGCGATCTTCATGTTCAGCCTTGCCGGGGTCCCGCCGTTATTCGGCTTCTGGCCCAAGCTTCTGGTCTTCAACGCGGCGGTTCACGCCGGCTACGTGACGCTCGCGGTCGCGGGCATCCTGGGAGCGGTCATCGGGGCCTATTATTACCTGAAGATCGTGAAGGTCATGTACATGGATGAGCCCGCCGCGCCTTACCGCCGCGTGCGCGACCCGGTGCAGGCCGCGCTGGTCCTGTTTGCAGCGGTCATTGTTTCGCCGCTCGGCTATCTGCTGATCGGACCATTGGCGACGCTGACCGACCGGGCCGCGGGAAGCCTGTTCTGACCCGCATCCGAATCGTCGAGCGGACGGGCTCGACCAACGCCGATATCATTGCCGACCAGAATGCCGTCGAAGGCGACTGGCTGGTCGCGCTCGACCAGCAGGCCGGGAAGGGCAGGCAGGACCGCGCCTGGCTATCCGTGCCGGGCAATTTCTACGGCAGCACCGTAGTCCAGCTGCGTCGTGGCGATCCAGCCGCGCAAACGCTTTCGCTGGCCGCCGGTCTTGCCCTGATCGAGGCGGTGGACATCGCCGTGCCCGGCCAGCCCCTGCTGCTCAAATGGCCCAATGACCTGATGTCGGCCGGGAGGAAGCTCGCCGGAATTCTGCTCGAACGCAGCGGCGACCGCATAGCGGTTGGCTTCGGGGTCAACCTTGCCGCGGCGCCCGAGCTCACCGATCGGCAGGGTGCTTCGCTTGGCGGCAAAGTGCTGCCTGAAGCATTTGCGCCGCTGTTGGCCGGCTGCTTCGCCCGGCTCGTCGGCTTGTGGCGCGAAAGCCCGCCGGCGATGCTAGCCCAGGCTTGGCTGGCCCGCTCGCACCCGATCGGCGCGCGTTTGACGGTGCATTCGAGTGCGAGCGAGATCGTGTCTGGGACGTTCGACGGAATCGAAGGCGATGGCGCGCTCCGCCTGCGCCTCGATGATGGACGCCTGGAGGTAATCAGGGCGGGTGACGTTGAGTTGTGAACGCCAGCCGACACAGCTAGGGCGCCGCCATGCTTCTCGCGATCGACGTCGGCAATACCAACCTCGTGTTCGCGCTGGTCGAAAAGGGTGAGATCAAGGCCCGCTGGCGCATCGCGACGGATCCCCGCCGCACGGCCGACCAGTATAGCGTCTGGCTACACCAACTCCTCGAGCTCGAAGGCTTTTCGCGCGACCAGGTCGACGGCGTCATCATCGGCACCGTCGTCCCGCGCGCCCTCCACAATCTCGAGGTCCTGTCCGAGAAATATTTCCGCAAGACGCCGGTGGTTGCAGGGCAGGGCGCAGCAGCCTGGCCGATGCCGCTCGACGTCGACGAGCCGCACAACGTCGGCGCCGACCGCGCGCTCAACGCGATCGGCGCTCACGCCAAATATCCCGGCGACCTGCTGGTCATTGATTTCGGTACCGCAACGACTTTCGACGTCGTCAGCTCTTCCGGCGCCTATTCCGGCGGCATCATCGCGCCGGGCATCAATCTCTCGCTCGATGCTCTGGTCAGCGCCGCCGCCAAGCTGCCGCGCATTGCGATCGAGGCGCCGGAAACGAACAGCGTCATCGGCCGCACGACGGCAAGTCAGATGATCATCGGCATCTACTGGGGCTATGTCGCGATGCTCGAAGGCCTCGCCGACCGCATCAAGCGCGAGCTGGACCGACCGGTCACGGTGGTTGCGACAGGTGGCCTCGCGACCTTGTTCGACAAGCACACCAATGTCTTCGACGCGATTGAACCCGATCTCACGATCCAGGGTTTGAGCCTGCTGTATGACATGGCGATACGCAGCCCACGATGATTCCCGGAGAAGAACTGCTGTTCGTGGCCCTCGGCGGGTCCGGCGAGATTGGCATGAACGTCAATCTCTATGGGTGTCGCGGCCAGTGGATCATGGTCGATCTTGGCCTGACGTTTGCTGACCCGACCTATCCGGGCATCGAGCTGATCCTGCCGGACCTCGAGTTCATCGAGGACCAGCAGGAGCGTCTGGCCGGTATTGTCCTCACCCATGGGCACGAGGACCATATCGGCGCACTGCCCTATCTCGCCGAGGAGCTGAAGGCGCCGCTGTTCGCAACTCCGTTCACTGCGGGCTTGATCGCCGGAAAGCTGGAGGAGGAGGGCCTGACCGGGCAGGTCAAGCTCAACATCGTCGAACGCGGCGGAAGCATCGAGCTTGGGCCGTTCCGGGTAAGCTTCGTCGCGCTGTCGCATTCGATTCCGGAAGGGAACGGCGTGCTGATCGAGACGCCGTTCGGCAACATCTTCCACACCGGTGACTGGAAGATCGACGAGACGCCGGTGATCGGCGAGGCGCCGAGCCCTGATACGTTGAAAGCAATCGGCGACCAGGGCGTCCTGGCCCTGGTCTGCGATTCGACGAACGTCTTCCAGGACCAGCCGTCTGGCTCCGAGGAGAGCGTTCATGCCGGGCTCTTCGCCAAGGTCGCTGAGGCGGAGGGGCGCGTGCTCGTCACGACCTTCGCGTCCAACGCCGCGCGGTTGCAGACGATCGGCCGCGTCGCCCTCGAAACCGGGCGCAGGGTTTCGATTGCGGGCCGGTCGCTCGAACGCATTCTGCGGGTCGCCCAGGCCACCGGTTACCTTGAGGATTTTCCTGCACCGATCGACTTCGATGACGCGATGCGATTGCCGCGAAGCGAGGTCCTGATCATCGCCACCGGCGGGCAGGGCGAGCCACGAGCGGCGCTTGGCCGGATTGCGTCCGGCAACCACGATCTGAAGCTCGGTGAGGGCGACACGGTGATCTTCTCGTCGCGCATCATCCCCGGCAACGAAGTGGCTATTGGCCGGATCATGAACCAGCTCTCGGATATCGGTGTCCGCATCGTCACCGAGCGCCAGGCGCACGTGCATGTCTCGGGTCATCCGGGGCGGCCCGAGCTGATCGAGATGTACAACTGGGTCCGGCCCGAGATTGTCGTCCCGGTCCACGGCGAGGCGCGTCATCTCGCCGAGCACGCCCGGCTGGCGCTTGGCCATGGCGTCCGCCACGCCGTGGTGCAGGAGAATGGCGACGTGATTCGGCTCGCCCCCGGCGATCCGAAGAAGATCAACGAGGTTCGGGTCGGTCGCCTGGTGCTCGACGGCGACGTGATCCTTCCGGCAGACGGCGCCACGGTCAACGAGCGCCGCCGCATCGGTTATGGCGGGCTGATCACCGTCGCACTACCCGTCGGCGAGGGCGGCAAGCTTGCCGGCGAGCCTTTGATCCGGCCGTTCGGAGTACCCGTGGAGGAGGACCGCGACGACTTCATTGCCGACGCGACCGATGCCGCGCGCCGCGCCTACAGTCCGGGCAGCGACGAGGAAAAAGTGCGGGAGTCGGTCCGCCTTGCGGTCCGTCGCTGCGCGACACTGTGGACCGGCAAGAAGCCGCTGGTCGAGGTCATGATGCTCCAGGTCGCCTGATGGCATTCACCTCGATCGTCGCGATCTACTTCCTGTTTTTCGCCTTCAGCGCCTTTCTGCTGTTGCCGTTCGGCGTCCGGACCGACGAGGAAGCGGGCACGCCCAAGGTCGCGGGGCAGGCGGAGAGCGCCCCCCACCGGTTCGATCTCAAGCGCCACCTCGTGAAGGCTGCGGTCCTCGGCGCCGTCCTCTTTGCGCTATATTACGCGAACTGGACGTACGGCTGGATCACGCCGGACGACCTCGACCTCTACCGCCGGCTCTAGCGACGCTTGTCGATCGCCTGCGCTAGGGATGCGTAGAGCTTGCCCATGTCGGAGGACATCAGCGTCACGGCGATCATGCCGCCGTCGCGTTCGGCCAGCACCCGGCGGAGCATTGCTTCGAAGTCGTGGACATAGCGATTGACCGACCGCTGGAACTCGGCGTCGCTCTCGTAGTGGGTCCGGATCGCACGCGTCTCGCTGCCGCCGATCAGGCGCACCGCCCGGCTCGTGAACACGCCCCGGTTACCCTTGAGGTAGGCGTTCCACGCCTTGTCATCGATTTCGTCGGCCATGATCTTGCCGACGTCGATCGCAGCTGAGTGCATCGAGTCGATGAGAAGCGACACCCGCTTGGCGAAGACCTCGCTGTCCTTTTCGCGCTGCTCCTTGCTCGTCTGCTCGATATGAGCCTCGAGCGCAGCAGCGGTCTGGCCGAGCGTGAACATCTGTTGTGTCAGCCGGTCCGACGCGGCCCGCGCTGAATCGACCGCCCGTGCGGCGACATTCTCAACGTCGCGCAACCGGTCCTCGACACTCTCGCGAATGACCTTCTCCAAAGCCGCCCGGGCTTCTTCCGACAGCTTGCCCGCAGCGCCCGGGATTGCACCCTCGATCGCTTCGCGTGCCCGCTCGGCGGCATGCGCCGCCGCTTCCTTTACCTGGACGAGCGAGGCAACCAGTGTGGGGCCCGTCTCGGTGCTGAGCTCTGTCGCTTCGCGCTCCACCTGCGCCAGCGTCGACGCAAGTTCGGCGAGCTTGGATTGCGCGTCCTCGACGCCGCCGTCGACGCTCGACAGTAGTGCCGCGAAACGCTCGCGCTGCTGGTCGATCTCGGCGCCGGTGGCTGCGAGCCGCTCGCTGGTTTCGACGGTGGCATCGCGCAGCCAGCCGATCTCGGGCCTGACTGCCGCAGTCGTCTCGGCCAGGCGCTCCGCACCGCCCTGCGCCTCACCGATCAGCGTTCCGATGCTTTCGCGGATATCCACGCTCAACCGCTCGATGCTTTCGCGCAGCGTGACCGTCCGCTCGGCGAGTGAGCCGATCGCATTGTCCTGGGTGCTCGCCTGGGCAGCAAGCGTATCCAGCTCAACCCGCGCCCGTGTCAGCGAGTCGAGGAAGTGGTTGGCGCGCTCGTCGCCGTTCGCCGCCAGCTCGGTGAAGCGCTGGTCGATTAGCGCGAGGCCGCGCTCGATCTCGGCGATCATCGCCTGGGATGCGCGATCCTGCTCGGCCACCCGGCTCGAAAGCGATTCGAGCGAGCTGTTCGCATGATCGAGATTTGCGGCGAGCGATTCGGCCGCGTCCGCGCCGGCCTTGCCGATACCGGCGGAGGCCTGCGCCACCAGCGAGGCGACGGCGGCTGCCTGGACGTCGATCCCCGAACGGATCTGGTCGAGACTTTCGGCGGTCCGCCCGAGCAGCGCATCGAGCGTTCCCGAAAAGGCACTTTCGGCTTCGCCGACTCGAGCGGCTGCGCTGGCGCTTGCAGTCTCGATCTCGGCAAGGTGCTCTGCGAGCCGATTTGTGGCTTCGGCCACCAATTGGTCGGCGCTGCGAGTGCGCTCGGCGAGGTCGCTGACCTGCTGCCCGAAGGCGGCTGCCTTTTCCGCAGAGTCGCGGCCGACGAGCCGAAGCTGATCGGCAACCGCGCGCGCGGACTGCTCGGCTTGCGGGAGATCTTCGAGCAGCACGGCGATGTCGACCCGCGCGGCGCCGGCGGCACGGTCGAGGGCTTCGCCATGACGCATGAGCTTCTCGGTGCTGTTGTCGAACTCGCGGGTGATCCCGCCAAGCTTGCCCGTTGTCTCGTCGCCCAGCTGCATGAGATGCTGCGCGATCATCGTCAGCTCGGTGCGGCTGTCCTGGATGCGCTGTGACAAGACCTCGAGCAGCGCTTCCAGTGACCGAGCCTCGTTCCTCATCGTGATCACCGACCGCGTAAAGCGCTCGGTTTCCTTGCGGCGCGTGCGTCCGAAAATCAGCCAGGCGAGACCCATCAGCGCCAGCGGGCCCGCAGCGACCGCAATCCATTGCGTGATGAGGGGCGAGGTCAGCGGCTGCCCGGCAAGCGTCCGCCCGGCGGACCAGGCGGTGTAGGCGAGCCACGCTGCAGCAAGGACCGTCAGCGCTCCGGCGAGGACCTGTCGGCCGCCGGCACCGCGCTCTTCGGCGCTTCGCTCCAGCCACTGTTCCTGGTCGAACGGCGGCTCGACGAAGTCGATGCTGTTCGCCAGCAAGTTGTTGGTCTCTGCCGCCTCGTCGGCCGGTGGCAGGGATTCGGCGCGCTTTGGAGTGGGTGTCATCGCAACGGCGAGTTTACCATCTTTGACCGCGCACGAAAGCGGTTAGAGAGATGAGGGGACCCAAAGAGGGACGAACGGGGATTTCATGGCGGTCGGGGCGCTGATCGGCGCCTATCAGGAAGATGACAGCGGCGCGCTTCGCGCCTTGCTTCCGCTCGCCGGGAGAACCCTTGTCGAATATCAGGTGCGCTGCGCCGCCGCGTCGGGGGCCGCGCCGATCGTCGTCGTCGTGGAACGGGTACCTCAGGCACTGCAGGATGCTTTCGAGCGCCTTCGCCTCGATTCGATCGGCGTCTTCGCCGTCAGCGAGATCAACGAGGCGATCAGCCGATTCGAAGCCGGCTCATCGATCCTGTTGATCGGCGACGGCGTGGCGCCGCCGGTCGAGCTCGTTACCCGATTCGCCGAGGAGGCGGAGGCCGCTGTCGCCGTGGTTGCCGACGATGAAGAGCACCAGGCCTATGAGCGCATCGATGCCGGGTCCCGCTGGGCCGGCGTCGCCTTGGTCGACGCCAACCTGCTGGGGTCGACGGCGGCAATGCTTGGCGATTGGGATCTTCAATCGACGCTTCTCAGGCGTGCGATCCAGGAAGGCGCGCTCAGGATCCCGGCCGAGAACGCGGGTGGCGAGCCGTTGCTGGTGGAAAGCGCCGGCCAGCTCGCCGACTTCCAGCGGGTGCTGATCCAGTCATCGCGCAGCGCGCGCAACGATTTTGCGAGCCGCTACCTGCTCGCTCCGATCGAGGATTTTGCGACCGAGCGGCTGATGGAGACGGGGGTCCGGCCACTGTGGCTCGTCTGGGCGGCTCTCGGCCTGATTCTTGGTGGCGCGTTCTGCTTCACCCGCGGATGGCTCGGTGCAGGGCTCGTTCTCATGGTTCTCTCGACGCCACTCGACCTGATTGCCGCGCGTCTTGGGAGCCTGCGCCTGAAGCCGCTTCCGGCGAAAATGCTGACACGCGCCGCGCTGTGGCCCGCGAGCGGACTCGCGCTCCTCGCAATTGGCCTCTGGGAGATGGGCCACGGGACGGGGTGGGGCTCGATGGTGGCGGCCGCAGCCGCGTGCGGCTTTGGCGAGGCCATGCGGATCGAGAAGGCCGCAATGCCCGCCGGCGGCGAACTATGGCTGCTCTCACGGCGCAACGCGGTCGCGCTCGCAATTCCCTTTGCGCTCGGCGGCGTCTGGACCGCCTATCTGGTCGGCCTACTGGGCTATGCGGCGATTTCATTCTTCATCGTCCAGCGCGTTCGTCACAGCCTAACGAGTTGACGCCAATTTAACCGGAATCCGCTAGAGGCGTCGCAATGATGCCCGAGGAATGGCCCATTGCTGCGCCGGCAGCGGACGGGAACGGCCCTGCGCGCCCCGCGGGCCGGGGCCGGTTGGCGACCGTTCGACGCGACTTTTTCCTCGATCCGGCGGAGCGCCTGACCGAGCAGGAGCGGGCGCTGATGACCGCCATGCTGCACTGCCTGGTCAGCGACGTTGCCGATGCCGTGCGTGCGGCCCTGCCGAGCGGCCGCCTCGCCGCCAACGACGAGGGCGACGCTGCCTTGGTCGAGGCGCTAACGGCTGCCGGGCTGCTGGACGAGCCGGGCCTGATGGCGCTTCTTCTTCGTCGCGCTGACGAAGAGCGGATCGCAACGGCTGCGCGCGCGCGGAGCGGCCGCCGCGAGGCGCGAGTGCTGCAGGGCCTGGTCAGCCATGATTATGGCGCGGTGGCCGCCGCCGCGATGGCACTGATCCTCGCCCGTGGCCGCCGCCGCGATCGCTTCGGCCAATGCCTCATCGCGTTCGACGATTTGCCCGGGGTCAGCGCCGAGCATCTCGTCCAGGCCATTGCCGCCGGGCTCCGGCGGGAGCTTTCGGCCGCCCGGGGGCCGTCGGCGGCCGATACCGAGCTGACGCAGGCTTTGGACGGCGTGCTCGAAGCTCATGATCCCGAGCGCAGCATCGAATCGCTTACTGCCGCACTGGTCCATTTCCTCGACGAAGGCGGCGGACTCATCGACGATCTCGTGCTGGCCGCTGCCAACGAAGGCGAAATCGGTTTCGTCGCTGAGGTGCTTGCCAGGCGCTCCGGGATCGAAATCGAGTCGGCCATGGACGAGCTGCTGTGCGGCGATCCCGCGCGGCTGATGGCCTTGTTGCGGATCGCGGGTGCGTCGCGGGAACTTAGCGCCGGGCTGCTTGGCGGTATTGGCGATTTGCTGGGGATCGCCGAGGCGGGCGAAGCCATCGCGATGTTCGACCGCATGAGCGAGGACGAAGTTCGCGCGGCGCGCAGCTGGCTGGTCACGACCCCCAGCTATCGCGCGGCGCTCGAGCGGCTCGGCGACCGACGTGGCTAGCGCTCCTTCCGAACCGCGGCCGGTCTTCGGACGGCTCGATCGTTCGGGTCGCCTTATATCGGCGGATCCTGCGCTGGAATCGCTCCAGCTTGAGGCTGGGTCGACCCTGGGCCAGCCGCTGGCGCTACCCCAGATCGCTGCGGTTGCCGACTTGGCCCGCAAGCTGCGCACCGCAGTGTCCCGCCCCGCGCTCGCTGCGTCCACTGACCACGACATTGAACTGTGGGTCACCGCGACGCCGGAAGGCGATGAGGTCGCGCTGTCGCTCGAAGGCTGGACGGAGCGCGCCCCGGCAGGACCCCGTCTCGCCGCGATCCTCGGCGGCGGCGCAGAGACCGAGACTGGCGGCGCGCGCAACGAATGGGCGGCCGATGAGGAGCTGCGCATCATTTCGCTGTCGCCGGACCTAGCAGACATGCTTGGCGTCGATCCCGATGGCGTTGCCGGCCTGCCGCTGACCCGCGTCGTCCGCCTCGAGGAGGACGGGAATGGCGAAATGCCGCTGATCAGCGCGCTCGCCGCCCGGCGAGGCTTTACTGGGCAGCATGCCCGAAGCCGCGCCGACGACAGCCGTGAGGTGGTTCTGAGCGGCGAGGTTGTCACCGGCGCCGATGGCAGCTTCGCCGGCTTTCGCGGCTCCGTACAATCGAATGACGCGACGGCAGCGCCGGTCCCGACACGCGCCGCGGCCTTCGATCATGCGCTCGACGAGGTGCTGCGCTCGCCGCTCGACCGAATCATCGAGAGCGCAGAGCGGATTGTCGAACGGGCCGACGGACCGCTGCGCAGCGATTATGCGGGCTACGGCAACGACATTGCTGCCGCTGCCCGCCATTTGCTTTCGGTGCTGACCTCGATGAGCGAGGAACCCGTCGCCGCCCGCCATTCGATAGACCTCGCGGCGCTTGCCGCTGAGGCCGTGGTTATGCTCGAATCCTCGGCAAACGAGCGAACCGTGACGATCGCCACCGATGGGACCGGTCCGCTGACCGCAAGCGGCGATGAGCGCGCCGTCATCCAGATCCTCGTCAACCTGATCGGCAACGCGATCCGTCACTCGCCGCATGGCGGCATCATCCGCCTGGGCTTCCGCAGTTCCGGCGGACGTGCGTCGGTGAGCGTTGCGGACGAAGGGTCGGGTGTCGACAGCGCTGACGCTCAGCGCATTTTCGAACGCTTCGAGCGCGCTCAACCGCGCGGGGAGGGAACGGGCCTCGGCCTCGCCATCTCGCGCCGGCTCGCTCGGTCGATGGGCGGCGACGTGACCCTCGACAGCGCGCCCGGCGAAGGCGCGCGCTTCACGCTGACGCTGCCGGCGGCCTGACGCCGGAAACTAACGGCGATCGCAGGGAATGTAGTCGCGCTGCGTCGCGCCGGTGTAGAGTTGGCGCGGGCGCCCAATCTTCTGATCAGGATCGGCGATCATCTCATTCCATTGCGCGACCCAGCCGACGGTCCGGGCCAGTGCGAATAGCGCGGTGAACATGTCGGTCGGGAAGCCGATCGCGTTCAGGATCACGCCGGAATAGAAATCGACGTTCGGGTAGAGCTTCTTCTCGATGAAATATTCGTCGTTGAGAGCGATGTGCTCGAGTTCCTTGGCGACATCGAGCACCGGGTCGGAGATGTTGAGCTCTTTCAGCACCTCGTCGGCCGTTGCCTTCATCACCTTCGCGCGCGGGTCGAAATTCTTGTAGACGCGGTGGCCGAAGCCCATCAGCCGGAACGGGTCGTCCTTGTCCTTGGCGCGGGCGATATATTCCGGGATCTGCTT
>Ga0207657_10002824_pt1 | contig 18667 bp, 26 predicted proteins | sample KBSC33metaG_FD_184316 | JGI IMG/M metagenome (GOLD analysis project Ga0207657, IMG submission 184316) | Corn rhizosphere microbial communities from Kellogg Biological Station, Michigan, USA - KBS C3-3 metaG (SPAdes) (version 2) | ecosystem: Host-associated > Plants > Roots > Rhizosphere > Soil ... | reverse complement strand
GGAATCATACCGGCTATAGTGGACAGCGTCCACATTGATCCGGATGCCCGATCTCTCGCCGCCGAAACGCACCACCTATCGCCACGGCGATCTCCATCACGCGCTGATCGCCGCAGGCACCGAGCTTGCGCGGGTGGGCGGCCCGGACGCAGTCGTGCTGCGAGAGGCAACGCGCCGGGTCGGCGTGGCCCCGAACGCCGCCTACCGGCACTTCGTAGACCGGCGGGCGCTCCTCGACGCGGTGTGCTCGGCAGCCCAGTCACTGCTTGCGGTCGCGATCGAGAACGAGCTCGCGACCGTTCCGGCGACCGGCGAGCCGGCGGATGTCGCCCGCGCGCGCCTGCGTGCGGTCGGAACCGGCTATATCCGCTTCGCGCAGAAAGAACCGGGGCTCTTCCGCACCGCGTTCTCGGTCTCTCGTGACCTGGACCGCGTCGGCGACCCGTCGCGTGCGGGAGCGAGTGGGCTGTCGCCGTTCCTCCTGCTCGCCTCCGTGCTGGACGAGCTGGTCGACGCGGGCGCGCTGCCCAAGGAGCGCCGCCCGGCGGCGGAGTTCCTCGCGTGGTCGTCCGTGCACGGCCTGTCGATGCTCCTGATCGACGGGCCGTTGCGCGCGCTCGACCAGAAACAGGCGCACGCGATCATCGAGCGCCTCCTCGACATGGTCGAGCACGGCCTCTGATCGTCCTAGCGCTGGGTGGCGCAGAACTTGTCGCCGGCGATCACGTGCATGAAGAGAACGTCCTGCTGCGTCTCGACCTGCGGGTCATACGCGCCGAGGTCTCGCGTCTCGGCGGTGACGTCCGGGGTCACGCCCGGTCCGACGACGCTGATGCGGTACTTCGCACCGTTCCCGGCCGGTCGCGCGGGACGGCCGGGCAACGAGATGTCGTGCGTGGGCCAGAACGAGTAACAGAACGAGCCGCTCGGCTTGCGAAACACAATCGATGTTTCCCGCTTCCACCCTGGGCCGTACGCCGACCCGAAGGTGTCGATGTAGAGGCTGCGGCCGTAGGAATCGGTCGGTGCTCCACTTGCAGTCGTGGCAAAGCCGTGCACGGGAATGCCGCCGTACGTCATCCGACCGAAGATGTCATGCGCGTCGCCGTGGAACGCCCAGTCGGCGTACAGCTCGAGGTGCGCGAGCTCGCCGTTCCAGTGCGAGACACGTAGCTCCCAGGCGCGCTGGTCGCCCGTCCACGGCGCCCAGCCGCGATGCGGCAGGTTGCGCTGCCAGCTCTGCAGCGCCCAGTACGAGCCGTCGGGCGCCTTGCAGGCCGCAACGAGATACACGAGCGGCGGTCCATCGTAGGGCCGGCACTGATCCTTGAACGACTTCCACATCGCGCGATGCTCGAGCTTGAGCCCGCCCGAATAGTCGTGCTTGAAGCGCACTTGGGGGAGCCCCGACTCAGGCGTGCGCGCGTTGATCGCGCCCCAGACGAGGACGTGACGGTCGCGGCCCTCGGAGCGGTACTCGACGAGCGCGCGGGAGCCGTTCACCTTCAGCGTGATCGACGAGGCGTTGACGTCGAGCAGTCCCGACGCCGTGGCCGGTACTGCGGTGACTAGCATCGCCGCGATGGCGAGAGCGATTGCAGCCGCGTTGACACCGCTCCGAGGGGGCGGGACGGAGCTCGACGACGATGCGTTCCAGCCGTACCTGACCTTTTTGCGAGACGCCGGCATCGACGGCGTCCTGTTGCTCGGGACGACAGGCGAAGGCATTCTCCTCTCGTTTCCTGAGCGCCTGCAGGCGATTTCAAACGCAGTCAACGGCCCGCTGCCCGTGCTCGCCCACTGCGGCGCGCAATCGACGGCCGACACGGCCGCGCTCGCGGCACACGCGGCGGAGGCGGGCGCCGAGGCGGTCGCGGTGATCGCCCCGCCGTACTTCCAGCTCGACGACGACGCCCTGCTCGCGCACTTCGTCGCGGCGGCGCGTGCGTGCGCGCCGCTCCCCTTCTACGTCTACGAGCTCGAGAAGGCGTCCGGCTACGCAATCCCCGTCACGGTCGTCGAGCGGCTGCGCGAAACGGTGGACAACGTTGCGGGGATGAAGGTGAGCGACGCCCCGTTCGCAAAGGTCGCTCCTTACCTGCTCGAGGGCCTCGACGTCTTCATCGGCGCCGAGTCCCTGATCGGCGAGGGGCTCGCGGCCGGTGCGGCAGGGGCGGTTTCGGGGCTCGCCTCGGCGTTTCCCGAGGTCGTCGTCGAGGCGGTCCGGAGCGGCGACTCGAAGGCCGCCGGTGAGCTGCGCGCGGTCGTCGACCGCTTCCCGCGGCACGCGGCCCTCAAGGCGGTCGTCGCCTCGAGGGGCGTCCCGATCGGCGAGGACGTGCGCGCCCCGCTTCGTCAGCTGACGGACGCCGAGCGGGCCGAGCTGCTCGCGGCGATCTAGTTGTTGCTGAGGTCGTCGATCGCCTGCCGCGCCTTCTCGTGCACGTCGGCGCGGCGGTCCTCGACGGTCTCGGGCTGAGCGGGCTCCGGCTTCGGTTCCGGTTCGGGCTCCGGCTCGGGGACCGCCGCGGGCGCGGGCTCGGCCGCCTTCGTCTCCGCCAGCTTGGCGCGCAGGTCCTCGGCCGGGGACGGGGAGAGTGCAGGGCGCAAGCGGCGCCGCAGGAGCGCTCTCAGCCCCAGGCCACCGGCCACGAGAGCGAGCAGGCGCTTCATTGCGCCGATGCTACACTGCCGCCGCTTCTCGTCCCGCTCGTCGCGCCGTCTCCCGAAGCGGCGTTCAGGAAGCGGGGCCGATTCAGTCCATGGGAAGGAGAATTCGGGTTTGAACGACTACGAAATCATGCTGCTGCTGGACCCTGAACTCGCTGAAGAGCGGGGGAATGAGATCATCCAGCGCATCCGCGACTCCGTCGACACGGCGAAGGGATCCTGGGACGGCCACGAGCCGTGGGGCCGCCGCCGGCTCGCCTACGAGATCGATCACAAGGGTGAGGCGGTCTACCACCTCCTCCTCTTCAGCGCGCCGCCCGAGACGCTCGCCGAGATCACGCGCGTGCTCAAGATCACGGACGGAGTGATGCGCTACGGCGCTTATCGCCGGGTCAAGGGCTCCACGAACACGAAGGCGCCGTCGCAGATCCCGGTCGGCGCGCCTGCCTCCCACTCGGCCCCGGCCGACGACGACAGCGCTCGCCGGGCCGATGACACCGACGAGGCTTCCGAGTAGCCTGGATCGTCCCGTAGGAGAGGAGCGAGAACATGTCTGACATCAACCGTGTAACCCTCGTCGGCCGCCTCACCCGCGACCCGGAGCTTCGCGCCCTGCCGTCCGGGACGTCGGTGCTGAACCTCGGGCTCGCCGTGAACGGGCGCCAGAAGGATCAGTCCGGCAACTGGATCGACAAGCCGAACTTCTTCGACGTCAAGGTGTTCGGCGCACAGGCCGACATGCTCGCGAACCACCTCGCGAAGGGCCGCCGGATCGGCGTCGACGGCCGGCTCGACTGGTCGTCCTGGGAGGCCCAGGACGGCGGCAAGCGCTCGAAAGTCGAGGTCGTCGCGCAGTCGGTGCAGTTCCTCGACAGCCGCGGCGACGAAGGCGGCGGCGGTGGCGGCGGCAACCAGTTCGTGCCCGCGGGCGCGTCGGCAGGATCCGACGCGGACTTCCAGGGCTCCGACGACGACATTCCGTTCTAAGGAGAAGATTTGGCAGCACCGAAATCGGATCGTGATCGCAAGGAAGGCGGCAGCCGGAAGCGCAACGCGCCCAGTGGGCCGGGGCGCCGCAAGTCATGCTTCTTCTGCAAGAGCAAGATCGACGAGGTCGACTACAAGAACGTCAACGAGCTGCGGCGCTACGTATCGGAGAAGGGGAAGATTCGCTCCCGCCGGATCAGCGGTGCGTGCCGGCGCCATCAGCGCCAGGTTGCCGTCGCGGTGAAGCGCGCTCGCGAGCTCGCCCTGCTCCCCTACATCGGCGAGAAGTAGGCCAAGTGGCAATGGAAGTGATCCTCAAGTCAGACGTCGACCATCTCGGTCTGCGCGGCGAGGTCGTGAACGTCGCCCGCGGGTACGCGCGGAACTTCCTCCTGCCGCGCGGGCTCGCCGAGGTCGCAACGCCGGCGCTCGTCAAGGAGCTCGAGAAGCGCGACGCACAACGGGCCCGCCACGACGCGCAGTCCGTCGACGAGGCGCGCGCGATTGCGGCGCGACTCGAGAAGGTGGAGCTTCGCTTCGACGTCAACGCCGGCCCGACGGGCGCCCTGTTCGGCTCGGTCACCGCGACGAACGTCGCCGACCGGCTCTGGGAGCAGGAGAAGATCCGCGTCGATCGCCGCAAGCTCGACATGGAGACGATCAAGCGGATCGGCCGCTACCGGGTCGCGTTCGAGATCTTCACCGACGTAGTCGTCGAGCTGAAGGTCGCCGTCGCGCCCGAGGGCCAGGAGCTTCCTCCCGAGGAGGAGCTGCTTGCACTCGAGGAAGCCGAGCGCGCCGAGGCCGAAGCCGCCGAGGCCGCGGCCAGAGCCGAGCACAAGGCTGCCGAGGCCGTGATCGAGGCCGAGATCGTGGCCGAGGAAGAGGCGGCTGCCGAGGAGCCCAGCTCCGAAACGGCAGACGACGCAGACGACGCCGGCCCCGGCCGCGCGGCCGTCGACGAGCTCTCCTAAACGCCTTCCTGGGAAATTTCGTCCACAGGCTCTCCACGGGCCTGTGGACGACTATCCCCGTTTCTGTCCACAGATGTTTCACATCTGTGGAACTTGCTTCAAAGTTGCCGCAAAGAGCGCCCATTTCGTCCACTATCGTAAGACGAACAGGTGTTCTATAATCCCTGCATAGACGGCAGCTTCGATACCCGTGGAGCGGCTATCCACACCCTTTCAGCCGCGGCGAAAGCCGGGTCTACTAACGACCACATGGCCGCGCCCGCTCAGGCACTTTCGAACGCCCCGGTGCCGCCGCAGAACCTCGACGCCGAAGAGTCCGTCCTCGGCGCGATGATGCTCTCGCCGCTCGCGATCGGCGCGGTCACCGAGTCGACCAACCTGAGCGCCTCGGACTTCTACCGCGAGAGCCACGGCCACATCTACAAGGCGATCCTCTCCCTGTATGCCAAGGGCGAGCCGGTCGACGCGATAACCGTTGTTGACGAGCTCGATCGCACATCGACGCTCGATGGAGCGGGCGGCGCAGAGCGCGTGCACGAGCTTGCGGCTCTCGTTCCCGCCGCGTCCAACGCCGCGCACTACGCGCGCATCGTCAGCGACATGTCGACGCTGCGGGGGCTGATTCGCGCCGGCAACGACATCGCGCGCCTCGGCTTCGATCGCCCCGGCGAGACCGTCGAGCTCGTCGACCGCGCCGAGTCGATCGTCTTCGACCTGTCGCAGCAGCGCGTCTCCACCGAGTTCGCGCACATCGACGAGCTGCTCAAGGAATCGTTCGAGACGATCACCAAGCTCTACGAGGCCGGCAGCGATATCACGGGCACGGCGTCCGGCTTCCGTGAGCTCGACCGCCTGACCGCCGGCTTCCAGCCGGGCAACCTGATCATCGTCGCGGCGCGCCCGTCGATGGGCAAGTCGGCGCTCGCGCTCGGCATGGCGGCAAACGTCGCCGTCCGCCACGAGAAGCCGGTGGCGCTGTTCACGCTCGAGATGTCGAAGTCGGAGGTGACGCAGCGGCTGATGTGCTCGGAGGGCAAGGTCGAGTCCCAGCGCCTGCGCACCGGCAAGCTCGCGGTCGACGACTGGCCCCGCCTCACCGCTGCCTGCGACAAGCTCGCCAAGGCGCCGATCTACGTCGACGACACTGCCTCGATCACGATGATGGAGATCCGCTCGAAGCTGCGTCGTCTGAAGATGCGCCAGCCGGACCTCGGGCTCGTGATCATCGACTACCTGCAACTGATGACGAGCGGCACCTCCGCGGAAAACCGCGTACAGGAGGTGTCGCAGATCTCGAGAGCGCTCAAGGTGCTGGCTCGCGACCTCGACGTGCCGATCATCGCGCTCTCGCAGCTGTCTCGCGCGGTCGAGCAGCGGCACGACAAGCGGCCGATCCTTTCCGACCTGCGCGAGTCGGGCTCGATCGAGCAGGACGCCGACCTCGTGATGTTCGTTTACCGCGACGAGTACTACAACCCGGAGGAGACCGATTCGGCGGGCATCGCCGAGGTCATCCTCGCCAAGCACCGCAACGGCGCGACCGACGGAATCAAGCTCGCGTTTCAGAAGCGGTACGCGAAGTTCGCCGACCTGGCGGCCGTCGCATGAGCACGACCGTCTGGCTCTCCCCCTCGGCCACGGCGTTCTCATGTCTGTGCGAGCCCTGCCTGGAGGCCGCCCGGCTGTCAGGGGCGCTCTTCGCGGATGCGCTTTCACACGCGAGCGTTCGTGGGTCGGTCGCGCCGAATGCGGCTGTGGCGGTTGTGCGCTGCGAGGTCGGGCACGAGATCGTGCTGCGGCGCGTCGAGCGCCCACCCGCGCTGACGCGCCCCGACGACCGGCAACTGCAGATCGCATGATCGAACGTCAGCACGTCTGGCTCGGTCCGGAGGCCACGTCCTTCGATGAACCGTGCGAGGCGTGTCTGGCTGTGCGCGAGTCGCTCGCCGCGGAAGCATGCGTGGTGCACGGAACGCTGCGACCCGATGCGGACGTCGGCTTCACCACCTGTCGCCGCGGCCACCGCATCGTCGTGCGGCGCATCGTGCGCCCGCTCGCCCGCGCGGTCTAGGGACCGACATGGCGACGGCTGTCCTCGTCGCGCTCGCGTTCGCCTTCGCCTGGTCGATCGGGTCGCACTACACCGGGGCCTGCATGGGGATGCCGTATGCGCTCGGTGCGATCTCCGCGCGCGGCGCCCTCCTGCTGATGGCGCCGCTCGCGCTGCTGGGTGCGTGGCTCGCGAGTGGCAAGGTTGCGACGACCGTCGGGCGAAAGCTGATCGACGCCACGCCGACGCGGCTCGGCGAGGCCGTCGTGATCGCGGTCGCCTTCGGCGTGACGGCGATCTACAACCGCATCCGCATTCCCACGTCGACGATTCAGATCCTCGTCGGCTCCGTCGTCGGCGCTGCAGTCGCGTCGTCCGTCGGCGTGCACTGGCACACGATCGGGACACTGGCGCTGATCTGGGTGGCCGCACCACCCGTTGCAGCTGTGATTGGCTTCCTCGGCGGCAGGACGCTGGGCGCGGTCAAACGCGTCGGCGCCGGGCTCGTGCTCGTCGGTTGCCTGGCCTCGTTCGCGATGGGCGCGAACGACGTCGCGCTCGCGAGCGGCGCGCTGGTTGGGCCGAATGTGTTGAGCGCGCGCGAGGCCGGGCTGCTCTGCGGGGTTGGGATCGCGCTCGGCGTACTGATCACCGGGCGCGGGCTGCTCGACCGCGTTGCGTTCGACATCGTCGCGGTCGACCGTGTTACCGCGACGACGGCACAGCTCGTGCAAGCGGTCGTGATCCTGGTCGCCGTCTCGTTCGGCTACTTCACCTCGATGAACCAGGCGCTGGTCGGAGCGATGGCCGGCGCCGGGAGCGCCCGTGGACGGAATGCGGTCAACACCCGGAACCTGCTTGGGATCGTACGAGGCTGGGTCACCGGCCCACCGACGGCGTTCCTCCTGGCGCTCCTCGCGGCGCTGGCCGTTCGGGCGATCGCAGGGGCCGACTCCCTGGCGCGCTAGAGTTGGCGGAGTGCCCTCGACCGTAGTGGTCGGCGCGCAGTGGGGCGACGAAGGCAAGGGCAAGATCGTCGACCTGCTCGCCCAGCAGTCGGATGTCGTGTGCCGCTATCAAGGCGGTCCCAACGCCGGGCACACAATTGTCGTGGACGGCGAGACGTGGAAGCTGCGTCAGATGCCGAGCGGCGTCGTCTCGGGCACGCAGTCGGTGATCGGTGCAGGCTGCGTCGTCGACGCGCAGGTCTTCCTCGACGAGGTCGACCTGTTGAAGGAGCGCGGGATCGACCCGTCGATCGTCGTGCTCTCGGGAAACGCGCACCTGATCATGCCGTGGCACCTGACGATCGACCAGGCGTCGGAGCGGCGGCTCGGCAACCTGCAGATCGGCACGACACGCCGTGGGATCGGGCCCGCCTACGCCGACAAGGCATCGCGGATCGGCATCCGCGTCCAGGACGTTCTCGACCCCAAGATCCTGCGCCAGAAGATCGAGGTCGCGCTCGCCGAGAAGAATCTCTGGCTCGAGCGCATCTACGAGTCCGAGCCGTGTGACCTCGAGGAGACCTGGACGCAGTACGCCGGCTTCGCCGAGCGCCTCGCGCCGTTCGTCGGCGATGTCTCGCTGCTCGTCAGCCGGGCGCTCGACGCCGGCAAGGACGTGCTGTTCGAAGGCGCACAGGCGACGATGCTCGACCTCGACCACGGCACGTATCCGTTCGTCACATCGTCGAACCCGATCGCCTCGGGCGCGCCGACCGGGATCGGAATTGGCCCGACGCGGATCGACCGGGTGCTCGGGATCTCGAAGGCGTACGTGACCCGTGTCGGCGAAGGTCCGTTCCCGTCGGAGATCGTCGGCCCGAACCAGGAGAAGCTCCGCGACCTCGGTGGTGAGTTCGGCACCGTTACGGGCCGCATCCGGCGCTGCGGGTGGCTCGACCTCGTGGCGCTGCGCTACGCAGTCCGCGTGAACGGGATGACGTCGCTCGCCCTGACGAAGCTCGACGTGCTCTCGGCCTTCTCGGAGTTGCCTGTGTGCATCCGCTACAAGCAACGCGACGGCTCCGAGACGGAGCACTTCCCCGCCCACCAGTCGGACTTCCACCATGCCGAGCCGGTGTGGGAAGTGCTGGCCGGCTGGGAGCAACCGCTCGACGAGGCGACCTCAGTCAACGACCTGCCGAAGGCGGCGCGCGAATACGTGGAATACGTCTCGCGCGCCCTCGACGTGCCGATCGAACTGGTCGGCGTCGGCGCGGCACGCGAACGCGTGCTTGCCTAGATGATCGTCGCCTACACGGCGAGCGGGTGGACGCAGGTGATCGTCGCGCTCTCGATCTTCGTCCCCGTCGTCGCCGCAGCCGCGATCACCATTTTCGTTCTCCGGGGCGCGAAGGACGACCCCGATGAGCAACGCTGGCGCCGCCAGGCCGAAGAGCGCAAGCGGCTCTCACAGGAGGCGGAAGCAAGCGGCGAGTGATCCCAACGCCACGACTGCGGCAGCCATTCCCGACGCCAAACGACGCGACCGTAGTGCAACAAACGATCCACAGGTGACCGTAAGCGCCAGGGCGTCTGGAGACCCGTCCCGGTGTCAGACCAAGGTCACAGAACTGCCACAGACCATCACGAGTCGGAAGATCGGCAGGACAAACGTGGGCCGCGTGCTCTGTTTGGCCACGGTCGTTGGCGGCCCGTCTCGTGGTCAGACCAGGGTCACCGAAGTGCCACGGACGATCAACAGGTCAGAGGTTCTCGAGCTCGCGCGGCGTATCGACGTCGGCCAGAAGCTGCGGGTCGATTTCCAACCTGGCGACGTCCAGGTCCTCGTAGGCGCGGTAGAGCGCGAGCGGACCGTGAGCGAGGCGATGTTCGAGTACGTGGAGAGCGGTCTTTGCCCAGGCTCCTGGCAGCGGGCCGGTCTGAGGGACGGCCGCATCACGGCATGCCTCGCCGAGCGCACGCACGACCTCGGGAGTGATCCGGGGGCAGTCGACGGGCAGGAACACGACGACATCGTTCGCAGCAGCGTGCAGGCCCGCGACAACGCCCGCGATCGGCGCACGGACCTCGGAGGCGTCGTCGATCACGTCGAACGGCAGCTCGCCGGCCTTGCCGACGACGAGCACCTCGTCACATACCTCACCGAGGATGCGCCGTGCCCGGTCGACGAACGTCTCACCCTCGATTTGCGCGAGCGCCTTCGGCGAGCCGAATCGACTGCTCGCCCCGCCGACGAGGACGACGCCACTCAGCGCTTGAGGCGCCACGGCTCCGAGTAGAGGTTCAGACGCCCGCCGCGGACGAACCCGCAAAGAGTCACACCACGATCGCGAGCCAACTCGATCGCGAGCGACGACGGCGCACCGACCGCCACGAGCAGCGGACACCCGGCGACCGCAGCCTTCTGGACGAGCTCGAACGACAACCGGCCGCTGACACAAAGGATCGATCGGTCGAGCGGGAGCAACCCCGCACGGAACGCCCAGCCGATCACCTTGTCGAGCGCGTTGTGACGGCCGACATCCTCACGCAGGCAAAGCAGTGAGCCGTGCTCATCGAAAAGCCCGGTGGCGTGGATGCCGCCCGTCGCCTCGAACGCAGGTTGCGCCGCCCGCAGCTGATCCGGCAACGCGGCGACGAGTTTCGCCGAGATGGTCAGCCCGCTCCCGATGCGCGGCGCCTCGACCGCAACCGCTTCGAGTGCCCCCTTGCCACAGACGCCGCACGACGACGACGTGTAGAAGCTCCGCGCGAGCCGTGCCGGATCGAAGCCCGGCGCGTCGAGCTCGACCGTGTTCGCCGCCAGGTCGTCGGGCACCCGCGCCCGTTCGGGCCGTAAGCCCTCGGACAGCGCGAAGCCGAGCGCCAGCTCCTCGTCGTGACCGGGCGTGCGCATCGTCACGGCCACGGGGACCCCGTTGATGCGGATCTCGAGCGGCTCCTCGACAGCGACGACGTCCTGCGTCTCGCCCTCCGGGACACGCACGACGTCGACCCTGGTGGTCGAGTAAGGCGGCGCCTTCACCGCCCAAGTATCCGTCAGGGCGTGCCTGAGGTGGCGCCGTAGTCGAGGAGATCCTGGTAGAGCTCGCGATAGGCCTCGACCGCGCCCGGCACGTCGCCGAGATCGAAGGAGTCCCCCGACTCGATCTCGTCCTTGACCTCCCGCGCGGCGATGTAGCTACGCGTGATCTCCGGCTCCTTCAGCTCCTCCCCCTCGGGCTCGTCGAGCTCGAAGCCGCGCGCCTCCATCATCTCCGTGATCAGCCTGTGCACCTCGGGAATCGCCTCGATCGGCGATTCCTCGAGGAACTGGGAGAGCTGCTCCCACTCGGTGATCCATTCGTGTTCGTCGAGGCCCGGTTCTTGCATGCACTGCCTGTTCCGTCGTACGCCGTCGTCAAACCCCAGAAGTACACTCGCCCGGTGCAAGTTGTGGTCGTCGGCTCCGGTGCGCGAGAGCACGCACTTGCGTGGCGTCTCGCGCAGAGCCCCGGCCTGACCGAGCTCCACGCTGCCCCGGGCAACCCGGGAATCGCCGCGCTCGGACGCTGCCACCCCGTTCGACCCGAGGACGCCGAGGGGCTGCTCAGCCTGGCAGTGACGATCGGCGCCGACCTCGTCGTGATCGGGCCCGAAGCCCCGCTCGTCGCCGGGGTCGCGGACGAGCTCCGCGTGAACGGCATCCCGGTGTTCGGCCCCGGCGCGGATGCCGCCCGGATCGAGGGGTCGAAGTCGTTCGCGAAGGACGTGATGCGCGCCGCCGGCATTCCGATCCCGGAGACGCTTTCCGTCGCGCGCGCTCCCTGCGTCGTGAAAGCGGATGGACTCGCGTCCGGGAAGGGCGTCTTCGTCTGCGACACGGCGGAGGAACTGGAGGACGCACTGCGTGCGGTGACCGCTTTCGGCGGCGACTTCGTGATCGAGGAGCTCCTCGAAGGCGAGGAGGTGTCTCTGTTCGCGCTCTCCGACGGTCGCCGCGTGGTGCCGTTCGGGGCAGCGCAGGACTTCAAGCGCATCGGCGACGGCGACATCGGCCCGAACACCGGCGGTATGGGCGCCTACTCACCGGTGCCATGGTTCGACCGCGCCGAAGAGCTCGTCGCGTCGATCCACCAGCCTGTCATCGACGAGTTGGCGCGACGCGGTTCGCCGTTCATCGGCGTGCTGTTCGCGGGGCTGATGCTCACGGCAGACGGCCCGAAGGTGCTCGAGTTCAACGCGCGCTTTGGAGACCCCGAGACCCAGGTGCTGATGCCGCGGCTCGAAGGCGACCTGTTGCAGCTGCTCTTCGCGTGCGCCGTCGGCGACCTCTCGGGTTCGTCGGCGCGACTCGGTGACGACGCGGCGGTCACCATCGTCCTCGCCGCGCCCGACTATCCCGCACGCAGCGACTTCGCGGGCGCCGAGATTTCGGGGATCGCCGCCGCCGAAGCCACGGGCGCACTCGTGTTTCACGGTGGCACGGCGGTACGAAACGGCACGGTGGTCACGAACGGGGGCAGAATCCTCTCCGTGACCGCAACCGGGCCGACCGTGAGTGAGGCGCGCGACCGCGCGTACCTCGCCGTCGACCTCATCTCCTTCGACGGCGTGCAGTACCGGCGCGACATCGCCCGTGCCTGACACGTTGGTCGGCATCCTCGTCGGCTCGGAGTCAGACCGCGCGCGGATGCAGGCCGCGTTGGACGAGCTCGACGCCCGCGGCATCGGCTGGGAGTTCGAGGTCCGCTCTGCGCACCGGACGCCGGATGCGGTAGCGGAATACGCGAAGAGTGCGGCCCAGCGTGGCCTGAAGGTGCTGATCTGCGGAGCCGGCCTGGCGGCAGCCCTGCCCGGAGTCGTCGCCGCGCACACCGAGCTGCCGGTGATCGGCGTGCCGCTGCGCTCGTCGATGTCGGTGCTCGACGGGCTCGACGCGCTGCTCTCGATCGTGCAGATGCCGCCGGGTGTCCCTGTCGCGACCGTGGGCGTCGACAACGCGAAGAACGCGGCCGTCCTCGCCGCGCGGATCCTCGCACTGTTGTGAGTGATGCCGGGTGAGCGAGGTCGCCGAACTAGCGGCGGCGCTCGTTCGGATCGACTCGGTCAACCCGGCCCTGATCGCCGGGGCAGCGGGCGAGGTGGAGGCGGCACGGTTCGTCTCGGGCTGGCTCGAACGAGCAGGGCTCGAGGTCGAGGTCGTCGAGCCGGTCACGGGCAGGCCGTCAGTGATCGGCGTAGCGCGCGGAACCGGCGGCGGCCGAACCTTGCTGCTGAACGCGCATCTCGACACGGTCGGAGTCCAGGCAATGGAGGCGCCGTTCGACGCTCGCGTCGAGGACGGTCGTCTCTACGGCCGTGGCTCCTACGACATGAAGGGGGCATTGGCCGCGGCGATGCTTGCGGTCGCGGACGCTGCTGCGCTGGATCTGTCCGGCGACGTGATCCTGACGGCGGTCGCCGACGAGGAGGTCGCGTCGCTCGGCACGGAGACCGTGCTCGGCCACGTCGTCGCCGACGCGGCGATCGTCTGCGAGCCGACCGAGCTCCGGGTTGCGATCGCCCATCGCGGGTTCGCCGGCTTCGAGATCGAGACCCACGGTGTCGCAGCCCACGGCTCACGGCCCGATCTCGGCGTCGATGCGATCGCGAAGATGGGCCACGTCCTCGTAGCGCTCGAGGAGCTCGACCGGCGACTGCAGGCGGGGCGGCGGCATCCGCTCGTCGGGACGGGATCGCTGCATTCGTCGCTGATCGAAGGCGGCCAGGAGTTCTCGAGCTATCCCGCTCGGTGCCTGCTGACCGGCGAGCGCCGAACACTCCCGGGCGAGACCGCGGCGGAGATCGAGGCCGACCTGCGCGACGCCGCAGGCGACGCGGAGCTGCGGCTCCTCGTCTCACGCGAGCCGTTCGAGGCGGACGAGGGGCATGAGCTCGTGCGAGCCGTGAGCGTCGCGGCGGGCGTGAGCGGGGGCGTCGGCCTCCCGTTCTGGACCGACGCCGCCCTGGTCGCGGCAGCCGGCATCCCCGCCGTGCTCTTCGGGCCGGTAGGCGCGGGCGCTCACGCAGCGGTGGAATGGGTCGACATCAGCTCGCTGGAACGCTGCCGCGAGGTGTACGCGGCCGTAGCGACAGCTGTCTGCCGATGACCGCCTGAGGCGGCTCTACACTGTCCGGAGTGATCGCCCGCTACTCCCGCCCAGAGATGAGCAGGATCTGGTCAGAGGAGGGCAAGCTCGCACGCTGGCTCGACGTGGAGCTGGCGGCACTCGACGGTTGGGCGGAGATCGGTTCGATCCCCGCCGACGACGTCGCAGCGATCCGCGCGCATGCCACCACTCCGACGCCTGAACGCGTGGCCGAGATCGAGCAGACGACCGATCACGATCTCGCGGCGTTCGTGGACGCGGTCGGCGAACAGCTCGGGCCCGAAGGTCGGTGGGTGCATTACGGGCTCACGTCGTCGGACGTCGTCGACACGGCGCTCGCCCTGCAGATGCGCGACGCCGGCTCTCTCGTGCTGCATGGGATCGACCGTGCGCTCGCTGCCGTCGTCCGGCGAGCCGAAGAGCACCGGCGCACCGTGTGCATCGGCCGCTCGCACGGAATCCACGCCGAGCCGACGACCTTCGGCTGGAAGCTCGCCGGCTGGGCGTTTGAGCTCGATCGCGCTCACTCGCGGCTCGAGCGCGCACTCGGACAGTGTCGCGTCGGTCAACTGTCCGGAACGGTGGGCACCTACGCCGCGATCGACCCCGAGGTCGAGCGCATCGCGTGCGAGCGGCTCGGGCTGGAGCCCGATCCAGTCTCCACGCAGGTGATCGCAAGAGACCGGCATGCCGAGCTGCTGTCAGCGCTCGCGTTGTGCGCCACCTCGCTCGACCGGTTCGCAACGGAGATCCGCCATCTCGCGCGCACGGAGGTGCGCGAGGTCGAAGAGCCGTTCGCAGCCGGCATGAAGGGGTCGTCGGCGATGCCGCACAAGCGCAATCCGAAGGTCGCCGAGCGCATCTCCGGTCTCGCGCGCGTCGTGCGCGCGGCGGCTGTCGTCGGCTTCGAGAACGTGCCGCTCTGGCACGAGCGCGATATCTCCCACTCGTCGGCTGAGCGAATCGTGATTCCCGACGCGTTCCTCGCCGTCGACTACATGCTCGACCGCTTCACATGGATCGTCGACGGGCTCGTCGTCTACCCGGAGCGGATGGAGCGGAACCTGTCGGCCTCGCACGGATTGTTCTTCTCGCACCGGCTGCTGCTCGCGCTGATCGAGAGTGGACTGGAGCGCGCCGATGCGTACCGCCTCGTCCAGCACAACGCAATGCGTGCGTGGGACGAAGAGCGCGACTTCGCAGAGCTCGTCCGCACCGACGCGGAAATCACGGCGCACCTCGACGAGGCCGCGCTCGCAGACGTCTTCGATCTGAACGCAACCATCGCCCACCTCGACACCACATTCGATCGAATCCGCCGACTCGTTCCGAAGGAGGAACCCGTTCATGTCTGAAGCGACGCACGTCGGCAGCGGCAAAGTCCGCGAGCTGTACGCGCTCGACGAGGAGCGTCTGCTGCTCGTTGCGAGTGACCGAATCTCGACGTTCGACGTCATCCTCCCCACCGAGATCCCGGACAAGGGGCGCGTGCTCACCGGCGTCTCAGGGTTCTGGTTCGCGCGCACGAGCGATCTCGTGCCAAATCACCTGCTGGCGCTCCGCGAGGACGGTCGATCGACCGAGTGCCGCAAACTGGAGATGCTCCCGATCGAATGCGTCGTGCGCGGCTATCTCGCCGGCTCGGGCTGGAAGGACTACGTCGCGACGGGCGAGGTCTGCGGGCACGCGCTTCCGGAAGGGCTGGTCGAGTCGCAGCAGTTGCCGCGGCCGATCTTCACGCCGGCGACCAAGGCCGAGACGGGACACGACGAGAACATCGATCGCGCCGCAGCCGTCGAGCTCGTCGGCGAGGAGCGCTTCGACGAGGTCGAGGCGGTGGCGCTCGCGCTCTATTCATTCGTCTCCGACTATGCACGCGAGCGCGGGATCATCCTCGCCGACACCAAGCTCGAGTTCGGGCTCGACGAACGCGGCGAGCTCGTCCTCGGCGACGAGGCGTTCACGCCCGACTCTTCGCGCTTCTGGCCCGCGGATGAGTACCGCCCCGGCGGAACGCCCCCGTCGTACGACAAGCAGTTCGTACGCGACTACTGCGAGTCGCTCGGCTGGGACAAGACGGCGCCGGGACCGGAGCTTCCGGACGCCGTCGTCACCGGCACCCGCGCCCGCTACGTCGAGGCATTCGAGCGGCTCACCGGGATCGGCTTCGACACCTATCTCGCCGACCCAAGCGTGGTGCTCCGATGAGGGCGACCGTCCTCGTCCGGCCGAAGCCCGGGATCCTCGACCCGCAGGGCCAGGCGGTCGAGAGCTCGCTTCGCCATCTCGGGTTCGAGGTCAGCGACGCCCGTGTGGGGCGCCTGGTCGACGTCGACGTCGCCACCGACGACAAGACCGAGGCGCTCGCCCAGCTCGAGCGGATGTGCGAGCAGTTGCTCACAAACCCGTTGATCGAAAGCTATGAGATCGAACTGGAGCACGCGTGAGGGACGCGCGCCCGGTGATCCCGGTCATCGTCTGGCCGGGCTCGAACGACGATCGCGACGCCCAACTGGCGCTCGAGCGCCTCGGCGCCGAGGCGCCGCGCGTCTGGCACACGGACGAAGCGCTCCCCCGCGAGACGGCAGCGGTCGTCCTTCCCGGCGGGTTTTCGTACGGCGACTACCTACGCTGCGGCGCGATCGCTCGCTTCTCACCGGTGCTGCGCGCGGTCGAGGCGTTCGCAGCCGAAGGCGGGCTCGTGCTCGGGATCTGCAACGGCTTTCAGATCCTGACCGAGGCAGGGCTGCTCCCCGGTGTGCTCCGGCCCAACGCTTCGCTGTCGTTCGTCTGCCGCGACGTACAGCTGAACGTCGGGCAAACGAACACGGCCTTCACATCGCGTTGCGTGGACGGACAGGAGTTGACGGTTCCCGTCAAGCACGGCGACGGCTGCTGGTTCGCCGACGACGAGCTGCTCGCCGAGCTCGACGCGAACGGCCAACTCGTGCTCCGCTACGCGGCGGGCGCGAATCCGAACGGAGCCATCGCCGATGTGGCCGGCGTCATCAACGCCGCCGGCAACGTCTTCGGACTGATGCCACACCCGGAGCACGCTGTTGATCCGCTGCTCGGCTCGGCCGATGGGGCGCTGATCCTCGGCTCTCTGGTCGACGCTGCTCGATTGTCGCTCGCGGCCGCCGTCTAGGCGCCCTCCAGGTCGAAGCCGTCGCCGAGTGCCTCCGCGAGCCCCGGCTTCTTCGCAAGCTCCCTGCGCAGGCGCGCGACGTCGCGCAGGCGCAAGGTGACCGGGCCGCGTCGGGTCGTCCCGTCGGTGGAGTAGGCAAAGCGCACGAGGCGTTCGCCACGATCGTTCTCGAGCAGTTCGACGACGGACGCAAAGCGCTTGTCGCCTGCCTGCTGGGGCAGCCGAAGCTGCTCGACGAGCGTCGCCGGGCCCCACGGTGTAACGGTCTTGGCCATGCAACGACCGTAGCCCCGACGCCGCAACGCGTGGGAAACGCGACTGTCACGAAAGTGTGAAAGCGTCGGGATTCAGGTTTCGATTCGCCGCCGCACGCACAACCACCAAGGATGCGTCACGTGCCAGTCCTCCTCGCCGCGATCGTCCTGACGCTCGCGGCCGCTCCGCACGCCTCGGCGGCGCCGGGGGTCAAGTTCGGACTGACCGACGATGCGTGGCTCATGAACGGGCCCGGCACGCTCGACCAGCGGCTCGCCAAGCTCGACGAGCTCGGCGTTCGCGTCGTGCGGTTCACCCTGCGCTGGGACCAGATCGCCCACACACAGCCCACCGTGCCGGCCGATCCTGCCGACGCCGCGTACGACTGGAGCTCCCCCGATCAGGTGCTCGGGGGGCTCCAGGAACACGACATCGAGGTCGTCGTGCAACTCTTGGGGACACCGGGGTGGGCCAACGGAGGCAGGGGATCCAACTACGCGCCGACGAGCAGCGCGACCTTCGGTGCGTTCGCGTCGGCCGCCGCCCACAAGTATCCGTGGGTGAAGCGCTGGGTGATCTGGAACGAGCCAAACCAGGTCCGCTGGCTGAGGCCGACGACGCCGACGATCTACACGATTCGCCTGCTCAACCCGGCCTACGCAGCGATCCACACCGCAATCAAGGGCGCGCAGGTCGCGGGTGGCGGAACCGCACCGCGCGGCTCGACCGGCGGCGTCTCGCCCGTTACCTGGATCACCGGCATGCATGCTGCGCACGCGCGCCTCGATGCGTACGCGCACAACCCCTACCCACTCGACCCGAAGCGCGAATCTCCGCTCAGGGGCGGTTGCGCCAACTGCACGACGGTGACGATGGCAACGATCGGACGTCTCGTGACTCTGGTCGGCCGCGACTTTCCGAAGGCGCGCATCTGGCTGACCGAGTACGGCTATCAGAGCAATCCGCCCGACCGGCTCCTCGGTGTGCCCTACGCCTTGCAGGCGCGCTACATCGGCGAAGGCGCGTATGCGGCCTATCGCACGCCGAAGGTCGACATGCTCATCCACTTCCTGTACCGCGACGAGCCGAACCTCGCGCGTTTCCAGAGCGGCCTCGTCACGCTGACGAACGGCATCAAGCCGGCATATGCCGCGTTCCAACTGCCGGTGGCGCAGATCTCACGCTCGACGCTCTGGGGACAGTTGCGCGCGCCCGCCGCCGGGACGACCGCGCGACTCGAACGCCTGGTCGGCTCACGCTGGACGACGTTCGCAACGGTGCGCGCAGGCTCGGGCGGCTACTTCCGCTGGACGGGCACGCTCGTGCGCGGGGCGCAGGTGCGTGTGCGCGCAGGCTCGCTCGTCGGCGCCACGCTGACGATGCACTGACAGCTCGTCCGTGCTGATCATGCGTCGATCGGGACGTGCCCCGGCTCGGTCGCGACGCGTTCGAGCCACGCGCCGATCGCCGGATAGCGCTCCAGT
>Ga0207657_10002823_pt1 | contig 18671 bp, 17 predicted proteins | sample KBSC33metaG_FD_184316 | JGI IMG/M metagenome (GOLD analysis project Ga0207657, IMG submission 184316) | Corn rhizosphere microbial communities from Kellogg Biological Station, Michigan, USA - KBS C3-3 metaG (SPAdes) (version 2) | ecosystem: Host-associated > Plants > Roots > Rhizosphere > Soil ... | reverse complement strand
TCGCCCGAACTGCTTAATCAGATTATTTACAACGATGATAGGGCTTTCTTGAGCCGTGGCTGATTCGCTCACAATCGGCTAGGCTGCCTCATTGTGCTGGGGCGGACGCCCCCGGAACGGTCGCCTGGGTCATGCTTCTAGGGGACTCACTCGCTGGACCGCTGGAAGGACTCCCAGGCTGTTGCGGCGCATATTTCGAAGCGCATTTTGCCTGAATGCCTTTGGCATGGAAGACTCCGTCCTTACCGAAACTTCCCTCTGCAAGAGCTTGAGCGTTGTCCTTGAAAGTATCTGGTGGGGGTTCGGTTCCGCTGTAACTCACTGGCAAGCTCTGCCCTTGTTCCATGAGCACGAACTCGACATGAGTGCCGTTCCGTCGTATAGATCCCGGCTGCACGTTGCCAGCAACTCGCAGACGCTTGGAATAGGCGCCGTCGCCCATGGTCTGGAGTTCTTTAATCGTCACGTAATAACTCTTGCTCTCCTGTACGCCCGTGTAGGCGAGATATCCCATTGACACAAGAATTACCACCGTTACCGCGCCGAATTTTAGATATTTCTTCCCTTGATTGGACATGTCAAAACTATCCCAGCCAATGTTCAAACTTTACGCGGCTCTGTGCTCCGGGTCAAGAACTCAAAGATCGACGAGCGAGGCGGCTGGTGAATCTAAGTAATTGTGTCTAAGGGAGTAAGTGCAATCCCAGACAGCAGCGTCGGCGCCGACCTGTACAAGATTCGATCACAAGAATTCCCGCTCAAAAATGTACCGCAATTCCCCAGCCATCGACCAACACACAGGATCGAACCTCAGAGCATCGAATGCGATGAAAAATTCTTACAGATTTCTATGCGTGCTCCGGATGTCTTCCCGGTCGATTCTCAAGAATGAACTTAACCGTGCCATATTAAAGCGTGTTGGCGCGGCCGCTGGCAGCGTGAGGATCAACTCCTGCAGCTTCCTCCCGTGGCGTCAGTTACCTCCGTCACTGGAAAGATATTGACTGCGATGGAGTTGCTGGCTACGCTTCGACAGACTGCCGAGTCTATATGGGGATCGGAATGGTCTCATTGTTGCGCAAAAGTTTGTGTTGCGGGCTAGTTGCGCTGAGCGCATTCCCTATTTCTCTGCTCGCAGATGAGCCGAAGGCAGCGATGTTGTACGCCCGCGGCGATATTTGGGTTAACGGTGCGTCGATCCCTCGAAGCACGGCGATTTTCGCTGGCGATCTGATCCAAACGAAAGCTAATTCGGCGGCGAACATCAACTTACCGGGTGCGAACGCGACCGTGCTGCCCGACTCGCTTGTGAAATTCGCGGGCAAGACGATCGAACTTGAGCACGGTGGATTGACTCTATTAACTGCGAATCAGATGACAGCCGAGATCGGCGATGTGAAAGTACAGCCTGCCTCCACCGACTGGAGCGAGTTTTGGGTAGGAGACGTCGACGGCAATGTAACCATCATGGCGCGCAAAGGTGATTTGACAGTCACCGATGAGACGGGCATAAGTACCCTGTCTGCAGGTCAGGAAACCACTCGCGAAGAATCGCAAAAAAAGAAGAGGAAAAAACGGGCCGGTGGCGCGCTGCCGGCGGCGACTGGAGGGATCATGGATTCCAAAGCTGCCCTGATTGCCGGCATAGCCGCCGTCGGCGGCATTACAACGATTGTCTTGTTACAACGAGAAGACCCGATCAGTCCTTCGCGAATGGGCCGTTAATTCCCACCCTGAATTTCCCCTGCTTGTATCCTTCTCGATAGTCGTGTTTGCCTGAGGATCACGCCGCGCTTTTATCCGAATCAACCCTGGATCTAACCCTTGGAACGTACCTCTCCGGATCTGGAGCAGAGTCGCAGGCCCTTGCGTTGACTTGCCATCTACGCTCGCCTACCATCACGTGCAAAGGGGGAGTCGCCCAGATGGCTGAGCTGATTGGGCAGACGCTCTCGCACTACAGTGTGCTCGAGAAGATTGGGTCCGGCGGCATGGGTGTGGTTTACCGCGCCCACGACGAACGTCTGGATCGTGATGTTGCCCTGAAAATTTTAAGGCCGGGTTCACTCATCGATGATGCCGCGCGCAAGCGTTTCCACAAAGAAGCCCTCACTTTTTCAAAACTCTCTCACAGCAACATTGCTCACGTTTACGACTTCGACACCGTGGACGGCACCGATTTCCTGGTCATGGAATATGTCCCTGGATCAAGCCTCGCGGACAAGATCGCTCAAGGGGCGTTGCCTGAAACGGAAGCTGTCGAACTCGGTCTCCAGATAGCGCGGTGTCTCCAGGCTGCTCACGAGCAAGGGATCATTCATCGTGACCTCAAGCCCGGCAACATCATGGTCACGCCCAAAGGCGAGGTGAAACTGCTGGACTTCGGACTCGCCAAACTTTTCAAGGCATCTGCGACAGCCATGACGGAAAGCCTTTCGGAAGTGCGCGAGCTTTCGGGAACGATGCCTTACATGGCCCCCGAGCACCTGCAGGGGCTGCCTACTGACGTTCGCAGCGATATCTGGGCCGCGGGAGTGGTTCTGTTCGAAATGGCTGCAGGACAGCGTCCGTTCAATGAGACTCAACCCGCGCGCCTGATCGAGACGATCTTGCACAGTTCGCCGCGTGTGCCGGCTGAATTTTCCCCTGAATTCAAGCGAATATTGTTGAAGTGCCTTGAAAAAGAGCGAAGAAACCGTTATCGCACCGCACAGGATCTCGCTTCCGATTTGCAACGATTGCAAATGGGCGTAAGCACGACGTGGATTCAAACCGTGGAGCGGGTTCGAAGGTCGCGACGTGCTTTCCTTGCTGTGGGCGCTGCAGCCTCCATAACTCTAGTACTTGGAAAAATGCTCGGTTGGTGGGACGGGCTGTTCGGTATGAGGCGTACTCCGATTAGGGCGCTGGCCGTACTCCCTTTCGAAAACCTGTCGAAGGAAGCTGAAGAGAGTTATTTTGCACAAGGCATGACCGACGCACTGATCAACGAGATGTCGCGGGTGGGCGCTTTGCGCGTGATCTCGCGAACCTCGGTCATGCAGTACAAGAGCCTCAACAAATCCGTTCCACAGATCGCGCAAGAGTTGAAGGTGGATGCAATCCTTGAGGGATCTGTTCTACGCTCGGGGAACCAGGTGCGTATTACGACCGAACTCATCGATGCTCGTGCCGACTCTTCCATATGGGCCCGGAATTACGAAGGAACCATGAGCGACGTGCTGGGGTTACAGAGCGAAGTGGCGCAAGCCGTGGTTGGAGAAATTCGCGTCACCCTTACGCCGCAGGAGAAGGTCGTACTCGCCAAAAAGGAGAAGGTTGCTCCTGAGGTGTACGACACATACTTACGGGCAAAATTTTACTTGGGCGAGAGGACTCCGGAGACGCTGCAGAAGGCGGTTGATCAATTCCAAAGGGCAATCGCGCTCGACCCAAAGTATGCGTTGGGTTATGCCGGCATTGCCGACGCGTACGCTCAATTGGGCGTTTATGATGTGCGCCCGGCTGCCGAAGTTATGCCGAAAGCAAAAGAGGCGGCGCTAAAAGCCATAGCCTTGGACAGCAGTCTCGCCGACGCCTACGCCTCGCTCGCCTTGGTTACATGGAGCTACGAATGGAACTGGGACGAAGCACAAACCTCGTGCCAGAAATCGATCAGCCTGGCTCCGGGTTCCGCTGCCGCCCACCACCTCTACGCGCTGTATCAGGCCTCCATGGGTCGCCGCCAAGAATCGTTGTCGGAGATGCGACTGGCCTTGAGTCAAGATCCACTTTCTCCCATCATCAATGCCAATCTGGCCTGGTGCTTCTATCTGGCACACGACTACAATTCCGCCATCCAACAAGCGCGAGAGACTTTGGACCTCCATCCGGATTTTGCGGTAGCACATGAATATTTGGGCCAGGCATACGCGGAGGAGATGAAGACTGATGAAGCATTGGCGGAATTCCAGCAAGCATCTCTGACTGAGCCTTCGCGGCTATCGCTGATGGCATACGCATACGGCCGGTCCGGAAAGAAGACGCAAGGACACCAGGTCGTTCAGCAATTGCGCAAGGATGAGAAGAACATCCCCGCCTATTACTTCTCCATTGCCTATGCTGGTCTGGACGAGGAAGATGCAGCGCTAGGAAGTCTGGACAAGAGCTACGAGGATCGTGACGGTCACCTGGTCAACCTGAAAGTACATCCCGCCTTTGATCGCTTACATGCTCATCCACGGTTTCAGCAACTGTTACGGCGAATGAAGCTTGTGAGCTGATTCATCGCGGCGCGGGAACCGGGCTCCACGTTCCGTGAGAGGGACGCACACCAACCCCAGCCGCGTACAAAACAGATTCGTGCACGCCGTCCACGCCCAAATCCTTCTCTATCCGTGAATCCGCCAGAGCCAATGTGCAAAACGGCGCTAAACTCAGCCAGGTCGCAACCAGGCAAAAGGTCTGGCATAAGTGCCCGCTCTCCGTCAAAACCGCGCGATAAGCGCGCGCTGTCTCGTATTTCCACTGTGTGCGGGGAAATACCGCAGTCATCAATATCAGTGCGGCTGCCGATCGAAACCACCATTGCCCAGCCAAATATGTCTCGATCTGTGCAGGGGTGACTCCCTTTCGAAGCAGTTCGAGACGGTGATGCTGCGAATTATAGTGATAGAGTCCCCGGGGAAGACCGGTCACACGCGCTGCCAGCACATATGCCTCAATAGGGTGCGGGGCCCCCACTGGAGGGAGAGGTTTTTAGCGGGTACCGGCCAATTCCTGGCGCCTTCAGCCAGCGCTGAACGCCCCAGGTCAGGCCGAGCAGAGTTCCCAAGTCCGACATTTTTAGCGAAGCGCGCGAAAATTGTCTCCAGGTCCGGCGAGCCAGCAGCACGCGCGGAAACTCCGTTAGCACGGGTGGCTCAGGAAGCACCCAGCAGCGCGATCGAGAGTATTCTTTGATGGCAGAATCTAGTGCAGCAGGAGGGGCAAGTCAAGAAATGCCAGAGAGACAGCAGTCACCCTGAGATAGTGATTAGGAATCAGGCGTGACTGGCACTTCGACGTTAACTTCGGTGCCCTCGCCCGACCGTGAGGTTAGCGACAGAGTCCCGTTCACCAGCCGTGCGCGCTCCTTCATTCCGACAATGCCGATGCTGGTGCGAGAGCCAGGAGATCGTTCGCCCAAACCCATGCCCGTGTCTTTAACAGACAACCGGACCACACCGTCCACCGCTTCGAGACCCACCAATACATTCTCTGATTTCGAGTGTTTGGCTACGTTCCGTAACGATTCCTGGGCAATGTGATAGATGCAGCTGGAAACATCTCGGGGCAAGTATTCCGGTACGTTTCGAGTGGAAAAACGGGTCGTGATTCCCGATCTTTCCTGAAATTCTTCGCAGTACTGCTCGAGGGCAGCCGTCAAACCCAGATCGTCCAGAATCGAAGGGTGTAACTCATGCGAGATTTGGCGTACCGTGTCGGCTGCTTCCACCGCGTGCCGCTGCAGGGTACGCAGCTTACCGGCAACGTCGTCGGCAGCTTGTGTCGCGAGCTTGCCAATGTCGATTGCCAGGTGCGCGAGTGTTTGGCTGAGATCATCGTGCAGGTTCCTGGCGATCCGGCGACGTTCGTCATCTTGAGCAGTCATCATCCGGGCCGTCAGATCACGCAGTTCCTGCCGCTGCTCGCGAATGGCCTCTTCGTCTGCGCGGCGTTTGGAAATGTCGCTCACGAAAGCGACTGCCAATGTGCCTTGGGCGCTGTCGACGTAACTCAGGCTGATCTCGGCGAAAAACACGGACCCGTCTTTTCTACGCGCCTGCAAATCGAGTCCGAGCCCCATCGGACGGGTTTGAGGATGTTGAAAGTACCGGTCCCGCTCCGCGACATGGGTCGCTCGTAAGTTCGTCGGAAGCAGTACCTCGATTGCTTGCCCTTGTAACTCGTCCACCTGAAAGCCAAACATCTTCTCTGCGGCAGGATTGGCCATGACTATCTTCCCCGAGCCATCGACCATGACAATTCCCTGGGAGGCCGCCTGAAACAAAGAGTGCGCAGTGGCTTCGCTGGCCTGCTGCTGTCGCTGAGCGAGGTCACGCTGAGAAACGGCTCTGCGTACATCCAGCGGAGCGACGATCAGGGCCACGAGAGCGAGAAAAGCAGCTATCAGAGTTCCAACAAACCCTTCCCGTAGGCGTGCCTGACGCATGCGCGAACGGTCCTCTAAGAGGCGTTCCTCGTGCTGCTCAATGTCCCGCTGAACAGCACGTATTTGTTCCATCAATTCGTTGCTGTGACTGGACATGAGCGCCTGTTGCGCAGCCCCCAGGCCTGATTCTCGGCGCAGGCGAATGCGTTCCGCCAACTCCGCCAGGCGTCTGGTAACCAGTGGTTGCAAAGTTTCCAACCGAGCCTGCTGGACGGGATTGTCGGCACTGAGTTGCTTTAGGTTGGCTAATGCGGTGGGGACTTTAGCGATGGCGGAGTCGTAAGCCTGAAGGTAGTCACTCTGGTTCGTGATGATATAGGCGCGTTGCGCCGACTCCGCATCCTTCAAGTTGGAGAAGAATTGCTGAGCATAACTGATCACCTCACGCGTATGGTTTACCCAAAAATCCGACTCGCTCACCTCCCGAACTGTCCAGATGGCGACAAGTCCGATGGCAAGAAGCATGCCGAACCCAATCGCGGACCAGTACAACGAGCGACGCTTTAGCGGATCGGCATCGTGGTTCCGTCGCGAATTGATGATTTCTCTTGCAGCCATTGCAAGGCCCTGCGCTCTTGCATTCTTTTAGCTGAAATCGGAGCCATCATACCGCAACTTCCACCTTTCATTTTCGGCAGGAACTCTCCGCTGCCATGCTTCGCTCCACGCTCGCGTATGATAGTCAAACGGTGGGAGCCATCAGGACCCTGCTATGAAACGTCTGCGCGTGCTGCTCGGGGACGATCACGCATTGATACTGGATGGTATTCGTGCGTCGCTGCAGCCCAGCTACGAGATCGTTGGACAAGCAACCGATGGGAAGAGCTTGGTGGATGCCGCTGAAAAGTTGCGCCCCGATTTAGTCATCCTCGACATCAGTATGCCAATTCTTAATGGCTTGGAGTCGGCTAAACGGATCAAGAGCACCCTGCCAGCCACGGGGCTGATCTTCCTCAGCCAGCATCTGAATCCTGCGTACCTGAAACAGGCATTAAGAGCGGGCGCGTCGGGGTATGTTCTGAAATCTGGCGCTACGGAAGAGCTGCAGCTAGCGATTTCGACCGTGTTGAGAGGAGAGACCTACATCACACCGAGTTTCGGTGAGGATGTTATCGCCCGGCTTTGGGGCCGCTCGGGGGATCTAAATGATCAGTCCGAGGAGCTAACCGAGCGGCAACGAGAGATTCTGCAACTGATTGTCGAAGGGCGGGGAAACAAAGAGATCGCTGACGTGCTACACCTCTCCATCAAAACCATCGAGTTCCATCGCGCTCGACTGATGGAAAAATTGGGCGTTCACACCGTTGCCGAACTCACCAAAATTGCTCTGCAGCAGGGGCTTATCCCGGAATAGAAAACTAGGGCAAACCCTAGTCGCCCCCTCCGCCATTTCCTTTTATTGTGTTCCAGGACTTTCAAGTGCTGGGCCTAAGCGAGGATGGGACATTGAAGGAATATGAACCGGTGGGACGCAAACGCATTCTGCTGGCCGACGATCATGGAACCATTGTCGAGGAGATTCGGTCCCTGCTAAAGGACGAGTACGAAGTCGTAGGTGCCGTCGACAACGGCAAAACCCTGGTTGAGGCTGCTAAACGTTTGGACCCGGACCTTGTCATCAGTGATATCAGCATGCCCGTGATGACGGGGTTCGAAGCGGCTTCGAGAATGCGCGATCTCGGCCTGCGCGCTAAGATCATGTTTCTCACCGTGCAATCCTCTGCGGCCTATCTGAAGAGAGCTCGAAGCCTTGGCGCCTGCGGCTACGTTCTGAAGGTCTACAGCGCGGAGCAGCTGCCGATCGCCGTCTCCAAGGTGCTGGCGGGCGAAACCTACTTCTCGCCACAACTCGAACAGCCACGCCAGAGCTAGTCTTCTCAGCACTCAGCCGCCTCACCTTTACTGTTGTCGTTAAGCCGCCATAGACGCCTCGGGAAGTCCTACATAGGCGCCTGGAGTCTCTGAGGCAAGGTGCGGGACAGGCAAAGACTAGGGATTCACCTAGTATGCACACGTATCCGACACGACTACTTTAAGCACAACAGGGTAAGGCATCTTCAAACTTCAGCAACAAAAGGATGGCGGTTTATGCTGAGTTCAATCACTTCGGTTAGTCAACCACAGCAGCCTCTTACTTCTTCTTACATACATCGGTCCGCTGCAAGTTACTCACCATACGGTTTGCCCGTTACTGACAACTGCATGACATGCAAATTGCGTAACAGCAATTTCTGTTGCGCTCTGTCGCACGCATCACTGGAAGGCCTCGACCACATCAAGCATGCCACGGCTTACCCGGAAGGCGCATTGATCTTTGTCGAGGGCCAGGTGCCTCGGGGCGTGTACATACTTTGCCAAGGGCGCGCAAAGCTGATGACTACGAACAGTGATGGACGAAGTTTGATCGTCAAGATCGCGCAGCCGGGCGAGGTCCTGGGCTTGCATGCGGTAGTGAGTGGAAAGCCCTATGAACTTACGGTTGAAACCTTGCAGCCCTCACAGCTGGCCTTCGTCGGGCGCGAGGACTTTCTGCGGTTCCTGAAGTCGCATGGCGATGCCTGCTTGCAAGCTGCGCAGCAACTGAGTCTTGAGTGCCAATCGGCTTACGATGTGATTCGCTCAATCGGACTCAGCCATTCGGTGTCAGAAAAAATGGCGCGCCTTCTCCTGCAGTGGGCAGCGGATGTAAAGTTGACGGACGGTGTCATCCGGCTGAAGCTGTCATTGACTCATGAAGAGATGGCACAATTGATCGGCACATCGCGAGAGACTGTTACTCGTACGTTGAGCCAGTTCAAGAAGCAGAAGTTCCTTGACCTCTCGGGTTCGACGCTTGTGATTCGCAACAAGGCTGCCCTCGAACGCATGGTTGGCTGCTGAACGTGATCTCTTGTCTCGCGGGCCCTGCAGCTTCACACCGCCATGCAGCGAAGGGGTCTGCCAGGTAAGCTAAACCTTAGGTCGAATAATCGGCGTTGATTCTGACATATTCAGCTGAAAGGTCCGTGGTATAGAAGCGCACCGCGTGACGGCCCCGACCTATTTGCACGCGAACCTTGCACTCTGACTGACTCAAATGTTCGTGAGCTGCTCTTTCATCAAAACCGTTGGCGCAGCCGCCGCGGCATACTTGCTGTTGCCCAATGTAGATGTTCACAGCTGAGGGTTTTATGGGTACGCCAGAATTGCCGATTGCGGCCAGAATGCGTCCCCAATTTGGGTCGGCTCCAGCCCACGCGGTTTTTACAAGAGGCGAGTGCGCAATTGTTCTTGCTACTCGTAGCGCCTCTTCCCTGCTCCTCGCGTCCTCGACCGCGAGTTCTATGACGTGCTGAATGCCTTCTCCGTCACTCACGATCTGGTGAGCTAGTGACTGACACACTTCCAGCAACGCGCCGCGAAAGATATTGCTGGCAGCGCCATTCGATGGGATTTCACTCCTCCCGCTAGCCAGCAGCAGCACCGTGTCATTGGTTGAGGTGTCTCCATCGACCGAAATACAGTTGAACGTCTGATCACAGACTTCGACCAGGGTGCGTCGCAACCTTCCAGGACCTGCCACCATGTCGGTGAACAGGTACACCAGCATGGTCGCGAGCTTCGGGTGAATCATCCCCGAACCTTTTGCGACACCCAGGATTGTCGCAGTGCCGCCTCGGACCGGAACAGCAGCACACGCCAGCTTCGGTCGTGTGTCGGTGGTCATAATACTCTGAGCGAATTCCCTGAACGCTTCAGCGGACGCAGCCTGTTTCGCAACCAACTCAGGTAATTTGGCCACAATCCTGTTCACGGGAAGCGGGACACCAATGATTCCGGTCGATGATGGAAATACCTCATGGCACTTCACGCCGAGCCCTCTCGCCGTTGCTCGGCAGACCTGCTGACAACTCCGGACGCCCTGTTCTCCAGTTGCACAATTTGCATTCCCTGAATTAACGATTACGGCGCGAACCAGGCCTCGACTGGCGCGCAGGGCCTCGCGTCCCACGTGGACGGGCGCGGCGGCAACGCGGTTCGTCGTGAAAACCGCCGCGGCAGTGGTTCCAGAAGAGCAATTAACAAGGGCTAAATCGGGTCGACCGCTTGCTTTCATTCCTGCCGCAACCGCGGAGAACGAAAACCCGGATGGCAACTGAATGGAATTCGTGAGAAAAAGACTGTCCGTCATAACTGGAGCTTCACCAGTGACGAACTCGGCTGCGACAGAATTGCGAACGTGGGAACGTCCCCTCGCACCATTGCGACTTCATCGCAGCAATTCAGCTTTGGGCAGACGCAACAGTCTTTGTACAGCTTGTCTGGGATGTCTTCTCTCTGAACGATGACAAAACCCAGCTTCGAAAAGAATTCTGGGATGCGCGTGAAAAGACATACGCCGCCCACCTGATGTTTTTCGGCATGCTTGAGCAGTTTCTTTACCAGCAGAACCCCAGCGCCTCTGCGCCGGTACTCCGGATCAACGGTGATGGAGCGAATTTCAGCCAGATGCGGTCCATAAAGGTGCAACGCTCCGCATCCAACGATTTTTCCGCGATCCTCCACGACGACGAAATCCCGCACGTTCTCACAAATTTCCGGAAAACTGCGAGGAAGCAGCGTGCCGCTCTCGAAATGGGACGAGATCAAGCCATGAATCTCTTCGGCATCGGGAAGGGTAGCTTCACGCGTGCGCATGCGCTACTCCTCGAATGGCCGCTACCGCTTGCCGTGCTTCGGCGAGCGAGTCCTTCACGCGTTCGGGTGCAGTGCCGCCGGGAACGTCATGAATGGCGATCACGGATTCAAGCGTCACCTGCGAATAGAAGTCCGTGCCGAAGGCCGCGCTAAGCTCGCGCAGTTCTGCGAGATCCAATTGGTGAAGTTCGCAGCTTTTTTCCAGACAACGGCGAACCGCCTTGCCGATAATCTCGTGCGCCAGACGAGCGGGCACTCCGCGACGAACCAGATAGGTGGCTGCCGCCCAGGCGTTCATGAAACCCGACTGCGCCGCGGACTGCATACGACCATAATCAAACTCAACTGCTCTCATCCAACTGCTTGCGATGGGAACGAGCGCAAGAGCTGTCTCGGCCGCGTCGAAGAGCGGCTCCTGCGTTTCCTGCAAATCCTTGTTGTAAGCGAGTGGTAAACCCTTCGTCGCCACCAGCAACGAAGTCGCCGCACCTGCAATACGCCCGGACTTTCCCCGGATTAATTCCAGTAAGTCAGGATTCTTCTTTTGCGGCATCGCGCTGCTGCCGGTGGAGAACGCCTCAGGAAGTTGGACAAAGCCGAACTCCTGGGTAGAGAACAGAATCATCTCCTCGGCCCACCGGCTCAGATGCGCAGCCAGCAGCGCGAGAACATTTACGAATTCAATGGCGAAATCGCGGTCACTAGTCGCGTCGATGCTGTTAGGGGTCGGTGCTTCGAAGCCGAGCTCTGCGGCAACAGCCTCCCTGTCGATCGCAAGAGTAGCCCCCGCTATGGCTCCCGATCCGAGAGGACATAAGTTTGCTCGCTTTCGACAGTCAGCTAAGCGCGCCGCATCGCGCTCGAACATCGCCGTGTAAGCCAGAAGCCAGTGCGCAATCAACACCGGCTCGGCTCTCTGCAGATGTGTGTAGGACGGCATAGCTGCAGTGCCCGCGCTCTCAGCACGCGAGAGAAGCGTTTCCAGCAATTCAGCTAGACCTTCTCGTAACTGATCAATTGCGGCTCGAACATACAGGCGGAGATCCGTCGCGATCTGCTCGTTCCGACTCCGGCCGCTGTGCAGTTTGTACCCAGTCTCGCCAATGAATTCGACGAGCCGCTTCTCTACAAAATGGTGGACGTCCTCTGCTTCCGAATCCTCGACAAAGCCAGCTGAGGCCTTCGCCCGATCTGCGATCTTGTCGAGTCCGAAGAGTATCGACGCCAGCTCCTCTTCGGACAAGATTCCCGCGTTTTCCAGAGCGCGCGCATGAGCGCGACTGGCGTCGAGCTCATAACCAAGCAGCCGTCGATCGAATGGGAAAGAACGCTGCCAACGCTCGAACTCGGGATCCAGCTGCTGCCGGAAGCGACCCGACCACATTTTCACTTTGCGACCTCCATGCGCGCCTGCGCCCGCGAACGCGAAGGTAGCCCGAGAATACGAATGAATCCCGCCGCATCTTTCTGATCGTAGCTATCTCCCATTGTGAACGCAGCCAGATCGTTGCGATACAGCGAGTGTTCGGAGCGGCGGCTCACGATCGACACGTTCCCTTTGTAGAGGGAGAGGGTCACGCCGCCAGTCACCTCTTTCTGGGTCGTCTGGATGAATGCGTCTAAGGCTTCACGCAAAGGAGTGAACCAAAGCCCAAAGTAGACCATCTCCGCATACTTAAGCGCGACGTGTTGCTTGAAGTGCATCATGTCGCGATCGAGACACAGCGCCTCCAGTTCACGATGCGCAGTGAGCAACAGGGTTCCACCGGGCGTTTCATAACACCCACGCGACTTGATACCGACAAACCGATTCTCGACCAAGTCAACACGGCCAACGGCGTTCCTGCCACCAATCTCGTTCAGCAGTTCCAGCAGCGAGACAGGATCCATGGGCAAACCGTTCACAGATATCGGGACGCCCTGCTCGAATCCGATTGCCACCTCTTCCGCGCGGTCGGGCGCATCCTGGGCTGAGCGGGTTAGCTGCCAAGTGCTGCTCAGTGGGGCATTGGCAGTGTCTTCCAGTTCCCCTCCCTCGTGACTCACGTGCCACAGATTGCGATCGCGGCTATGTATTTTCTCGCGACTTGCGGCCACCGCAATGCCGTGTTGCTGGGCATAATCCAAGCAATCTTCACGCGACTTCAGTGTCCATTCCCGCCAAGGTGCGATCACTTTAAGCTCAGGTGCGAGCGCCTGGTACGTGAGTTCAAAACGAACCTGGTCATTTCCTTTGCCGGTGCAACCATGAGCGACCGCCGTCGCGCCCTCCTGCAAGGCGACTTCAACCTGATGCTTCGCAATAACCGGCCGAGCCAGTGACGTCCCAAGCAGGTATTTATGCTCGTACACGGCACCCGCTTGAAGTGCGGGAAAGACGTATCCGGTGAGGAATTCCTCACGCAAGTCTTTAACCACGACCTTGCTCGCCCCCGTGGCGTACGCCTTGCTGACTACGGCATCGAGATCTTCACTTTGTCCAACATCGCCGACCATCGCGATCACGTCATAGGCGTAGTTCTCTTTGAGCCATGGGATAATGATCGAGGTATCGAGACCTCCGGAATATGCGAGAACGACCCTTTCAGGCATGTGCGCTCCTCGTTGGGAAACGGCCCATCCCGCCACCCAGAAGTAGTAGAAGAATTGCTTTCTGAACATGCATCCGATTTTCTGCCTGATCGAAAACAATAGACTGAGGCGAATCAATGACCGCGTCCGTGACCTCTTGCCCGCGGTGGGCCGGCAAACAGTGCATGAAGACCGCATCAGTTGCCGCCTCCGCCATCAGGGCTTCGTTCACCTGGTATGGCGTGAAGATAGCTTGTCGCTGCTCGGTCTCACGCTCCTGCCCCATGCTGACCCATGTATCGGTGTAAACCGCATCGACTCCGGAAACAGCTTCGTACGGGTTGTTGAACATGTCGATGTTGGCTCCTGTCTCTGCCGCTATCTCACGGGCATCAGCCAACAACTGTGGATCCGGCCCATAGCCGGAAGGCGTGGCAATCCGGATCGAGGAACCGAGCGACGCGCATGTAAGCATCAGCGAATGCGCTACGTTGTTGCCGTCTCCAACAAAGGCTAGTTTCAGGTTCTTCACGTTGCCGAACTTCTCCACGAGGCTGAAATAGTCGGCTAAAGCTTGGCAGGGATGTTCTAGTTCACTGAGGGCATTCACCACAGGAATGCTGGCGTATTCGGCTATCTGCTCAATCGTGGAATGCGTAAACGTGCGGAGAACGATCACGTCGACCCAGCGCTCGAGATTGCGAGCAATGTCGCTGAGCTTCTCACGGGCGTCCAGACGGCCATGAGTCTGATCCACAAAGAACGACACTCCACCCAGGCCCGCCATGCCAGCCTCAAAAGTCAGCCGCGTTCGTAACGAGGGCTTCTCAAAGAACATCGCTAATTGTTTGCCACTCAATGCACCTCGGAAATCCGCAGGACGCGCCTTCATCAACGCAGTGAGATCGAGGATCGATTCGACTTCACGGGGAGCGAGGTCGCGGATGGAAACTAAGTCGCGGCACCAGAATCCTTTGGGATCCGGAATGCTGGCGACGTGGGCGCTGCCGAGTGGTTGACTGTTCATGAGTTGCTCCTTGCTGAGGCCTGTTTTTTGCGAGCCGTGTGCGGCGCTGAAGATGAACCAGCCGCCAAAGCCGCACTGAGCGCGCTTGTGACGCTGTCCACGTGCTTCTTCTTGATGATGTATGGCGGCAGAAAGCGCAGCACTGTTTCGTGAGTGCGGTTGATGATGATCCCCTCTTCGAGCAGCCGCCGCGCGATGTTTTTGGCGAGATCGGCAGAATTCAGTTCCAATGCCAGCATCAAACCCATTCCGCGGACTTCCCGGATGCCAACGTGTCTTGTCGCAAGCTGATCTAGTTGCGCGCGGAAGTAGTCGCCGGTTTCAACGATATGGGGCAGCAATTCCTCAACTTGTTTTAAGAATTCAATGGCGACTGCGCAGGAAAGCGGACCGCCGCCGAAGGTGGTGCCGTGAAGCCCGGGATGCATGCAGCTTGCAACTGTCTCGGTCGCAAGAATCGCCCCCAGAGGCAGGCCAGCAGCAAGAGGTTTGGCTACCGTTACGATGTCGGGCCGAACTCCATAGCGCTGGTACGCGAAGTAATCTCCCGTTCTACCCAACCCACATTGAATCTCGTCGATGATCAACAGCGCGCCGTGTTTCTTTGTGACGTCGCGCGCAAGTTGCAGGAACTCCGGCGTCACCGGGTTGATGCCGCCTTCGCCTTGGATGGTTTCAAGGCACAGTGCACAGACACTTCCGTCGAATTGCCGTTTCAGGTCATCGAGATCATTGAATGCGACAAAGTTCACGCCCGGGAGCAGTGGCGCAAACGGGGCTCGATACTTTTTCTGATACGTAGTTGCGAGTGAACCGAACGTGCGGCCGTGAAATGAATTCTCCAAGGCCAGCATGCGCCACTTTGCTTTATGCCCATTGCGACTGTGCTCATGGGCGTAGGCACGCGCCAGCTTCAGCGCACCTTCCCAAGCCTCTGTACCGCTGTTGCAGAAGAAAGCGCGATCCAGTCCAGCCATGCGGGTAAGCAACTTCGCCAGTTCTGCCTGGTATTCATGGAAGAACAGATTGGAGATGTGAATGAGCTTCGCCGCTTGCTCTCCTAGTACTTTGCGGATTGCAGGATGTCCATAGCCAAGTGCGTTGACGCCAATACCACTGAGAAAATCCAAGTAGCGCTTCCCATTGGAATCCCACAGATACACGCCACGGCCGCGCGTAAACAGCACAGGGTTGCGTTCATAAGTTGCCAGCAGCAGAGCTGCCTCGGACTTCATTACGGAGGCAAGGTTCATGCGACCAGGACCTCGGTCCCGCATTCCAGCTTGGAAAAGTAAAATTGTGGCAAGAGCCTCACCTGCTCAGCTGGGAGTATTCGAACTCTGCCCACGCCGTGCATAAGGGCGTGACCACAGGCCTCAAGTTTGGGAAGCATGCCGCCCACGATCACGCATTCGCGAATCAGTTCTTTGGCCTGCTTCATTCCCAGCCACGGCATGATGCAACCTTCGGCATCTTTCACGCCCGGCACGTCGGTAAGAAAAATGAGTGCATTCGCGCGACAGGCTATGGCGCAAGCGGCAGCCATTTGATCGGCATTCACGTTGTAATATTCGCAGTCAGTGCCGAGCGCGACGCTGGATAAAACCGGAATGCCTTCCTGCTGCCAAATAGCTTCCATCCAGCGAGGTTCAGCGAAAGAAATCTCGCCCACGTACCCGAGATCGTATCCGTCTGCATTCTTCTTGCGCGCGCGAAACGCCATCCCATCACCACCGCAAAGCCCAACCGCCGCTTGCCCCGTCGCACAGATTGCAGCGACTAAACTCTTGTTGACGATTCCAGCGAGGACCATTAGGGCTACGTCACGCGTTTCAGCATCGGTTATGCGAAGTCCATTCACGAATTCACTCGCCTTTCCGAGTTGCTTCAGAGTTCGCGTCAAGGCGGAGCCGCCGCCATGGACCACAGCCACTCGATGTCCATCGCGAGCAAGGTCGACAACCGCACGCGCGCACTGCTGCAGCATCGATTTCTTTTCAAGTGCTGCGCCACCGATTTTGACGACGACCTTCAATTCAGCCCCGCTTCCTCGCTCCATCCATACATCAGGTTCATATTCTGTACGGCCTGGCCTGCCGCGCCTTTGAGGAGGTTGTCGATGCATGACACGAGCACCAGGCGCTGGCCATCATCGGCCAGACAAAAACCAATATCGCAATAGTTCGTATTCAACGAAAACTGGATTTGTGGCAATTGAGGGGTCGGAAATATTCGCACCCACCGCGAGCCCGCGTAAAACTCTCGAAAGCAGCTCTGAACGTCGGAGGGAGATGTCGGTTGCGCCAGATGCACGTAAATAGTCGATAAGATTCCCCGCGGAATGGGCAGCAGATGCGGCGTGAAAATCAGTTCACTCGCTGCCAGGTGCAACTGCTCCAGAATTTCTCCCGTATGCCGATGTCCGAACACGGAGTAAGCCGAGAGATTGTCAGCCACGGACACGAAGTGAGTACGCGAACTGGGCTCTTTTCCGGCTCCTGAAACACCTGACTTCGAGTCTGAAACGATACCTCGGCTGCGGTCGATCATGTCTGCGCGCAGAAGCGGCGCCAAGGCGAGAATGACAGAGGTCGGATAGCAGCCGGGGTTAGCAACTAGCGCCGCGTCTTGCACTTTTGTCCGGTTCAGTTCAGGAAGACCATAGACAGCTTTGCGCATGGCGTCCGCCGCAAGATGCGGATCGTCGTCGTTAAAATCGTAAACGGCACTATTCTGTTGCTCTCTCAGTCTCCACGCGGCACTCAGATCCACTACCCGCATACCTCTGAAGATTGCTTGTGGTGCCAGCGCACGCGACACTTCATGGGGAGTAGCCAGAAAGAGTAAATCGATGCCGCCCTCCGCCAGCCTCTGCCAGGAAAAAGGATGCAGTGGGTAACCACCGTTTCCGCAGAGATTCGGGAAGACTTCAGCAAGATCCGCGGGACTGTTGGCCTCGCCCGCACGACCCACAAAGATGGGTTTTTCGAGTTGCGGGTGGCGCAAGAGAAGGCGTGTTAGTTCAAAGCCGGCATAACCGGTGGCCCCCACAACTGCCGTCTTGAGTTTTGCAGACATCAGGCCAACATCTCCCGAATTCGCTTAGCTAGCCGATTTGCCGATTTACGGTCCGGCGAAACCACCAGAATGGCATCATCGCCCGCAATCGTTCCCACGACCTCGGGCCATTGCTCAGCGTCCAATGCCGCAGCTACCGGTTGTGCGCTGCCCACCGCAGTTCTTAGCACCAACAGGTTTTGAGCCGGACGTATGCTGAGCATGAACTCTCTTATGAGTCGCTGCACCGGCGGCAAACCCTGCTCTCCCGCGCCGTCGTTGCCCGGCAGTGCATAACCCTCAGCCGTCTTCACCAATCTCAATTCATGGATATCCCGCGAAAGAGTGGCTTGTCCGACCTTGTATCCACGGCTTGCGAGGGCGCGCTGCAACCTGTCCTGGTTGGCGATTGGACCCTTTTCAACCAGCTCAACAATTAGTTTGTGCCGAGCCGGCTTTGTGCCTGATGAATACTTATCCATCCTCGTGAATGAATATTCACAGCTGTGGAATGCCCTTGTCAAGAAGAAATCTGGCGCACAGCATGACAGGCTTGAAGAAGCTTCGTGTGGGCGCACGACCTCGCAGCCGCATGAATACAGGCGAATCGCTATCCAGAAACTCGCGATTCTGTATCTTTCGAAAAATCCATCTGTGTCATCAAAATTCTCGATTGTACTTTCACCCGCAGTTGACTGTAAGAACAGAGGACAATGCCGGAGAATCGCTACACATATTCCGCCGACCATGATGCCTGCGGCGTCGGCTTCATCGCCCAACTCGGCAGCTTGGGATCGCACGAAGTTGTAGAGCGTGCTTTAACGGCACTGGCGCGACTGGCGCATCGGGGTGGAGTCGATGCGGACGGCCGTAGCGGGGACGGCGCGGGGCTTCTCACGACCATCCCGGCTGCGTTCATGCAGAAGGCGGCATTCGATAGTGGCATTGACCTGCCCGGCGTGTTCGGTTTGGGAATGGTCTTTCTGGCGCGCGATAAGCAGATAGAAATGACGGAGGCGATTGAAGCGGCTTCCGCAGAACTCGGATTGCATTGTCGTGGCTGGCGCGAGGTGCCTACCGATCCCTCAATTCTTGGCCCCCGCTCCCTGGATGCGCTGCCCCTGGTTCGACAATGCTTCTTCACGG